>Ga0308165_1001883_pt1 | contig 27512 bp, 25 predicted proteins | sample PhyWR2_FD_201032 | JGI IMG/M metagenome (GOLD analysis project Ga0308165, IMG submission 201032) | Phyllosphere microbial communities from UC Gill Tract Community Farm, Albany, California, United States - DLSLW.R2 | ecosystem: Host-associated > Plants > Phyllosphere > Unclassified | place: USA... | reverse complement strand
GATGAGAAGGAGCGCGCCAATATCATGGACAAGGTGCAGATCTCCGGCCTCGACACGGAAGCCGAGCGGTTCCTGGAAAAGGAACTGGCCGATCCGCTCGATATCGATGCGCTGGTGGCTGCTGCCCGCACCGAAGAGCAGAAGGTGGAGCTTTATACGGCTTCAAGGCTTGCAATCGAGGCGGATACGCGGGCGGAGCGGGGCTATCTCGATCTTCTCGCCGGGCGCCTGGGGCTGCCGGATGCGCTGGTGGATCATATCGAGGCGACCGTGGTGGCAGCGAAGGTGTAGGTCGCAGTTTGGGGTTCACCCCCCTCTGCCCTGCCGGGCATCTCCCCCTCAAGGGGGGAGATCGACTTGCGGCGAGGTCCCGTTCATCTCAACTTTTGAGAAGGAAGTGGCAAAAGAGCGTCTTGCCGATCTCCCCCCTTGAGGGGGAGATGCCCGGCAGGGCAGAGGGGGGTGAGCCACACCCGCCAAGGGTAGTAAGCACCCATCCTAGACCACCGCTACGCGCCCACATCCCCTGTTGTCATCCCGCCCCGCTTGCCCTAATCCTTTTCCCAGCAAATGGGGAAGAGAATGCGCGATCTGAGTGATTTCAAAGGATGTCCGGCGCCCAAGTCGGTAGTGCTGAAGGGCCGTTACGTAACCGCCGAGCCGTTCGATCGCGAAAAACATCTCGAAAAGCTCTGGACAGCACTTGGCGGCGAGGGCGTGAATGCGTTGCTCAAGTATTTCCCGCAAAGCGCCTTTCCCGATGCCGATGCCTTTGGTGACTGGCTCATCGATGCTGGCCAGAAGCTCAACTGGGTGACGCTCATCTTTGTCGAAAATGCCACCGGCGAGGTCGTCGGCATGGCGAGCTACATGCGGCCCGATCCCGCCAATGGCGTGGTGGAGGTTGGTTCCGTCGCCCATGGCGCGAAGATGAAGCGCTCGCCGCTTGCGACGGAAGCCCATTATCTGATGGCGAAACATGTGTTCGAGGATCTGGGATATCGCCGTTACGAGTGGAAATGCCACAATCAAAACGAGCCCTCCAAGATCACCGCGAAACGGTATGGTTTCACCTTCGAGGGTGTTTTCCGCCAGCATATGGTCTCGAAGGGGCAAAACCGCGATACGGCTTGGTTTTCGATGATCGACGGTGAATGGCCGCTGATCGGCAGGGCCTTCGAAGCCTGGCTTGCGCCTGACAATTTCGCCTCTGATGGCAACCAGAAGCGCAAGCTCGAGGATATCCGCGCGGAGCTGACCAATGCCAGCGCCTGAGAAACCGACATCTGCAAAGCCGACCCGCGGCAAGAAGGATTGGTCGCCGGCCATCGCCGCCGCCCTCATCATCATCGGCTTCGGGCTGGTCTTCTTCGTCATGCCGAAGATCATGTTGTGGCTGGGTGATTATTCGCCCTGGCTCGCCGCAGGTTTTGGCACGGTGGCGGTGCTGTGTTTTTTCCTGCTGTTCTGGCTGCGGGCGCGGTATCAGCGCCGCCGCGACGGGTAGGGCACTAAAATAGGCTCTACTTCTTCGTTTTATCGCATTTTCCGGGCGTAAAACCGCTCCGCAGTTTTACTGGAAATGCTTCAGAACTGAAGCGATGCGCCGAGCAATAACAGCCCCATGATCAGCACGAAAAGCGCGCCGGCGATTTCGATCGCGTGGCTGATGCCGGCGGCCTTGCGGCTGCCGGGGCCGGCGAAGCGCACGGCAAGCCCCTTGGCGGAAACGGCCATGATGGCGAGAGCCGATACCGTGATGGCGGTGCCGAGCGACATGGCGAGCACGGAAAGCACGCCACCGAGATAAAGCCCGTTCAAAAGCGCAAAGCTCATGACGATGATCGCGCCGGAGCAGGGCCTGAGGCCGACCGCGATGATCGCCGACCATGCTTCATGCAGGCTGAAATTTTTGCCCTTCAACAGCATGGGATCGGGTGCGTGCGACTTTCCGCAGGCGGTGCAGAGATCGCCGGTGCCGTTATGATCATGGTCAGCAAAGACCGGTTTGCCCTGGAACCGCAGCCCCGTGCCCATGCCGGTGGTCCTGGTCATGGGGGTTTCGCCCGCGGTGACGAAGACGGGCACCGGCTCGCGCCGGATACGTAGCGACCAGAGCTTTCGCACCAAGAGCCAGGCACCGAACAGCGCTACCATCGCGAAGCTGGCGATCTCCATCGCCTGCGTCGCCTTGGTCATGGTGATGGAGGTGCCGCGCAGCACCAGCCAGGCCGCGCCGACGAGGCCGATGGCCATCAAACCCTGAATGAGCGCGGAGACGAAGGAAATCAGGATGCCGCGTCTCAGCTGCGTTTCATTGGCGATCATATAAGAAGAGATGACCGCCTTGCCGTGACCGGGGCCGGCGGCATGGAAAACGCCATAAGCAAAGGAAAGGCCGATCAGCGAACCGAGCGCCCAGCTATCCTCACGCATCGCCTTCAGCGCACCGGTCAGCGCCCGATAGAACATCTGCTGGTGCACGTTGATCCACTGCATCAGCGGCGCAAAGGGCCCGCCGACAGAAAAGGATGGCTCCGCCGAACCAATGCCGAGCGGTGACTGCGCATGAGCCGCGCTGGCCACCGCGATGAGGCCGACGGCGATGGCGGCAAGGCTTGCCCTGCGGCTCAGCATGATATCTCCAGCCGGGTGGCGAAGAGTTTTGTCATGTCGGTGCCCGTCGGATCGTTGAAGAAGGCGTCGGTGAGCGAACTCTGGTTCTGCGAGATTACCTCGTCGGGATCGGGACGCACGATATGGTGCTTGCAGGCATTCAGATCCTTGCCCTCGGTGGCGATATCACCGTCCTTGGCAAAATCGATCGCCGTATACATGGTCGGATCCCAGGCGCCGAAGCTCAGCTTGCCCTTGATGGCCAGAGGCTTGGCCGGCTTCACGGAAAAGAACATCAGGATCTGCTGATCCTTGTAGTCCACATGAATGGCGTCGGGCTTGCCGAATTCCACCGGTTTCCCGTTGGCGGTGATGAAGGTGTAATAGGAATATTCGGCAAGCGATTCCTTGACCGTATTGCCGATCTCGGCCAGCTCGTCCTTGTCCAGCTTCAGGTCGCTGTTCTTGTCGTAATCCATCACCACGCTTGCCGAGAACATCTCGTCAAAACGCCAGATGTTGCGTACTTCCTGAATGGTGCCGTTGGGCCCCTCGACGATTTCCATGCGGGCTTCCGCGAAGATGTGCGGATGCGCCGAAGCGGCAATGGGAATGGAGGTCAGGCCAGCCGCAAGAAGCAATAGTCGTCTGTTCATTATCCGGTCTGTCCTGCCTTCGAATCTTGAAGGCTCGACTCTAGCAGAAATTGGGACCGAATTTCGACCTGATCCCGCGCCGCTCCCGGGAGACGTCAGAAGGTGCCGCTGAAACGCGATGTGATGCTGGAGCCGTCATAAGCGAGGTCGGTATCGCGTTCGCCATGCAGCAGGCGATTAAATTCCAGTTCCAGCTTGCTGCTCTTGCCGGTATCAAAGGTCAGTGTAGCCACCAGCCTGTGCTCGCTGCTGTCGTAATTGTAGTAGATCCAGTCCTTCTGAACGCGCCGCAGGGCGAGATCGAGCCCCGCCTTCTCGGTGAGCCTGCTTTTCATGACGAGCTGCCAGCGGCGGTGAAATTCGGCGATGGAATCGTCCGGATCAAAAAGCGCATAGTCCTGCGAATAGCCGATACCGAAGGCGAGGCGCTCGCTGGCCTTCATTTCTGCTTCCGCCCGTAGATAAGGCCGGGTGCGCTTCACCTTGTCGCTGATCTCGTCACCGGAGATGCTGGTGAGGCCCGCCTCGGCCAGAACCGCGAAATGCTCGGAGAACTTGTAACCATAGGCCAGCGAGCCGCGCAGCGTTTGGGCCGGGAAGCGCTCGTATCTTTCCTGCTGCCCTTCCGGCACGAGAATGCGGTCATAGGCGATGGTCAGCCCGGCCTCGCCACCGGCGAGCGGACGTACATGTTCGGCCTTCAGCGATAAAAGCGCCTCATTGGCTTCCAGCCGGGTGGGCATGAAATAGGCCGGGCGGAACCGTGCTTTGCCTTTCAGCAGGCTGGCGTAACTTGCCGTCAGCGTGTTCTTGCCGCCGAGTGCGAGGATGCCGAGCTGCGAAGAGGCTTCAAGCTTGTGATCCAGCCGCCGGTAACCGATGTCTTCTTCCGGCAGATGCAGGAAGATATCGCCGGCATCGCTGCGGGTGCCGCGCAGCTCGACAGCCCATTCCAGCCTGTCGGAAAAGCGTTTCGTCAGCCCCAGCGCGGCGATGGTATTGTGTTCATTGGCGAAGCTGTAGCGGGGGAGGCGGACTTCCTCCTGCTCGAGCGAATAACGCAGCTCCGCACCCTCAAGCACGACCTTGCCATTGAGCCCCAGACCGGCACGCAGCGAAATTGCGCTCAGCCGGTTGGTGTCGGCGAAATAATTGCTATCATAGGCGATGCCGGATTTGTAGGTGACATTATGCTCATCGGTGTTTTCACCCGCCCGCGCACCGGAGGCACAGGCAAGCCCGAGAACAAGCGCGATATATCCACCCAGCCGCATTCGCGTCTCCGGTCTCTAATTAAGCAAAATCTTATATTTGGATGGTTAATAAAGTCTCCCGCGCCATTTTACTGTCGCCCCCGCCGCTGCTGGACACCAATGCCGTAATAGAGGCGAAGCGCATGAAAGATCGATACGTAAAATTCTATTAAAATCACCAGTATTAAAGTTAATTGTTTATTGTAATATTAGCCTTTACTTGAATTAGAATCCTCTAAATATACAGTTCAATTACGCCAGATGGCGTGATCAAACATAAGAGGAGAGAGAAATGATTGCTAAATTTGCTTGTGTCGCCGCTATTCTTACTGTCGCTTCCGTTGGTCAGGCCAATGCGGGCGGTCTTCTGGGTGGCATCTTGTCCGGTAACAGCAACAAGGGTGGCGCCCTCGTCGTTGTCTCGCCGAGCATCGATCTCGGTGTCAGCGGTATCCTGTCCAATAACGGGATCCTGAACGGCAACAAGACCGGCATCCTGAACGGCGTGCTCAACGGTAACAAGACATCCGTCGATGGCATCGACAACAAGAATGACGGCGGCAAAAAGCGCCGGCACTGAGGGACGAAGAAAGGGATGGTGAAACCCTTGGCTTTCGCCATCTCGCTCTGAATGAATGGTTCGGAAATCGACAGGGATTTTCGACGCAGACGATGCGCGCAGCACATGGACCGGCAAAGACCCGAGTTTGCGCATGTATGGCAAGGCGCTGCCGGCAAGAACAAACGGCGCATCGTGTGACTGCAAGGGGGCCTTCGGGCTCCCTTTTTTCGGGGTTCTCTTAGTGAAGTGATAGATTTGTCGTGCTGGTTTGTTATTGTGGGGGGCGTCAAGCGTCTGGCTGCTGCCCCGCGCGATATAAAAGACAACCTGCCTTCCGCCCGGGCTTGAACAGCACACCCTTTTGATGTGATGGTGGCTCCCAATCCACTCCCGCTGCCAGTCTCCAGTCGATTCCCATGTTACAGAAAAGCACGTCGCCGGGCGCTTTTGATCGTCAGGCCTATCTGATCGCGCTGCTGGTTTTCATCGCCGGCAGCACCAATGCCGCCATTGTGCCTTTCATCGGTTTTTACATCATACAGGTGCTTGGCCATCCGCCCGCTACGCTCGGTCTTTACAGCGTGACGGCGGCGCTCGCCTCCATTATCGCCAGCCGCATCTATGGTGAGCGCGTGGATGCAGGTGTGCGGGTCAGGCCGTTGCTGCTGCTCTCCGTCGCCGGGGCTTTCGTGGCGGCTGCTGCTGCGAGTTTCGGGCATCTGGCGCTGCTGGTTGCGGTAACGGCGACCGGCATGGGGCTCTCCAACGCGGCCACCACCCTTGTCTTCAGTTACGGCCGTTATCATGGCCGGGTCGAGGCGCTCGATACCATCGCTTATAATGCTTTCCTCAGAATGATGGTGTCGCTGGCATGGATGATTCTGCCGGCCGCCGCCTTTCTAATCGCCGATCTAGCCAGCGCAAAGGCTGTCTTCGTGAATGCGATGCTGATGGCGGCCATCTGGGGCGCGCTCGCGCTGGCTATAGTGCCGCGTGGCCAGACCTGTCCGATGGAGCGACGGAATGAGGGGACTGGTGAGGTGGAACGCAACATGCCGCTGCTGATGGCGGCGGCGGCGAGTTTCTGTATGTCCTTTGCCCATGCGCTGTGTGCCTCGGCTTTGCCGGTGTTTCTCGTGCGCGAGGTCGGCCTGCCGGATTATGCACCGGGCATGTCGCTCAGCGTCAAGTGCGCCATGGAGGTCCTGCTTATCCTGCTCGCACCGAAGATCATGCGCCGGGTCAACCCGCGGCTGCTTCTAAGCGGCGCCGCGGTGACGGCGATCATGGCCTTCAATATCATCGCCTCGGTAGAAACTCTTCCGGCCATGCTGGTCGGCGCTGCCATGGAGGGGGCCTATTACGGCCTTTTCGCCGGCACCTGCCTCACCTTCGTGCAGGGCTTTGCCCGCGGCCGCACCGCGCGGGCGACCGCGCTCTACATGAATTCGATCTTTCTGGCCGCACTTTTTGCGGTGCCGCTGATGGGGTTCGTATCGCAATACGCCAGCTTCGGCACCTCGATCCGGCTCGCTTCGGTCGGTGCCAGTGCGGCGCTGCTGCTGTTGTTCCTGACGCGACGGCAGGTGGCGGAGTAAGTATTTGGGCGGGGGTTGCCTGCACTCTTTCGCAAAGAATTGCTTGGCTGCGACATCTCGGATCACCCTCACTTCTGTTCCCTGGAACACGTCCGAGGATGTCACAGAAATTCAGCCGACGCGCGTCTGCGCGACGGGAAAGGTTATTGCAGCCCAAGGACTTGGGCTGGCTGGATCCCTGTGACAAGCACAGGGATGAGGGAAGAGAGCACGTCGCGGAATGGAATCAGCCCGCTGCGCGACCGACCAGACTTCAAGCCGAAATATCAATAATTCCGCAATCGCCCGCTTCCGAGGCAAAGGCGAGCAGATTGCCGGTGGCGCTCCAGTCCATGCTGGTAATGGCGCCCTTGCCGGGGCGGCGCAGCAAGGCTTCCTTGCCGTCCGCGAGCCGCACGCCAAGTATCATGCCGTCGATGAAGCCGATGGCGAGCACGTCTTCCACCGGGTGGAAGGCGACATTGGTGGCCATGATGTTGGCGCGGCTGCCGAGTTCTTCCGGGGCCTTGCCCATCGGGCCGTCCTTGCCGGAGAACGGCCAGACGATGGCAGCCGGCGCGCCTGATGAGGCGAGCCACTTGCCCTTCACCGACCATGAGATGGACTTCACCTTGGCGGGATAACCCGTCATGCGCATATGGCGGGCTTCCATGCCGCCCTTGGTGGCTTCCATCTTCCAGCCATGCAGGGCGTTTTCCTGCATGGTGGTGACGAGGAACTTGCCGTCGGGCGAGAAGGTGACGCCGGTATGGGCGCCCTTCCATTCCAGATCTACGGGATCGCCTGCTGTCGCCACCCAATGCAGCGTCACGCCGTTATAACGGGCAACGGCAATGCGCAGGCCCTTCGGCGCAAAGGCGATTGCCTCAACCGTGCGCTCTTCCTTGAATTCCTTGACCGTGCCGTCCGACAGCCGCACGAAGCTGGACTTGCCGACACCGTAAGCGACCGCCTTCTGCGGGCCGCCAGCAACGACGCCCACCCATTTGCGCGGCACATTGGCGATTTCACTGATGCTGCCATCATGGCCGATGCGCAGCACGCGCCCGTCTTCGCCGCCGGAAAGCAGCGTGGCGCTATAGGGATCACGGATGCAGGTCAGAAGCCCGTCATGCGCCTCAGTCACCTTCTCGCCGCCATCCAGCCGGTGAATGGTGCCGGCGGCGGTGGCAAACAGCGGAATGTCACCGAGAAAATGGGTCGAGACCACGTGGCCTTCGATATCAAGCGGGGCAACAGTCGGCATGGGGCATCGGTCTTTCATATGTGTGTCTGATGGGACGACGTGGTCGTCGGCCCGGCGGTCGCCATAGTTCTATGAGGATTGTTTGCGTCCGTCGAGTCGTAAGTCTTATCCGTCACTCCGGCAATTAGCCAGAAGCCGGGACAATCAAGTCATTGATTGGAAACGGCTTATCGCTCACGATACGGATGCGCCGCAGCATCACCCCGGCTCAGGGCCGGGGTGATGGAGGGATAAGGATCAGGCCGTCGCGAGGCAGGCTTTGAAGCTGTTTTCCAGCTTCTCGCGATCCAGTTCGCGGCCGATGAAGACGAGGCGGCTTTCGCGCTTTTCGTCTTCCTTCCACGGGCGCTGGTGATCACCCTCGATGATCATGTGCACGCCCTGCACTACGTAACGTTCCGCATCGCCCTTGAAGGCGATGATGCCCTTGAGGCGCAGGATGTTCGGGCCATCGGTCTGGGTGACCTTCTGGATCCACGGGAAGAACCGCTCGGGGTTCATTTCGCCGCCGCGCAGCGAAACCGACTGCACCGTGACATCATGGATCGGCGAGACCGCGCCGTGGTGGTGATCGTGGCCATGGTCGTGTACATGGTCATGATGCCCGTGGTCATGGTCGTGATGATGGTGGTCATGGCCGTGATCGTGCCCATGATCATGATGGTGATGATCGCAATCGGGGCCGCAGGCATGATCCTCATGGCCGTGCTCGAGGAAATGCGGATCGTTTTCGAGCGCACGTTCCAGGTTGAAGGCGCCCTGATCGAGAACCCGGGCGAGATCGACGCCGGAACGGGTGGTCTTGTAGATGCGGGCGGAAGGATTGATGGCGCGCACGATATCTTCGATGCGGGCCACTTCCTCCGGCGTTACGAGGTCGGTCTTGTTGACGACGACGACATCGGCAAAGGCGATCTGGTCTTCAGCCTCGCGGCTGTCCTTCAGGCGCAGCGGCAGGTGCTTGGCGTCAACGAGGGCAACAACCGCATCAAGCTCGGTCTTGGCGCGCACGTCGTCATCCATGAAGAAGGTCTGTGCGACGGGCACCGGATCGGCAAGGCCTGTCGTCTCGACGATGATACCGTCGAAACGGCCGGGACGGCGCATCAGGCCTTCCACGACGCGGATGAGGTCTCCGCGCACCGTGCAGCACACGCAGCCATTGTTCATTTCGTAGATTTCCTCGTCGGATTCGACGATCAGATCGTTGTCGATGCCGATCTCGCCGAATTCATTGACGATGACAGCGTATTTCTTGCCGTGGTTCTCGGAGAGAATGCGGTTGAGAAGCGTCGTCTTGCCGGCGCCGAGATATCCCGTCAGGACGGTGACTGGAATGGGCTTGGCTGGTGCTGTTTCGGTCATGGAAACCTCGTGTGGAGCAAGGCCGGTTGCGGCCTTAAGGAGAAGTGTCGTCGTCCATATAGGCGCGATATCAGGGCAGTTCAAAGGGATTCTGGCCGGTTTCGGCTGAGTTTTTCAAATTTTGTTATGAAATAACGTTATGTCAAAAGCGTGGACATCTTCAAGCAGTTCGAGAAGGCCATTGACCGCGTGGGAAATCAGCCTTTCGCCCTTTTCGGCTGAGGCGGCGGCGGCGTTTCCGGCAACGCCATCCGGGTTTAAATCGCTCATCAGCCAGCCGAATGCGTGCGGGCCATAGGCGCGCAGATGGCTGAAACGTTGTGCGAAATCGCTTTGACGCGAGGGGAAATTGGCGGTCTTTTCCATAGCCACACGGTCGGGATGAAGCGCCAGCATGACGGATGTTTCGATATCGCCGCCATGGATATCGACCGCCTTGTTCTCCGGTTTCACGATATCGGCCGGCACCCCGAAACGGGTCCAGCTGGTGGCGACCGCCAGCATGCCGAAACGGGCGCGGGCCTCGGTGGCGACGATGGTCATCAGCGGTGAATTGCCGCCATGGGCATTCAGCATCACGAATTTGCGCACGCCTTTTTCATATTCCGCCTCTGCGATGCCGAGCCAGCGCTCAATGGCCTCGTCGTAACGCAGGGTCTTCGTGCCCGACAAATCCATGTGCTCGATGGAATAACCGACCGGCTCCACCGGCAGGAAGGAGACCGGCAGATGGGCCGGCAAAACCGCGGCGAGGCGGGAGACGATGCCCGCCGCAATCAGCGTATCGGTTTCGAAGGGCAGGTGGGGGCCGTGCTGTTCGTGCGCGCCGAGCGGCAGGACAGAAATTGCACCTGTTGCGCGAAGATGAGGGTCTGTTACGTTTTCGTCGTGATAATGCGTGTATGAGTTTGGCATCTGGCAGTCCGCGCGTGCATTCGGTAAGGATTTCCAGCAGCATATATCGGTTCCGCCACAGGGTAAAAGGCACTCGCATATGAGCAAGGACAAATCCGGGCATAAGGACAAAAGCGCGAAGAAGGAAAAGGGCAGCAAAAAGGTAAAGGACGTCAAAAAAAGGGATGAGAATTTCAACCCCGAGGAACTGGCGCAATCTATCACCCAGGCGGCCCGCTCCATGCGCACGGCGCTGAGCCACAGCCTTTCCGAAAGCGGGCTTTATGCCGGACAGGACGGCGTTATCCTGGCGCTGGCGCAGGAAGGCAGCCTGACACCCGGGCAGATCGCCCAGAAACTCGGCGTCAAGGCGCCAACCATGACGCGCACCATCGGCCGCATGGAAGCCCAGGGTTTCGTGGAACGCAGCGGCGACGATGAGGATGGCCGTGTGACGCTGGTGAAGCTGACGGAAGCGGGCCTTAAGAGTGTCGACCACATCAACACATCAATAGCGGATTGCGGGGCAAGGGCCATAGAGGGGCTTTCGGCCAAGGATATTCGCAACGTTGTTAAACTTCTCAAGGCAATCGACGCCAATCTTCAATAATTTGTTGAAATTTTTAAACGCGCCCTCTGTTTTTATGGGCATTCCTTAAACAGGTTGCGGATTTTGTTTAAATTGTTTAATTGCGATTTAAACAGGGACGTCCGTCGCTGACATGCGTTTGGGGAGGAATGCCATGGCACAAAAGGTTAAACTGTCGACGATTGCCGAAAGCCTCGGTCTTTCGACCGCCACCATTTCCCTGGCATTGCGCGACAGCCCGCTGGTTGCTTCCGATACGCGTGACAAGATCAAGGAACAGGCGCGGGCGCTGGGTTATATCTACAACCGCCGCGCCGCCAGCCTGCGCACCTCGCGCTCCGGCATTGTCGGCGTGGTATTCCATGATGTGATGAACCCCTTCTATGGCGAAATCCTGAAAGCCATCGAAAGCGAGCTGGACCGCAGCCGCCAGACCTTCATTCTGTCCAACCATTATGATTCGGTGGAAAAACAGCGCACCTTCATCGAAACGCTGCTGCAGCTCGGCTCTGACGGCATCATCATGTCGCCCGCCATCGGCACACCGATCGAGGACATGACGCTCGCCGAAGAAAACGGCATGCCCGCCATCCTCGTGGCCCGCTCCATGGACGGCGTCGACATGCCGACCTATCGCGGCGATGACAGCTACGGCATTTCGCTCGCCACCAACCACCTGATCAGCCTCGGCCACCGCACCATCGCCATGGTCGGCGGCACCGACCAGACATCGACGGGTCGTGACCGTTACCAGGGTTATGTCAACGCGCTGCGCAAGGCCGGCATCGAGGTCGATCCGAACCTGCGCATTCCCGGCCCGCGCTCCAAGCAGGGCGGCTTTGAAGCGGCGGTGCATTTCCTCTCGCTGCCGCAGAAGCCTACAGCTGCCGTTTGCTGGAACGATCTCGTCGCCATAGGTCTCATGAACGGCATTTCCCGCGCCGGACTGGTGCCGGGCGTCGATATCTCCGTGACGGGCTACGACGATCTGGAAGAAGCGGCCATCGCCACGCCGGCGCTGACCACCGTTTCCAACGGCCAGGCCGAGGTCGGGCGTCTTGCGGCCCGTGCGCTGCTGGACAGGCTGGCGGGCAGTCACGAGCCTGACGGTATTCACCTGATCAAGCCGGAAATGCGCATCCGCCAGTCGACGGGGCCGGTGCGGCCGCGGGTTTGAGCTTGCCGAATGGGAGAGGAGCGATCTTTGCGGCGCGCGTATCCATCTCCCGCCTTGGCCTGAAATCTTACTGACCTGCACCCGCGCGACGGGAAGGCTTTCTTTTCTGGGAGGCGGGTCAAGCAATCTGCACCGACGTCATTCTCGGGCCTGTCCGAGGATCTGCAACGTCTTATTTTTGTTGAGGTGATTAGACCCTTGGGACAAGCCCGAGGTGACGTCGCGAGAAGCCCTATCCTTCGCGCGCGATGCTCTTGATGCGCGGTTTCTTCAGAAATTCACACCCGGTAGCGGTGAACCAGTCCGGCATGGCGGCGAGCGATGTGCCGCATAAAAATCGGAATGAAACTTCGGTCTGCCCCCATAACATCTGCTTATTGGCCTTTTCACGGCCGCCGTTGTTTGAAAAGATCGCGGCCCTGAGGAGTGGGATGGCGAGCGGTTCGCCCAAAGCCCGCTCCTGATATCGGAATGTTATCTGGAGGAATATCCGCTCATGTCTGACAAAAAGGCCGTCGTTCTCGTTCCCGGCAAGATAAACCCGCGCGTTCTCGAACGCCTTGAAGGCAAGGTCGAGATCGTGGCTGTGCCTGCCGGTGCCGAGCCGGTTCTGCCTGAGGGTGCGGCCGAGCGCATCAATGCCATTGCCGTTTCCGGCGTCGTCAACGCCAAGTGGATCGACGCACTGCCGAAGCTCGAGATCATCGCCAATTTCGGCGTGGGTTATGACGGCGTCGACGCCAAACACGCCGCCACGCGCGGCATCGTGGTGACGAATACGCCCGATGTGCTGAATGACGAAGTGGCGGATACGACGATTGCGCTATTGATCAACACCGTGCGCCGTCTTTATCAGGCCGAGACGTGGCTGCGTGATGGCAAATGGGTTGGTGAAGGTCCGTTTGCGCTATCGCCGTTTTCGTTGCGCGGCCGCAAGGTTGGTCTCTTCGGCATGGGCCGCATCGGCCAGGAAATCGCCAAGCGGCTCGAGCCCTTCAAGGTGGAAATCGGTTATCATACCCGCAGCAAGCGCGACGAACTCTCCTACACCTATTACGGTTCGCTGAAAGAGATGGCTGAGGTCGTCGATATCCTGATCTGCATCGTGCCCGGCACGCCGGAGACGCACAAGGCGATCAATGCCGAAATCCTGACGGCGCTTGGGGCGCAGGGCGTGTTCATCAATGTCGGCCGTGGCTCCAGCGTCGATGAGGATGCGTTGCTGCAGGCGTTGCAGAGCGGTGCTTTGGGTGCTGCGGGTCTCGATGTCTTCTATGCCGAACCGAAGGTGCCGGAAGCCTTCCTGTCGCTGCCGAATGTTTCCCTGCTGCCGCATGTCGCCTCCGCCTCGGTTCCGACGCGCAACGCCATGGCCGACCTGGTGGCGGACAATATTCTCGGCTGGTTCAGGGATGGCAAGGTGCTGACACCGGTGCCGGAGACGCCGGTCAAGGGGTAAGGCCTTTCCTCCATCATCCTCGGGCTTGTCCCGAGGATCCAACCACGTCGCGTTAAATCGATCGGTTGCAGATGCCCGGGACAGGCCCGAGCATGACGATAGAGGTGAGCTTGGCGCTCACCTCCTGTCTGTCCCTATTCCGCAATATCCTCCGCCCTTACCCAACGCCCTTCGGCAAACGACCGGGCCATGGCGTGAATGCTGCGCTCGATCTTCAGCCCTTCCTCGAAATCGATGATATGGGCCTTGTTGCCCTCGATCGCCGCGATCAGCTCCCGGCATTCGATGACCTTCAGATCGTTGAAACCGAGGCCGTGGCCGGGCGCGGGGATGAAGCGATCATAGGGCTTGTGATGGGGGGCGGTGAGGATGGTTCTGAAACCCTGCTCTTCCGGGCGTCCGTCCGTGGTGTAGAGCTGGAACTCGTTCATCCGCTCCTGATCAAACAGGATCGAGCCGGTGGAGCCGTAAATCTGGATGGCGATGCGGCCCTTGCGGCCCCAGGCGGAGCGGTTGGCGATGAGCACGGCGGAAATGCCGCCTTCGAGCTTTAGGAGAACGCTGGCAAGATCGTGGGTCTCGACAGCGCGTTCGCCGCCGCCGGCAAGCGGACGGGTCTCGTAAGGTTTTACCATGTCGGTGATGGCGCTTTCGGCATGTCCGAACAGGGCGTAAAGCAATGACAGCGGGTGAACGGCGAAATCATCCAGCGCACCGTATCCGGAGGACGCTTCGCTCTTCCAGTAGAAGGGCTGGGTAGCGTCCGCCATGAAGTCCTCGTCCATTTCGGCGCGGACGTGATAGACATTGCCGATAGCGCCCTCATCGATCAGGCGGCGAATATGGCGGATGACGGGGTTCTGAATATAGTTGTAACCCATCGCCGCCGCCTTGCCTGAGCGGCGGGCGGCATCGCGCATCTTCACCGCATCGGTAAAGGCAGGCGCCATCGGTTTTTCGCACCAGACATGTTTGCCGGCCTCAAGGGCGGCAATTGCCATTTCCGGGTGAAAGGCGTTCGGCGTGGTGACGGAGATGACGTCGATCTCCGGGTCCGCCAGCAGGTCGCGCCAGTTACCTGTCGAGCGGGCGAAACCGAATTCGGCGGCCTTCTTCGCCGCCAGCTCCGGGTTGACCTCCGCGAGCGTCACCAGCCGTGGGCGCTCCACATCGCCGAAGACACTCGTGACGTTGTTCCACGCCAGCGCGTGGCATTTGCCCATGTAACCCGTGCCAATAAGGCCCACGCCAAGAGCGGCCATGGTCTCTCCTCCCGAAATTATTAGAATAAATCAACGCCTTAGTGCTTCTGTTTTCTCTGAATTGCAGTGGGCGCTCCCAAGTTTCACCGCCCTCCCTGTGCTTGTCACAGGGATCCAGCCAGCCCAAGTCCTGGGCCTCAGAGGAGTCCTTACCCGCCGCGCAGACGCGCGCCGGCTGGATTCCTGTGACAAGCACAGGAATGAGGGACGTCGTGCGTCTCAGGGATTATCCCGCTTGAAAATCCAGTCGTGATCCGGGTGGTTCTTGAAGCGCCATTTGCGCATCGGTCCCGCCATCACGTTCAGATAATACATCTCGTAGCCATAGGGCGCGCCGCAGGGGTGGTGGCCCTTGGGCACCAGCACGACATCGCCATCAGACACGGCCATGGTCTCGTCCAGCGAGCCATCCTCGGTGAAGACACGCTGGAAACCGAAACCCTGCGCCGGGTTGAGGCGATGATAATAGGTCTCTTCCAGATAGGTCATATCAGGGTAATTATCCTCATCATGCCGGTGCGGCGGATAGGATGACCAGTTGCCCGATGGTGTGAACACTTCCGTCACCAGCAGGCTGTCTGCCACATCGCGCTCTTCCATGGCGATGGGGAAGATATATCGTGTATTGGCGCCCTTGCCGCGTTCCGTCAGTTGCACACCATTGGGCCCGATCTGCTGCGCCTCGCGGCTGCCTTTTTCGCCGGGTGCGGTGCAGACGCCAACGGTGCAATCCGTCGTGGCGGTCAGCGACCATTCGGAGCCGGCGGGAACATAAACGCAATGTGGCGGCTTGCGCTCGAAGACGTTCATGCGGTCGCCGAGTTCACCGAAATCTTTGCCGGCCGCGGAAATCGTCGCCTTGCCTTCGACAAGCACGAGGATGACTTCCGTATCGCCGGTGTTTTCCGCCGCCGTCTCGCCCGGCTTCAGGCGGTAGAGGCCGAAACCGACATAACCCCAATCCGCGCTTTGGGGCGTGATATCGTGCACCTTGCCGCTTGTCGCGACCGGCTTGCGCAGAAGTGAGGTCATGGTGGTGTTCCTTTTTGGTCAGTCGTTCGATTTATCGGGCGGCTATTCCCGCGTTTCCCTCATCCCGGTGACGAGCACAGGAATGAGGGAGAGAAGGCTTCAAGCAGCCTCAGCCTTGTCCAGCCCCGCTTCGCGCGCAAAAGCCTTCAGCGATTTCAGCCCGAGGCTCTGATATTCGAACGGGTTGCGCACGTCAGGATCCTGCTCGGCTTCGATCACCAGCCAGCCGCTGTAACCATGCTCGGCCGCCACCTTCAGCACCGGCGGGAAGTTCACGCCGCCCTCGCTGTCGCCGGGCACCGTGAACACGCCGCGGCGAACGCCTTCGAGGAAGGAAAGCCGCTCATTGCGCACCTGATCGGCTATCACCGGACGCACGTTCTTGGCATGGATATGGCCGACGCGGCCCATATATTTCTGCGCGACGCGGACGGGATCGCCGCCGCCGAACAGGCAATGGCCGGTATCGAGCAGCAGATGCGTCTTCGGCCCGGTATGCTTCATCAGGAGGTCGATTTCCTCTTCGCTCTCGACCACCGTTCCCATGTGATGGTGGTAAACCAGGGTAATGCCCTGTTCTGCGGCAAAGGCGGCAAGCGCCTCGACACCTGCGCCGAACTTCGCCCAGTCCTCGGCCGCAAGGCGCGGACGATCGACCAGCGCCGTGTCATCGGCGCCGTGGATGGCGTTGGAGGTCTCGCAGACGATGATGACCTTCGAGCCCATGGCCTTCAGGAGATCGAGCGCCGGCTGCATCGCCTTCTTTTCAGACTCGATGTCGTCGGTCAGAAGGTTCAGCGAATGCCAGCCGGAAACGAAGGAGAGGCCGCGCGGTGAAAGCACGCCCTTCAGGCCTTCCGGGTCGGTCGGAAACTTGTGGCCCTTCTCGATGCCGTCGAAACCGATCTTGGCGGTCTCATCGAGGCATTGGTCCAGGCTGATATGGGCGCCGAGCGTTCTATCGTCGTCGTTGGACCAGGCGATGGGGTTGGTGCCGTAACGGATCATCTTACTGTCTTTCCTTGACATGGTTTTCATAACGAACGCGGGCCGGGCCGATTTCGGCGCGGTCGGAAACTTCAGGCACCGCGACATCCCACCAGTGACCACCGGCCTGCGGGGTTGGATAGGGGTCGGTATCGATGACGATGACGGTGGTGCGGCTGGAAGCGCGGGCGGCGGCAAGTGCCTCTTCCAGTTCAGCGATGGTAGAAACCTTGCTTGCATCCGCGCCCATCGAGCCGGCATGGGCGACAAAGTCGATGGCGATCGGATTGACGTTGGTATGAGCGTAGAGGTTGTTGAACTCCGCGCCGCCGGTTTCCATCTGCAGGCGGTTGATGCAGCCATAGCCCCTGTTGTCGGTGATGACGAGCGTGATCTTGACGCCCATCGCGACCGATGTCGCAAGCTCGGAATTCATCATCATGTAGGAGCCGTCGCCGACCATGACGATCACGTCGCGGTCCGGTTCCGCCATCTTGATGCCGAGGCCGCCGGCCACTTCATAACCCATGCAGGAGAAGCCATATTCCATGTGATAGGAGAGCGGCAGCTTTGATTTCCAGAGCTGATGCAGCTCCCCCGGCATGGTGCCTGCGGCGCACATGACGACGGTATTGTCCCGCGACTGGCGCTGCACGGCGCCGATGACCTGCATGTCGGTGGGCAGGCTGTTCACATGCTCCTCGCCCGGTGCGGCGGTATCGGCATCGGCCTTTGCGAACCATGCTGCCTTGAGGCCGGCATCCGGCGCCGCGCAACGGTGGCTGCCGAGGGCGGCGGAGAGTTTTTCAAGCCCGATCTTCGCATCCGCCGTCAGGCTGATGGCGTCATGCTTGGCGCTGTCATAGGGCTGGACGTTGAGCGCGAGGATCTTGCGGCTCGGGTTCTTGAACAGCGCCCAGGAGCCTGTCGTGAAATCCTGAAAGCGGGTGCCGACGCCGAAGACCAGATCGGCCTTCTCGCTGACGATATTGGCGCTTTCCGCGCCGGTAACACCGACCGGGCCGAAATTGAGATCGTGATCCCACGCAAGCGCCGATTTGCCGGCCTGTGTTTCAACGACCGGAATGGAATGGGTTTCGGCAAAACGTTTCAGCGTCTCGGTGGCACCGGCAAAATGCACGCCACCGCCGGCAACGATGATCGGGTTCTTCGCTGCCTTCAGCGCGGCGACCGCCTCTTCGAACTCCACCACATCCGGCTCGGGACGGCGCTGGCGCCAGATGCGCTTTTCGAAGAAGCTGACCGGATAGTCATAGGCTTCCGCCTGCACGTCCTGGCAGAAGGCAAGCGTTACCGGGCCGCAATCGGCCGGGTCCGTCATGGTGCGCATGGCGCGGGGCAGGGCTGTCAGCAACTGTTCCGGCCGCATGATGCGGTCGAAATAACGGCTGACCGGGCGGAAGCAGTCATTCACCGTCATCGTGCCGTCGCCGAAATCTTCCAACTGCTGCAGAACGGGGTCGGGACCACGATTGGCAAAGACATCGCCGGGGATCAGCAGAACCGGCAGGCGGTTGACATGCGCAAGCGCTGCCGCAGTCACCATGTTGGCGGCACCGGGGCCGATGGAGGAGGTGACCGCCATGGCGCGGCGGCGGCGCAGTTGCTTGGAATAGGCGATGGCCGCATGGGCCATGGATTGTTCGTTCTGGCCGCGATAGGTCGGCAACTCGTCGCGGATGCCATAAAGCGCCTCGCCGATGCCGGCGACATTGCCATGGCCGAAAATCGCCCACATGCCGGCGATATAGGTTTCGCCATGTTCATTCATCTGCGCGGCGAGGTAACGAACCATAGCCTGCGCAGCCGTTAATCTGATTGTCTTCACGCTGCCTCTCCCTTTTTGGCGCGCGCCTCATCCCATATGCGGCACAGGCTGGTATAGCGCTGCGCCATGTCCTTCACCGCTTCCTCATCGGTGATCTTGCCACCGAGCCAACCCCGCGCGGCGTCGGCAAAAATCGTGCGGCCGACGGCGAAACCTTTGACCAGATCGAAGCCTGCGGCAAGGCGGAAGCTTTCCTCCAGCTCGCTCTGCGGTGCGTCGAGGCCGAGAACGACGATGCCCCGCACGTAAGGATCGTTGCGATGCACGGCGTCGCAGGCGTTCTTCCAGGCGGCGCGGGTCTTCATCGGCTCCAGCTTCCACCAGTCGGGGTAAACGCCGATCTCGTAGAAGCGCTCGATGATGCGGGCGGCGGTCAGATCGTCTGTCGGGCCGACCTTGGAGGGAATGACCTCCAGCAGCATTTCCAGCCGGTTGCGCCGTGCCGCCTCGAACAGGCGCATGACCGTCTCTTCCTGCGCGGCGCGCATCTCATCGGTGTCATCGGGGTGATAGAAACACAGAACCTTGACGACATTTTCAAGCGGCCATTCGGAAAGCCCGCCAAAATCCTTGCCGAGATCGGGTTCCAGCGTCAGCGGGCGCGAGCCCGGCCATTCCACCGGACGGCCGATCCAGAGGCCGGAACCGCTGGCGGCAAACAGGGCGTCACGGCCAAGACGCCCGTCGCAGAGAATGCCGTAACCCGCTTCGCCACCGGAAACTTTCTGTGCGGCCTGAAGGCAAAGCTTCTTGAAAGCGCCGATCTGCTCGTGTTTCACGCCAAGTTCGTCTGCGATGGCTTCCAGCTGCATGCGATGGTCGAAGGCGAAAACGCGCATCGTGTCCCAGTCGCCCTTGCGGTTGGTGGACCAGTGCACCTGCTCCAGCGCCTCGTCCTTGCGCAGCGCCTTGTTGCGAATGCCGGCCTTGAAGAAATACTGCAGCTCTTCCCAGCTCGGATAGGCCGGCGTGCAGCCATGGCGGGAGACGGCGAAAGCGCCGCAGGCATTGGCGTATTTCAGCGTCGTCGGCCAGTCCTCGCCGCGCAGCCAGCCACGGAATAGGCCGGCCATGAAACCATCGCCCGCGCCTAGAACGTTAAAGACCTCGATCGGGAACCCTTCGCCCGTCTGGCCGTCATCGAGACTTGCTGGAATGGCGCCGGTGAAGACCGAAGCGCCCATCGGCCCGCGCTTGCACACCAGCGTCGCATTCGAAACCTTGCGCACGGCGTTGAGCGCGGTCAGCGTATCGGTGGAACCGCCGGCAATATGGAATTCCTCTTCCGTGCCGACGATCAGATCGAAAAGATGCAGGGTGGATTGCAGCTTGGCAGTGACCTTCTGCGATTCGACGAAACGGCTTTCGCCATCGCCATGGCCCGCAACACCCCAGAGATTCGGACGGTAATCGATATCGAGTGCGGTCTTTGCACCGTTTTCACGGGCGAGCTTCAGCGCCTTCAGTACGGCAGCTTCCGTGTTCGGATGCGACAGATGCGTGCCGGTGGCGCAGATGCAGCCGGCGTCGGCAATGAAGGCGGGATCGATATCGTCTTCGCTGAGCGCCATGTCGGCACAGTTTTCACGATAGAAGATCAGCGGGAACTGGTTCTGGTCACGAATGCCGAGCAGCACCAGCGCGGTCAGCCGCTCCGGGTCTGTCTTCACGCCGCGCACGTCAACGCCTTCACGCACCAGCTGTTCACGGATGAAACGGCCCATATGCTCATCACCGACGCGGGTGATGACGGCGCTGTTGAGGCCGAGCCGTGCGGCACCGGCTGCAATATTGGTTGGCGAACCACCAATATATTTGGCAAAGGAGGCCATGTCCTCCAGACGGCCGCCGACCTGTGAACCGTAAAGGTCAACAGACGAGCGCCCGATCGTGATAAGATCAAGTTTTTTCAAAAGGTTTCCTCCTTAGCACCGCACGCTGGCGCGGTCTGCCTCATGTGTGTCGAGCGGATTAGGCAACCATGCCGCCAGCCATCGCCATCCCGCTCCGGTGAGCCTCCTCCGCTCACTTGTCCCGTCACGAGACGGACAGTCGTGGAATGCCCGTTTCATGGATTTGGATCATAAATTCTATTTTTTCCATTTTCAATAAAAATATTCAGGCCGTCTTGCGTGTTCCCACAGCAACCGCCAGCGTGATGGCGAGACAGAGCGTGGCCGAAAGCGAACGGAATGCGCCGAAATCGATTTCCGTCACCGTCAGCAGCGTCGCGCCGGATTTCCGGAGCGGATTGACCGCAGAATCGGAAAGCGCCACGACCGGGATGCCGTTGGCGCGGGCGTTTTCCGCCAGTTCCAGCGTCTCAGTGGAATAGGGGGAAAAGGTAATGGCGATCAGCGCATCGTCGGATGAAATGGCACTGATATTGCCGAGCCCGCCAACGGCGCTGTGCAAAACGGCCGGCACCTTCATCTTCTCGAAGGCATAGGCCAGATAGCTGGCGATGGGGAATGAGCGGCGCAGGCCCATAATATGCACGGTGCGCGCCTTTGAGAGCGCCGAAACCGCCTCGTCCAGCTGCTTCGTATCGACTGATTTCAAAAGCATCTCGAGCGAAGAACGGCCGGCTTCGACGAATTCCGCCAGCAGGCCGGAGGCGCTCTCGTCGCCCTTTTCACGCAGATGATCAAGCCGGGTGGCATAGTCAGGCCAGCCTCCGACATAGGATTCACGAAACAGGCGCTGCATTTCTGAAAAGCCGGAAAAACCCATGATCTGGCAAAACCGCATGAAGGCCGATGGCTGCACGCCGGCCCCTTCGGCCATTTCGGCGACGGTGGAAACGGCAATGCGATCCTGGTTGGAGGCGACATAATCGGCACATTGCCGCAACCGCTTCGGCAGGCCCTCCGCCACCTGGAGCAACCGCTCCTCAAAAGCCTTTACCGAATCTGGCGCCTCGATTGCCGTCATTGTCATTCCTTTGTGCAGACTGAAATCGTGTGCACTTTAGCCGCAATGGAATTTTTATTCCATTGGGTTTTTTGAGGGCGAGTTATGGGTGGCATTTTGGGCGCAAGCGATCAACATACTCTCCTCATCCCTGTGCTTGTCACAGGGATCCAGCCGACGCGCGTCTGCGCGGCGGGGAGAGTCCTTTCAGCCCAAGGACTTGGGTTGGCTGGATTCCTGTGACGAGCACAGGAATGAGGGTGGAGTGGGGACTCAGTGCAACCCGCCAACCCCGAGATGCGTGTCGATGATACCGGGGTTCTCCGCAAGCTCGCTCGACGGCCCTTCCCAGACGATGCGGCCGCGTTCCATGATGATGGCATGGTCGGCGAAATCGATGGCCATCTGGATGCGCTGTTCGATGAGAAGAATAGTCATTTCGCCCGATTGCGCGAGTTTGGAGAAGGCGGCCATCAGTTCTTCGCAGATGACGGGCGCGAGGCCTTCGAGCGGTTCGTCGAGCAGCAGCACGCGCGGCTGGCCGAGAATGGTGCGGGCGGTGGAGAGCATCTGCTGTTCGCCGCCAGAGAGTTGCGAGCCGAGGTTGCGGCGGCGCTCCTTCAGGCGCGGAAACAGCGTGTAGGCTTCCTCGACGGCCGATTTCGGCCGGGTCTTGAGGCCGACGAAGAGGTTTTCCTCCACCGTGAGGGTGGGGAATACATCGCGCGTCTGCGGCACGTAACCGAGGCCGGCCTTGGCGCGGGCAGCACTCGGCAAAGCGGCGATGTCCTGTCCGCCGATGCGGATATCGCCGGCAAAACGTTTCGTCTGGCCGGCCAGCGTGGCGAAGAGGCTGGTCTTGCCGACGCCGTTGCGGCCGAGCACGGCAAAACGCGAGCCCGATGGCACGGAGAGCGACAGGCCCTCGATGACCTTTGTCGGGCCATAACCGGCGGTGAGGTTGGCGATTTCAAGCGGCGCTGCGGGCATTGGCGTAACTTCCGAGATAGGCTTGGCGGACTTCCGCATTGCTGGTGACGTCTTCAGGGGAGCCATCGAAGATGACGGCGCCGGCCGCCAGAACGACGACGCGTCTGGCGAAACGGAAGACCAGATCCATGTCGTGCTCGATCATCAGGATCGCGAGATCGGCCGGCAGCCGGTCCAGCGCCTGTTCGATGCGCGCCGTTTCCGTGGAAGGCACGCCGGCGGCCGGTTCGTCGAGCAGCAGGATTTTCGGGCGAAGCGCCATGGCAAGCGCGATCTCGATCAGCCGCTGCTGGCCATAGGCGATTTCGCGCACCCTTGTTTCGGCAAGCGCCAGAAGACCGAGCGTGCCGAGAATGTCGCGGGCTTCGCTCATGACCGAGGGCATGGCACGGTAACGGCCGAAAATCCGACCCGTTTTGCCTTCGCGCTGGAGAATGGCGAGCGCCACATGTTCCTCGGGCGTCATGTCCTGAAACAGCCGGGTGACCTGGAAGGAGCGCACGAGGCCGCGCTTCACCCGCTGGCTGGCGCTCAGGCTTGTGACGTCCTCGCCGGCGATGCGCACCGTGCCGGCTGAGGGTTTGATATTGCCGGTGACGAGATTGACGAAGGTCGTCTTGCCGGCGCCATTGGGGCCGATCAGCACGGTGCGGTCTCCCGGCGAAAGCGACAGCGAGACATTGTTGGTAACGACGAGTCCGCCGAAATTCTTCTGCAGGCCGGAGACTTCGAAAATGGCGCTCATGTGCGATCTCCCCGCAGGCGCGCGATGATCTGCTCACCCGCGCCGTAAAGACCGCGCGGTGCAAACAGCACGACGGCAATCAGCAGCAGGCCGACAATGGTGAGCCAGTGGAACGGATTGGCCGCGGAAACGACATCCTCGAACCACATGAAAGTGACGGTGCCGATCAGCGCGCCGTAAAGTGAGCCCGCGCCGCCGAGCACCAGCATGACCAGCCCCTCGGCCGAAAGCGTGAAGCTGAGGCTATCGAGGCCGACGACCTGGGTGGAGATGGCGTTCAGCGCGCCACCAATCCCCGCAACGATGCCTGATATCACGAACATCTTCAGAACCGTGCCATTGACGGAGCCGCCCATGGCCTGAATGCGGATGCTGTCCTGCTTGACGCCACGGCACAACATGCCGAAAGGCGAATTGACCACAACCCTGAGGGCGATGAAAACGAGGAGCAGCAGACAGACGCCGTAGACATAGGCGGTACGGCCGAAAAGGTCGAATTCGAAGGTGCCGAACAGGGCGTCCGGGGAAACACCTGACAGACCGTCGCTGCCGCCTGTCCAGCCGGATGCCTTGTTGGCCGCCTCATGGAACAAATGGATGACGGCGATGGAAAGCACCAGCTGCGGCAGGCCGTGGGCGCGCAGCAGCACCGTGCCGGAGAGCAGCCCCGCCACACCGCCGGCTGCCGCGCCGATTACGGTCATGAGAAGCGGGTCGGTGATCTCGAAATGGGCAGCGGCAATGCCGGCGGCATAAGCGCCCGCGCCGAAGAGTGCGGCATGACCAAGCGTGGCGACGCCGCAATAGCCGGTGACGAGATCGATCGACAGCACCAAGAGCGCAATGGCGATGATGCGGGTCAGAAGCGCCAGATTATCCGGAAACAGGAAGTAGCCGATGATGGCGGCGGTGATGATGAGGAGCGGCCCCGCAAGCGCGCGCAGCGGCGAGCGCGCCTTCGGGATCTCTGTCGCTTCAGTCACGTCGTTCATGAGCACCGCCATCTCATTTCGCCCTTCCGAGAAGACCGCGCGGGAACAAGGTGATGATCACGATGACCGCCAGATAAAAGAAGAACTCGCCATATTCCGGGGCGAGATACCGCCCGGTCGTATCGATCGCGCCGAGCAGCAGGCAGGCGATCAGCGCGCCGGGAATGGAGCCCGCGCCGCCGACCGAAACCACCACGAGGAAGGTGACCATGTAGCGCAGCGCGTAATAGGGTTCGACCGGCAGCAGTTCCGCGCCGATGACGCCGCCCATCGCGGCAAGGCCGACGGCAATGGCGAAGCTGACGGCATAGATGATTTCCGTGCGCACGCCGAGTGCCGCCGCCATGGCCGCATTATCGACGGCGGCACGCAGCTTGATACCGAAGGCGGTCTTTTCGAAGGTGAACCACAGCGCGCCGGCCACGGCCAGCCCGCAGGCAATGGCGAAGATGCGGTGGGTGGCGATGGTGCGGAAGCCGAGATCGGTGGGGCCGGCGAGCTGCTGCGGCAGCGGAATGGTCTTCAACGTGGGTCCGAAGACGTAATTGGCGATGCCGATGATGCAGAAGGTGATGCCGATGGTCATCAGCACCTGCGTCAGCTCCGGCGCGCCATAGATGCGGCGGTAGAGGAAACGTTCGAGCGGTATGGCGATGACGATGGTGCCGACAATCGCAACGAGGATCGCCGCCGCATAACCAAGGCCGAGGCCGTGGGCGGCATAAGACGCGAGATAACCGCCGATCATCGCGAACGCGCCGTGTGCCAGATTGACCACCCGCATCAGCCCCATTGTGACGGAAAGGCCGATGGAGATGATGAACAGGACCATGCCATAGGCAAGCGCATCGATGAGGATGCTGAAGACCGTCTGCATGCTGAAAAAACTCCTCCCGGTGCAGCGATGCCCATCCGGGCCGGAGACGGGCCGCTCTTGGCGGCCCGACAACGTCGTTAAAGCTGCCTTTTATTTCGCGGCGGCGAGACCCGGATCGCCCTGCTTTTCGAAGGTCTGGATTTCCTTGTTGTAATAGGTGCCGTCATCCGCTTTGGCCACTTCGCGCAGATAGATGTTCTGCGTGATGTGGCGGCTTTCCGGATCGATGCTGACAGGGCCGCGCGGGCTTGTCCAGGATAGACCCTTCACTGCCTCGACCGCCTTTTCCGCATCCTGTTTGCCGCCGGTGGCCTCGATCATCTTGCTGATGACATACATGCCGTCAAAGGCGCCGACTGCGGGGAAGGAGAGTTCCTTGGGGTTGCCGATGGCCTTGGTCGCGGCTTCCACGAAAGTCTTGTTTTCAGGCGAATCATGCGAGACGGCGTAGTGGAAGGTCGTCTGCATGCCAAGCGCCGCTTCACCGAGCGCCGGCAGATCGGACTCCTGCGTCAGATCACCCGGTGCGAAAAGCTTGATGCCCGATGATTTCAGGCCGTTATCGTTAAAGGCCTTCACGAAACCGAGCGTAGTTGGGCCCGATGGCAGGAAGGCGAAAACGCCCTGGGCGCCGGAATCCTTCACGCGCTGCATGATGGGGCTGAAATCATTGGTGGAAAGCGGCATGCGGATGGTTTCCACCACTTCCCCGCCGGCGGCTGTGAAGGCCGCCTTGAAGGCGTTTTCGGCATCGACGCCCGGGCCATAATCGCTGACCAGCGAGATGACCTTCTTCACGCCGCCATCAAAGGCCACCTTGGCGATGGGGGTGGAGGTCTGCCAGGTGGTGAACGAGGTGCGCACCACATAGGGGCTCTTGGTCACGATGGCCGAAGTGGCGGCATTCATGATGACCATCGGCACGTTGCCCTGCTTCAGCAAAGGCGTGACGGCCATGGCGTCGGGGGTGAAATAGAAGCCGGCGAGATACTGCACGCCTTCCTTGACCACCAGCTCCTGCGCCAGCGCCTTGGACTGCGCCGGATCGGCCTGCGGCACATCGCGATAGACGACCTCGACCGTGTCATTGCCCACCTTGTTGCCGTGAAGGGCAAACCAGGCATCAATGCCTGCCTTGAAGTTTTTGCCCTGCAGCGCGAACGGACCTGAGAACGGACCGACCACGCCAACCTTGATGGTCTCGGCATAAGCGGCAGTACTGAAGCAGATGGCCGCGATGGCGGCGGCGGTGATCCGTAATTTCATGAATTCCTCCCGATTGATCTGTGGCTCCCATCCACCGATCCAGGCTGCCAGATTGATGAGTGCGGTGGCCAAAGTAAAATGAAATAAGGGGGATGATAAATAACCTGAAGGTTATCAATACCCGTCGCGCAGGGTTTGTCTCATGCGAGATCGCACAATAGTGATCATCCCGTGATTCTCAATATATAGCGCCGCCGCAGCCATCACGACCGGTGTTTTTACGGCACGTGGTATCGAAATGCTTCCTCATGAAAACCAGCTTTTATGCATGTTTCGAAAATGACGGTCATACCCGCGCAAGCCTCGTGCCTTAACCAGTTCTAAGGGGATTGTTTGTAGCCTCGCGAAGCATATTGTGAACTTTATTTGGTGTCTCATGGGCGAATATCAAAATAGAGTTGTTGAGTTGATGCGAGATCGCGTTGGCGAAAGTATACTCAACAACAAGATCGAGCGTCGCGAAGCATTTCTTCGCAAGGCGCTGGCGCTGTATCACGTCATGGGCGGAGACGCGCAAGGCATGCACGCTGCGGTGGAGGATGCGGTCAACCTGCAAAAGACGAGTGTCGATGTCGCTGTTGGCGACGTGATGCATGAACTGGCAGCAATCGGTCACGTTGCCGATCTCGATATTATTCAGGCCGGGTACAACAAGCTTGATGCCGCAAATATGCATATTCTGAGCAGGGGCAAGAGGCTTTTGCAGAAGCAGCGGGACCAAAAACTCGCCGGTTCGGCGGGAAAATAGGCCGCCCATCGAGGGCGGCCGCAATATCAGGCCACTTCCCCGAGGAGAATCTCCTGCCAGGCCTCATAGGCCGAGATAACCGTTTCCATCTGCGCCGTGTGGCCGGTGATGAAATCGTCGCCATAGATCGTTTCATCGGGATATTCGGTAATCAGCGTCATCGGCACGGTGTGGCGGTCGTCCACGGACGACAGGCATGGGAAGCCGTTGATGATGCGGAAACCAGTTTCGCCGGCGTGGATTTCATAAAGCTCGATCTGACGGTTATTGTAATCCAGAAGGCCGGGAATCGCGCCGAGATGGCGGGTCACCTTGTCGAGCAGGGCTTCGGCCTGGCTTTCCCAGTCCGCATGGTGGCGGATGATGAGGAAGAAGCCCTTCGGCAACGTCCACATGGCAAAATTGCGCGGCACATAACCGGATAGAGGCCGGGTCC
>Ga0308165_1001882_pt1 | contig 27527 bp, 21 predicted proteins | sample PhyWR2_FD_201032 | JGI IMG/M metagenome (GOLD analysis project Ga0308165, IMG submission 201032) | Phyllosphere microbial communities from UC Gill Tract Community Farm, Albany, California, United States - DLSLW.R2 | ecosystem: Host-associated > Plants > Phyllosphere > Unclassified | place: USA... | reverse complement strand
TGGCGGCGGTGATCGGCGCCACCGGGCGTGACGATCCGCTGGCGCTGGTCGGCGCCGGTTTTGCGCCGGCTGCGCAATGGCTGGGATTGGCGGTGTTCGCGCTGGTGATCGCGTGGTTCGTGCGGCGATTGCTCAAGGCCGCCTGAGGAGAGCGAACTGCGCTATTGCTCGCGCAGCGCGCGCCGATACTGGATTGCTTCGGCGATGTGGACCTTGCCGATGATCGGGACTTGCGACAAGTCGGCAATGGTGCGCGCGACTTTCAGCACGCGGTGATAGGCGCGCGCCGACCAGTTCAGGCGCGTCATCGCGGTACGCAGCAAGTCTTCGCCGGCGGCATCGGGTTTGCAATGCAGATCGATTTCGGTGGTCGACAGCAGGTAGTTGCTTTTGCGCTGGCGCCGTTGCTGCACCTCGAAGCTGCTTGCCACGCGCGCGGCAATGTCCGCCGATGCTTCGCCTGCGGCTTGCTGCAGCAAATCGTCATGCGCGATGGCGCCGACCTGGATCTGCATGTCGATGCGGTCCAGCAGCGGACCTGAAATTTTTCCCTGATAACGCGTCACCTGATCCGGCGTGCAGCGGCATTCGCGATGAAGCGCGCCAAGGAAGCCGCACGGACAGGGATTCATCGCAGCGATGAGCTGGAAGCGCGCCGGGAAATCAGCTTGACGCGCGGCCCTGGAGATCGTGATCTGGCCTGATTCGAGCGGCTCGCGTAATACTTCCAGCACCTTTCGATCGAATTCCGGGAGCTCGTCGAGGAACAATACACCGCGATGCGCCAACGAGATTTCGCCGGGGCGTGGTGTGCTGCCTGTAAAAATCGGAATTATTTGAGAGCATAGACTATCGAAAAACTATGAAATATCGGAATTCAATGAGAAAACAGGTCGTTTGCACCACCAAATAGATCTTATCTTTTTAAATTAAATGAGAATTTTAGGGAGGGGCCGAAAAATTTTTGAATCAACGAAAGCCTTACCAAGATGGTTTCAAATAGCAATCGCACAAAATAAAAGGACCATGATGAAAGTTGAGAATACAAGCACATCCGTATTGGCACTTCACAACACGTTCTGCTGGAATGTGGTCAGGAAAGAACGCAGTGAAGATGGAAAATTCAGCTACAGCCCAGATTGCCAAGTCTGGGTAAAGCAGCTTGCATCATTTGCTATTACTAAGCTCGGTAAAACACCCAATATTAGGCTTCACAGCTACATTTCTGGAGGAGGTACCTATTTATCAGTTGATATCTTCAGTCGAGAAAGTAACGAATATGTGGCGCTTACTATTTTTATGAGTGGGAAGGGTACCTATCTCCCTGAGCCAGCGGGGCAACAGTTCGACATCGCTCTACCTGGCATTGTAGATGGACTAAGTTTGGTCAATGCGTTGATTTCATTTACTCAAGTCCTGTCAGCGCCGGTTCAGTCTCTATGGGTTTCTCCGCAGGATAAACAAGGCGCATGACAACATGGGCTAAAGTTGAAAAAACAGCACCATAATTTTGTTCTTTCTTTTCTAGATTGCCAATCCAATACACCTTCAGATACGGGCGTCGCTGGGCATTTATTTCGACTTCATCAACCATTCGCCTGAATTTTGCTCCAGGACGGTATTTTTTTAAATTATCTGGAGACACGTACAAGCTGATTGAAATACCGAAAGTCTTGTCGTTACGATTTTCCTGTAATTTATCCATAAAGCTGAGTGCAAAGCCTGCACCATAGCGTTTGAATAGGCGAGTGCCACCATAGTAAACAACAAAGCCTTCTTTTGAGCCAAGGCTTACTTGCCTAAAAGCATTGCGAAAACTAATGCTCCCATAGCCCTTGACAGTAAATTCTTCGTCCAACGCATCTTCATCTTTGAGCTCTTCGTAACAACTTACCAATGCTTCAAGGCTAGTGGCAGTAGCCCCTACCCCCCTCGCGTAATCAAGTAACTCTTTGCGCCTGGTCGCTCGATCACTAATGGTACGAATCTTATCTAGCTGATTGACCACCTCACTAGATGTACCTTCCCCACCAGAGTCTTCAGGAACAATAAAGCGTGTAATTAAACGAGTCAATTTCCGCTGAAGCTTATGGTTTCTTTCTGCAGTGGCATCCCTGCTGAGGTCTCCGGCTAGCTCTTCTTCTCGACGAGCTTCCTCCAACTCCATCCAGTCGCAAGAAGGTATATGGTCATCTAATTTGCGGTAATGGGGACTGTTGTGCACGACTTGCTCTTCGGGTAACCGATAGTGGTTAACGCCAGTAACACGAACACCGCCTTTTTTATTGGCTCGACATATTGGATCAGAGCATAAGAAGTGAAACTCTAAAAATATGTCTTGTGCAGAAAATTCCTGGCATGCTTCCTGAATATCAACGACTCGATTTAATTCAACGCAAAATGCTAAGTCAAGTCTCATTACGCACCTTAATTTTTAGTTAACCCAGATTTGACGGCTTTGACAGCAGCTCTCAATTGCGGCGATTCTTCTATGGATTGGAGCACGAAGATCAGTGGTTGATTCGGCTTTGCAACCCAACTGGAATAAAGGAAGGGCGCGGGCTTGCAATCGACTTTCACAAGGAAGAAGAATTCGCCGGTACAAAAATTGTAGAACTGGACGTCTTCAGAGATCTGGGGATGCGGCGGGTGAATCAAACCGCCCCTGCCATTCAAGATAATTCTTCCGCAGTAGAACGGATATTCATCGTCGCTGATTGGAGCACCGTAAAGCACGATGTCTCGCAAGCAGTTTTTCTCTTTATCGTTCAATACGGCACCGCTGCAAAACTCATCTTCTGAGATGCTGGCCCGCCAAAGAACACTCAAAACAAATAGCCTCAGTTTGTCAAAATCGAAGTCAGCGACGCTATGGGCCACCAGCCGGCCTTGCTCATGCACAGGTTCGAAGATGGTTTTCTTCCCCCGAATCGCCCCTTGGACGAGGGAGAAAGCATAGTCATCGAAGACACCGAGTTTGCCATCGCATTCGCCGCAAAGAATATTGGAGTCGTAGTAGCCAGTTGGGGACCGTCTCACATACGCGTTAGGAGTCACGAGCTTGGCCGCCGCGTTGAGCTTGGACAAACGTTTGCAAAAAGCTTTGGGAATGATATGGGCTTCGATAAGGGGCTTGGCCTCACCGCAGCCGCAACAGAGGTTTTTTATTTCGGAAGGGGAAGAGGGACTAAGTTTATCCGATGACTTGTGTTTCATTATCGTCCTTGCCGGAGGTCTAGCTTATTGGTGAGCCTAATTCAAGACCTCAGCTCAGAATGATTCATCCTTGTTGGAAATGTCAAATCTCGCGAGGTACTCGACGGCAGTCAATCCAGCGAATTTAAAAAGCATTCGGTCGAGATTACCCAACGTGATATTAGCCTCTTTGCAGATACACCTAAGGCAGTCCTCAACCGACAAATAAATTGAGCGGCTTGCTTGTACACTTGAGAAATTGCGGTTGTAATTGAAGTGCTTATTTAGTAAGCCAACTACTCGTTGATCAAGTGCGATTACATCGTTCGATAGCCCCACGGCAATCATGAAGTCGGAGACACTCTTACGCTTGAACAGAAACTTCGTGCGGCGGAGAAGCTCTTCACGAATTACATCAGCACCATCATGAAGAAGTCCATTCAAAAGTACTACACGATTGCCTTGAATAAGGCCTGAATTAGCAGCCGCAGCGGCAAGACGTAGAGCAGCCTTCTTTTGAAATCGAGTAGCTTTGAACTTTATGAGTTGGCGTTCAATGTACGAAACTTTGTCCAGCTTAGTCGAGAGTGTGCTGAGGGAGAGTGCTGATTCGAAAGCAACATTTTCCCCAGTATGATGAAGTTTTTCCATCGGTAAAGCCGAACCCATCACGCAAACCTGCGTGACGATGTGATGCCAAAGTTCCTCATCCGAAAGACTTCTCCAGCGGTCCAGAACTGGCATTTCCACGTGGGATGCAAGTTTTTCAATTACATGAAGAAGCCTGTACTTCGTTTCTGGCTGGATCGTGGTAATTTGCTTGCGTCCAATCATTTCTGTCTTCACGTTTTCCTCTTGTATCCTGTTCATCAAACCTTATCGAACCATAGATACAAGTCCACGATATCTTGTCGCAGTGGTCAACGAAATTCTAATAATGAGCTCGGCAACGTATAAGCATACCTGCTTCTTGGTCAAGGCTACGGTTTGCATTATGACGCGGCTGTAGCGACATAGAGGATTGGATTGCACCCGTATCGATGCGCGATTTTTAATATACCGGGTAGGTATGCGATTTTGGTCGTCTTGATGAGAATTTTCGAGGCAACTAGCTATAAACTTGGCGAAGTCTTACGCCCAGTGAATTAAATATTACGAGTTAACAAACTTATTTATGCATAAGAAGATAAGACTATTTATAGAAGTAAGTGAGTAAGTTTTACTTCAATAACATCTGACCACTTGGCTTAGTCAAGTCAGACGATATGTTCATCTTGATTGTGGTCTTCATGGTGATTATCGTTGTGAAAGCATCTGAACTCGCCAACATTGTGCGTGAAGGGCCGCATCATCGAGGCCGACGCAGTCAAGATCCCATGGACTTAGGAGCTTCGCTTTTTTGGTGGTCAACGTACGGGCCCTTAACTAAAAATTCTGATTATGCCGCTCAAAGTATTTATCGATACCGAATTCACTGACTTTCTGGATCCCCAGTTGATTAGTATGGGCTTGGTGGCCGAAACCGGTGAGGAGTTATACGCTGAGCTGCCTTACGACGCCAAAGCTTGTAGCGCATTTGTGAAAGAGGCTGTTCTGCCGCTTCTCGGCTATGCACCTAATGCCGAGGTGACGAAAGATGCCCTCTATGCCAAGATGACGCAGTGGCTGCGTATGGTTAAGCTCACCGGTGAAGACATCGAAATTTGCTACGACTACCAGACTGATTGGGACTTGTTCTATGACATCCTGGATGGTCGAGTCCCACCTTGGTGTAAGCGTCGTCTCGTGGCGGATCGGATCAATGAGCTTCTGCGCTATGAGTACCACCAGAAGAATCGGTTACCTGAGCACCATGCACTAAACGACGCACGGGCCAACTGCTACGCGTTTAGAGAATTGCCAAAATAGAGTTGACCATGCTACGGGCGAAAGTCCATACAGCGCGAAATGCTGTCTATTGAACTTCGGTGCAGCCTTAATAGGGACGCTACGTCAGAATATGAAGTCGACTCCAGCGATTTTGTATTCTATTTTCATTGGCCACCAAAACATGATCTTGTTCTTAGACTTTGACGGGGTACTTCACCCCATGAACCGAGCGACAGGTGTGTTCTCGCTATTGCCACATTTCGAGCAAGTCATGCGAGATTATCCCGGCGTAGATATCGTAGTCTCAAGCACCTGGAGAGAAGCGTATTCAATTGACGAGTTGCGTTCTATATTTTCTGAAGATTTCCGGGGCCGCCTGGTCGATGTCACACCTATCGTCGCGTCCACCGGCAAACCACATATGCGTGAAATCGAGATACTGTCTTGGTTACGAGAAACGGGCCGTGAATATGAAGCATGGCTGGCCTTAGATGACAGCCCATGGTTGTTCTCCTCTCACTGTCAGAACCTAATCCTCGTTGACACGAATGTTGGCTTTAGCGTACGCATCGAGCAGGTACTTCGAAAATTACTCAATCCCTATTTGCATGGCTGACTTGGCTGTCGACTTTGTTTCGATTGAAGACCTGAAAACAACAAGACACTTATGCCCGTTCGTAAAATTCCCATTGGAACTCGAGCCGTCACCGGTCAGCATGCCCGCAGCGGCGCGCGATATGAATCGTCCTTGGAGCGCGATTTTTTCGAACTGATGACGCATGATCCTCTGTTTGCGGATGTCGATTGGCAGCCAGTTACCATCGCCTATGTGACCAGCGAAGGGATGTCCAGACACTACACACCAGATGCGCTCGTTACCTTCCGTCCTGATCCGGTGACCGACTTCCTGCGTCCGCCACTACTCGCCGAGGTCAAGTATCGGGAGGAATACAGAGAGAAATTCCGAGAGCTTCGCGAAAGATTTCAAATGGCGCGTCAGTATGCGAAGGATCGAGGATGGCATTTTAAGGTCGTAACCGACCGGGAAATCAGGACAATTGCATTTTCAAATAGGCATTTTCTTGCGGGATTTCGTGATCGGGAGCCGAATCCAGAGCATATCGCCGCAATCCGCGCACAACTGCACGACTCACCTGCATCACACGCGAAAGTGCTCTTGTCGACGATATCGGCCAACCTGTGCATACAGGCAGAAATTATTCCGACGATGTGGTGGATGGTCGCTCACTCACAATTGCACGTAGATATTTTTACTCCATTGTCCATGGAAACCAGAATCAGTCTATCGTCATGGCAATAACCTTTAAGATCAAAGTGGGTCAAGTTGTTCGCCATGTCGGCGAACGTTACATCGTCGTCGAAATAAAAAATTTGAGCGAAGTGCTGTGCAGAAATTTAGCAACGCAGGAAACCGTTCTGACGCCGATTCATGAACTTGCACCAGACGAGAGTCAGAATTTGATCGGAAAGAAGGTCTCCGTCAAAACCGACTTGGCAACGATTCCGTCCGAACAATGGGCCGAGGCATCGAAGCGGCTCGAATTAATTCGTAGTTTGGATCAAAAAGGACGGTATAAGCGTTCCCAGATCGAGATCCATGCGATTGCAAATATTCTGGATAGGTCGCCACAGACGGTATACAGATGGCTCAAAAAGTACGAACAGGATGGAAGTATTTCGGCCTTCTTGCCGAAAGAGCGTACCGATAAAGGTTGCGGGCGACTTGATGAGGCGGTCGAAGAGATCATCCATGAGGCGATCAGGCGCCTGCTATTGAAGCGTGAATTCGGCACAATCAAGGACGTTCATCGCGATGTCAAACGGGCTTGCACTGAGCGCAATCTCAAAGCGCCAGGAATGACTGTCATTCGTGATCGATTCCTGCAGATATCGGAAAAAGAACGTGTCGCCAGCCGCCAAGGAGCAAAAGTAGCCTGCGAGAAATTCACTCCACTGCGAGGATCATTCCCCGGCGCGAATCATCCATTGGACGTCATCCAGATCGATCACACGCCGGCTGACCTCATCATCGTCGACGATATATATCGTAAGCCGATCGGCAGACCGACAATCACGATCGCCATTGACGTATTCAGCCGAGTCGTGATGGGATTTAATATGTGGCTGGAAGCGCCTGGCGGCGCATCGCTTGGCATGTGCATGCTCCATGCACTTTTGCCGAAAGAGAAGTGGCTCGCAGATCGAGGGTTGAAAGCGGAGTGGCCATGCTACGGCCGGCCCCGCAAGATCCATACCGATAATGCCAAGGAGTTTCGTGGCACCGTCTTTGGTCGTGCGTGCAAGAGTTACGGCATCGACCTGGAACAGCGGCCAAAAGGGCAGCCGCATTTTGGCGGGCATGTGGAACGTGGATTTAGAACCTATCTGCGCAAGATTCATACCGTTGAAGGAACAACTTTTTCGAATACAAGGAGCAAATTCGAATACGACGCAGAAGGGAAGGCTATTCTGTCGCTAAAGGAATTCGAATTCTGGTTTGCAACCTATATAGCGAAGGTTTATCACCACGACGGCCACGGCGGAATCAAGATGACACCGATGGCACAATTCACCGAAGGAATTCTTGGCGGCGATGGCCGGCCCGGCATTGGTGCGCCGGAACGCTTTACCGACGAGGAACGGGTCCGATTGGATTTCCTGCCGTTCGTGGAGAGAACTGTCCAGGAATATGGTGTGCTGATCGATCATATTTACTATAACGACGACATTCTTCGGTCGCGTATTCATGAAAAAGACCCGGACAATCCGAAATCCGCGAGGAAGTTCTTGTTCCGTCGCGATCCGACCGATGTCAGCGTCATTTATTTTTGGGACCCGAATCTAAAAACGTATCGAGAAATTCCTACGGCCCACAGGGGAAGGCCTCCAGTTTCGCTATGGGAGATTCGAAGCGCTGTGCGAGAGTTGAATGCCAAGGGCAAGGCGACCGTCAATGAAAATATGATTTACGAGGGCATTGATGAGATGCGCGAAATAGAACGTAGCGCCGCCGAGAGGACAAAATCCGCGCGCCGCAATGAACAGCGACGATTGGAATCTGAAAAAAGGCGGAAGAAATTGGTCAAGGCAAAGCCGAAATTGCACTTCCCAAGCCAGACCAGTGAAACCAGTCAACTGCCCCGTGCAACACCTACGCCAGTCGCTACTGACCAATCACCAGCCCGTCCGGCAGTGTCATCGTTGCTTAATGATGACGAAGTGATATTGCCATTCGACGACATCGACGTGAGGAGTTGACATGGATTTGGCGCATTTGCATCCACATACCCGACCATTGCTGGCGCTTTCCAAGGAAGAGCGTGTTGAAAAAATGCTGCGCGATCAATGGATCGGATATCCCCGTGCGGCCGAAATTCTGAAGCGGATGGAAGAGCTTCTGATTCATCCTCGCATCTTGCGGATGCCCAACCTTTTGGTGATCGGCCGCACGAATAACGGCAAAACACAGATTTTGCGTCGCTTCCAAGAACTACATCCTGCATCAGATAACGAGGGAGGCGATGCGGCTAATGTGCCGGTCGTGTATGTCGAGGCGCCGCCGGTTCCCGATGAAAAGCGATTGTATGCGGATATTCTGAATAAGCTTTTTGCCAAATTTTCTATTTCCGATCACGCACACAAGTTACTGTTCAACGTGAAAGACAAATTCGAAAGAATGGGTGTGAAGATGTTGATCATCGATGAGCTCAACAGTTTGGTTTCGGGATCGTCGGCAAAGCAACGGCATTTCCTGACAGTGTTGAAACATCTCAGTAATGAACTCCAAATTCCGATCGTTGGCGCGGGTACGGAGGATGCGGTGCGTGCGATGCAAACGGATCCGCAGTTGTCGAACCGGTTTTTGCCGATGACATTGCCTCGATGGGAACTCGACCAAGATTTTCAGAAATTTCTGGCGAGTTGCGAGGCAATTATGCCGCTTCGCGAGCCGTCCGGTTTATCAAAAGCAGCATGTGCGCAGCAGATATGGTCGCGTTCAGAAGGAACGATTGGAGAAACGGTCATGCTCCTGAAAGCGGCTGCCAAGCATGCAATCAAAATCGGTCAGGAACGGATCGATGAGAGAACGCTTGACCAGTGTGGATACGAATCACCTAGCCTACGCAAGAAGCGTGTAATGGAGGTCTGATTTGACCATTGGTCTATCAGGCAAGCTTTTACCTATTCATCCGCAACCGAAAACGGACGAGATATTTTCATCATGGTATTGCCGGGTCGCGCAAGCGAACAGCATGAAGCTGCATACGCTGGAGGTGCAATTGTGGGGCCGAGAAAAGCAGATTTGGACGCGAGACATCGATCGCTCGATTAGTGACGACACGTTGCGTGATTTTGCCGCTGTTTGTGGTACTTCCATCGATAAGGCACGGGAAACCTGTCTGCGCAGCTACGAAGGAACGTTATTTCAGACGCTGATCGTCAATGGCAATTCTAATTGGATATTGCCATTTGGTATTCGCCATCGCAAGCGAAAACGTCATGGTATGCAGTTTTGCCCGCTATGCCTTGCGACCGACGAGTATCCATATTTCCGGAAATCATGGAGATTGGCCTTCTCGACGTTCTGCGATTTACATGACGTGATGCTGCATGATCGGTGTCCGCAATGCAAATCACCGGTGATGTTTCATCGACAGGAGCTTGGAGACCGATGGTCATGGCAAGTAATGTCATTAAGTTTTTGCACCAGCTGCGGCTTTGATTTGAAGCGATCGCCGACCTATCAAGCGTCGGCTGTTGAGATTCACACTTGGAATGCGATCAAGGCACAGCGGTTACTTTTAGAGAGCGGATGGGTGATTGCGGGAGCGCAAACTTTTGCATACGCTCATTTGTATTTCGATGTGTTACGCAACCTGATTCGGAACTTGCTTTCAACGCGCAAGACAAGTCAGTTGATGGTGCATTCTCGACGAGAGCTTGGTCTGGACGATGAGTACGAGAAAAGAGTGCGCACATCATTTGAATATCTCGATGTTGGCCAGCGACACACCGTAGTTCAAATCGCAACTTGGCTCCTGCTGGATTGGCCGCACAAATTCCTGCAAATGGCATCCGAAGCACGACTACGGCATTCGGAATTGATGGCCGAATTTGAAGATCCGCCGTATTGGTTCGCCAACGAAGTTCGGTGTCTCGAAATCAATCCTCTCGGTCCGTCGCCAGGAGAAAAGGATGCAATGCGCGCGTTGTGGCAGATGCCCAGGTCACGTGCCGATCGGCAGTTTCTGAAAAGGCAAATCCTAAAGAGAATCGGCAACGGGCCGATCAAGGAATTCCTAGGGGAAGAGACGCATCAATGACGAACACAAATAACTATCAGGTACGAGATCTCATCCTGGGTGGCGGAAAATGGCGAATTGACTGGTTTGGAGCGGTTACCTTTGCTGAACGATACCGGCGTGCGAGCCAGCCGCTGATCGAGGTGCAATTGTCTGAGCTCCCGTCAAACTTGACGAGCATGGATGAACTGTTCGCGCTTAAAAATAATCAATGGCCAAAATCACGACAGGTACGGCTGCCTGTCGGCTTTCTGCCCATGCTCAAGATCGGCGACATCTGGGAAGAAGGTCGGATGATTGACAGTCCTGCATATGACACCGTTGAGTTTGGTGGTGTATCGGTCACCCGCGATGGCACCGCCTTGATCAAGGCGGGATTGAGTCGGGAAGATGACAAGGAATTTTATCTGCCGGTAAGTCACCACCCTTACCACATTCATCATACAAAGTCGTATTGCGTGCGTATCAACGCTGGTGAAACGAATCTGGTCGTTCCCTCGGTCGAGCTGCTGCGTTTCTATTTCGGCTCATCCAGCGATCTCGTTTCGCGCATTTTTGATGTACCGTTCTCTCCGGAGAAGTTTTGGAACAATGCCGAAAACGCCGGCCCCAGTGGTCGATGCAAGATTGATCTCGCGTCGGGGCTATCCGGGCGTTCGGCATCGGACATTGGGCGTATGGCGTTTTCCAGGGCGGCGTGCCGTGCGGTGGGGGTGGTCGGTAATTCGTGTATTGCGGCCACGGTCAACGGAGACGAAGCATACCCCAAGGCCATTTTCCCATTCGATGGCGTGACGGATCTGGTTGTGTCCGGTCGCTGGTTGCCCTTCGACGGAAACCCCCGAGGGGTGTTCCTAGTCTTCAAAATGCTGTCATGCTCTTATCCGTTTCCGTTTTCTAGACTTGATTACACATCGGACGGGAAAGGCAGCGGATTGTCTGGTGGTCAAGCTGGGGGGCGGGACACGAAGAGAAGCCATGTCAACGCGGGTTCGCCGACGCCTGTTGGGGCGACTGTTGACATATCGGATCAGGAGTCAGGTGGCACCAAAAAGGTGAGGGAAGTCGGGTTGCATTCGGCATCGTTGCCGCGATTTCCCGATTTGACCAAGAAATTCATTTCCAAACGCGATGTCGACGACACAATCACGGTGGTGCAGTCGCCTGCTGGTGCGACCGTTGTGACGGGTTACTCGACTGGAGAGGGGGCGCCAAAAAACAGCGTACAGCCGCTCAACATCGTCAGCGCACAGAGTGTGATGACCGCCTCAAAGACGGCGATGACTACGTTGCCCATTGAAGTGCGGGCTTTTTTGGAGTTGCTGGCGGGGATATCGGCAACGAAGGAATATGTCGTCGACATGATTCGGCTTCATCCTCGGCAGCGATATGCTTACCTGTCTACCATGCCGCAGATTGTTGATGAAAACGGTGAGATCGCCGAGTGTTGCTTGATTACTCGGTCAGCTGCGGCGAAATACCCGGGTACGACGCGCTCCCGACGTATCTCCATTGCACGTGTAGTTGGTGCGCAAGAGGTCAGTTATTTAATGGTGCCTGAGTTGCGGCAGAAAATGCCTGAAGGATGCGAAACGATAGAGCTGCATATCTTCGTTGATCACTCTGGGGCTATTGTCTCGATCGCCGACTTGCAAGTGGCAATGGCAACGCACTTTTCGGTGAATTTTTCTCAGAACGATAAGTCTTGGGACTTAGGTGTTGGCATCAAGGGGACTGTCATCGCCTATCACTTGCAAATGAAGTTCATTGGCTCAAAAGAAATTGCCAATATGCTTGCTCAACAATGGGCAGATGCAAAAAATCTTTTAAATTTATCATTGCTAGAAAAAGCTGCGCTCGATAATTGATACTGTCGGTCTGTGGTGGTTTAATAAACCCGGATACCAATTTAGGCGAGAATACAGAAAGGTGTTTGATGAGGAAGCAAAGACGGACGTTTTTATTTCTCAGTTCGACTCACGCATAGCAGAATTATTCCATCACATAACAATAAGCGGAATTATGAAAATATATGAGTTTGTGAAAATAAGTAGGTTGAGCACTCAAAGTTTTTTTGACCATGTGCTATTTGCTATCGAGTCTTTAAAGAGGAATGCAAACGGAACATTTTTATCAGCGAGAACAATAGCGGCCCCCAAGAAAAAAGCGAAAAAATGTACGTGCAAATGTCGTGCTGATATTAATGACAATATACCGTCACAAAAAACCAAGCAGCCTAGGTATGCATTTGGCACCGCAGTCGGTTCCAATTGTCAGGAAGCCTCTAAAGAAGCCAAAAGGCTAGCAACAAAAGAATTAGGGGCGCAGCCAAAGCATGTTGGTTGTAAATGTTCTTGACCAGGAGATTTTATGCTTACAGATAAAAATGGACGATCGCTGGAAGTCGGTAGCAAGGTTCGACTTATGGAAGTTCCAAAAGCTCTTGTGAAGGGACTCTTGTTATCTGATCAACAGGCCATCCGGGATGCAGTTCAGAGAGAGGTTTTCGAGGTGATCGGCAGCGACGAATACGGTAATGTGGAATTAGAAATGAAGTTATCCAGAGGCATTGCAAGATGGATTTGGGTGTCACCAGATTGTGTGCAACGAGACTGATCTCAAACCGTGGAGGCCACCGAATTGTGGTAGCGATCAAATAATAGAACTATGATGCGATTTTTTGAGATTTTCGCACTATCTCTTCGAATTGGCGCTGACGAAGTTGTAAATCCTGAACATGAAAGATAGTTCCCGTGGGAAAAGACTACCGCTCTATAAATCTAACCTGGCATTGATAAAGTTAAATTCGAATTCAATGCCTTATTTGTTTCTTGCGGTCGAGTTAGCAAGCGCAGTTGGAGCTAGATGCCGACGAAAGGTCATTTCGCTGATCAATGAAAACAACGGTAAGTTGGAAAATGTGGAGTTGGTATCAATCTGCAGCAATCATCGCCTGAAGCTGCCATCCTATGCTTGCCGAAATCACCGCTGATAAATTTTAATTTATAAGAGAACGTCGTGAAACTCCTTAAAATCCAAATAAAAAATTTCCGTTCTCTCAATAATATCGAGGTCGATCTAGAAGACTATCTCTCAATCATCGTTGGGAAAAATAACTCAGGAAAGACGTCCCTTCTACTAGCTCTTGAACGCTTCCTCAGCGGCACGCAAGCACGATTCGAACTTGACGATTTCAACATCGAATTTCAAAAATATCTCGTTGGTCTCACTGAAAACTCCGTGCAGCCTACGGATCCCTACTCCTTCTGCGGAATCTCTTTGAGGTTGTTCATCGAATATGGAGTTGATGATGATTTAGCCAATGTGGGTAATAAGGTCATCATGGACCTTGATCCGGATAATCGATGGATAATTTTAGATTTTCTATACCATCTTCCTTCCGAAAATCTCGACATTCTTAAACGAGATTTCGTCGCTCAGCGCACGAAAAAGGGAGTGAAAGCTAAGGAAGCACTTCCTTTTTTGCAAGAAAACTTTAGTCGCTACTTTAAGCTTTCGAAGCGCAGCGTCCTGTTCGACCATTTAGTCAAAGCAGCAAAAGAAGATACATACGTCGACCTAATAAAAGAAGAAGTGCGGATCGAAGACATCATTTCATTCAAACGTATCAATGCGCGACGCACTGTATCGAATAAAAGCTCGGATCACGGTCTTTCCACAATGTCGGCGAAGATCTATTCAGCGATGTCTGCGGATGCTGGGACCGACGAAATTTTTGAAACCTTTAAAGAGGCTCTCGGAGATACTGACGGAAAACTTGATGTTATCTACACCGATCTTTTTAAAGATGTTATTTCCGATGTCCAACGATTCGGCGGGATCAAAGAAGGCGAAACGCAAATTAGAATTAAGTCAACGTTACAGCAACGTGAACTACTGGAAGAAAACACCACCGTCATGTATGGCCAAGGAACAGAGCCGCATACTTTGCCAGAGAGTCACAATGGACTAGGATACCTAAACCTCATAAGCATCATCTTCGAAATCAAGATCCTCCTAAATGAATTCAAACGAGGCAAGAAGCCAAAGCCTGCAGATATAAATCTCTTATTCATTGAAGAGCCCGAGGCGCATACGCATCCGCAAATGCAAGCGGTCTTCATTAAAAATATCAAAAAATTGATTGGGAGGACAATAACGAACGCTGACGGCATCACGAAGCCGCTGCAGACTCTTTTGTCGACCCATTCTGCTCATATCGTTGCTGAATCGGACTTCAACGACATCAAGTATTTTTTGAAGACCGGCGAAGGAACTAGGTCGAAGAGCCTTCGGAACTTGGAATGCCTTTATGAGCTTGCAGGAAAAGGGGACTACTACAAGTTCCTTAAGCAATATCTGACCCTTCATCGTTCGCAACTATTCTTTGCTGACAAGGCGATCTTGTTTGAGGGGGATACCGAGCGAATTCTTTTACCAGCGATCATGCGCAAGATGGATCTACAAGATGAGATGAACGCATGGGAAACAGGAGAGCCGGCAGCGCTTCCTTTACTTTCTCAAAATATATCGCTAGTTGAAGTCGGTGCTCACGCCCAAATTTTTGAGATTTTTCTAAATTTTATTGGAGTCAAATCACTAATTATTACCGATATAGATGCAGCAATTGAGACTCCCCGTCTCGATGATGATGGCAACCCAAGGATAAATAAGGCAGGCGGGCCAATCGTTGACCTATGTGCACATCCAGTCGAAGGGGCAACCAGCACAACTAATCATGCACTTCAATTTTTTTATGGCGTAGGATCCGAGCTGTCCTATTTCCTCGTACTCACAGCCTCACAAAAGACAGTACGCAAGACTACGACAGGCACTTGGGAGGCGCACCCTGAAGGGCGGATTATGTGCGTTTACCAGATTGCAGAATTTGATAAAAATGGGAATTCTTATCACGCCCGTAGTTTTGAAGATGCTTTTTTCCATATAAATCGCCTCTTCATGAGCGGTGTACTTGACGATGCTGGAGAGATAGATAAAGCGAAATTTCCTAGCCTAGTCGCAAAACACCTAAAACCATACTTGGACGGCGGTGGATCATACGAGATGGCAGAAAATGGTATCTCTAAGAAGCCCTCCTTTGCGATCGAAATTCTTCTCAATAGCCACACAAGTAAAGAAAAAAAGCTAAACCCTGCTGGTGAACCAAAGGAATTCGACATGGAGTTCAGTAATTGGCTGACTCCCAAGTACATTGAGGAGGGACTCTCATGGGTCAAACTGGGGTAGAACTCGAATCCGAAGTTGTTCAGATACTAGAGCACGTCGCTGCCGGTAGAAGCTTTTTGTTGAGCGGCGGCGCTGGGAGCGGTAAGACATACTCTTTGGCTCAGGTTATTGGTGAGCTCCTTCGGAGCGACCCCGCTTCCTCTATTGCCTGCATCACCTACACAAACGCCGCAGTTAGGGAGATTGAATCGCGTATTTCTAGTGATCGTCTCAATGTCAGCACCCTTCACGATTTTTTGTGGACTGCGATTAGCCCTTATCAGTCCGAGCTGCGCAAAGTCTTGATCGAGCTAACAAAAGGGGACGCTCCTCCAATAAATCCTGGTAGCGCCGAAGTTACAGATGACTTGTTAGATGGAAAACCGATTCAGTACAGGGAATATAAGATTCTAGACAAAGGAATCATTTCGCACGACGAAGTAATCGTCCTTGCATGTGCAATTTTCGAAAGATATCCAAAGATTCGCGATATTTTGCGCGATACATATCCGTATATTTTGGTTGACGAATACCAAGATACTGATGCTGACGTTATCAAGATTCTGCTTGATTACCTGCCTCATAGTCGCAGTGATGGAGTCTGTGGATTCTTTGGTGATGCGATGCAGTCAATTTACGATGACGGTATTGGAACAATTAAAGATTACGTCGATAGCACGAAGGTATGCGAAGTTAGAAAAGAGCAGAATCGCCGTAATCCTCGTCTAGTTTATGAATTGGCCAATCGACTACGCTTTGATGGGCTGCAACAACGTGCATCTGATGATGAAAAAGCTCCTAACATGAAGGGGGGCATTGTGAAGGAGGGAACGATACGGTTTTATTACTCCACAGGAGATACGGACAAATTGCACGATGTTCGTACCGACTTAAATTGGGACTTCACCGATGTATCTGAGACCAGAGAGCTCAACCTCACGCACAATTTGATCGCACCTCAAGCTGGCTTCAATGAGCTTATGGAGATTTACGATAAGGACCAAATCCTAGCGTTTCGTGATCGTATCGTGAAATACATCAAAGAGAACGATGACATTAGTAAATTCGATGAGAAATCCTTTGGCGATGCGGTCGCCACGCTTCAAAGCGGGAAAGCGGGTTCAGCACTGAAGGCTGTCAGTCCGACCCCCGCCATGAATACGTTTATCGCTGCCCATCCACATCTCCTCGAAGAGGCAAAGAAATATAATTTCCTTGAGTTCCGTCGTATGTTTGTGGACAAGGATCAACTTATCGATGATAAAAAACACAGCGAGGATGACCTAGCAAGGAAGGGTTCACAACGATGTGACTTTATTAAACATGTTTTCAAGATCTTAACGGTGGTTCACTTATATGAAACACGGCGATACAACGAGTTTCTGCGAAAGACCGAATTCAGGCTGCACAATACCGCTGACAAAGCCCGGCTTAGAGCATGTATCAACAACATTCTTGATATGTCGAAAAAACCAATCGATGACGTTATTGAGTACGCACACCAACAAGGTTTATGTGTAAAAGATGATCGATTTGAAGATTTTCGTAATTCTAAAAAGTACCTTTTCAACCGGTTAGTTGATGTGCCCTTCTTAACTTATCAAAAGCTCTATAACTATTTGGAAGGCCGAACGGCATACTCGACTCAGCATAAAGTCAAAGGATTAGAATTCGAGCGCGTGCTGGTAGTTCTCGACAATGGGAACTGGACTAAGTACAACTTCGATTATTTATTCGAAGGTGGTGGAAATGACTCCGTTCGGCACAGAACTCAAAAGCTGTTTTATGTCTGTTGTACCCGTGCAAAAGATTTTCTGGCGGTATATTTCCGCAATCCGTCAGCAATGACCATTGCAACAGCAAACAAATGGTTCGGACACGCTAACGTAATCAAACTCTAGATATGGCGTGTCCGTAGTGTTGGGAAAAAGCCAGGTGGATTTAACGCCGTCATCGGAACGCAGCAGGGAACAGATCATCGATTGGTACGGCAAGTCAGCCGTAATTTGCTGCGATAAACGGTCTTGAGTACCTCATTGCAGCTAGTACCTATTGGGCCCGGCCAGCGACAGCAGAATATTATGTGGAGCTACTCAACAGGACAGTGCGCTACAAACGGCTATCGCAATATGTATGAAACGACCTGAAGCACGTTCAGCAGTTTGCGTCCTCCGAGGACGGATGGGGTGACGGTGCATCCAGTCGTGAGATAAATGTCGACCGCCATTTTGCTTCTCCTTCAGTACCGTGCGCGCCTGCTATTTGCACGTGAAGACAATTTCTTCGAACCAGGAGCTGCTTCCCTTACTGGTTGCAGTGAGCTCGATTACGTTCGGCGGGATGCGCTCAGCAAGCTGCAGCGGTCCGTATTCGCAAAACACCCTAGTCTAGTACGGGGGCAGAACGTCCAGCTTTCAACGGTTTCTGGCTGCTGATCAAGACAAGGAGGGCGAGCCGACTACGGCTCCATTCAAGAGAATAGCATTCATAACTCCAGGAACAGCGAAGCGTTCGTGTATAGCTGTGTCCAGAGTCCATGCAACTGGCCATCGTCGTACGTCGGACTGCCCTTGGCTCGTAACTCCTTGATCTTGTCAAGCGCAACGATACGCAACTCACCAATTGCATCCCGTTGTCGATCTGCAGTAAAGCCGCTTAAAAGCTTTGTCTGTATGAGGTGAAGCTTGATACGTCCATCTCCTTTCACGTCCGTTGCGATAAACTGACCTTCCTGTTCATCAGCTGGCGAAACTCCAAACAGCGTTTTCAACTGTGGCGTGTCCAGCAACACGAAGCCAAATTGATGTGCTTTCTCTCCCACTGGCAATCTTTGATCTTCAACCAGTAAGAGCCAGCCATTGGGCGAAAGAATGGACCTAAGCCCGCCCTCGGAAAACAGCTGCGACCACTGGGTTGGACTGATTTCATGGAGTACATTTGTTAGCACAACCACATCGAATCCTTGTCTTGAAGCTGTAGCAAGTTCTCCGAAGTCATTGTAATAACGACCATCGCAGCTCCCAAAGACTCCCCTGATTACCGCTTCGCACGTGCTCTTGTCATCCGAGTATTCATCGTAAGCTACGTAGTCGATGCTGGGCCGGGCGCCTATGTTTGCATTGGACTGAGTCATCATCAATCCACCCAATAGCCGTCCCTTCCCTGCACCATAATCTAATATGTGTAATGGTCGATCAATGGGGTGAATCTCGTGAATGGCCTTTGAGATCGCCTGGAGCTGCGGATCATTCGGTCCTGTCTCCACTGCCTGGGGTGGTATCAAACTCTGGGCTGCAAAATTTGCTAGCGCCAAATCCTGCGGCAATCTCATGAAGTCTTCGAGATTCCCAATCGCTTTACGCATGCCTAGCAAGCCTTGGAGGATCAATTCAGGACTACGGCCAGCACGACAGACCGTACCGTCCTCCATATGCCAGATAGCATAAGGATCGAGCGCCGCAATGTGAGCAATTAGAGGTATTGAATGTGTGCAAATCCATAACTGACCTGTTTCTATTCGCTCGAACAGTCTATCGATGATGTCAATTAGTGCCGACGGATGCAGATGTGTCTCTGGCTCATCAAGAAGTAAAATGACGTCAGATAATGTTTGATTCTGAGCATGTAGCGCTACCACGAGCTGAAGCAAGACTTTTTGTCCGTCCGAGAGCTTCGTGTCATCTAGTGGCTGTCCAAACAAACAAGGCAGGCCCCCGTCTGACCTGGTCAGCTTGGAATCAAGAACCTCTAAAATCATTTTTTCCAGTTTCTTGTACTGACTAATTGCAGTCTCTCTGAAAGGGGAATCGAGCCGATTTCGGATGTGTGCGTGTGTCGCTTCGTGCCAGTCGCGTTGAAGAGTGTAGATATAACTAAAGGTGCTTTCATTTAAGTATTCGATACCCACCTTTCGCAGGCGATTCGACCGTTCCGCAATCATTCCGAGAGTCTGGTCGCTCAATGGCTCAATCGCGGTCCCCAATGGAACGAAATTTATGAGCGGAAGCGGTATATCAGCGCTTGCGTTAGCTGTCAGCGCCTCCTTCATTAATTTATTGTCCAAGACTTTTTTCAGCCTCTCATTCAATTCGTATTGCACGCGATAATCTTTCTCACTATCAAGCTGTTTTTTGAACTCAGCGATCTCTGAATCGAGCTTATCCGTGCTCAAGCTGTGATTGGAGTGCCTCCATGCGGCGATGTCTTGGATGGCTTGGAGAAGGCGTGTTTTACCGGCACCATTTTTCCCCGCGATGAGGACGACTTTGCCAAGCCGCTGCATCTTGATTTCCTTCAAACCATGCTTTTTGATCACGGTGTTAGAGAAATTAATATCTTTTATTTTCATAATCCAAGCCTCTTTTTCGCGCAGCGCTCTTGTAGTAATAAGGCAAGTGGTTAGAACAAGCCTGACAGTCGAGTAGGATGTAGCCTCTACGCATCTTCTTCGAAATTACGTGTCATAGTTTCACCCTACCCATCAATTTAAAGGGATCATATTTCGAGGCAGATCCGCGAATAAGGAATTCACATCATCCAAGAGCATTTTTACTACGCTTCGCATTACTGAAGTGTCATAAGCATCACTCTCATTGTTTAAGCTGATTGAATCAGGAGTCGGAGCACTGCCGCCCCCCCCAAGCGTATAGTTACCGCTTGAACGGCCAAGTCGCGTTAATTCTGCGAGCACTCGATCACCTGATAACCGCAAATCAAATGTACCTTTGGGCACCTCGTGCTCCAACCAGCACATTGGTTCAGCATCTGCCTCCCTTTCTACCGGCATCCATTGCCAATTGATCGATGGATATTCATTGATTGGAAATGATTTGTTAACGACTACTTCCCAACGGAAAGGCATCGCATTGAAATATGAGAATGCTGTGGCCACACATCCGAAACTAGTTCGGACAATTTCTGAATATAGTGCGGTAGTGCGCGAATAGTGCGCCTTTAGGTACTCTTTTGTTTGTACAGGATCCCCGTAGATGCTTTTGCCATTGCTGCCGAAAGGTAGCCACCACCAATCGAGCTTCTCGTAACCGACGTTCATTAGTGATTGAACGTCGTCGATGATGGATTGAAAGGTAAAAGCGCTCCCTGTCGGGGTATGAGGCCACGACTGAACGACCCGATTGTGGTGAGGAGTAAGTTTGCTCAGCAATTCAGACAGCGATTCGTCTGGCGTGAGTGGCCAGTTGTAATCGCAATGAAGCCTACGAAGGCGACAAAGGGCACGCTCATTTGCCAGAAGATGTCCGCCGCTGAAAGTGCGTTCTTCGACCACGTCTCTAAGCGCTTCACGTACAACCTGGGCTGCCATATATCGGCCATCGCCGATACCAACCCCCGTGCGTTGAAAACTTATACTCCTGTAGTTCTTTTTGGGATCCGGAGTGGCGCGTACCACTTCTGTAATCCCTGACGGCGAAGGAAAAATAGCGTAAGTAAATTGCGGTGGGTCTGATAAATGAATTTCACCACGCAGCGTTACTGCTTTGACGGGCTGTAGGCTTTGCGTAATGGCCGCTCTGATAACATCTGCGAGCGCGGGAAAGAAGCCACGAAGCATCGCATCAATGCTGTCTGCCATCTCTGTTAAAAATGCCAGAACATCATCCCTATTATTTTTATCGAACGGCTGATGCACAGCCGTATTGAATCGTATTGTTTCGATATATCGTCGCATAGGTAACGCTTCTAGTCTTTCCCACACTAACTGGCGGGATCTCTTGTCTTGAGTCATTGACACAAGGAACACTGGCAACAAAGAGTCACCTTGAATCTCAAGTTCTTCAAGTGCCTTTTGAAAATCTTGATAGGTAAGAATAGCCAACTCTCGAGCGCGTAAGTAATCGCTCAAGGCGTCATGAACCATACCAACACTGCTCTCAGTTAGGATCACTGCACCAGACTTAACGAGATCATCAAAGGTTTCTTCTTTGAGGCCTGCCGATCTAATAAGTGTCAATGCTTCTGCCGTTGAAAGTCGGCGTTGAGCAAGTTCTCTGGCTATTGTCGACAAGGCCTGTTCAAATCGCGCCTTTGTTGACGGTGATCCTCCCAAACCATCTTTGAGTTGAGAGATCCAATTTTCAAAGAGATCTTTCAGCTGGCTGGGGTAGGTGCCGTGTGTAATAAAAAAATCGATTATCCGGCGCAACAATAGTGGTATTTCACCGAGCTCCAGCAGTAATTTCGGCATATGCCATAGCAAGGTCGCATTTCCTACTACGGTAGAAACAAGTACCCTCCGCTCATCAGCATTCAATCTCTCTAAAGTTAAGCTAGGTAAATCAAAGGAACTAGGAACTGTCGCACGGGAAAAGACGAAAAGTTGGCCTTTCGGAAAGTCCCGTCTGAACAGACGGAGTCGTGACTCAACCTTTGGGAGTGAATCTTGCGACACGTACTCCAGGCCATCGCAAACAATGACGGCCCCACAATCTTGGATAGACCGTTTTAGGGACGCTAGCGTTACCTCGGGCTGCAGAGCTTTTACTCTACAGAAAAAAAACTCTACCAATTCCTCATCGGACTGCGCGAAATCAATTAGCGGGATTTCCGCCACAACGGGAGACTTGGGATTTCGCCAGCGATTCTTTATCGCTGCAGTAACTAATTGTCGAGACAACACCGTCTTTCCGTACCCGGATGGCCCTATGATCAAGGCGCCAGCATCGAATAATTCAAGTAGATTATTGGACTGCACTTTATCGCCTGATTGGGTCTTAAGCCGCCTGGAAATTGCGAGCTCCTGAGTTCGAGCCAATTCTGCGCGTTCGTACGCTAAAAAATCTGCAGTAGGGGTGATTTTTTTGAATGCAAGACTTTCTGCGTGCCTAAGCAGTGCTTCCTTGGAAATCACTCGCTCTAAGTCAGCACGATGTTGAGCCAATGATGCGACCTTGATATCCAATACCAAAGTGCTTTCTTGAGAAGATTGCAATTGCCACACTTGCAAAGTTACTCCATTTGTCACAAGTAGAACGGGGGCGCGCAAATGAAATGCATACGACTCACCCTGTTCCTTCGCATCTATGAGGTGTACGCTTGGGGCTTTTACTTCCACCACCATCAAAGATGTATCCCGATCGTGAAGGGCGCCGGAGTAGGCGACGAAGTCAGCCTCAAATGGGCGGCCTCGCTTGGTGCCAGAGGTAAAGGATACTGGCACCTTTTGAGCGACATCGGCTCGCTCGAAATGCAATGCTTCTAGCAAGGGGGAGACTAGAAGATGCTCAACTTCTGCTTCGTTAGCGAAGGTCGTCAAAGTTGAGAAGTTGTTCCAATGCTGGTCGCTTGGTGCTAGATGAGAGGGCACTGTCATATTTAAGTGGATTTCTTGCGGCACCGGTTCTGATTGTGGGGGCGCGTTGGAATGACTAGATATTGGAGGATGTTTACGAACGACGCGTAAGAACAGGCCTAGATATTGAAATACTTTTTGATAAGGTTACAACCGGCCATCCGTTGATGGAGACTATGTACTACAGTCAGCTTGGTATGCCTGAGCGACTGGCGATCATTTTGTGATTTAGCCTCAACTGCACACGTCAAGCCGGATGGCTGTCAGATCAGATCGGGATCACTACAAATCAAACAGGTCATGTATTTTGAAAATGTTTTTCAAAGAATTTAATGAATTCTGCGAAGGCAGCAACGTATTCTTGCGCACGTCGATTAGCTTTTGCAGTGCGCTTTCCTGATTGATACATCATGTATGCAGCTCTTTTTGCCATGCTTTTACCCGCATCTCCACCAACAATGCCTGAAGTTTGCGCACGCGAGACTGATCGCATTTTTAAAGACCGACGAAGCCCATCATCAAATGTCAAAGCTACCGTAATCTGAGGGCGTTGATTCAAAGTTTGCTCGCTAAGGTCGCAATAGGAGAGAAGTTCGATGTCCGCCAATCCTTCCACCTGGTCTTTTCCTTTGGTCTTGAGAATTGCAAATTGCTTTTCCTTAGGATGCGGCATCATTTTCCGCGCGGCAGTATTCTTTCCATTTTCCGCATACATCCGCTTCAGGATGACATGCACTAGTAAGAACTTAACGACCCCAGGATCAAAGTACTGTAATTCGACTATTGGGCAGAGATCCTCTGCCAAACTTGCAGGAATTCTCATACCGAGATTATTCCCACTAGAGAAGTCGCTTTGCCAGGAATGAGCGTTAATCTTGTCAAGTGCCTTCCTAATTTCTCGTTCATCTCGTCGAATCTCCTTGAAAGTCTGAGTCAAGTCTTTGACTCCACGAAATCCGACAGGATGCGCGGCCAAGCCAACCTCTGCCATTACATCGATTAACTCCCCATACACTTCGGAATAGGGACGGTTACCACGCCAAGCTGCTTCATAAAATACTGCTGGCGTAATGCACGCGAACAAGTCAAAGTGATAATACTCTTCAGCTAACATCAGCAATGCCAGAAGCGCATGAAATCTGCTGCCGCGAACCGGCTCATTAATACTATCGCGCTTAAGAATATCTTGAATAACGTTGTTGTCGATAAAAGCAAGGAGGCGCTCGGATTCCGAGGCATACCTAAGTAACATTCGGTCCAATTCAATCAAAGCAGTTGAAAATTCTCTCTTACGCTCATCGTCGGCCTCAGAGAGAAATTTCTCTATTTTTTCTGCGCGGGTTGCTCGAGCCAAAAGAATTCTCTGGTTAAGCTCCGACTCTATTCCCAAACCAAAAACTCCTACATCACTCGTCTTTCTTATATTTTTAGATCGAAACAATCCCATTTCCAAGAAATCCCTCATAAAAATAACGTATCTAGTTTTCTCGCATCAATAACGAAAAATATTCGAACAAGAGCTACCTATGTACTAACTTAAATTTAAATGCAGGACTCTTCCCGCTCCATCATTAATGAGTATTTGCGCTAGTTGCACCACTCAATTGCAGATCTGTGCCAATCAGAGAGTGCACGAGTTTCCACGCGCGAATAGCGTTTTTACATGAAATATTCGTAGATGCAGAGCGAATCGCTGCATATTCCAGTGAATTTGGTCACATAGTTCAATAAAATGGACATGACCGTTCAGCAACGCGGACAATCGACCAGCGAATAGACGTGCTCGATAGACAGATATTTGAATTAGTTCTCAAAGTCTGCGATTGGTCAGTAGCGGACGTCAGAGAATTTTTCGCTTGGATCGGAATTTTTCCAATAGCATGCAAATGGCAGTCGTTCGAAAACGTTGGTATAGCGCTTATGTGTCAAGCCAGCCGAAGCCCATACCTTGCGACATCCGGTACATCAGCATGAGCGCAGCGGAAATTCCCATAACTGCTGGAAGCCCCAATTCGAGGATGAGCCAGCGCAAATTCTGACTCGTGCGCATATGCCTAAAAGCCGCGTCAAATCGGGATAGAGAAACAGTAATACGCGGGGAGTCCAAAACCGCAGCACTCCGTTGGACTGCGCTCGTTAGCTCGTTAAGTTCTAGGCGAAGACCATTAATTTGGCCGGTCATATCCATTACCAGCGGAGACGTCTGCGCGGCGGCTTTGATTTCATCCTCAATCTTCGCAAAATGTATGTGCAGCTTTTCCATCGTTGCTTTGATATCAGGTAAGTCGCGCCCCGTTGCAATCCACCAGTTGTAAAGAGTCGATTGGCGCGACTCGTGTGGATAGTCCAAATAGTCCTCACCGAACGTGCCTGCTGTTTGGATCGTAGAACGGCCGCCAGACAATCTGATTCGCCATTCAAGCAGATGATCCAGCGCGTTCCAGAGGAAGTGGATTGTTGTGTAAAGGTTGATCATTAACAACATCGCGAGAATTAGGCGATCGTTGATTCCTTTGAATGTAAGTCCAAAAAAAGTCGAGCTGGGCAAAATGGAAACATGTGCGTAGACAACCACCAACCCAATGAAACTTGCGACGATCAGGTTCATCCGCAGTTTCCGGGTGTAGTCGCTGAAATCAGCAGCGAACGGCTCGCCTAACGCCTTTCTTACATCACTTTCTCGCTTTTCTTTTTCGGTCATTTCCTCAGCCATCGAATCCCCTTGTGGTTTCTCCGAGCCATTATATGGCTCGAATGTCCATCAAAATACGTCAGATTGAATTCCCATAAGGGTGGCTTTTCTTTTGCGACACTAGCAAGATTCCGTCCGCAACCGGCCAAGAGTCGCGATCTGCCTCAATTGCTATACTAGTCTCAAAATAAATCTAGGGAGAACGGGATGACAAATGCTGATTGGGACAAAGCGCGAGCGGAAATCACAGGCATGAAAGCCGTGCTTTATTCGCTCTGTGCAGTCCAGCCCCCTGAGCAGGTACGCCTTTTTCAGACACTCCTACAGCGACAGCTCGACTCCATTGAGGAAAATCTAACCCCCTCGGACGATGCGCGCGAATTCATGGAGCGGACTGTCGCAGTGATTCAAGATTTCATCCTAGTAGCCAAGAAAGATTAGCATCGGAGAATACGCAGAGCCTGCTTCCGTTTTCGGCCATGAACGGCCCTCGAGACTCGCCGACTGGACGCTTAGGGGACGGTCATTGAGTAGAGATTTTTGAATAATTGCGAGGACAAGTAAATTGCTTAACTTCGATAAATCGTGGCGCTTTAATAGCCCGGGGTCTATCCCGCAAGGAGTTGTCCGTGATTTTTACGAGCTGATTGAAAAAATTGCGGTGCAGGATGATGTCTGGCGCGCAGTTGAGCAATGCAAAAGCCGTTTCGGCGGGAACGGTCGAAGCAGCAACCCGGACTGGGCGTGGACCGATTTATCTCGGTGCATGGATTACTCGGCTGAGAATGCACCTGTATTTATTGAGGCTTTTTGGAACTGCTGCGAGGACCTTGAAAAAGACGGCTTGGGCGTGCCAGACGTCCATATTATCAACGGCATCCTAGCAAAACACGATGCCGGTTACGAAATTCAACCGCCGGAATTAATCGCAACGCGTGCATATACGCCGATCACCGTTCCTCGTCAGGCTCCCTCATTGGATGAACAGGCCCGCGTGCTAATCGACGAATGCTTGGCGGCATCTGAACGGCTGCTTGATGTAGGTCAGGGCCGGCGTGCGGTCCAAGAAATCCTTTTTCTTCTGGAGTCGATTACGACAGCCTTTCGCGGTATGGGTGAGGACCCTGTGACGATTCAGGGGAAGTATTTCGGGCCGATCATTAACGAGATGCGAAAGCGGGAGCGGGGCAAGGCGCAAGAAAGTATCCTGACTTGGATGACGACCTTACACGGTTACCTTTCATCGCCAACAGGAGGCGGAATACGTCACGGCACCGATCTAAAAGAGGGCATAGCGATCCAGCCGCATGAGGCGCGCCTGTACTGTAATCTCGCGCGCAGCTATCTCACATTTTTGCTGGAAGAGCACGATCAGCAGACCAATGGCGCGTCCTCAAGGCCGCGAGGCGGATATTAGACTTCAATGATGGCTTCCAGGCGTAGTTCAAGTGTTTGCCTCAGGCCTTGGAGGCCTTCTGCATTCTGCAGCCATCTCATTACGCTTGGCTAGATTTACCGCAGTCTTGCTCCTGCATTATTGATATGCATAGTGCCGTATTATAGAAATAAAGGCGCTCAAAAATGTTCTCAAACAATCTCGTTTGTTCTCATTTAATTCCGAAGTTCTCAAATAATTCCGATTTTTACACTGCCGCCACCGACCAGTGCGACGCCGGATGCGGTGTGGTGCGGCGAACGGTAAGGGCGCACCTTCCAGCGCGCGGCGGAAAATCCGCTGGTCAGCGACTGCACGGCTGCCGATTCCAGCGCCTCCTCATCGGTCATGGGGGGCAAGATGCCGGGGAAACGCGCCGCCAGCATCGACTTGCCGGTGCCGGGAGGCCCCACCAGCAGGATATTGTGGCCAATAAAACCTGATGGCAGGCCTGGATTGCAGGTTAAGACATCAACA
>Ga0308165_1001879_pt1 | contig 27550 bp, 22 predicted proteins | sample PhyWR2_FD_201032 | JGI IMG/M metagenome (GOLD analysis project Ga0308165, IMG submission 201032) | Phyllosphere microbial communities from UC Gill Tract Community Farm, Albany, California, United States - DLSLW.R2 | ecosystem: Host-associated > Plants > Phyllosphere > Unclassified | place: USA... | reverse complement strand
CTCGTCAGGCTCATAACCTGAAGGTCGCAGGTTCAAATCCTGCCCCCGCAACCAATCTTATACATACCACACCAACAACGCACCAACCCCGCAAGCAATAGCTCGCGGGGCAATCCGCGTTCGCTATCGCGCAAAGGCACCAGCCAACCGGCAAAGCCTCGCAAACGAAAATACTCCACTGCCCCAGCGGAGAAATGGATCGCCGCTCGCGCGGGGATGACGATCAGGTGGGGCGATGCTGGGTTCGCTCCCACCTGGCCAAGCAACTGACTTCAGACCGCTGCGACCTTTGCCGCAGGAACACGGCCTCAGTCGCCTGCGGCCACCAGCATGGCGATCCCGGATGCCTGCGCCGCCGGGCCAGTCCGAGACGTGCCGCCCGACCAGTCGCCGTCGACCCCGGCCGTGCCTGAGGCGCTCGATCTCCACACGGCATCGGCATTTCCGCGCGCCCAGGCCATGAGTTCGCCGCGCTCAGGCCCATCGGGCATGGCATCAAGAAGATGGCCGAGGTGGTAGGCGAAGATGCCCTTGAACATCAGCCCGTCCGAACCGATCGCGTCGACCGGCTCGCGCAGGATTCCCTCCGGCGTGGAAAGGCCGCGCATGGCGGCCAGCGCGGTCTTCACCGCAATGGCGCGGTACGCGGGATCGCCGGTGATCCCGGCCAGATCGTTGAGGCCGCCGATCAAAACGCCTTGGTTGTAGGTGAAGCGGGGCTGGCCATTGTTGCGGCACTGGGCGTCCAGTCCATCGTTCACCAGCCCATCCGCCCCGATCATCGACGATCCCTCAATCCACGACCAACTGCGCAGCGCCCAGTCCCGGTAGGCCTGCTGCCCGGTCGCCAGGTACAATTGGGTCGAGGCATAGAAGAGCAGTTCGTTGGTGATTGCGTTCTTGTAGGTGCGCGCGGGGTCCCACCACAGGCCGCCGCCGCAGCGATTGTCCCAATACCCGGCGACGAGACGGCGGTAGGTCGAACCGGCGTAGTCCAGCAGTTCCGGATCGTTGTTACGCCGCCAGGCGTGGACGTTCGCGATGACCGCCCACAAGGCATCGTCGTTGAGGTAGAGGCCAGTGCGATTACGCACCGCAGCGTCGATCCGGTCGCCCCACCGCTTGTCCCCGGTGCGCCGCTCATGGTCGATCAGGACGTCGACGGCAACGAAGCGCTGCCACGCCTCGATCCCGTTCCATCCCCCCGGCTTGGCCCATTCCTGGTCGAGATATGCCGCCGCGACCTGGGAGCGGCGCGGCGGGGCGGCCTCCGGGCCTGCGCGGTCCTCTGCGCGGAGAGGAACGGCGCCCAGCACAAGCAGCAGTCCGACAAGAATACGAGGCGTCACGGTGCGCATGGTAACAAGCAGTCTCCAGCCGGAAGGCGCCCTTTGCTTCGGCGCAAGGCAGCGCGATGCACGGCGCAGACTACCCCGGCCATCGGACACTGGGCCATAGAGATGCCGGCGAGGAAGGGAAGGCCCGCTGCGCTGTGCCCACAAGAACACACGATATTAAGGCTAATTTATCGGTTTGCGGACTAATTGCCGGGCTCGTGCACGGGGTTTTCCAGCATGCAGACGGGGGGTCGTCGATAAAAGATATGTGGTTTCCAAGACTTAGAACCATGCCGATGACGACCCGGCGATTCGAACCATCTCGCGGGGCCGACCCACGCCGATCCGGCCCGCAAATACGGGAATACCCCATACCCAGCCGACCACCCTGTTTCCCGCAAATCGAAGAAATTTCCGCCCTTGCGCCCCGTCGCCAGGTCCGGACCTGTGAAAGTCCCATGATGCCCATCCGCATTGCCAGCCATGCCGCCCTGATCTGCGCCGCTCTCGTCAGCGTTCCCGTCCATGCGCAGGAGCAGGTGGGCACCGGCCCTGCCGCGACAGGCGACGACGATATCGTCGTAACCGCCCGCAAGCGCGAGGAACGCGCGATCGACGTGCCGATTGCGATCACCGCCATCAGCGGCGCACAGCTTGAAAAGCGGGGCGCTCGCAACCTTGCAGACTTCCTGCAGGAAGCGCCCGGCGTGGGCATCTACGACGGCGGTTCGGCGCTGGGCACCAAGATCACCATTCGCGGCATTTCAGCCTCGCTCGGTGCGAACGAGAACGGCTTCTATCTCGACGACCTGCCCTTCACCGGGGTGAGCGTGCCGATCAGCCCCGACGTGCGCGCCTGGGACCTGGACCGCGTCGAAATCCTGCGCGGACCGCAAGGCACGCTGTTCGGCGAAGGCTCGATGGGCGGCACCGTGCGTATCCTGACGCAGGGCGCCAACCTGGACGAGTGGGAGGCCAAGGGCCTCGGCTTCGTATCGGACACCAAGGGCGGCGGCACCAATGCCGGCGCCAAGGGTGCCTTCAACGCGCCGGTCATCCCCGGCGTGCTGGCCTTTCGCGTCGCCGGCACGCATGAACGCTACCAGGGGTGGGTAGACAACAGCGCCGCCCGCAAGACCAACGTCAACGACCAGACATACGACACCTTCCGCGCCAAGATGCGCTTTGACCCGGTCGAGAACCTGTCGATCACCGGCAGCTACTGGCTGTCCAAGTCCGACTTCCCCGGCGGCGGATCGAGCGCGCGAGACGATGGCCAGCAGTCGCGTGCGACGGTGCCTTCCAGCAGGAGCCGGCTTGAACTCTACGGCGCGACCGCTCGCTACGACCTGCCCGGCGCGCAGCTGTTCTATGCCTTTTCCCATAGCGACTTCACGCTGCCGCAGCAGGCGACGACGGTGCGCGGCCCGATCAACGTCCTGATCGACATTGGCGTGGAATCGCATGAACTGCGCATGGCATCGACTGGCGATGGTCCGCTGCAGTGGACGGTCGGCGGCTACTTGCGCAATGCTCAGCGCAACGACAGCGTGCTGTTCGCCTTCGCCGGCATCGACAACGATGCCGAGCTTCGCACCCGCGCCCGCGCGCTGTTCGGCGAGGCAACCTATACCCTGCCCGGCGTGCCCGTCGACCTGACCGCAGGCCTGCGCTATTTCGAGGACCGCCTGCGCGGCTTCGAGGCAAATTCGGGCGTCGTCACCGATCAGCCGGGTGACACCTACAGGTCCTGGAACCCGCGCTTTTCAGTGGCCTGGCACCCGCAGGCGGACATGACGATCTATGCCAGCGCCGCCAAGGGCTTCCGCTCAGGCCAGATCCAGCCGACCGTGCCGCTCGCACTCGGGCCGATCTACGGGGTCGACCTGCCGGCCACGCTCAGCCAGGATTCGATTTGGACTTACGAGGTCGGCGCCAAGGCCGACCTGCTGGGCCGCAAGGTGACCGTGGAAGCTGCGCTGTTCTACAGCGACTGGAAGGACGTGGCGGTGCGTATCCCGATCCCGGGAACATCGTTCAACGGCCTCATCAACTCCGACGGCACCCGTACCAAGGGCGCCGAACTGAGCATCACCGCGCGCCCGGTTCCCGGCCTGACGCTGGCGGCGAGCGGCGCTTATGTGGACGCGGAATATATCGGCAATGTCGCAGGCACCGGGATCGTGAAGGGCGCCGCCGTCGACGATGTCGCCAAGTTCACCGCCAACGCCTCGGCAGACTATACCGCCGTGCTGTCGGACACGGCGCAGCTATTCGCGCGGGTCGACTGGCAGCACAGTTCGCCGCGCCGCAATTCGTCCTACGCCAGCTTCCTGCCGGGCGACAGGATCGACCGGGTGGACGCCCGCATCGGCCTGGACCTGGCGCAGGTGACGCTGGCGCTCTTTGCCGAGAACCTGACGAACGAAAATGGCGCGACCAGCTTCCGCCAAGTCCAGGCGCTTGCCCCCGGCGTGCTCGACATCACGTCGAACCGCCTGCGTCCTCGCACGCTGGGTATCGAGGCCAGCTTCCGCTTCGGCGGCCCTGCTCGCTGAATCAATGCGGGGAGGCACGGCTGCCCGTGCCTCCCCACCACTGACGATCAGACGTTGGCGACCACGACCGCGCGGGTGTTGAGGTAGTTGTCGAGCGCCTCGGGGCCGCCCTCGGTGCCGTAGCCGGAATCCTTGATGCCGCCGAACGGCAGCTCGGCCGAGGCTGCCGCCGGGGTGTTCACCCACAGCATCCCCACTTCCACCCGCCGCGTCAGCAGGTCCGCATTGGCGAGCGAGCGGGTGAAGGCATAACCAGCCAGCCCGAACGACAGGCGGTTGGCCTCGGCGATGGCTTCCTCCAGCTTGTCGAACCCGCGAATGCCGGCGACCGGGCCGAACGGCTCGTCGTTGAACAGGCGGGCATCGAGCGGCACGTCGTTCAGGACGGTCGGCTGCCAGAAGTTGCCGGTCTCGCCGATCCGGCTGCCCCCGGCGAGGAGCGTGGCGCCCTTGGCCACCGCGTCCTGCTGGAATTCAGCCATCGCGGACAGGCGGCGCGGATTGGCGAGTGGCCCCATCTGGGTGCCCTCTTCCATGCCGTCACCCACCTTGATACCGCGGGCAAGGTCGGCCAGCGCCTCGGCGAACTGCTGCTTCACGCTGTTATGAACCAGGAAGCGCGTCGGCGAGATGCACACCTGCCCGGCGTTGCGGAACTTGGCCCCGCCCACGCTCTTCACCGCAAGGTCGACGTCGGCATCCTCGCAGACGATCACCGGGGCGTGGCCACCCAGTTCCATCGACACCCGCTTCATGTGCTGCCCGGCAAGGCCCGCCAGCAGCTTGCCCACCGGGGTGGAGCCGGTGAAGGTGATTTTGCGGATGATCGGGCTGGCGATCAAGTATTCCGAAATCTCGGCGGGATCGCCGTAGACCAGGCCCAGCACGCCTTCGGGCAGGCCGGCATCCTGGAACGCCTTGATAAGCGCCGCCGGGCTGGCCGGGGTTTCTTCAGGCGCCTTGACGATCATCGAGCAGCCCGCCGCAAGACCGGCGCCGATCTTGCGGACCACCTGGTTGATCGGGAAGTTCCACGGCGTGAACGCGGCGACCGGGCCGACCGGGTCCTTGATGACCATCTGCCGGATCGCAAGGTTGGTGCGGTGCGGGACAAGGCGGCCGTAGACGCGGAAGCCTTCCTCGGCGAACCATTCGATGATGTCGGCGGCGGCCATCGCCTCACCCTTGGCCTCGGCCAGCGGCTTGCCCTGTTCCTGGGTGAGCAGCAAGGCGATGTCGCCCGCGCGCTCACGCATCAAGGCGGCGGCCTGCCGCATGATCTTGCTGCGCGCCGCCGGAGTGTAATCGCGCCAGATCTCGAAACCGCGCTGCACTGCATCCAGCGCGCGGTCGAGGTCCGCCTTGCTCGCATGGGCGACGCGGCCGATTTCCTGTCCGGTCGCGGGGTTCTGTACTGCCAGCGTGCGGCCATCGGCAGCATTCTGCCAATCGCCATTGATGAAGAGCTGGGTGTCCAGATAGGCCATTCGATACGACTCCATGAGTTTGCCGAAAGCCGGCGATCCTGCGGGATCGTTCCGGCGCGGCGGGGATCACGGCGCTATATCGGAAGCCTCCGGCGCGGGCGCAACCGCACGGCGGAACGTTGCGTGAGGAAAATGCGCACCGCCGCTCAGCTGCGGCGGAACCTCATCGCCCAGACCACGGCCAGCACCGGCGCGCCCAGCGCTAGCCACGAAAGGCCATCGCGCAGGCCATCGCCGGTAAGCGCGGCGATCAGCCCGAACAGGCTAAGCACGGCCAGAACGACCGGGACGGCGAACACCTGGCGTAGAGATTGCTTCGGCCGCTTCATGACGGCGCTCCCGCCGTGCCGCCGGTCTCGACCTCGCGAACGTGCGCCTCGACCGAAGTCTTGCGCTTGCCGAGCCACAGGTAAAGCCCGCTGCCCAGGATCACGATCGTGAAAAGGTCCAGAACCGCCCAGAGGATCTTCAGCGGCAACCCGCCATAGTCCCCGAAATGCAGCGGCTGCGACAGCGCCAGCGCCTGGTTGTACCACGGCATCGGGCGCGCATCGGTGAACGTCCCGGTCTCGGCATCGATCAGCGCGGGGGTCAGCAGGCGCTGGGTCAGCGGCGTATCGCCCTGTAAGAACACCGCGTAGTGGTGCTTCGAACTGAAGGCCCCGCCCGGAAAGCCGATGAACTGCGGGCTGGTGCCCGGCAGCGCCTTGCGCGCCTGCGCCATCGCCTTGTCGAGCGACACGTAGCGCGAACGCTCCAGCGCGGGCTTGCCGGCATAAGCGCCGGTCATCGCGGCCAGTTCGCGGCTCTGCCATACCCGGTTGATCGGTGTCGCCAGCGTGTTCACCACCCCGGTGAGCCCCACCACCAGCGTCCAGGCCAGCGCGGCGACGCCCAGCAGGTTGTGATAGTCGAGCCATTTCAGCCGGGTGCTGCGCGAGGTCCGCAGCGTACCGAAGGCAATCTTGCGCATAAAGGGCGCGTAAAGGACCACGCCCGAAACGATCGCGGCGGTGAACAGCAGCCCCATGAACCCCAGGAACAGCATTCCCGGCAGGCCCAGGAACATGTCGGTGTGAAGCTGGAGCAGGAAATGCATCACCCCGCTCTCGTCCGCCTGCGACACCAGCTTGCCGGTGGACCGGTCGAGAACAAGGACCGTCATCTGGGCAGAGGGCGAATCCGGGCGCGGCGCGGTGGTCACGGTCATCAACGGCCCGTCGTTGTCGAAGGCCATGAACGCGGCTACCTCGCCCGGCCGCTCGGCAATCGCGATCTTCAGCATCGTGTCGAGCGGCAGCAGTCCCGGCGTGTCGGACGACGAGCCGACACCCGGCATGCCCACTTGCGGCGGCCCTTCGGTGAGCACATCGATCTCATCGTGGAAGATCAGCGGCAGCCCGGTCAGGCACAGCATTAGCAGGAACAGGGTGCAGACGAGGCTCGTCCACTTGTGCACCAGATACCAGGCTCGTATCGAATTGCGCGTCACGGATTTTCCGTTTGAGATGGGCCGTTCGAGACCGGCGAAAACAGCAGGCTGCCGACAAGCCCTGCCTAGTGCAAGCCCCCGCCCCTCGCAAAGCGGCGCTACCCTGGCGCCGAAGGGCTTGGCGTTCTCGGCGATAACTTCTCCGCACCATCCATCATAATTATCATATGAGTCGACTTATCATATCAAAGTACCTTGCTTAGCGTGCGCCGCCCTCTACGATGTCCAGTGCGACAGGATCGGAAAGCGCAGCGCGCGGGCCGGCAATAAGGACAAGGTTCGTGACAGGCTCTTCCCACCTCATCGTCGATGAACCCGCTGCACAACTGGGCCGCAACCTGACGTACGGACTGCTCGACAATATCGGCCGCGCCATCGTTACCGGCCAGTTCGAGAAAGCCGTGTTCCCCACCGAAGCCGAACTCGCCAAGCAGCACGGCGTCAGCCGCTCCGTCACGCGTGAGGCGGTGAAGATGCTGACCGCCAAGGGCCTGCTCAGCGCCCGCCCGCGCCAGGGGACCACGGTTCAGCCGACCTCGTCGTGGAACCTGTTCGACACCGACGTGCTGCGCTGGATGCTGGAACGCAAGCTGTCCATCGACCTGCTTCGCCAGTTCAACGAACTGCGCGTCGCGGTGGAGCCGGAAGGCGCGGCGCTGGCGGCCATGGTCGCGGCCGAGGAAGACCTTGCCCGCATCGACGCCGGGCTGGAGCGCATGCAGGCTGCCGAGCATGGGCTGGACGACCCCCTGGAAGCCGACATCGCCTTCCACGTCGCCGTCCTGCGCGCCTCGAAGAACCCCTTCTACATCCAGCTGCGCGACGTGGTCAGCACTGCGCTGCGAACCTCGATCCGCTTCACCAACCGCATCAAGGGCCGCACCGCCGACGTTGCCGAACACGCCAAGGTGCGCGATGCCATCGCCGCGCGCGATCCGGACGCGGCGCGGATCGCGATGCGCCGGATCATCGGCGACGTTCTTGGCCTGATCGAGGACCGGCAGCCAGCGGGCGACTGACCGCGCGGTTCTGAAAACTCGGATTTTTCCTGCCGTACCGCAGCGCTTTCGCGATTGATCGGCACGCTTTGCGACGATAAAGCGCGATAAATACTATAAAAGAGGAGTTCGACGTGGAGCCTGTAAGATTGGGCCTCGTAGGTATCGGCAAGATCGCCCGCGACCAGCACTTTCCCGCGATTGCCGGCAATGACCGGCTGAACCTCGTCGCCACTGCCAGCCGGCATGGCCGCCTCGACGGTGTGGAGGGCTATCACGACATCGCCGAGATGGTCGGCGCTGCAGCGCTCGACGCCGTCTCGCTCTGCACCCCGCCCGACGGGCGTTACGAACAAGCGCTCGTCGCCATCGAAGCGGGCGTGCACGTCATGCTCGAAAAACCGCCGGCCGTGACGCTCTCGCATGTCGAGGCCCTCATCGCAGCAGCGCGAAAGGCGGGCGTCTCGCTGTTCGCCACCTGGCACTCCCGCGAAGCGGCGGGCGTGGCCCCTGCCCGCGCCTGGCTGGCCGATCGGCGCATCGACGCGGTGCGGATCGACTGGAAGGAAGACATTCGCCGCTGGCATCCCGGTCAGGAATGGATTCTTGGCCCCGGCGGCTTCGGCGTCTTCGATCCCGGCATCAACGCGCTATCGATCGCGACTGAAATCCTGCCCCGCGAACTCTTCGTGGAAAGCGCCAGCATGGACGTGCCCGAAGGCCGCGCCTCGCCGCTGGCCGCCAGCATCTTGATGCGCTGCGGCAGCGCCGAAGTGCGCGCCGAGTTCGACTTCCTCCAGACCGGCCCGCAGACATGGTCCATCGAGGTCGACACCGATGCCGGAACCCTTCGCCTTACGCAGGGCGGCAGCGTGATCCAGCTGCCCGGCGAGGCAGAGCAGACCGCGCCCGACGAGGAATACGCACGGCTCTACGACCGCTTTGCCGACCTCGTGGCCGAACGTGCGATCGACGTCGACCTGCGCCCGCTGCGCCTCGTCGCCGATGCATTTCTGATCGCGGATCGCCGTGTGACCGAGGCTTTCGCCTTCTGAAGCAGGGCGCCCAGCGCTGCCCCTGCCCTGCGAATTAAACGCGCCCCGCTCGTCATGAGCGGGGCATTTTACGCGGCGCACGCTGTCCTGAACCGCCGCTCAACGTGGCACGTCGCCCAGGATCTGGACGCGGAAGCCCGAGCGGACTTGCGGGAAATAATCCCAGATTGCCGAGTGCTGGGCGCAGCGGTTGTCCCAGAACGCGATCGAATGCGCGCCCCAGGTGAACCGGCACTGGAACAGCGGCTGCTTCACATGATCGAACAAGTAGGCGAGCAACGCATCGCTTTCCGGGCGCGGGATGCCCTCGATATACGTGGTGAAGCCCTTGTTGACGTAGATCGACTTGCGCCCTGTCGAGGGGTGAGTGCGGATCACCGGATGGCTGGTGCGCGGCAGGGTCATGCCTTCGGGAGTGATGCCGCCAAACCCGACGACGGCATCGTGCATGGCGGTCAGGCCTTCGAGGTGGGCCTTCATCCTGTCCGACAGCGCATCGTAGGCCGCGTACATGTTCGAGAATGCGGTGTCGCCGCCGCAGGGCGGAATGGTGTGCAGGTAAAGAATCGAACCCAGCGGCGGCTCGGGATCGCAGCTCATGTCCGAATGCCAGTCCTCGCCAGCGACGAAGGTGGAATCCGCGTCTGCGTGGATCACGGTCACTTCGGGATGACCGGGTGCCTGCCACGGCTTGGTACTGGGCGCGATGTGGATGCCGCCGAAGTAATTGGCGAAACGGATATGGGCCGCGTGATCCAGCGGCTGGTCGCGAAAGAAGATGACCAGCCGATCGTCCAGCGCGCGGTGCAATTCCGCAACCTGAATCTCCGAAAGCGGCTGCGTCAGGTCCACGCCCGAGACTATCCCGCCCATGCCGGGGGTGAGCGGAGTGACCGTGATTGCCGAATATTCCACCGTGTTCGCTTCCTCGATTGATACTGTCACAGGATCGGCCATTCGCTCATCAGCGGCAGGCCAGAGCGGGCGAGCACGGCATCCGCCATCGCCTGCCCCTCAGCGTAGAGTGCGTCCTCGTCGATGCTGGTGCAGGCGAAATCGGCCACCACGCGCACCCCGTCGACCCAAACCGAATGCACGCCCCGCCCGTCCGCCGACCAGACCAGTTGGTCCACAGCATTGTTGACCGGCTGCCATTCCGGGCGGCGGGTGTCGTGGGCGACGATGTCCGCCTTCTTGCCGACCTCGATGCTGCCGATCACATCGGCCATGCCCAGCACTTTCGCACCGTTGACGGTCGCCATTTCCAGCACTTCATGCGCCGGGAACAGCGAGCGGTCCTGCCGCGCATCCTTGAACAGCGCCGCCATCAGCGTGATGACGCGCATCATGTCATGATTGTCGGCCCCGTCGGTGCCGAGCGCGATGTTGACCCCGGCCCGCGCCATTTCGGGGAACAGGCCGTGCTTGCCCACGCCGTAACCGCAGCGGATCGACGCGCCGGGGCAATGGGTGACATGAGTACCGCTTGCCGCGACCAGTTCTGCCTCACGCGCGTCGATATGGACCATGTGAACGAGGTTGAGGTGCGGCCCCAGCACGCCAAGGTCCGCCAGGTGCTCCACCGGGCGCTTGCCGGTGTTGGCGAGATACCATTCGCTGTCGTCCGCGACCGGGCTCATATGCGCGGAAATGCCGGTGCCGGTCTGCTTGGCCAGCGCGGTGACGCCCTGCCACAGTGCATCGGTGGCGGTCATGTGGCCGATGAGGTTGGGCCAGGCGGCGATCCGCCGTCCGTCCTGCGGGTAGCGTTCCAGATCCTGCGTCAGCGCGGCGAGCGCATCGCGGGTCAGCGCCTCGGCGTCGGCGGAGGGGTCCCAGGCGCGGTCTTCGGTCCAGCGGCCATTGCGAGCGCGGATGCCGGTATCCTCGATCGCGGCCATGACCTCGTCGAAGGCGATGACGGTGCCGGCTTCGAGGAACGTCGTCGTCCCCGAACGCAGCATCGCGGCGATCGCCAGCTTCGCGCTGACCGCCTGCTCGGCCGCATCATGGCTTTTGTAGAGCGGGATCACCCACTCGCCCAGTTCTTCATCGAAGGGCAGCGCCTCGGGGATGAAGCCCCGGATCAGCGTTTCGGTTACGTGGACGTGGCAGTTGATGAAGCCGGGTGTAAGCACGAAGCGCCGCCCGTCGATAACCTCGCGCGCGCCGATGGCGGCAAGGTCGGCGCTTTTGCCGACCGCGACGATGGTATCGCCGGCGAAAGCCACGGCGCCGTCACGGATGACCCGGCGCTCGCCGTCCATCGTGATAACGGTCGCGCCGGTGATGAGAGTGTCTGCCTGCATGTACCTTCGCGCCCTTGTTGCGGTGCCACTCTAGCCGCGACGGGCTTAGCGGCTTGTGCGAGCGCGGCGCAATTGTTGACGCAGGTGTGTGCCGGTTGGGGCTTCGACAAGCTCAGCCTGAGCGGGGTTCGAAGCATAGAGCAACTCCGCTCGCCCTGAACGGAGTTGGAAGCATAGAGCAACTTCCGCTCACCCTGAGCTTGTCGAAGGGTCAGGCCGAGCCTCAAACCCCCGCGGGCGGCAACGGAACCGCGCAGAGGCCCTTGTCGATCAACTGGCGCGCGGCGCGGAAAAGCAGCGGCTCGTTCCCTGCGGCGCTGATTAGCTGGATGCCCAGCGGCATCGGGAAGTCTCCCGCCAGCGGCAGCACCAGCGCGGGCAGGCCCATCAGGCTGATCGGCTGGGTGTAGATGCCAAGGTGGCTGCGCGCGGGGATCGACTTGCCCTCGAACGTCATCACCGGATCGGCGATCGTCGGCGCAAAACCAGGCGCGGCCGGGGTGAAGAGGACGTCGGCCAGCTCGAACTGGCGGCGCAGGCGCGCCTGGATCCAGCTACGGAAGCGCTGGGCGGCAAGGTAATCATCCGCAGGCAGCAGCAGGCCCGCCAGCATACGATCGCGCACCGGCGGCTCGAACTGCATGGGGTCCGCTTCCAGCGCGGGGCGGTGGAGGCTGGCGCCCTCAGCCGCGATGATGACAGAGGCGGCGGCGCGGGCGATCTCGGAATGGGGAAGCTCGAAGCTGATGCGGCCAAGGCGGTTCCAGAACGCATCGAGCGGCCCGCGCATTTCTTCGGAGATATTGTCGTCGAACCAGCTCATCAACCGGCCGAAGGCGATCTCGCCGCGCGGAGGGTCCGAACGCTCCGGCGCGCCTTCGCGCAGGACCGTGCGCACCAGCGAAACGTCGTCCAGATCGCGGCCCAGCACACCGACCACGTCGAGGCTTTCGACGAAGGGATAGACGCCTTCGCGCGGAAGATCGCCGTATGTGGGCTTGAGGCCGATCACCCCGGTGAGACCGGCGGGCACACGCAGCGAGCCGTTGGTGTCGAAGGCAAGGCTGATCGGCACCGTGCCTGTCGCCACCGCCACGGCCGATCCGCCCGCAGCGCCGCCGGCGACGCGCGCAGGGTCGTGCGGGTTGCGGGTGGTGCCGTAATGGGCATTCATGGTGACGAAGCCGTAGCCGAATTCGTCCATGTTCTGCGTGCCGACCAGCACCGCGCCCGCCGCTTCGAGCAGCACGATGGCGCGCGCATCGCGGCTGGCGAACGATGCGCTGAGGCGCGTGCGCGAACCGGCGGTGGTGATTTCACCGGCAACGTCGAACAGGTCTGCCACGCCGAACGGGACACCTGCCAGCGGACCGGGATCAAGCCCTGCCTCCACCAGCTTGTCGACCGCCGCCGCGCGCGGCAGGGCGCGCCTGCGCAGGAGGCGGGTGAAGCCGCTATGCTCGCCCCCCAGCGCCTCGGCGCGGTCCAGCGCGGCCTGGCACAAGCTGACCGCCGTGACCTGGCCTGAGCGGACCTTCGCGGCCATGGCGATCGCGGTGAGCGGCGTTGTATCGACAGCCATTATCTCAGGCCTCGAAGCGCATGGCGCTGGCGCTGCGCGGGTCGAGCGCGAAGGCGCGCAAGGTGGCCACGTGGTCCTGCAGGACGATCAGGTTGGACAGAACGCCGGGCGTGCAGTCCGCAGGCGCGGTGATACCGGCCTCGGCCATGCGCGCGGCGATGCTGTCCTCGGTCGGATGAGCCGCTTTCCCGCTTTCCTGCGCCACCGCCTTCGCTCCTTCACGCGATCGAGTACCTATCGAGGCACCCTTACAGCCTTGCCGACAGGCGGCAAGACGGTTCGCGTTTGTAGCGGGCCCCGTCCGGTCTCAAGTCAGGGGCGGAGCGGGATATCAGCCGAAGCGGTAGGCGGAGATATCGGCCATCATCACATTGTCGCCGAACACCTTGGCGCCCGGCGAATCCGCGCCGGCCCCGGCTGCCACCATCAGCGGCAACAGATGCTCCTCACGCGGGTGCGAAAGGCGGCCCGCCGGCGCATCGGCCCACCCGGTCAGGTTGGCTTCGCGTTCCTGCGGGGCGGCCTCCACGGCGCCGGTCAGCCACTGGTCGAAAACGGCAGAAGGCCGCGTCGCCGCAGGTGTGCGGAAGCCGCGCATGTTGTGGTAGCTCATTCCCGAACCGACGATCAGGATGCCCTCCTCGCGCAGAGGCGCCAGCGCGCGGCCTGCGGCGATATGCTCAGCCGGATCGAGGTCCGCTTTCAGCGAAAGCGGCACGACCGGGATCGACGCTTCGGGGTCGATCAGCAGGAACGGCACGAATACACCGTGGTCGAACCCGCGCGCGGCATCGGTGCGCGCCGGCAGGCCCGCTTCAGTAAGCAGGGAGACGATGCGCTCCGACAGTCCGGGCGCGCCGGGAGCGGGGTACTTCAACTCATAGGTATGCGGGGGGAAACCGTAATAGTCGTAGATCATCCCAGGCTCGACGGCGGCGGAGGCGGTGAAGGCCGGCTCCTCCCAGTGGCCCGAGATCACGACGATGCCCTTCGGCTTTTCCGGCAAGGTGGACACCAGCGCACGAAGCCACGCCTCGGTCTTGTGCCAGGTGTCGGCCGGGCCGCCCATCGCCGTCCAGTCCATGAAGAAGCAGGGCCCGCCGCCGTGGGGGATGAAGAAGGTGGGCATCTGGGTGCCTGAAGCTGCCACGGGGGCCGCCATATCGGCTGTCTGCACATTCATCGCCGCGAATCGTCCCTTGCTGAATTTCCTGCGGCGTGCCCGAATTTTGGACAAGGCAAACCGCTGCCCACAAAATCGGATGCCCGCCCCGCCTGTGCAAGAGGGCAGACTTGATGGGCTGCGAAGGATTTGTTGCAGTGCGGTGATAATCGCTTGGGATCGGGGCCGAGGGGGCATCTACTCCGGGAAATTCGAAAAAATTGGAGACCCGCAATGCCCACCGCTTCCCGGGACCGAACCGCAACGCACCTTGCTATCGCCGCGACTACCGGCAACCTCGTGTGCGTCACCGCTGCCATCAGCGCCACGTTCGGCACCTTGCTCGTGCCGATCTCGCAGGACCTGGGATGGTCGCGCGCGGCGGTTTCGGGGGTGCTGGGGCTGATCGCGATCGTCGCTGCCATCAGCTATCCGCTGATCGGGCGGACGATGGACCGGGTGGGCGCACGGCCGCTGATCCTGTGCGGCAACGTGGCGCTGGCGGTACTGATAATGAGCCTGTCGCAGACCACCGGGAACATCTGGCTGTTCTATGCCCAGTTCGGCGCGATCGGGCTGGCCGGGGCGACCTGCGCATCGCCCATGATCGCCAAGATCGTATCCAACTGGTTCGACGAACGGCGCGGCCTGATGCTGGGCGTCACCGCTGGCGTGGGCAACGGCGTGGGCGCCACGCTTATGCCGATCGCGGCGGGCATACTGCTGCCGATCATCGGCTGGCGCGCCACTTACGGCGCCATCGGTCTGATCGTTCTCGTCATCGGCTTCCCGCTGATGTGGCTGTGGCTGCACGATACACCGGCGCGCGCGCCCAGCGCACCGGCGCGCGTGTTCGAAGGCATGACCCTGCGCGAGGCGGCGTCCACCCGCCGCTTCTGGGTGCTGCTGATCGCCGTGGCAAGCGGCGCGGGCGGCATGACAGCCGTGTTCACCCATGTCGTGCCGATGATGACCGACCGGGGTTACGGCCTTCGCGAGGCGACCGCCACCGTGGCCACTTTCGCCCTCGTCACCGCTGCCTGGCAGGTGGTGACGGGCGGGCTGCTCGACCGACTGCGCACGCCGCTGCTGGTCGTGCCGATGTACGGCGCGGCGATGGCCGGTCTGGGCCTGCTCCAGTTCGGCCAGGGCAGCCTGGCGATGACTGCCGCGGGCGTACTGCTGGGCGTGGGCATGGGGGCCGAATACGGCGCGCTTTCGTACTTCTGCTCTCGCTATTTCGGGCTGAAGCACTTCGGTTCGATCAATGCGGTGCTTTATGCCGCCGTTATCCTTGCCCAGGGGCTGACCCCGGCGGTGATGGACCTTAGCTACGGCAGCACCGGCTCCTACGACCAGGCTTCGGCCGCGATCATCGCAGTGCTGGGCGTGGGCATGGCACTGCTGTTCCTGCTCCCCGGCATCGGCGCGGACGGGCGCACCCGCATGCGCAAAGCCGCCCCTGCAGGTTCGGGCGAGATGACGTTGGCGGCAAGCTGAACCGCCGTCAGCGGGCCGAGCAATCCTCCAGACCGACCAAGGTAAGCTTGGCCTGCGCAATGGTGGCAGCGGCGTCCGCGATGGTCGCCAGCGCTTCCTCCACAATCAGGCCGCTCTCGGCGGCCAGCCGCGTGAACCGGGTCAGCGTGCGTCGCAGTTCCTGGTCATAGTCCTTCAGGCGCTGCGGCTGGACCCGGCTGATATCGAACTGCGAGGCGAAGAAGTAGCGGGTCTGCCCTGCAGGCGCCCGCAGGCGGGACAGGTAAAGCAGGTTGACGAAGGCCGTTCCATCCTTCCTGAAATTGACGATCGGCGTGCGAACGCCCTCCGCATCTTCGTTACGCAGGAAAGCGGACAGCATCGACCGGGCCTCCCGGTCGTCGACATCGCGCTGCAGCACACGGCAATTGCGCCCCAGAATTTCCTCTGCGCTATAGCCGGTCAGATCGACAAATTTGCGATTCACATAGACGAGCGGATGATCGCCGATGGCCGAGGCCAGCGAAAGCGCCGTGGGAGAATCGTCGAAAAACGCGCGCAGTTCTGCGGGAATCTCATCACCCTGCGCATCAGTCATTTTCCAAGCTCGCCCGGCCCCCCAATTGATTTCCCTGCCGATACAATGTCCTGCGGCGGAAAGGGAAAGAAATCGCCGGCCTCAACTCTTTTTCAGCCGACTCGAAAAATAGCCCGGTTCTTGCGAACCGGGCTTTCAGGCTGTCCCGTCAGGAGTGAGGGCTCCTTTACCCGGGATCGAGCTTGACGGGGTCGATTACCGTGCCCTTGGCCGGGAACATCCGCCGCTCGATGCGCGCGTGGACGCCCAGCGTACCGTCCACCACCTGGGTGATGCCGAAGTCGGCCGCCACGCTCATCAGCGAATAGGCGTCGTTCCGGCTCAGCCCCTGCTTCTCGTGGAGCAGGTGGATCATATCCAGCGAACAGTTCTTCATCGCCTCGTCGAGGTCGGCGCCGAAGCCGTGGACGATCCAGTTTTCCGGCGTTTCCAGCAGCGGCGAGGGGAAGTCGAAGTCCTTGCGCAGGATGATCTGGAACAGGCAGTCGAGCGAGGCCTCGATCGCGGTGCCACTGATCTCGCCGTCGCCCTGGCTGACGTGCGGATCACCGATCGAGAACAGGCCGCCCTTGACCTGGCACTTGTAGAACATCGTCGAACCGGCGCCGATGCGCCAGTTGTCGATGTTGCCGCCGTGCAGGCCCGGCGGGATGGTCGAGACCGGCTCGTTCACCGCAGGCGCGACGCCCGCCGTGCCCAGATGCGGGCGGGCCGGGATCGTGATGCCGGGCAGCGCCGGATGACGATCGCATTCCGGGCAATTGGTGATGGTGCCGGGCACCGTGTAATCACCGGGGAAATCATAGGCGTACAGCGCATGGGCAGTGTTGGCATTGGGGTCGAGTTCGTAGATCGTCACCCGCTCCTGCTTGCCGAATTCCTCATACAGATGCCCCCAGTTGGCGGCGAGGTTGGAGCCGTAATTGCAGCGCGGCACCATCTGCAGGTAGCGCACCTCGATCATGTCTCCCGGCTCGGCATCCTCGATGTAGATCGGGCCGGTCATGATGTGGCAGCCGGGAGCACGGCTGGCGGGGTCCACCTCGCGGAAGATGCGTTCGATGCCTTCGTCGAACATCAGGCTGGCATCGTCGCCGGCGTGGTGAGTCACGGCCTCGGCATGGACAAGGTCGCCGCTTCTGATGCGCAGCGCCGGCTTGATATCGGGCGAGAAATAGCCCCAGTGGATGGTCTCCGGCGTGGCCTTGAGATGCCAGATCGCCGAAGGCCGAACCTGCGCCTTCGCCGAACCGAAAGTGGTGACCGAAGCCATGCATTGCCCCTTTGCTGGATGGAGGATCTAGGCTCTCAGCTTCGCGGGGATGCGCAAAAGGGTCTTGGCCCTGCGCGCCCTCCGAGTTGGCGACGGCGGTAGTTGGTGCATCTGCGGGGGGCTTCGACAAGCTCAGCCTGAGCGGGGTTGAAGGTATAGAACAACTTCTGCTGACCCTGAGCGGGGTTGAAAGCATAGGGCGACCTCCGCTCAACCTGACGGCGTTGGAAGCATAGAACACCTTCCGCTCACCCTGAGCTTGTCGAAGGGTCAAGGCTGAGCTTGTCGAAGCCCTGCCGCGCCAACATCAACAAACCGGACGCCTGCCGCCAAGAGCGCCGCGCCTGATTGGCGCACACCTTCCGTCATCGAGACCGCAAGGAACACGCCCATGCCCAACACGCTCATCTTCGTAGACCTGCCCGCCGACGATCCCGCCGCTGCCGGCCGTTTCTATGCCGAAGTCTTCGGCTGGCGCGACGACCACAAGCCCGAAGGCGTCTATCACCGCATGGTCCCCGGCGGCATGTTCCCCAACCCCGACGGCAGCGACAGCGAGATCGGCAACCTGCACCTTGGCATCTTCGACCCCGCCAACGCCCGCCCGCATCCCAATGACGCCGGCGTCGACCCGCGCGCTATCTCGGCCGAGGGCCGCAAGCCCCGCATCTGGGTGCTCATCAGCGACGACGACACGCCCGAGCGCATCCTTGCCGCCGCTGAGGAGCGCGGCGCCACGGTGCTGTGGCGCAACCACTTCTGGAGCACGTTCAACGGCCTCAACCACGCTTTTCGCGACCCGTGGGGCAACGAGATCCTGCTGTGGGGCAAGGCCGGCGATCCGCCCAGGATCCCGGACGACTACACCCGCGAATAAGTCGAACACCCCGTTCGCATTTGCGTTCTTGTCTTCGCAGATGCGGCATGCAGAGTTCGGTCCAAGCTGCACCCGAAGCGCACCCAAACACACCAGGGAAGTACACCATGTCCGCCCCAACGATGCCCGCCCCCTTGATGTCAGACAGCTTCATCGAATCCCTGTCCGCCTCGGCAGTCGACCTTGCCGATGCGGTGACGCTGCCGCCCGAATGCTACACCGGCACCGACTTCTACGAGTTCGAGAAGGACGCGCTCTACTTCAACGAGTGGCAGTGCGTGGGGCGCGAATCGTGGATCGGGGAGCCGGGCGAATTCTTCACCACCCGCACCGTCAACGAGCCGATCATCGTCGCGCGCAACCTTGCCGGAGAGATCAACGCGATGTCGGCGGTGTGCCAGCACCGCGCGATGCTGGTCGCCGAAGGGGCGGGCAAGGCGCGCGGGTTCCTGTGCCCCTACCACCACTGGAGCTACTCGCTCGACGGCGCGCTGGTGGCCGCGCCCGCCATGAACAAGACCTGCAATTTCGACCGCAAGGAAAACGGCCTGCCGCGCTTTGCCGTTGAAATCTGGAACGGCTTCATCTTCGTCAACTTCGACCTGAACGCCGCCCCGCTCGGCCCCCGGCTTGTCAAGGTGGCCGACGCGATCTCCGGCTACGACCTTGCCAGCGCCGAAGGGCCGCGCCCGGACCCGGCGGCCAAGTTGCCGTGGAACTGGAAGGTCATGTTCGAGAACAACAACGACGGCTACCACGCCAGCCGCCTCCACGCCGGACCGCTGCATGACTTCGTGCCCTCGGGCCGCGCCGAATTTCCGCATTCCGAGCCTGAGGACGCCGGTTTCCTGCGCTTCAACGGCACCCTGCATCCCGACGCCAGCTTCAACGCCACCCAGCGCGCGGTGCTGCCCGTGTTCTCCGGCCTGACCGACGAGGGCCGCAGCCGCATGACCTTCGCCAACGTCCCACCCTCGCTGTCGCTGGTGATGATGAGCGACATGGTGATCTACCTCATCCTGCGCCCCGACGGCCCGGAATCGCACGAGTTGGAAACCGGCTTCCTCTTCGCACCGGGCGCCATGGCCGAGCCCAATTTCGACAACCTGCTCGACATGAACCTTTCCGCCTCGGGCAAGATCATCGCTCAGGACATGCATGTCGACGGACTGGTCCAGGAAGGCCTGCGTTCGCGCTTCGCACCGCGCGGCCGCTATTCGTGGCAGGAGGGCGCGCAAGGCCAATTCAACAAGTGGCTGGTTCACCGTTACCGCAATGCACACAAGCGTCTGGCCGGTGCCGAGGCGATCGACTAGGCTTGGTATTTAGGGTTAAATAACAAGGGTAATCCGGCATGACCGGCGTGCGATTGACGACCAATGCCTATCCGCACGACCAGCGTCTGGAAGCCTGGCGTTTTGCACTGCAGCGCGTCAGCCTCGAACTGGATGGCGGCGACGAGGATATCTACGGAGACCTCGTCAGCTTCACCAGCGGCCAGAAAATCCAGTTCATCCGCTGCACCGGCACGGCGCAGGCGCTGACCCTGGATTTCCAGCAGGAGGCCCGCTGTTTCTGGCTCGTCCTCCTGCTCGAAGGCCGCCTTACTGCCACCAGCGGCGATGCGGTGGTCGAAATCGGCGAGGGCGACATGGTCTACGGGGGCGGCGACACCCGCTGCCGGATCGCCGCAGAGGGCGATTTTCGCCTGCTCATCGTCAAGGTGCCGCACAGCCTGCCCGCGCTGAAATCGCGTTCGCAGCTTCCGACACAGATCAGCGACCTCATCGCCGACACCGCCGTTGGCCGCATGATGTCCAGCCTGCTGCGCACCGTCGCCGACACCATCCTCGACATTTCGGACGACCAGATCCGCCCGGTCGAACTGGCCCTACCCGAAATGATCGCCGCCACCCTGCTGGACCGCGCGCCCGCCAAGGCGCTGGGCGGCGCGGCGGGCGGACGCGCCGCGATTCTGGAGCGGGTGTTCCAGTCGATCGAGATGCGCTTGTCCGACCCGAACCTGAACACCCACCAGATCGCGTCAGAGCACAACATCTCGCCGCGCTACCTGCAAAAGCTGTTCGAACAGCACGGCGAAAGTTTCGGCCACTACGTCAAGCTGCGCAGGCTCGAACGCTGCCGGCTGGACCTTGGCAGCCCGCTGCATGCACAGCGCTCGATCTCGGAAATCCTGTTCCAGTGGGGCTTCAACGACAGCGCCTCGTTCTCCCGCGCCTTTCGCGAGCAGTACGGGATGAGCCCGCGCGAATACCGTAAATCACCCGAAAGCGTGGGCACTTCGGCCGAAGCCCCCCGGCGCGGCCGCCCGGAAAAGGCCCGCGACGTGCGGCTGGAAAACCGCGAACCCGCTAGCGTGCTAGAAGGCGTGCTGCCCGGCGCGGACGCCCTGCCCGCGCTGGACGATGCCGCGCGCACCCGCCGCCACCACTTCCTGCCCGCCCGGCCCGACACCATTCACTGGGGTTATTTCAGCCGCTCGCTAAGCCCGGCGCTGGAAATCCGCTCGGGCGACTATGTCACCATCGAAACCCTGACTCACCACGCCAACGACGACGCCGAGCGCATGATCGAAGGCGACGCGGGCGCCGAAGCAGTGTTCCACTGGACCGCCGAGGGCAAGGCGGTGGAACGGCGCGGCGCCGGTCCGTTTGATGCATCTGCCTTGGGGCGCGGCCCCGGCGAGGGGTTCGGCGTGCATATCTGCACCGGCCCGATCGCGGTGGAGGGCGCCCGCCCCGGCGACGTGATCGAAGTACGCATCCTCGACATGGAGGCCCGCCCCAGCCAGAACCCGCGCTTCGCGGGTCGCTCCTTCGGCAGCAACGTCGCCGCGTACTGGGGCTTTCACTATAAGGATCTGCTGACCGAACCCAAGGACCGCGAGGTCATCACCATCTACGAGATGGACGACGAACCCGGCCGGGCCACGGCGCAGGCGGTCTACTCCTATCGCTGGACCCCGCAGACCGACCCTTCGGGCGTAGTCCACGAACGTTACGACTATCCCGGCGTGCCGGTCGATCCCGAGACGATCACCCGCAACTTCGACGTTCTGCGCGACGTGACGATCCCGGTGCGCCCGCACTTTGGCGTGATCGCGCTGGCACCGGCGCATTCGGAACTGATCGATTCGGTGCCCCCTGCCAACTTCGGCGGCAACATCGACAATTGGCGGCTGGGCAAGGGCGCAAGTTGTTTCCTTCCCGTGGGCGTGCCCGGCGGCCTGCTGTCAATGGGCGATCCTCACGCCAGCCAGGGCGATAGCGAACTGTGCGGCACTGCCATCGAATGTTCGATGACGGCGGTGATCCAGGTTATCCTCCACCCTGCAAAGACCAGCCGCAAATACATTCGCGACATCGACTATCCGATGATCGAGACGCCCGACGAATGGGTGATCCTGGGCTTCTCCCACCCCGATTACCTCAAGGAACTGGGCGCCAGCGCGCAGAGCGAAGTCTACAAGCAAAGCTCCATCGACGCTGCCATGCGCGACGCCTTCCGCAAGGCCCGCCGTTTCCTGATTACCCTGCGCGATTTCACCGAGGACGAGGCGATCTCGCTGCTGTCAGTGGGCGTGGACTTCGGTATCAGCCAGGTGGCGAACGGCAACTGGGGCGTGCACGCGGTGATACGGAAGAGCTTGTTTTCGTCCTGATTGCTATCCGCGAACACACCACGCTGCGTTATAATCATCGTCACCCTGAACTTGTTTCAGGGTCCATTGCGCCGCATATCCCGCGCGATGCTCGGCAAACCGCCGGGGCAGCTAGTGAAGCGACACCTCGGCCAATGGCGCCCGATGGACCCTGAAACAAGTTCAGGGTGACGATGCTTGTACCGCAGGGGCAGCCCGCTACTCCGCCCCGACCGAAGTCGTCAGGTGCTTCCACGTCTCGAACTGCTCGCCCAGCATCGCGAACTCGCGCGTGGCATAACCCAGCGCGTCGGTGCCCAGCAGCAGGACCAGCGGCGGCTCGCTCGACGTCACCGCAGTCAGGATCGCCGCTGCAATAAGCTCCGGATCGCTCGGCTCCTCGCCGTGGTGCCCGGTCAGCACCTCACGCGCGACATGCGCCGTCCCGGCATAATCGGCGATGCTCGGCTCGGCCCCCAGCAGGCGCGAGGCGGCGAACTCCGTACGCATCCCGCCCGGCGCCACGTTCGTCACCTTGATGCCCAGCGGGTTCACTTCCTGCGCCAGCGTGCGCCCGATGCAGTCCAGCGCGAACTTGGTGGCGCCGTAGATGCCGGTGCCGTTCCAGCAGGCCATGCCGCTGATCGAGCCGACATTGACGATATGACCCGCCTTTCGGCTGCGAAGGTGCGGCAAGGCTGCCTGGATCACGGCCAGCGCGCCCCAGACATTCACATCGAACAGCGCCTTCGCATCCGCGATCGGGGTTTCCTCGACCGCGCCGGTATAGCCAAGGCCGGCATTGTTGACGATGAAGTCCAGCCCGCCGGTCCGCGCCTCGGCCGCATCGACCACGGCGGTGACGGCCGCCGCATCGGTCACGTCCAGCACCATGCCGATGGCGCGCTCGCCAAGCGCCTCGAACGAGGCGGTCGCATCAGCGCTGCGCACCGTGCCGACCACGGTATCCCCCGCCGCCAGCGCCGCGCGCGCTATCTCCCGGCCAAGGCCGGTGCTTACGCCTGTGATGAACCAGTTGTTCACGTTCGATCTCCCTCGTGCCTGATGCGGTGTGGCCTACCGCGCCCTGCCCCGCCACATCTTTACCGCCCGCGCCCGCCATGTTGATCGTGCGACAAGAGCGCGGGCGCAGGGTGACAAGATCGCATGCGCACCCCATTCTAGCCTGCACCCAGCAGCAATACGGCCTTTCAGGGGAGCCACATGAGCCAGAGCCAATCCAGACCGGCAACATTCGGCCTGCCGTCCGACACCGGCGGGCGGGACCTTGGCATCTTCATGCCGATGGCGAACGGCGGCTGGATCCTGTCGAAGAACGCCCCCACGCTCGACGGCTCCTACGACTACAACCTGAAAGCCGCGAAGCTGGCCGAGGATATCGGCCTCGACTTCATTATGGCGATGGCGAAATACCGGGGCTACGGCGGCGAGACCGAGCACTGGCGCGCCAGTCTGGATTCACCGATGATGATGGCCGGCCTTGCGCAGGCGACCAGCCGCGTGAAAGTCTGGGCCACGGTCCATACGATCCTGCAGAACCCCGCCGTCACCGCCAAGATGATTGCCACGCTCGACCAGATCAGCCACGGCCGCGCCGGGCTCAACGTCGTCACCGGCGCCTACAAGGGCGAATTCGCGCAGATGGGCGCATGGCCCGAAGGCGTCGACCACGATGAGCGCTACGTCCTGGCGACCGAATGGATACAGGCGATCAAGGCGCTGTGGACCGAGCCGTCGGTCACCAGCCACGGCAAGTATTTCACCCTCGACGACTGCATCTCCGACCCCAAGCCCGCCAGTCCGCCGTTCCTGGTCTGCGCCGGCACATCGAAGGTCGGGATCGAGTTCACCGCCAACGAGATGGACGCCCTGTTCCTCTCGGGCGGCAATGTCGAGGAACTGGCGAAGGCCAGCGCCGATGCCAAGGCCGGCGCGGCGGCGCTGGGCGCGAAAATCCGCACGTATTCGATGATGACCGTGGTCTTCGGCGAGACCGACGCTGAAGCCGAGGAAACCGCCGCGCACTTTCGCGCCGGGTTCGACGAAGGCGCCCTGCACGGCATGATGCGCGCTTACGGCTTTCTCGATAGCGAGATCGGCAAGGAAAACGCCTTTACCCAAAAGGCCCGCTCCACCTTCATGACCCCGCATGTGCTGGGCACGCCCGAAACGGTGATCGAACGCCTGAGCGCGATCTTCGAGAACACCTCGCTCGATGGGCTCATGCTGATCTTCCCCGATTATCACGCCTCGCTGCCGGTCTTCGGCGAAAAGGTGCTGCCGGTGCTGCGTGAGCGCTTCCCCGCGCAGATGGCGGCAGTGGAGGCCGCGAATGGCTGATTTTCCCCACGTCGCCCAGCCGGGCGAGATGATCGCGACGCAGCGCACCGCCCTGATCGTCGTCGACGTGCAGGTGGACTTCGCCTCTCCCGAGGGGCTCATCGGCCGCTACGGCACCGACATGTCCCCCGCCGAAGCGGCCATCGACAAGATCGAGGCCCTGATCGCCGCCGCCCGCAAGGCCGGCGCGGCCGTGGGCTTCATGCGCGTGATGACCCGGCCCGAAACCGATTCCAACGCCCTGAAAACCTGGATGGCACGCCGCGGCACGCCGGGCAGCGAGGGCATCTGCCGCATCGGCAGCGGCGGCGAGGACTATTACCGCGTTTCCCCCGAGCCGGGCGACATCGAGGTGGGCAAGCTGGCCTATTCCAGCTTCCACGGCACCGATTTCGAGGAACAGTTGCGCGCGCGCGGGATCGACACGCTGGTGATGACCGGCCTCACCACCGACTGCTGCGTCGATTCCACCACACGCGACGCTTTCCACCGCGATTTCCATACCTTCGTGGTGTCCGACGCCTGCGCCAGCTTCGACGAGGCGCTGCACGTCCACGCCCTGGCCGCGCTCAACGAACATACCTCGCTGCTGGTGACGACAGACGCTGTGGTGGCGGCATGGTCGGCCTGACGCCCGGCGATCCGGTCCCGGTCGACCTCCTGATCCGCGGCGCGTGGATCGTCACCATGGACGCAGAGCGGCGCATCTACCGCGACGGCGCCCTTGCCGTGATCGGCGACCGCATTCACGCCGTAGGACCCAGCGCCGAGATCGAGGCCGCAGTCAGCCCCCGCGAGGTGATCGACGGCTCGCGCTTCGTGCTCACGCCCGGCTTCGTCAACTGCCACGTCCACACCACCGGCGAGCCGCTGACGCGCGGCGCCGTGCCTGACGATGCGGACTGGGAAACTAACGTGATGGGCTGGCTGATCCCCATCGACATGGCCCAGACGCCGGAGGAAGAGCGCCTTTCCGCCCGCTTCGCCGCACTGGAGATGCTGCGCACCGGCACCACCTGCTTCGTCGAGGCCGGCACCATCCTCGACCTTCACGCGGTCCATGACGGCCTTGCCGAAACCGGCATTCGCGGGCGCATCGGCCAGTGGGCACAGGACCGCGCCTTCGATCCGGCCGAGAACCAGGCCGCGCTCACCGCCAGGGCCATCGACACCCTGCAGCGCGAAGTTGAGCGCTATTCCTGCGCCGGAGACCCGCTGCTGGCGGCATGGCCCTCGCTGGTCGGCCATTCCACCGCCACCGACGATTTGTGGCGAGCGGCCACCAGCCTTGCCAAGGACCACGGCGCCGGGGTTACCGCGCATATGAGCCCGGACCCGCAGGACCCCGATTTCTACCTCGCCGCAACCGGCAAACGGCCTATCGCCCACCTTGCCGACATCGAAGCGCTCGGAGATCATCTGTCGCTGACTCATGCGATCTTCCTCGATGCCGAGGAAGTCGGCCTGCTGGCCGGCACCGGCACCCATGTAACGCATTGCCCGATGACGGCGATGAAAGGCGCTTACGGGGCCAGCCACTCCGGCCTGTTCCCGGAAATGGCGGCGGCAGGGGTGCCGATCCAGCTGGGAACGGACGGTAACAACAACGGCAACGCCGCCGACATGATGCGCGCGATGTACGTCACCGCCGGGCTGTTCAAGGACGCCCGGCGCGATTCCAGCCTGTTCTCGGCTTACGACGTGCTGGAATTCGCCACCGTGAACGGCGCCGCCGGCGCGCAGATGAGCCACCTGATCGGCAGCCTGGAGCCGGGCAAGAAGGCCGACTTCGTGGCCCACGACCGGCCGCGCCCGGAATGGACGCCGCTGCTCAACGTGGTCAACCAACTGGTCTCGTCGGCTGACGGACGCGGCGTCCATTCGGTCTGGGTCGACGGGCGCCGTCTGGTAGACAATTACCGTGCGACCACCATCGACGAGGAGCAAATCCTCGCCGAAGTGGAAGCCGCCGCCCCGGCGCTGCTTGCGCGCGCTGGAAAGACCGTTCCCTGCCGGTGGCCGGTGCTATGAGCCCGTCCGCCGCTTTCTCTTCAAGCCCGCTGGGGATCACGCCATGAACATGCCCTTGAAAGCCCCGATGAACACCCGGCTGCTCGTCTACGTCGTGCTGCAGGCGCTGTGCCTGATGTACTTTCTGCTGTCGGCGGGCACTTTCAACTCGCTGGGGATGGTCATCCCTTCGATGGTGCAGGAATTCGGCATGTCGTGGGCGCAGGCGGGCTTCGGCTTCACCCTGCTGGGCACCGCCTGCGGGATCATCAGCCTGGCGCCGGCCTGGACTATCCGCAAGCTGGGCGTGGGACGCACGCTGCTGACGGGTACGGTGATCCTCTTTGCCGGGTTCGGGCTGCTCTATGCCTCGACCGGGGTGATGACCTATTACCTCGGCACGACGCTGCTGGGCGTGGGGTACTGCTTCTGCGGAACGGTGCCTGCGGTCCACGTACTGTCCAGCACGTTCAGGCGCCGCTCGACGGTGCTGGGGCTGTATTTCACCATCGGCAACCTTGGCGCGGTGGCTGGGCCTATGCTGTTTTACAGCTCGCAGTCGGCGGGAATGGACTGGCGCGCCTACTGGATGATGCTGGCCATTGCAGCGGTGGTGATCGGCGGTTTCAGCACCATCGTCGCCAGCCGCCTGCGCCTTGCCGGCCCCGAGGAACCGCACGCCCCGTCCGCCGACGCGCCCGCCGAATGGACCGTGCGCGCGGCGCTGGGCACAGTGCAGTTCTGGATCGTGGTCGGCGCCTATACCGCCTGCCTGGCGATCAACACGACCACGCACGGCTTCGCCTATCAGAACCTCCTCGAACACGGAATCGCGCAGGACCGCGCCTCGCAGCTGATCAGCCTTTCGGCGCTGGTTTGCGCAGTAGGCTCGGCATTGGCGGGGATCGTCGGCGAGAAGACCTCGGCGCGCGCATTGACGATGTTCTCTCTGGGATGCCTGGGGTTCTCGGCGGCGCTGCTGGCGGTGGCCGATGGGCCGCTGGTGCTGATCCTGTGGATGATCGCATTCGGCGGCGGACTGGGTTTCAGCTACGTCAGCACGGTGATGCTGCTGCAGGAATACTTCGGCCAGAAAGCCTCGCTCGAACTGTACTCGATCATGATGGCGGTCTCTACGTCCGCCGCGCTTGGCCCGGCGCTGGGCGGGGCAATCAAGGACCAGACGGGCAGCTTCTCGGGCATCTTCTTCGGGCTGGCCGCAGTCAGCGCAGTGCTGTTCTGCGTGGTGGCGGTGCTGCGCAAGCCTGCCGCAAAGACGCGGTTCCAGGGAACGTTGGCGGCCGAAAGCTG
>Ga0308165_1001877_pt1 | contig 27581 bp, 23 predicted proteins | sample PhyWR2_FD_201032 | JGI IMG/M metagenome (GOLD analysis project Ga0308165, IMG submission 201032) | Phyllosphere microbial communities from UC Gill Tract Community Farm, Albany, California, United States - DLSLW.R2 | ecosystem: Host-associated > Plants > Phyllosphere > Unclassified | place: USA... | reverse complement strand
CCGCGGTGTCGCCCGCTGCGCCGCTCAGGACCTGCGCATCCAGGTAGGTATAGCCGGCCGCGACCTGCCATTGCTTGTTGATGCGGCCTGTTGCCCCGGCGCGTGCGCCCTTGACGCGCACGTCGCCCGACAACGCATACACGCCCGCAGAAATCAGGCTGCGCGCATTTTGCTTGTCGATCTGGAACACGGCTGCATTGAGCGACAGGTTTTCTGCCCAATCCCATTTTCCGCCCACTTCATACGATTTGTTTTTTTCCGGATCGAGGTTGGTCTGGCCGACAGTGCCGGTCAACTGTTCCAGTGAAGGATTGAACGAGGTGCCGTAGGACAGGTAGTACGCCTGTGCGGCGGTCGGCTGCCAGATGGCGCCCGCGCGCACGCTCAGGAAGTTGACGCTCTGGTTGGCATAGGCGAGGGCGGTGTTGTTGGCTGCCGCCGGCATGTTGCCGGAGTTGATCGAGTTGCTGATCTGCGCGACAAACTTGTCGTAGCGCAAGCCGCCGACCAGCTTGACTTGCGGGGTCAGTTCCAACGTATCGCCGACATAGGTGGCGAAGGTGTTGGAGCTGCCGCCCTGGTGGTTGCCGATGCTGCTGGTTACGCCGCTGCCCGCCGTGCTATAGGTCGGATTGACCAGGGGAATGCAGTCGGCGTAACCCGAAGTCGGGGTCGCTGCGCCGGTCAGCGCGACGCCGTTGCAACTGCCGTTGCGGTAATAGTTTTGCACGTCGTAGCCGTCGTGGCCGACTTCCAGTCCGACCAGCGCGTCGTGCTTGAAGCCGAGGAACGTGCCTTTGCCCGACAACTCGGTCTGGTTGAAGATCGAGTAATCGCGGATCGTGCGATCGTGGCTTTGCGCGCGCACGAACAGGCTGGACAGCGGCAGGGCGGTGTTGCCCGTCAAGGCTGTGTAGCCGCCTGCGCCGACGGTGCCTATGCCTTGCGGCGCGGTTTCGACGGCGTTGGTGCGCACGTAATTGAACTGCGTCTGGTTGCGCAGCGTCACGTCCGGGGTGATCTTGTGTTTGATGCCGGCGTTCAGCGAGACGACGTCCTGGTCGGTGCGGTCGGAGTTGAGGCCGTAGGCGGTGTCGCGGTCGACATTGACCGGATGGCCGTTCAGCGCCGGCAGGCCGTAGTCGGGTTGATCATGGTTGTGCTGGATCAGCGTCGAGAGGGTGATTTCCGTCGCGGTGCCGATGCCGGTCACGTAGGAAGCAGCCAGGCCGAAGTCCTGTACGTTGCTCTGGTTGCGCGTGGTCGCAGCGCCGTCTTGCGCCATCACGGAGACGCGCACGGCAGACGTCTCGGACAGCGGATGATTGTAATCGGCGGTCGTGCGCACCAGGCCGTTGGTGGTCACCGATGCGGAAACCTCGGTCGATTGCTTCAGGTTGGCCTTCTTGGTGACCTGGTTGATGATGCCGCCGGTCGAGCCGCGGCCGAACAGCATGGACGACGGTCCCATCAGGACTTCGATCTCTTCCATCGCGAAAGTGTCGCGGAAGTATTGGCCGCGGTCGCGGAAGCCATCCAGATAGATATCGGTGCGCGCGGAGAAACCGTTCAGGTTGATGTTGTTGCCGATCTGACCACCTTCCGCGCCGCCCAGTGTGATGCCGGCGACGTTACGCAACGCATCCGACAGCGAAGTCGCGCCTTGCGATTGTAGCAATGCCTTGTTGACCACCACCACCGATTGCGGCACATCGTGCAGGTCGGCCGGGAGTTTGGTCAGCGCGGTTGTCGCGGTGTTGAAGTCATCGCGCTTGCCCTCGACGACGACTTCCTTGAGCGAGGAGGAAGAAGAGGAAGATGAGGAAGAGGCAGCAGCCGCAGCAGGGGCGGACGTTTGTTGTGCATGCACGTAAGCTGGCGCGGCAAACACGGCCACAAGTGCTGCGGCGATCGGCGTAAGACGGTTCATTGTTGGCGTTTTCAGTCTGGTCGGTTCATATGGAATTTGGCTGGCGATGAGGGCGGGGGACCGTCCGGCTGGCTGGGGTGCAGCTGGAATTAATTGATTTCGATTCTCATTCCAGTTGCTTGTGCGCTAGACTAAAGCGGTGTGCTGTCGATGTGCTGACGATAAACTGACACATTGCTGACTGTGGTTAAAATAAAACGCTGATCGCGCTCAAACTCGCTTTCCGGCGGTGTTGCCGGCGCTACAATACATTCCTTGCGGCGCTGGATTGTTCTGAATTGCGCTGTCCGATGCGCCGGTGAATGACTGCTGCGCAACTTGAATTTCTCATCTGGTCCCGAAATATGAACGTTCTGCTGGTGGAAGACGATCTGGTGCTGGCCGACGGCCTGTCGCGCATGCTCAAGTCGCATGGTCTGAGTGTCAACACGGTCAACAACGGCACCGACGCCGACGCGTTGCTGCAGCGTTACACCGCGACCGTGCTGGTACTCGACATCGGCTTGCCCGGTCTCGACGGTTTTGAAGTGGTGCGTCGCCTGCGTGCACGCGGCAGCAACATGCCGGTGCTGTTGCTGACGGCACGCGACACCATTCCCGATCGCGTGCACGGCCTCGAGTTGGGCGCCGACGACTACCTCGTCAAGCCGTTCGCGACGCCCGAGCTGGTGGCGCGCATCAAGGCATTGATCCGGCGCAGCAGTCCGCAGCCGACGCAATTGATCATCGGCGGCTTGTCGCTCGATACTTCCTCCAAGCGCGCCACCATCGACGGCAAGAAAGTCGATTTCTCGGTGCGCGAATGGACCGTACTGGAATACCTCATGCAGCAAGCCTCGCGGGTGGTGTCCAAGCAGCAGATCATTGACGCCGTATTGCCTTGGGGCGAGGACGTCACACTCAATGCGGTCGAAGTCTACGTCTCGCGCATCCGCACCAAGACTGCCGGCTCGGGCGTCGCCATCCGCACCATCCGCGGCTTCGGCTACATGTTGGAAAAGAGCGAAACCTGAGGCACGCGGCGACAAGTCGGCATGTCTTTTTCCTGCTGCGCCGGCTGAGGGCCTGAGGTCGTCATGCGCCCCAGCATCAAAATCAATCTCCTCAAATGGCTGATCGCGCCGCTGCTCGCCGTCAACCTGATCGGCGCCGGGCTGACTTACTGGCTGGCGTGGCTGCCGGCGCAGGATGCGTTCGACCAGAGCATCACCGACGCCGCCTGGGCGCTGACCTCGCAGATCAAGCGCGTGCGCGGCAAGACTTCGCTGGAGCTGACCAAACAGGCTGAGCAGATGCTGCGCTCGGATCATTTCGACACCATGTATTTCGTGGTGCGCGACTCCAACGGCGAGACGCTGGCCGGCGATCACAATTTCCCGCCGGTCAACCAGGTCGCCGAGCCCAACGAACCGATCACCTACGACGGCGTCATGAACGGCGAGCAGGTGCGCATCGCCGCGCTGTACGTCAGCATCGAACGAACCCCAATCTACATCGGCATCGCCGAAACCTTCCGCAAGCGCAACCAGACCCATTACGTGATCCTGATTTCGCTGTTGCTGCTGGACGGCGCGCTGACCTTCTTCTCGATCGCCATCGTGATGATCGCTGTCAACAAGGGCTTGAGTCCGCTGCGTGAATTGCGCCAGAACCTCGACCAGCGCAATCACGACAACCTCACGCCCATCGAATTCAAGGAGACCGCCGAAGAGCTGTCGCCGGTGATCGGCGCCATCAACAGCCTGCTGGAAAACATTCGCAAAGGCGCCAGCGCGCAGCAGAACTTCCTGGCCAATGTCGCGCACCAAATCCGCACACCCTTGACCGGCCTGCGCCTGCAACTGGAGTGGCTGCATCAGCGTCATGCCGACGAACCTGAGACCGCGCATTCCACCGAACTGATGACGTCATCGGTCGAGCGCATGGTGCGCCAGAGCAATCAGTTGCTGGCGCTGGCGCGCGCCGAGCCGAGCCGCTTCAAGCCGACGCATCTGGAAGACCTGCTGCTCGACAAGCTGGTGGAGGAATCGGTACAGCACTTCATCGAACAGGCCGACAAGAAACAGATCGACCTCGGTTTCGACCTGCAACCGGCGCGCATGAAGGGCGACCGTTTCATGTTGCGCGACCTGATCGACAACCTGGTCGACAACGCCGTGCGCTATTCGCCGCCGCAGAGCACCGTGACGGTCAGTTGCCGCGAGCAGGAAGACGCCACGCTGCTGACGGTGGAAGATTCGGGCCCCGGCATCGCGCCGGAACATCGCGAACTGATTTTCGACCGCTTCTACCGCGTCAACGACAAGATCGCCGGCAGCGGACTCGGCCTGGCCATCGTGCGCGATATTGCCAAGGATCACGGCGGCGAGATCGCGCTGACCTCGGGCGAAGCCAATTGCGGGACCGTATTCACGGTACGCTTCCCGCGCCAGGCCTGAGTTTCCACGCTCCGTAAAAAATTGGCCCGAACCTGTTCGGCATGCTCCTGTCCAATCCTTTATTCCATTGATGGAGGTATCCATGACAGAGCAAGTCCTACAGAGCGGCACCCACATCGCCCGGTTCGATGCCGTTCAAAAAGACGACGACGTGTTCGAGGCGCAAGTCTTCGTGCGTCTCACGCGTGAGCCTGAAATCGCCGAGACCTACATCCCGGCCGGCCTGTTCGGCTCCATGCAGGAAGCCCTGGAGAACGCCAAGCAGCGCGCTGAGCGTGCGCTCAAGGAGCATGAGTTCTGATGCGGGCGGCAATTTATTTTTCCTCGGTCGAACGCACTCTTAAACACACTCTTGCCGTCCTGATTCTGAGCATCGGCCTGGCCGCCTGCGGCACCGGTCATTCACAATCGGCGCAATCAGGAACGCGCTTCGAAATCCACGCCGCCAGCCTGGTTGCAAGCCCGGATTGGCAAAAAGCCAACTTGCTCGACGATCCCGGCACGACGGTCTACGTAGCGCCGGAAGTCTTGCTCGACAACTCCGATGTCGCCCTGGCCAACGCCAAGAAGGATCTCGGTGGCCAGGTGCTGATCGTGATCCAGATGACGCCGGCCGGTGCGATCCGCATGGGCATGGCATCGCGCGTGCTGCTGCGCCAGCGCATGGCGGTGATGATCGATGGCGAGGTGATGACCGCGCCGGTCGTATCGGCGCCGCTGTCGGGCAATCGCTTTGCGATCACCGGCTTCAGGACACTGGAGGAAGCGCAGGAAATTGCCCTGGGCATCGTGCCGAGGAAGTAATCCAATAAGACGCATCGGACCGGCGGCATGCGCAGCCGGTCGCCCGCATGATAAGGTTGCGGCAATTCAATTGCTGCCGGGTCCCACGACCTGCCTACACCATGTCCGTCGCCCGTCATATCGTCCAGGTTCATCCGCGTTTGCTCATCGCTGTCGCCGTCGGTGCAGCGGGATATTTATTGTGCGCTGATGGTGAGCTCATCACGCGCTTGCTGACGGGATGGAATGCAGGTGTGGCCTGCTACCTGCTGACGATCTGGGTCATGATGTTCCGCTCGCGGGCAGCCGACACCAAACGCCTGGCCGAGAAGGAGGACGAAAGTGCCCAGCTGGTGCTGGTCACCGTCTGCGTGGCCGCTATCGCCAGCCTGGCTGCCATCGTCATCGAACTGGCTGATGCGTCACATCTGGAAGGCGGCCAAAAGCTGTTGCACTATGCCTTCACCGGCGGCACCGTGCTGGGTTCGTGGTTCCTGATCGGCACAGTGTTCACGTTGCACTATGCGCGGCTGTTCTACGCCGAGGATGACGAGGCCGAACCGCCGCTGCGTTTTGCCGACGGCGAGAAGAATCCCGACTACTGGGACTTTCTCTATTTCGCATTCACCATCAGTGTCGCAGTGCAGACCTCGGATGTCGCGGTCGGCACGCGCGCCTTGCGCAAGACCGTGCTGGCGCATTCGGTGATCGGCTTCCTGTTCAATGCGGCGATTCTGGGATTGTCGATCAATATCGCGGCAAGTCTTGTGAGTTGAGTCACCGGCATTTCAAGCGGGAATAAAAAACGGGATGCGTTTGCGCGCATCCCGTTTTTTTTGGTCACGACATTGATGTCATCCCCGGCTTATTGCCAGCCATACCGGCGGGTGTACCACTTCTTCATCAGCTGGATCAGCGCGGCGTAAGCGACCAGGATGGCCAGCAGCCACGGGAAGTAGCTCAGCGGCAGCGCCTGCAGCTTGAAATAGCTGGCCAGCGGCGACATCGGCAGGACGATACCGATGGCCATGATGACCAGCGTCATGCCCATCAGCGGCCACGAAGCGCGGCTCTGGAAGAACGGGATGCGCTTGGTGCGGATCATGTGCACGATCAGCGTCTGCGACAGCAGGCCTTCGATGAACCAGCCCGACTGGAACAAGGTCTGGTGATCCGGCGAGTTGGCGCCGAACACGAACCACATCAAGGCAAACGTGCTGATGTCGAAGATCGAGCTGATCGGTCCGAAGAAGACCATGAAGCGGCCGATTTCGCCCGGATTCCAGCGCTGCGGCTTTTCCAGGAATTCCTTGTCGACGTTGTCGAACGGGATGGAAATCTGCGACACGTCATACAGCAGGTTCTGCACCAGCAGATGCAACGGCAGCATCGGCAGGAAGGGCAGGAAGGCGCTCGCCACCAGCACCGAGAAGACATTGCCGAAGTTGGAGCTGGCCGTCATCTTGATGTACTTGAGCATGTTGGCGAAGGTCTTGCGGCCTTCCAGCACGCCTTCTTCCAGCACCATCAGGCTTTTTTCCAGCAGGATCAGGTCGGCCGCTTCCTTGGCGATGTCGACCGCGGTGTCGACCGAAATGCCGATGTCTGCCGCGCGCAAGGCCGGCGCATCGTTGATGCCGTCGCCCATGAAACCGACCACGTGGCCCTTGTCATGCAGCACGCGCACGATGCGCTCCTTGTGGGTCGGGCTGAGCTTGGCGAAGACGGTGGTCTTTTCCACGGCGACGGCCAGTTCCGTATCGCTCATCTTTTCCACGTGCGAACCGAGCAGCATGCCGTCGACTTCGAGGCCGACTTCGCGGCAGATCTTGGCAGTCACCAGCTCGTTGTCGCCGGTCAGGATCTTGACGGTCACGCCATGCGCTCGCAATGCGGCCAGCGCTGGTTCGGTCGATTCCTTCGGCGGATCGAGGAAGGCGATATAACCGATCAGCACCAGGTCCGATTCATCGGCGACGCTGTAGGTTTCCTTGGTCGGCGGCAGGTCCTTGGCGGCCACGGCCACCACGCGCAGGCCTTCGGAGTTCAGGCTGGCGGTGGTTTTGCGGATCTCGGCCAGCAGCTCGGGCGTGAACGGCACGATTTCGCCGTTGTTGCGCGCGTGGGTGCAGATCGAGACGATCTCTTCGACGGCGCCTTTGCAGATCAGTTCATGGTGATCTTCGCGTTCGCTGACCACCACCGACATGCGGCGGCGCTGGAAGTCGAACGGGATTTCGTCGACCTTGCGATAAGCCGAGGCCAGCGCCATTTCGCGTTGCAGTTCGGCGTGTTCCAGCACGGCGACGTCGAGCAGGTTCTTCAGGCCGGTCTGGTAGTAGCTGTTGAGGTAAGCGTATTGCAGCACTTCATCGTTCGGCTCGCCGAGGATGCCGGTGTGGCGCTCGAGGAAGATCTTGTCCTGCGTCAGCGTACCGGTCTTGTCGGTGCACAGCACGTCCATGGCGCCGAAGTTCTGGATCGCATCGAGGCGCTTGACGATGACCTTCTTGCGCGACAGGGCGACCGCGCCCTTGGCCAGCGTCGAGGTGACGATCATCGGCAGCATTTCGGGCGTCAGGCCGACCGCGATCGACAGGCCGAACAGGAAGGCTTCGACCCAGTCGCCCTTGGTGAAGCCGTTGATGAAGAACACCACCGGCGTCATCACCAGCATGAAGCGGATCAGCAGCCAGCTGACCTTGTTGACGCCCGACTGGAATGCGGTCGGGGTGCGGTCGGTGGCGGTGACGCGTTCGGCCAGCGCGCCGAAGTAGGTACGCTTGCCGGTCGTCAGCACCACGGCCGTGGCCGAGCCGCTGACGACGTTGGTGCCCATGAAGCACAGGTTGTCGAGCTCGAGCGGATTGCCGGCATCGACGCCGCGATGCTCGGCGAATTTCTCCACCGGCAGCGATTCGCCGGTCATGGCGGCCTGGCTGACGAACAAGTCCTTGGCGGCCAGCAGGCGCAGGTCGGCCGGGATCATGTCGCCGGCCGACAGTTGCACGATGTCGCCGGGCACCAGCTTCTTGATCGGCACTTCGACACGGCGCGCGCCCTTCGGGTGCAGGGTGACGTCGAAGTAGCGCTGCGCTTCTTCGGCAATGTCGGCGACGATGTCGTGGCGGATCACGGTCGCGGTGTTGCTGACCATTTCCTTGAGCTTGTCGGCGGCGGTGTTGGAGCGCGACTCCTGAATGAAGCGCATCAGCGTCGAGACCACCACCATGGTGCCGATCACGATGGCGGCCTTCATGTCCTCGGTGTAGTAGGAGACGGCGGCCAGCACGGTCAGCAGCAGGTTGAACGGGTTCTTGTAGCAGTGCCACAGGTGCACCCACCAGGTCAGCGGCTTTTCGTGCTCGACTTCATTGGGGCCGACTTCGACGCGAATGGCGTCGGCTTCCTGTTCGGTCAGGCCGTCGGTGCGGCTATGCAGTTTTTCCAGCAGTCCGGACAGCTCGGCGCGGGAGGCTTCCACCAGGCTTTGCGCCACGGTTTGCGGGACTTCCTTGGTGGTCGGCGAGCTGCGGAACATGTCCACGCCAAGGCGATGGAAGTGGCGATCCATGCCGCGTGCACGGATGAAGTTCGCGAAGGTTTCTTTCAACAGATCCAGATTCATGATGAAGCTCTTTTTCTTTTTGCAGCGGTTTGCAGGTCGGACGGTGCACGCATCAGAGAGTAAGAAGGGCGCTGTGTCCGGTTCGTGCAGTTATCGGAGAGAAAGATGAGGAAAGCGTCAGACTGTAACGAATCCTCCTGACATCTCGATGACAGCAGGCGATCAGGTGCGAGATAAATTGGGCATGAGGCCTCCGCAGGTCAGGTTGCGAAGACCCTTTCATCGGTCCTTGTTCCATCGACGGCATGCGCATGGCGCCGGCGGCCAGGCCGGGCAATGGCAGGTCCGGCCGGCACGCAGTCTGAACTGTGGCGCTGGCCGCGAGAGGCATCGGCGAACAATGCCCAGGTAACGGATGTGGATGGCCGTGAGCCATGCAGCATCCGGACATAGGACATGCTCCGGTGCGGGTCGGTCTGTAGCGTGCGGTGTTGTGCGGTGGAAAAGGCCTGCGCCTGAAGCGGCGCATGCCTGATGCCGTCATCTGCTCCTGCAAGATGACGGCAGGGAAGTCCTGCGTTATCTTGCCGAGGCGAACCGGGAAATTTCCCGGCAACAACTGTCACTCGAACAAGTGCCCATGAGAGGGACTCCATAAAATAAGAACGGGCGGAGTCTACTCCCGCGCCCGGGCATGGTCAAGCCTATTCAACCATGCCGACCAAAAATACGACATCGCTGCAAGCGGCGCGGGATGTGCGCTGCAGGGCGGCGGCACCGAAAACTTTCCTTGTTTTATGCGAACGGCGTCCTATACTCAACTCATAAAGAAAACAAGTAGGAGACAAGATCATGCCCAATATCGTCACGAACAATCTCATGTTCTTTTTGCCGATGGCATTCGCCGGATTGGTGTTGTTCGGCGAGGTGCCGGTAGCGTCGAAATTTGTGAGGACGGTATTACGAACGATCGGCGCCCTGGGTGGCGCGCTGATTGCGCTTTTAGTGCTGGAGGTTCTGCCAGTGCTAATTTAAACGAGCTTTCTTGCTCGTTCGCCGCGCAAGCGGCGGTGGCTGGAACGCCGGGGGGAGTCGGCATCATTTGCATGCGGGTACTCCGGAAACTCGTCGGGCGTTCCACCTTTTTTCGAAGCCGTTGCGTCATTCCCTAAGATGACGCGGCGGCTTTTTCTTGTTCGTTTTCTTGCTCATTCCCCTTCGACCACAAGGCAATCGCGTCCGCGATCCTTGGCGCGATACATCGCATTGTCGGCGCGCTGCAGCCAGGAGTAATGCGCTTCCATGTCGCTATGGAAGGACACCAGGCCGGCGCTGATGGTGCAACCCCAGAGCGCATTTTTTTCGGTGCGGTGCCGTCGTACTTGTTCGATCAAACGCGCCGCCAGGGTCTCGGCTTCGCTGAGGCTGATGTCGCGCAGGATCACCACGAATTCTTCACCGCCGTAGCGGCCGATCAGATCGTCCGCGCGCAGATTGTCGCGCAGCAGCTGGGCGAAATTCTTGAGCACCTCGTCGCCCACCAGATGGCCGTGGGTATCGTTGATGTTCTTGAAATGATCGAGGTCGAGTAGCAACAGCGAGGAGCCTTGCTTGCGTTCGCGGCAGATATTGAATTCCTCGATCAGCAGGGTTTCCCAATAACGTCGGTTCAGCAGTCCGGTGAGGCCGTCGCGCTGGCTTACGGTTTCAAACTCACGCGAGCGTTCGGCCAGTTTCTTGGACATGTCGTAGGTCGACTTGCCCAACGCCAGCGGATACAGCGCGAGCATCGGCAGGCAGGCGACAACGGTATAAATATCCGATTGCGGCAGGAAGCGGAAGTTGAGCAGTAAGAGGCCCAGCAAGGCACCGACAACGCTGCCGATCAGGCCGCGCAGGAACAGGCGGGTACCGCCGGCGGCGATATTGTCCATCGACAGCATCGCCAGGATCACGGCGCCGGGCACCAGGTTGCCTTGCATGGCGATGAACCAGAAGCCGCCGAAGGTAGTGTCGATCACCAGGTTGAAGCGTTCGGCACGATACGGAATCTTGCTGCGCAAGGCGACGTGGTAAGCAAGATGCGGCCACAGGTAACCGTGGAATATCAGCAAGGCCCATAACGGCCATCCCACCGGATTTTGCAGGAAGCCGGCAGCGACGCAGAAGAAACCGATCGACAGGCCGATCACGCGCAGCTTGTAGATGCGCTCGACGAAGCGCACCCCTTTGCCGATCAGCTCTTCCGGCGAGGGCGAGTCGCCCAGCGCGCGTCGTGCCCGCCTGAACGAAAAGTAGGAGGCGGAGCGGCCGTGTGAGCCGTCAGTGGCGTGGTTGCCGTGCGTGCGTGATGGAGCATTGCGATGCGACATGATCAGAGGTGCTTTCCAGTGGAGGCAAGGAAGCCGGAATTATCAAAAAGATCAACCTGCTCAGGATGCATGGCGCGGGTGCAAACATGACGATGCCCATGCCGAAATTGTTGTCGGGCATGCTTTGCATACAGTCAATATATGTCTAGGTTACAACATCTGCAAGGCGATCACCAGAAGAGTGCGTGAGGGAGAATCCTGCCCGGACTTATAATGCCGGGTCCCGTCTTCTCGTCCTCCTTTCCTTTTGCCCTCTCATGCGTCTTTTCAAAGAATTCCGATTCCTCGCCCAATTCCTGGCTCTGTGCACTTTCGCAATTGGCGGCATCGCCTCCGCGCAACACCTCGCAGCACAAGAATTGCCGCCGGCCGTGGCTGCGGCGCTCAGGCAGGCGAAGATCCCGGCGCGTAATGTCGGGGTGTTCGTCCAAGGCGTCGATGCAATGCGGCCGACGCTGGGCTTCAATGCGACGGCGCCGTTCAATCCCGCTTCGGTGATGAAACTGGTGACCACCGACGCTGCGCTCGAATTGCTCGGACCGGCCTTCAACTGGAAAACCCAGGCCTACACCGACGGCGTGCTCAACGACGGCGTGTTGCTGGGTGACCTGAGCATCAAGGGCAGCGGCGACCCCAAGCTGGTGATGGAAAACTTCTGGATGTTCCTGCGCCAGATCCGCGCCAAGGGTATCCGCGATATCCGCGGCAACGTCGTGCTGGATCGCAGCGTATTTGAAGAAAACGTCTACGATCCGGCGCAATTCGACGGCGATCCGCAAAAGCCCTACAACGTCGGCCCCGATGCCTTGCTGCTGAACTACAAGACGGTGGCGATCCGTTTCATGCCGGACGAAGCCGGCGGGCTGGTCAATGTGGTCATGGAGCCGCCGCTGGCGGGGTACGTGGTTACGGCGCCGCGCTTGTCCAAAGAGCCTGCATGCGGCGACTGGCAGGGCAAGTTGCAGGCTGACGTCGGCGTCGGTGCGGCGGTCTTCAACGGCGTTTTTCCTGCGGCCTGCGGAGAAAAAGTCTGGTACATCCATCCGTACCGGATGAGCGCCACGCAGTATTTCGGCGCGGTGTTGCGCCAGATGTGGAGCGAGTTGGGCGGTACCATCTCGGGCAAGGTCATGCCCGGCAATGTCGCACCGGTGGCACGCTTGCTGGCGGAGTGGCAGTCTCCGGCCGTGCCCGAGGTGATCCGCGACATCAACAAGTACAGCAACAACGTGATGGCGCGCCAGCTGCTGCTGACCATCGGCGCGCAGGTTTCGCAGGCGCCGGGTAGCACCGCGCGCGGGGCTCTGGCGATTCGCGGCTGGTTGTCCGCCAAGGGCATCGTCGCCGATGAACTGGTGATCGAAAACGGCGCCGGCTTGTCGCGCAACGAACGCATCGCGCCGGACACGCTGGGCCAGGTGCTGGTAGCGGCGTTTCATTCGCCGGTGATGCCGGAGTTCATCGCCTCGATGCCGCTGGTCGGCTATGACGGCACCATGCGCAAACGCTTGCGCGGCGAAAGCGTGGCCGGGCAGGCTCACATCAAGACCGGTTCGCTCAACGAGGTGCGCTCGATCGCCGGCTATGTGCAGGCGGCGTCAGGCAAGATGTACGTCGTGGTGTTCCTGATCAATCATCCGAACGCGCCGCTCGGACAGCCGGCGCAGGACGCCTTGCTGCAGTGGGTGTTTGAGAAAGGCTGAAGATCGACCCGGCGCGCTGATCATTCCGCTGCGTTGACGCGGTTGCGGCCGCTTTGCTTGGCGTTGTAGAGGCAGTCGTCGACGCGTTTGATGAGGCCGACAATGTCGCCGCCTTGCACCGGCTGTGCGGTGGCGGCGCCGACGCTGACGGTGATGTGATCGACCGCTTTCGAGGTCTTGTGTGCAATGCCGAGAGCGGCGACCGCCCGGCAGATTTTTTCAGCCAGTTCCTTCGCGCCGGCGCTGTCCGTGTTGGGCAGGATGACGGCAAACTCTTCGCCGCCGTAGCGCGCGGCCAGATCAGCCGGACGCGCGGCGCCGGCGGCGATGGCGGCGCCGACACGGCGCAACACATCGTCGCCGGCGACATGCCCGTAGGTGTCGTTGTACAGCTTGAAGCAATCCACATCCATTAACAGCAGCGACAGCGGCGTCTTCTCGCGTTGCGCACGCAGCCATTCCTGTTTCATGTAGTCGTCGAAATAGCGCCGGTTGGCGATACCGGTGAGGCCGTCGGTATGCGTCAGGCGCTTGAGTTCGGCATTGCTGGCTTCCAGCCGTTTCTGGCTTTCATGCAAGGCGGCGTAGGCGGCGTCGCGTTGCAGCAGGTTGATGTAGGAGCGCGAATGATAGCGGATGCGTGCGACCAGTTCGATCGTGTCGTAGGACTTGACCACATAGTCGTTGGCGCCGGCCAGGAAGGCGTCTTTCTTGATCAGCGGTTCGTCTGTGCTGGACAGCACGATCACCGGCACATTGGCCAGCAGCGGGCTGCTGCGGTATTGCCGCACCAGGTCGAGACCGTCGGCGTCGGGCATGACCAGGTCCTGCAGGATGACGGTAGGGTGGCAGGCCTCGGCCTTGGCCAGCGCGTCTGCAGCCTTGCCGCAAAAGTGGAAGTCAATGTCGATTTCCGGAAGCACGGCGCGCCGGACTTTTTCCTGGACGACCAATTGATCGTCGATGAGGAGTACGCTGAAGCGGTATTCCTGCGCGGCTAGGGAAGGCTGTTGAGAAGGCGCGGCGGACTGATGCGATTGTTCGGGACCGGATGTGCTCATCATTCCCCCCATCGTCGTTGTTGTCGTTGAGTCGAAGCTTGCTTGCCCGGCACCGGTCGCGCGGCGATGTCAGAGCATCAGCGGCCGGTTGGAAATCTCATTCTTGTGCTGCGACGTCTGGGGGAAATGCAGCGCCAGCAAACGGTTCAATTGTGCGAGCCCTTCCAGGGCGCCGTCATGGTAAATCCCGTTGGCAAAGCTTCGGGTCATTGTACTGCAAACGGATTCCCAGTCTGCGCGCTTGAGGGCGCGGCCGACAGTGCGGTCGGTGACGATTTCGACGCGATGATCGGCCAGGTTGAGGTAGATCAGCACGCCGCTGTTTTCTTCAGTGTCCCAGATGCGGTAGTGCGAAAACAGCTCGTGGGCGCGGGCGCGCGATGATTCGTTGCGCAGCACTGCGCCCAAGGGCAGCGCAGCTTCGATCACCAGGCGGACCTCGGCGCGATGCTCGGCTTCACCGGCCCCGATGCAGGCCTGGATTGCCTGCAGCGTGGCCGGCGGGAAGCTGGCGCGCGCTGCGGCGCGAGTGTGGCGCAGGTGCCTGAAGAGGCGCTTGAATGTGTTCATCACCAATCCCCCGAAGCGCCGCCGCCATCAAAGCTGCCGCCGCCGCCCGAAAATCCGCCGCCGCCACTGCTGAAGCCGCCATCACCACCGCCGCCGAAGCCGCCACGTCCGCTGCTGCTGCGGGCCGCTTCATTGAGGATGCTGCCGATGATGACGCCGGCGGCATTGCCCCAGCTATTGTTGTTGAGGTTGTTAAGGTTATTGCGGCCGCTGGAGCGGCGTCGCACCAGCAGCAGGGCGGCGAAGAAGATCGCCAGCATGACCACCAGGACCGCCACTTCAAGCCAGGCGGCGTCATATTGGCCGGCGGCTTCTTTCTTCTCTGCCGCCGGCAAATTCTCGCGATCGAGCAGGCTGGTCAGCGCCGAGACACCCGCAGCGAGGCCGCCGTAATAGTCGTTCTGGCGGAAGTGCGGCGCGATCACGTCTTCCAGGATGCGTTTCGACTGGGCGTCGGTCAGGCTGCCCTGGACGCCGCGGCCCGCTTCGATGCGCAAGCGCCGCAAGGCCTTGGGATTGTCCTTGGCGACGATCAGGATGACGCCGTCATCGATGCCTTTACGGCCCAGCTTCCAGGCGTCGGCGACGCGGATGCCATATTGCTCGATGGCTTCCGGCGCGGTGCTGGCGATCAGCAGTACGGCGATCTGGCTGCCGGTGCGGGTTTCGTAGTCGACCAGGACCTGGTCCAGCGTACGCCGTTGCTGTTCGTCCAGCATGCCGGCCTGGTCCGTGACGTGCGAGGTCAGCGCCGGGACGGCGACAAAATCTTGCGCGCCGGCACTCTGGAAGAAGCCGGTCAGCAGGGCGAACAGACAGAGCAGACAGAACGCCGGCAGGCGAGGGAAGCGCAGCATAAAGGATTAACCCAAACTCATTTGCCGAAATTGACGGCGGGCGCCGTGGAAATCGCTTTCTCGTTCTCGACCGTGAAGGACGGCTTGACCGGATAGCTGAAGATCTTGGCGGTGATGTTGGTCGGGAAGCTGCGCGCCAGCACGTTGTATTCCTGCACCGAGGCGATGTAGCGTTGACGCGCCACGGTGATGCGGTTTTCGGTGCCTTCCAGTTGCGACTGCAGGTCGCGGAAGCTGGTGTCGGCCTTCAGTTGCGGATAGTTTTCCGATACTGCCATCAGGCGCGACAGCGCCGACGACAATTCGCCCTGCACCTGCTGGAACTTGCTGAAGGCTTCCGGATTGTTCAGCACTTCCGGCGTGATCTGGAAACTGGTGGCCGCAGCGCGTGCGCGGGTGACGGCTTCCAGCGTTTCTCTTTCGTGCGAGGCGTAACCCTTGACGGTGTTGACCAGATTCGGGATCAGGTCGGCGCGACGCTGGTACTGGTTGACGACTTCGCTCCAGGCGGCCTTGGTGGCCTCATCCTTGGACTGGAAGTCATTGTAGCCGCAGCTGCTCAGCGTCAGGACGGAAGCGGCAATCGCCAGCCATGCAAACCATTTTTTCATTGTGTGCCTCGGGAAGATAGGAAGATTCAAGACTGTACTTCATACTGTGCGTACTACTGCCGGCGCCGCCGAGCGGGTGGGGCCGGCTGCGGGCGCGTTACAATACCGCATCTTTGCATATTAAGGCTTACCGTGACATTTATCGAACAATTATCCGCTGCGTGGAAGACCAACAATTCACTGCTGTGCGTCGGCCTCGATCCGGATATCGCCAAATTTCCCGCGCAGTGGAAGGACCGGCCCGACGCCATTTTTGCGTTCTGCAAAGGCATCATCGACGCCACCGCCGACGTGGCCTGTTCGTTCAAGCCGCAGATCGCCTACTTCGCCGCCCTGCGTGCCGAAGACCAGCTGGAAGAAATCTGCAGCTACATCCGCACCGCCTATCCGCACATTCCCATCGTGCTCGACGCCAAGCGCGGCGACATCGGCGCCACCGCCGAGCAGTATGCGCGCGAAGCCTTTGAGCGCTACGGCGCGCAGGCGGTGACGGTCAGTCCTTATATGGGCTTCGACTCGGTCGCGCCGTATCTGGAGTGGAAAGACCGCGGCGCCATCGTGCTGTGCCGCACCTCCAACGCCGGCGGTTCCGACCTGCAATTCCTGACGGTCGACGGCGTGCCGCTGTACCAGCATGTGGCGCGCCTGGTGGCCGACAAGTGGAACACCAACGGCCAGTGCGGCCTGGTGGTCGGCGCAACTTTCCCGGAAGAACTGGCGCAGGTGCGCAGCATCATCGGCGACATGCCTTTGCTGGTGCCCGGCGTTGGTGCGCAGGGCGGCGATGTGGCCGCGACGGTGAAGGCGGGCAAGACCGCGGACGGCGACGGCATGATGATCAATTCCTCGCGTGCGATTTTATACGCCAAGCCGCACGACGGCGAAGACTACGCCGCAGCGGCGCGCCGCGTGGCGCTGGAGACGCGCGACGCGATCAATCAGTATCGTTGAGGAAAATCCCGGCTTGCGGCGTGCCCGCAGCCGTCCCGCCAGAGCCGCTGCGGTCGTTTCGCAGTGGCTCTTTTCGTTGGTGTTGCCGGTTGCTCAGGTCAACAAGCGCAGCAAGCCTTGCAGCGAATGCACCACGGCTTGCTCGCGCACTGCGCGGCGGTCGCCGGCGAACACCAGGCGCTCGGTCAAGGTCTGGTCGCCGACTTTCCAGCCGAAGCAGACGGTGCCGACCGGTTTGCCCGGCACCGCACCGCCCGGGCCGGCGATGCCGGTAGTGGACACGGCGACGTTGGAACTGCTGTTGGCAATCGCGCCTTCAGCCATGGCGGCGGCGATTTCTTCGCTGACCGCGCCGTGCTGGGCGATCAGCGCTTCGGAAATCTCCAGCAATTCGTTCTTGGACGTGTTGGAATACGTGATGAAGCCGCAGTCGAACCATTCCGAAGAACCGGCAATATCGGTAATGGCCTGGGCGACGCCGCCGCCGGTGCAGGATTCGGCGGTGGAGAGCAGCAGTTTCCTGGCTTTGAGCGCGAGTCCGACGCGCGCGGCGAGGTCAGTCGAGGTATCCATGTTGATGTCATCCTTCAGGGTTGGCGGGTGGTCAACGTGATGGGCGCGACGTACGTCTGATGAACATCGACATGAAATATTCATGGAAGAGTTCGTCGTATTCCCATGGCTTCAGCATACTCTTGTTGACGCCGTTTTACATGGAGCGCCAGAAGGCAAATACCAGCAGCGTGTAAAACGCCGCCACGATGTCGTCCCACATCACGCCGAAGCCGCCCTTGAAGCGGCGATCGAAATAAGCGATCGGCGGCGGCTTGACCATGTCGAACACGCGGAACCAGAAAAAGGCCCAGCACTGCGTCTTGAAGTCGGCCGGCGTCAGCACCACCAGCACCAGCCAGAACGCGATGATTTCATCCCATACCATGCTGCCGTGGTCGGGCGCGCCGAGGTCGCGTCCGGTGCGGTGGCAGGCCCACACGCCGACAAAGAAACCAATGAAGATGATCAGCAGCCAGACCGACGGCGTGAAGACGGCCGGCCAGCGCAGGTTCAGCACCGCATACGCCAGCCAGGCAAACAGCGTACCGGAGGTGCCCGGCATGATCGGCGAGAGCCCGCTGCCGAAACCTTGCGCCAGCAGGCGTGCAGGATGTCCCAGCATGAAGCGCGCGGTGGGACGCACGGGTTTGGTTGAATACGCTTTGCGGCCCGGCTCGATTGTTGTTGTCATGAACTGAAATGGTCGAAGGAAGAAGGCGTCAGGTCGAGCGGTTCGCCGCCGGCATCCACCAGGCGCAGGCCCGGAGCGGATTCGATGCAGCCGGCGCGGGTGACTTCGACGCCGGCTTGTTCCGCCGCCGCAAGCACCTGTTCGCGCCGGTTCTGCGGCGCGGTGAAGCAGAGTTCGTAGTCGTCACCGCCCGAGAGCGTGAAGGCGCGGCGCAGGGCTTGTGCTTGCGTGCACAGCACCGGGCCGGCCGGCAGCGCGTCGACGTCGAGCCGCGCGCCAACCTGCGAGCGCGCAAGGATATGGCCAAGGTCGCCGGCCAGGCCGTCGGAGATATCGATGGCGGCATGGGCGATGCCGCGCAGGGCCATGCCGAGCGCCACGCGCGGCGTCGGCTGGTGCATGCGACCGGCTGCGGCATGCAGCGCGTCGGTGTCGAGCGCGAGTTCCTTGCGATAGCCTGCCAGCGCCAGTCTTGCATCGCCGAGCGTGCCGGAAATCCAGATGTCGTCGCCATTGCGTGCGGCGTCGCGACGCAAGGCCTGGGTGAACGGCACTTCACCGAACACCGTGATGCCGATCGTCAGCGGACCCTTGGTGGTGTCGCCGCCGATCAGTTCGCAGCCGTGTTCGTCGGCCAGCTTCAGCAAGCCTTGCGAGAACGGCGCCAGCCAGTCTTCACGCGCTTCCGGAAGGGCGAAGGCGAGTGTGAAGGCGATCGGCTGCGCGCCCATCGCGGCCAGGTCCGACAGATTGACGGCCAGGCATTTGTGCCCGAGCGCATACGGATCGGCGTGCGGGAAGAAATGACGGCCTTCGACCAGCATGTCGGTCGACACGGCCAATTGCATTCCCGGCGCGGGCGTCAGCAGCGCGCAGTCGTCGCCGACGCCGAGCGCGGCGCGACTGTCCTGCAGCATCGGACGCGTGAAATAACGGGAGATAAGTTCGAATTCGCTAAGCATGGGCGTGATTGTAACCAATACCTCAGACATATTACGCGTTCGCCTTCGATGAATTTCGGTGCATCCGCGAGGGCTATTTTGGTGCGGATTGGTAGGACCATTGGTTTCTTTATTTTGCCCGTGGAACCCGCCCCGGCAAAGGCTCGCCGAATGTCGCGGTGCACCATAAATCGCCTGCATCCGCGCTATGAGAGCGGGCCGAGCTCTGCTAAACTCGCAGGTCTTCGACAAGTCTAAAAGAGAACGCAGAGTATGGATTCGATGATCAGCAAGAAAGAAGAATTGCGTCAGCAACTTCGCCAGGCAGCGCTGGAGTACCATGAATTTCCAACGCCGGGCAAGATCAGCGTCACGCCCACCAAGCTTTTAACCAATCAACGAGACCTGTCTCTGGCGTACTCGCCGGGTGTGGCTGCGGCCTGCGAAGAAATCGTCGCCGATCCGGCCAACGCTTTCAAATACACCGCGCGCGGCAACCTGGTCGCCGTCATCAGCAACGGCACCGCCGTGCTGGGCCTGGGCAACATCGGCCCGCTGGCGTCCAAGCCGGTGATGGAAGGCAAGGGAGTGCTGTTCAAGAAGTTCGCCGGCATCGACGTCTTCGACATCGAAATCAACGAGACCGACCCCGACAAGCTGTGCGACATCATCGCTTCGCTGGAGCCGACCTTCGGCGGCATCAACCTGGAAGACATCAAGGCGCCGGAGTGCTTCTACATTGAGCGCAAGCTGCGCGACCGCATGAAGATCCCGGTCTTCCATGACGACCAGCACGGCACCGCCATCATCGTCGGCGCCGCAATCCTGAATGGTCTCAAGGTCGTCGGCAAGAGCATCAAAGACGTGAAGCTGGTGGTTTCCGGTGCGGGCGCTGCGGCGCTGGCTTGCCTGGACCTGATCGTCGATCTCGGCTTCCCGATCGAAAACATTTACGTTACCGACCTGGCAGGCGTGGTCTACAAGGGCCGCGTCGAACTGATGGATCCGGATAAGGAACGCTTCGCGCGCGAAACCGATGCACGCACCCTGGCCGACGTCATCCCGGACGCCGACATTTTCCTCGGCGTCTCTGCGGGCGGCGTGCTGAAGCAGGACATGGTCAAGAAGATGGCGCCCCGCCCACTGGTGCTGGCCCTGGCCAACCCGACGCCGGAAATCCTGCCGGAAGACGTCATGGCGGTGCGCGACGACGCGATCATCGCGACCGGCCGTTCCGACTATCCGAACCAGGTCAACAACGTCCTGTGCTTCCCGTACATCTTCCGCGGTGCACTGGATTCCGGCGCGACCACCATCACGCGTGAAATGGAAATCGCTGCAGTGCATGCGATTGCCGAACTGGCGCAAGCCGAGCAGTCCGACATCGTTGCTGCGACTTACGGCGTGACCAATTTGTCGTTCGGTCCGGAATACATCATCCCGAAACCGTTCGATCCGCGCCTGATGATCAAGATCGCCACTGCGGTCGCACGGGCTGCCGAGACGTCCGGCGTCGCCGCCCGTCCGATCCCGGACATGAGCGCCTACGCTGAAAAACTGGAGCAGTTCGTCTATCACAGCGGCACTTTCATGCGTCCGATCTTCCAGGCCGCCAAGAAGGCACCGGACGCCAGGAAGCGCATCGTCTTTGCCGAAGGCGAAGAAGAGCGCATCCTGCGCGCCGTGCAAGTCATCGTCGACGAATGCCTGGCCAAGCCGATCCTGGTCGGTCGTCCGGAAGTGCTGGAACAGCGCATCAAGAAATTCGGCCTGCGTCTGCGTCCGAACGTCGACTTCGAAGTCATCAATCCGAACTTCGACAGCCGCTATCGCGATTATTGGCAGACCTTCCTTGAGATGACCAAGCGTCGTGGCGTCACCGAGCAATACGCCAAGCTGGAAATGCGACGCCGCCACACCCTGATCGGCTCCATGGCAATCCACAAGGGCGACGCCGACGGCATGATCTGCGGCACCTACGGCACCACCCAGCTGCACTTGCACTACATCGACCAGGTACTGGGCAAGCGCGACGGCGTCAACGTCTACGCCGCCATGAACGGCGTCATCCTGCCAAGCCGCCAGCTGGTGCTGGTCGATACGCACGTCAACGAAAACCCGACGGCGGAGCAACTGGCGGAAATTACCATCATGGCGGCGGAAGAGATGCGCCGCTTCGGCCTGCATCCGCGTGCGGCGCTGCTGTCGCATTCCAACTTCGGCTCCAGCAACAGCGAGTCGGCGGTCAAGATGCGTACGGCGCTGAAGCTGATCCAGGAGCAGGCGCCGGAACTGGAAGCCGACGGTGAAATGCACGGCGACACCGCGCTCGATCCCAAACTGCTGGCGCAGATCATGCCGGATTCGCCATTGAAGGGCGACGCCAACCTGCTGGTGATGCCGAACATCGACGCCGCCAACATCGCCTACAACCTGTTGAAGACAGCGTCCGGCAACGGCGTGGCCATCGGCCCGATCCTGCTGGGTTGCGCCAAGCCGGTGCACATCCTGACGGCATCGGCAACGGTGCGCCGTATCGTCAACATGACGGCCTTGTGCGTGATGGATGCGATGTCGGAGCGTTGACCTGAACTGATCGGAAAGCAAGAACGGCGCATTTCGAAAGGAATGCGCCGTTTTTGTTTGTGCCGGATCCGAATGAATGCAAACGTATTCAAGCCATGCGCATCCTCAGTTCGCCGTGGCGTGGTTGCCTTGAGGGAGCATTGCCGAGCATCTGGCGCGGGCCGGCTGGTGTTGCTACTGGAAGAGAGCCGCAGCGTCCTTCAACATGCATCCGACTGGCAAGCCGGTATGCCGTAGCGCTTGCGCTTCTTCACCTTCGAGCCCATGACCGGCTGCCATCTTTGCTGACAACAGGCTGACGCATAATTGCAACATACTCACGACTACTCCCCATTTTACGGTGCCATACCACTCAAATTGTTACAAAAATTTACACAAGCGTAAAATTGAAAGTTAATATTAATGAGAACGATTAACATTAATAATGAGGGTAGGAACAATGGAGTTTCGTATCAAGCCGGGTTACCTGGCAGTTCTGGCGACGTTGTCGCTGACATCGATTAACACGGCATGGGCACAAAGCGCCGGCAGCCTGCCTGAAGTCCAGGTCAGCGGAGCCCGTGAGGGCTACGTCGCACCGACATCCGTCAGCGCCACCAAAAGTGAAGCGCCTCTGCGAGACATTCCGCAAACCATCAACGTGATTTCCGCCGAAGTCATACGCGATCAGCACGCCACTTCGCTGCAAGACATCCTCAAGAATGTGCCGGGCATCGGTCTGTCGACCGGCGACGGCCAGCGTGATCAGGTGTACATTCGCGGTTTTACCGCCATCGGCGACCAGTTCGTTGACGGCTTCCGCGACGATGCCCTGTATTTCCGCGACCTGTCCAACGTCGAACGCCTCGAAGTCATCAAGGGCCCCGCAGCTGTACTGTACGGCCGCGGCTCGTCGGGCGGCCTGATCAATCGCGTCACCAAGAAACCCGGTGTCGACATCAGCGACGTCAGCGTCAGCTTCACCAGCACTGCGGGTCGCCGCGGCGAAATCGATGTCGGCCGCAGCGGTGAGACAGTGTCGTGGCGCCTGACTGGCGCCCGCGAACAATCCGACAGCTACCGCGCCCAGCAATTCCTCGACCGCACCGCGATCTCGCCATCGGTCGAGGTCAAGTTCACATCCGACACCAAGCTGCTGCTGCAGGCGGACTATATCGAAGACCGTCGCCTGACCGACTTCGGCATTCCTTCGTACCAGGGCCGTCCGGTCAGCGTTGATCCAGGCAAATACTACGGCGCGGCCAATGCGCGCGATGCCGATTTCAGCCAATCGCGCGTGGCATCGGCGGCGGCGACATTGACGCACCGCTTCAACGACAGCCTGTCGCTACGCAATGCTTTCCGCTATTACGACTACCACCTGAATCGCAACAATACGAACATCAGCGGCAATGTCAACGAAGTCGCACGGACGATGCAGTTTGGCCATGCGGCGTTGAGCCGCGACGAAAACGGTTGGTTCAATCAGACCGAACTGACACAGAAATTGACGCTCGCCGGGACCAGGCATGAAATCCTGTATGGCGTGGAAGTCGGCCAGCAAAGCAAGGATTCGATGAGCTCCAGCGGTCCGACGTCGGCAGCGACTTCGATCTTCAATCCGGTTCTGCCTGTCATCAACCCAAGCGCGGTGACCGTGACTAACCGCACCTTCGGCACTTATGACACGCTGGCCGGCTATGTGCAGGATACGATCGCTTTCAGCGACCAATGGAAGGCGTTGCTGGGCGTTCGCTACGACAGTTTCAAGCAGCAGTCGCGCGTAGTCACGACCAGTACTGCCAACCTGTCGCGGACCGACAACGCCTTCAGCCCGCGCGCCGGCCTGGTCTGGCAACCGAGCGAAACGCAGTCCTATTACCTGTCATGGAGCCGTTCGTTCCAGCCTTCCGGCGAAACACTGCCGCTGGCGACCACCAACGCCGACATCGCACCCGAAAACACACGTAACACTGAGGTCGGAGCGAAGTACGATTTTCTCGACGGCCGCGTGAGCACTACCGTTTCGGTATTTCGTCTTGAGCGCGACAACATCAAAGCTGCGGATCCCATCACCAAGGTGATTATTCCAGTTGGCAAACAGCGTACGGATGGTGTGGAACTGACCCTGAGCGCAGATTTGAAACAAGGCTGGAAGGTGCTGACCGGATATGCTTACCTGGATACCAAGGTGACCGATTCGATCGCCATTGACAGCAGCACCAACGTCGCCGGCAGCCCGACGGTAGCCAACAATGTGGCGATCAAGGGAAAACGCGCCACGTTGACAGCAATGCACTCCGCCAATTTGTGGCTGACGAAAGATGTCGGCAACGGCTTTACCTTGGGTGGGGGCGCCAACGCCGTGGGTAGTCGTTTCGCCAATCCGGGCAACACCGTTAGCCTGCCAGGCTACTTCACTGCCGACGCGATGGCCGTGTACAAGGCGGCCAAATATTCGGTGCAGTTGAACGTCAACAACATCTTCAATACCGGCTACATTGTCTCCGGTCATGGCAGCAGCCCTAACCTGAGCTTGCCGGGTGCACCTCGCAATGTCGCGCTGACGCTGCGTTACTCGATGTAATCGACGTCCTCCCGGTACGCCGGGCGCAACATGAAAAAAGCCTGCGATGTCGTTCACATCGCAGGCTTTTTTTGCGGCAAATTCTTTACTTCGGCACCACCCGCGCCAGCCAGTGGCCGATGTCGTCCACTTCTTCCTGGCACACCGAATGCTGCATCTGGTATTCATGCCATTCGATGTCATGGCCAAGCGCCTTGAGCATGTCGCGCGATTGTTCCGCGCGCGCAATGACAACCACCGGATCCTGGCGGCCGTGGGCCATGAAAACCGGCGTCGCCTGGTTGGCTGCATGGCGTTCCGCTGCGATCATCGCCGCCAGCGGCAGGTAGCCCGACAAACACATCAGGCCGGCCAGCTTTTCCGGATGGCGCAGGCCGGTTTGCAGTGTCATCGCGCAACCTTGCGAGAAGCCGGCCAGCACGATGCGTTCAGCCGGAATGCCGCGCGCCTTTTCCTTGGCGATCAGCGCTTCGACCAGTGCCTGCGACGCGCGCAGGCCGGGTTCGTCTTCGCGGCGCACCAGGTCGGGCGTGAAAATGTCATACCAGGCGCGCATCACGTAGCCGCCATTGATGGTCACCGGCATGGTTGGCGCCGTCGGGAAAATGAAGCGGATAGCCTGGCTACCGGACAGATCGAGTTCGCGTACGATCGGCACGAAGTCATTGCCGTCGGCGCCGAGGCCGTGCAGCCAGATCACGGCAGCGGTGGGGTTGGGAGCGGATTCGATTTCGATGGTCTGGAGCGGGGCGGGTGCGGACATGTATTTTCTTCGGGTCAGGTTTGCGCTGCTTGGTGCACAATAACGTTTTACGGCGGAGATGCCGGAAGCGCCATGATACGACGATCCCGACAGAAAATCTCCGGCCTGCCCCGATGGAGACCCACACGATGAAGAGAATCACCGCGCTGCTCGCCTGCGCCCTGACCCTGACTGCAACGCTGACCTCGATGCCGGTCGCGCACGCCGCGCTGCTCGAAGGCAACCTGTTCCAGCCCAATGGCGAGAACCTCATCATCCAGCCGCCCTCCGGTTGGCGCCTGGCCTACATGAACGGCGATCCGAACGGCGACTATGTGGTCGAATTCATGCCGCAGAACGAAAGCCATGACTCCTGGCGCGAAGGTTACATGTCGGTGCAACGCGGCGCAGCCTCGGTCAGTCCCGGCGTGCACTTGTCGACGCAGATAGTGCAGCGCGTGTTGCAAGGCGCGCAAAACAGCTGCGCCGGTCACTTCACGCCGATGAAGCAGAAGGATTCCATGACCAATGGCGCGTACACCTCGATCAGCGGCGGCTTTTGCGACCGTTACAGCGCGGCGGCGGCGCCGTTCGGCGAAGGCAGCCTGGTGGCGGTGATTGAAGGAACGAAGAATTTGTTTCTGGTGCAGTTCGGCTGGCGGCCGTCGACCCCCAACGAACTGAATGGCTATCCCCTGCGCATCACGCCGCAGCGGCTGCAGGTGCTGCTGGACCAGATCAATCGTGCGATGTTGTGCGGAGGAGCAGATCAGCTGACCTGCCCACGCTAACCTGTCCACGATCCTATTGCGAGACCATGATCGGCGAATTGGAAACCCTTGGGCGATGATCAGAATCCTCGTGTACCAAAGTACACTCCGGTTCTTCCGCTCCGGCCGTCAACGGCTGATGGCCTCTCGCTACAGACGGTGAACAGGTTGGTTGCGGGTTATTTCGGCGGGCGTATTGCCGACTTGGGACGAAAGGCCTTGCAGACCGCTTCGTTGGTCTCGATGTACGGGCCGCCGATGAGGTCGATGCAGTAAGGCACGGCGGCAAAAATGCCGGCTACCTGTTGCTTGCCGTCGGCGTCCTTGACGCCTTCTAGCGTTTCGCGGATGGACTTGGGCTGGCCCGGCAGGTTCATGATCAAGGCGGCGCGATCGGCGCCATCGTCGACTTCGCGAATCACTGCGACCTGGCGCGAGAGGATCGCGGTCGGCACGAATTGCAGGCTGATCTGGCGCATCTGCTCGCCGAAGCCAGGCATTTCCTTGGTGGCCACCGCCAGCGTGGCTTCCGGCGTGACGTCGCGGCGCGACGGGCCTGTACCGCCGGTGGTCAGCACCAGGTCGCAACCGACCACATCAACCAGTTCAATAAGCGTTTGTTCGATTCGTGCACGGTCATCGGGGATCAGGCGGGTTTCCATGCGCCACGGACTGGCCAGCGCGGCGCCGAACCATTCCTGCAACGCCGGAATACCCTTGTCTTCGTAGACGCCGCCGGAAGCACGATCAGAGATCGACACCAGGCCGATCAGCAGTTCGTCCGGATCAGTCTTCTTGCGCATCGCCCAATTCGGCCGCGTCGTCTTCCGTGGCGTTGCCGCTACGCGCTGCAGCCTGCAGTTGTTTGAGGATCTGGAAAATTTCCCGATAGGCCTTGGGCGGCTTGTTCTCGGCCTGTTCCTTGCGGGCATTGCGAATCAGCGTGCGCAGGTGCTGTGCGTCGAGATCGGGATGCTGGGCCAGCAATTCGGTGAGGGCGTTGTCGTCTTTCAACAACTTTTCGCGACGGCGTTCAAGCGCATGCATGGACGCCGTATCCGCCTTGGACAGGCCGCGCCAGCTGTCGAGCGTCCTCTGGATGGCGGCGATTTCGTCTTCCTCCAGGCTGCGCATCTTCTTGCCGACGTATTGCATCTGGCGACGACGACCTTCGTGATCCTTGATCTGCTGGCATTCGAGGATGGCGTCACGTACATCTTCGGGCATGGGAACGCGCTTGACGCGGTCGCGCGGTTCGGCAACCAGTTCTTCGCCCAGTTTCTGCAACGCAGTCATGTCGCGTTTCAGTTGGGATTTGGAGGGACGGTCGTATTCCTGCTCGAATTCGTTGGATTGGAAGCCGCAGGACCCGCGATTGGGATTTGGCATGATTCAGAAAAATAAGCTAAACGACTGCTATCATACCCGTTTTATACGCATTCCGAAGAAAACAGCCCAATGAGCGATACCGTATTTACCCACAGTCAAGACCAATTGAAGCAGCTTGCACAGGATGTGTTGCGTTACGCCAAGGAAAAGGGCGCTTCGGATGCGGCGGTCGACATCAGCGAAGGCAGCGGATTGTCGGTGGCGGTGCGCAAGGGCCAGGTCGAGACCATCGAGCAGAACAAGGACAAGGGCATCGGCGTCACCGTGTACCTGGGCGAAGGCCGCAACGTGCGTCGCGGCAACGCCAGCACCTCGGATTTTTCCCAGCAGGCGCTCAAGGAAACCGTGGAAGCCGCCTACAACATCGCGCGCTTCACCGCGATCGACGACTGCGCCGGCTTGCCTGACGAAGAAAACCTCGAATTCAATCCGCGTGATCTCAAACTGTGCACGCCATGGCTGATCACCGCCGAAGAAGCGGTCGAACTGGCGCAGCG
>Ga0308165_1001876_pt1 | contig 27582 bp, 23 predicted proteins | sample PhyWR2_FD_201032 | JGI IMG/M metagenome (GOLD analysis project Ga0308165, IMG submission 201032) | Phyllosphere microbial communities from UC Gill Tract Community Farm, Albany, California, United States - DLSLW.R2 | ecosystem: Host-associated > Plants > Phyllosphere > Unclassified | place: USA... | reverse complement strand
TATAGCCGTTAACAACTCGCCATAGAAGTTTTTGTCTTCTGTGACAGATAATAGTTCGATTGTTCCATAATAGATATTGCCAACTTCCTTAAGAAGTTTCTTGTAGTCAGGTGAAAAAGAAAATCCTACCTCTCCTTCATATTTAGAAATAAGATCATCATCCGGTAAAGGAATATTATTTCTCTCGTTCCCGGACACTACCTTTAACTCTTCAATAACGTCATTCAGGCTATTAGCCATACTGTTACCTGTTTAAATTGTTTGCTCGCTGCTCCCCGGCCCCCAATTTTTCCATCTTGTTATAGAACCAGTAACCCATCATTATTTCCCATTACCCAGGGATATTTGCCCCTTTATGGAAGACGGCAGTATAGCAGGATAAAGACTACTACCAATATTTAAGCCCGTAATCGCTTTACATCGACCCGGGCTAAAATTTAAAAAAAAGATTATAAATCAGGGGGTCTAATTCTTAATCAGCGTTGCGTGACACAGGTGATTATGCTCCGTGTACTGAAGATGCACTGAGTGGTTCCCGTAATCGTACTTTGCCCATCCATTGATCCAGCCAAGGAGCATGTCGACTTTGCCTTCGCCAGACAACGTGGGTTTTCCAAGCAATTTTGTAATGAATGCCCTGTCCATCCCGCCTTTAAGTCCTGGGATAAAACTGCCTGTAAAGGGTGAATATCCATCTTCATTGCCAAAGTAAAAATGAATATGACTTAAGCAGTCTTTCCGAAACCCCATCTCGATACCAGAGTGGTAAAATTTATAGAACTTCGTTTTTCCATCAGGATCGTTATATTCGCCAGCATCAGCTGATATAACCGGGGATTCACCGATAGCATGACACAGGTTGATAACTTCAACAGAATTTTCCCTTTTACCAAGAACATCTATAAAATGAGCCCATTCTACTGTCATTTTATCACTCCTATCTGGCGTGTACTTCTCAACAATAATATAACTTGGTTGTTAAAGAACAAATTCATTGAAACCACCTACGAAAGCGGGATTTTTGTTCATGAAAGGAGGTTAAACAGGTCGCGTCTGAGCTGATCGAGTTCATCATTTTCACTCATCAAAACACTTCCGTTTCTGTACACTACGAGATCATTCAGAGATCCCATGCCACCATAGAAATTTAGAAAAATGTATTTGGTATCATCAGGAGCAAGCTCATATTTTTTAGCTAGTTTAAAAATGCTGGCTGACCATTCGGAATATCCACCTAATTCTAATAAATTAGCCATGCGTTGCATTTTATCTACGATTAGAGTCGTTTTCTCGATAGTCATTTACGTCTTAATCAGTATGTTTTTCAGTGCCTTAAGCCCATGGCATAGATAATGTGGCTTTTTCCCGCCAATATAAGTCTGTAAGAACGATTCATTAAATGAGGTTAACGTAAACCCAGCGTATCGGGAAGGGCTTTGACAAAGTCGGACTCGTCCCCTCGGTACGCTTTAGCAATCTCTGCAAAGGAATCGATAATACTCCCTTTCTCATCGTCCGTTAGTTGCTGAAGCTCGGCGGCAATATGTTCCATCATTTCCACAGCGGCATCTGGATTGAGTGAATGTTCGTCAGTGAATTCAAGAAAAATGGCCATATCGGCAATAACTTTAATCAAATAATGTGAGTGAGCCACAGACCCTTTCCTCTTATTCCTGTCGTAAATGCCAGCCTCCCGCCGGAAGGGCGGGAAGTCGCCTATTAATCCTCATACTTGAAGTCAATATTTATTTTCAATGTTTCAATATTTACCGTTACTTCACAGCCATGCCAGAATGGCTTTTCTTGTGATTTAAAGTTATCAACAAAGAAATTTCTTAATTCTACCAAAAGATCTAAGAGTCTTGCACTTGCATCTGCAGTTTCAGTGACCCAATGCTGGTTTCCTTGTTTATCGATATAGTCATAAGTGAACTCACCACAGTCACTTTCTGGCTCTAACTTGGCACATAGAATGATTTTTACCGCATCACCTGGAGCGATTGACAGCAAAACTGAACCAATATCGTTATATATTTCTTGATCAGAGCGCATTACTTACCTCCAGGTGTATTGTTAAAGACTTTTTCAATCGGGCGACCACCGTCAATCGAATACACTATTGTGAACTTATCAGGTCTGACACTATCACCAATATACGATGTTTGAATCTTGACCTTCACCTCTTTACCTTCGTTTACTGCCTTGGCCCAGGTATTTTCCATCTGTTTCCATGCGCCTTTGTTCAGATTACCATCCATCGGCACCAGGTTTAACTTTTCTCCAGGACCATTAAAAATACTGGCGATTAAGTGACCACCCTCATCACCGGGAGTACCGCATTTCCCGGCCTTACACTGTTGATAACCATTCCTGTCTTTTACGTTCGCACTCAGGGTTGCTTCGACCTGTTGAGGTCTTGCCAGATGGTCCGTTTTGTAGACTTTGTCACCATCAAGATTATAGGTCTTATTAGGGAGCGGCTTATTGAGTTCCTTATTCCAGTTCCACTTAGCACCAGACACGGCATGAATCTCATCACTGGCCTGGTTAATCAGCTTAGACGCCGCCTCCAGATCGCCTGCTTTAAGCGCTTTCTCCGCGCCCTTAATGGCTTTGCCCGCAACATCCCCTGCGCCAGGAATGATGCCGATCGTGGCTGCCAGATAATCAAGCGCACTGTGCGCTTCCGCGAAGCTCTTGATATCACCCACGACCGGGACAAAATCGACGCCAAACAACGCGATATCTTTCAGCGCTTCCCGACGCTCGGTGTACATTTTAACCGCACAGGCTTCGGCGCTCATCCCGCTGCAGTTTTCACGCTGGTAGCGTTCATTTTCGGCCTTCACCTGCTCTTCGGCCACCTGCTCGGGTGTTTTACCCTGCGCCAGGGCCGCGGCGATGTCGCCAAGGGAGTTATTCTCAACCGTGGTCTTGCCCGCCTGCGCCCCCGACACGGCAGAAGCAGAACTGTCGCCCACCAGCCCGCCGGAAAGCCCCGCCGCCAGCGTCGCCAGCGCAGAGACGGTCTGCTTCTGCGTTTCGTCCAGCTCGTCAGCAGATTTGCCGTACATCTCGGTGGCGATCATCCCCACCAGTTCGCCCGTGGCGGCCCCGGTGGCACCCGCCAGCGCGTTTTGCCCCTGGGCGGCAGCCAGCGCGGCGTTGACCACCGCGTGGGCGGCCACTTTGCCCGCGTCGTTCAGGCCGCTGTGGTGACCAATCACTTCGGCAATGTACGGTGCAGCACCGCCCGCCAGCGCGGCGCTGAGATCGCTCCCGGCCAGCCCCTGAACCGCTGCCGTCGCCGCCTGGATCGCCTGCTGATACTGCCCGCCTGTGCCAAAGCCGGAGGCGTTAAGCGCGTCGTTATAGGCCGTCTGGTAGATCTGGCCGTTGATGTCGTTGAGGGTCGCGGTTTTGCCCGGATTGGCTTTTTCCCACGCCGCTTTCGCCTCCTGTAAATCCTGGGCGTTAACGTTGTTGAGCTTCTCTTTGGCGGCGTTGGTGGCGCGAATGCTGCCCTCGGTGCGGGCAATATCGGCCACCTGATTGCCAATCTCGCCAATCAGTTGCGCCTGCTGCAGACGCTCCTGCTCTTTCTCTTTGTCGAAGATAGGGGAGAGCGTCTGGTTGGCGTGCTCCACGTCGCGGCTGAGCTGGTTTACATCCTGGACCTGACGATTCGGGTCGCGGACGATCAGGGTACCGTCCGAGACTGCCGCGTGGGTGGTGCTGCTGTCGTGCCCCTCGCGGTTAGCGCCCACCAGCAGGCCGTTGGCCATGTTGCCGGCAAACTGGCTGCCGATGCTGCCCCCGGTGCTCATCCCCACGCTCTGGTGTTCCACTTCGAAGTCGGCGCGGTTTTCAATGTCGCTGAAGCCGATTGTGCCGGTATCGAGACGGTTTTTATCGGCGGTCGCCGTCGAGCCAATCACCGCCCCGTTAAGCTGGGTGTGTTCGCCGACGGTGACGTCATACCCGCCTTTGCCGGCGAAGATCCCGGTCTGTTCCACCACCGAGTCGTAGTTGCTGTGCATCTTGTCGCGGCTGAGGTTCACGCTGGCCGAGCCGGTCATCGAACCGATGCTGAAGCTACCTCCCGCGCTGGCGTTCTGCTGCTTAGAGTCGTAGCGATCGCTGTCCTGCTCGGAGGTCAGGGTCAGGTTGCGGCCGATATCCGCTTTCACCGTTTCGCCGCTCACCTGCGCCCCGGTCAGGGTGGCGTCGCGTCCGGTCAGCAGCGTCACCTGACGGCCCGCATCCACGGTGGTTTCGCTGTGGGTGGTGCCGTTGCCGCTCTCGCTGCCTTTACCCCGGTTGATGCTGGCGGAGATATTCAGGCCAAAGCCGCCGGAGCCGACGCCAATCCCGACCCCGACGCTGCCACCTTTGCTCTCGTTTTTGCCGTCCAGCAGCTGGGTGTTTTGCGCCGAGCGCAGGTACAGATCGCGGTTGGCGGCAAGCGTGACATCGTTGCCTGCTCTGAGCTGGCTGCCTTCCACGGTCAGATCCCCGTCCGCGCCTTTTACGCCGCTGCCGGTGGCGGTCACGCTAAGGTCACGCCCGGCATTGAGGGTGCTGCCCTGGGCGATGTTCTGCTCGCTGTGCTGGGTTGATTTCGACGACTGGCTGCCGTAGGAGAGGCTAATCCCCACGGTGTTGGTGTTGCCCGCGTCTGCCCCTTGAGCCTGATCCATCCGCGCGGCCTGGGCGGCCTGCACGCCGGAGAGTGCGGCCTTCACGCCCTGCAGCGCCTGCAGGCGGCCACTGCCGGAGGATTTCGCCTGCTGGGAGGCCTCGACGGCGCTGTTCAGCGCGCTGCCGACGGTGCCGGAGAGCGCCAGCGTCAGCCCGGAGGTTTTCTGCTCCACCTCGTGGGTTTGCTGGCTGCGGTTATTGACCGCCGTGATGTCGACGTTTTTGCCGCTGAGGGTCATATCCTGCCCGGCCACCAGATCCGAGCCGCTGACCGTCAGGCGATCCCCCGCGCGCAGGCTCAGGTCGCCGTCAACGCTGCCGACGGTGCTGCCTGCCTGGGTGGTATTCGCCCCGGTGTCGGTGGTTTTAACGCTCTGGGTGCCGACGCTAAAGCCGATCCCACCCGAGCTTAACAGCCCCGATTTTTTCTCCTGCTTCTGGTGCAGCTCGGTATTGCGCTCGCCCTGGGTGTCGACGGTCAGATTGTTGCCCGCCAGCAGGGCGACATCGCCCGTGCCCGCCACGTTGCTGCCGCGCACGGTCAGATCGTTGCCCGCGGTGAGGTTAACGGTGTTGCCGTTCAGCTCGCTGCTCTGCACCGTCTGACGATCGATCTGGTCGCGGGTGGTGGTGGTGGTTTTCGACAGGAAGCCGTTACCGCCGACCACTTTATGCCGCTCGTCCAGATCCTGAGTATTTTCACCAGCGGTCAGGGTCAGGTTATTCCCGGCGCTGACGTTCAGCGCCTGTCCGGCGGAGAGGGCGGCGGCGCGGGCGTTGAGGTCATTGCCTGCCGCCAGCGTCACGTCGCCTGCGCCGGTCACTTCGCTGCCTGTGCTTCGCGTCTCGCCCTGTTTGAGGCTGTTGTCGGCATCCCACACCAGGTTATCGCGGCTGGCGGTGGTGACGGTGTTCAGATTCATATCCCGCCCGGCCACCAGCTGCGCTTTGCCGTTCTCGCCGCTGGCGATCACCTGCGCCCCGGTCAGGGTGATATCGCGCCCGGACTGCAACGCCAGCTTGCCGTCGTCGCCCTGCACGTAAATGCCCGAGACGCTGTCGATGGTGGTGCGGGCGAAGCGGTTCGCGCCGTTCACGCTGTCGGCGCTGACGGTGGTGGTGGTGAGGTTGATGTCGCGCCCGGCGCTGGCCAGCACGCTGCTGTCGCCGACAATCGCGCCGCCGACGTTGTTGATATCGGTGCGCGCGTTCAGGCGCACGTCCGCCGCCTGCATTGTGCCGGACTGGTTGGTGATGTTATCGGCATCCAGCTGCAGCACTTTGCGCCCGGCCAGGGTGCCTTGGTTAAACAGGTCGCCGTTGAGCTTGATGGAGACGTTGTTCCCGGCGATCAGCGCCCCGGAGCCGTCGATATCCCCCGGTTTCACTTTGGCGTACACCTGCGGCACCAGCACGTTCTCCATCGAGCCGTCCGGCATCTTCACGCGGGTGTTCACCAGCCAGACGATGTCCCCGGTCATCAGCGCCATCTGCTCTGGCGTCAGCGCCACGCCGATCTTCAGATCGTACTGTTTGCCGAAGGTGATGCCCTGGTCCATCAGCGCTTTGTACTGCTCTTCGTCGTTGCTGTAGCCGTCGAGGTAGCGCTGGCCGGTAATGCCAATTACCTGCTCGCGGATCAAGCGCTGCTCGTAGTAACCATCCCCGAGGCGTTTTTGCGTATTGTCGCCATTTGCGCTGAAGGCGTTCTGCATATAGTCGCTGCCGAGCCACTGGCGCTCGTTGGTAAAGCGCGGATCGGTTTCGACCAGATACGGCACATTGGCCGACGGGTTTACCTTGAACAGGCTGTTATCCGGCAGGGTGGTGTTCGGGCCGATAATGCGGATTGCGCCCTCGGCGGGGGTGACTTCAAACTGCTGTCCGGCAGGCGGCGTGACGGGCTCGCCCGGTAACACAGTCTGCTGCGGCGCGGGTTTTACGCCCGCCGGCAGGCCGATCGCCACGTCGGTGCCTGTCAGCACCAGTGGGGTGATGTTGAGGTTGCTGCCCGCGACGGTGCCGTTGCTCACCAGCTGGCCCGGCTTCAGGGCGATGCTCTGAATGACGGTTGGCGGCGTATACGCCGTGCGGCTGCGGCCCTGCTCATCGTCGCCTTTGTGGCGAATACGGTAGTAGTGGGTGACGATCCCGTCATCGGTGGTGTAGCGCTTGCCCGGCACGTCGTCGTTCTGCACGCTTTTCAGCCGGTCAATTGCCAGCGTTCCGCCCGCAATCACCTGGCTGTTGTCGTTAAACAGCTTGTCGCCCGTCAGCACCAGGTTGCCCCCGGCGAGGATCTTCGCCGGGTCGCTCTCTTTGATCCGCGTTTCGTCAATGGTCCGGGTGTAGTCGTACTGGTTGAAATTGTCGTTGCCGTGGCCGGTTTTATCCGGCGTGTTGAGGTTTTTCAGCCCATCGGACGAGTTGCGATCGACCCACACGCCCTCTTCGGTTGCGCTCCAGCGGTTAGTTGAACCGGAGTGCTGGTAGTCGGTGAGCTGTTCTTCAGAGACGCGCACCACCTCGGTGGCGAAGTGGTCGTTAATGTTGTTGATCTGCCCGGCGGCAATCGCCATGTCCCCGGCGGATTCAATGGTCGAACTGTGATTGTTGAGGGCTCCCGCGCGGCCAATGACGGCCCCGCTATCGTCCAGCGCCCCGCCAATGCTCATGCTGCCTGCGCTGTAGATCAGACCGTGATCGCGGTTGTTCAGCGTCTGCACGCCAAGATTAACCTGCTCGCGCCCGGCGAGCGTCGCCGCGGTGCCGTTTTCGGCGAGGTTATTAAAGGTATCCACATTGATGCCCACCGCATCGCCGTAAATCCGCCCGGTGCCGATGTTGGTGAGGGTGTTGGCGTTGATGCGGGTGACGATCCCGTCGATCAGGCCGCTATTGTGTACCGTCCCGGTGCTGTTCAAGGTGGTGCTGCCGGCGTTGATCTCGCCGCTGGCGAGGTTATTCAGGTTGGCGCTCTGCACGTTAAGCGCGCTGCCCGCCATCAGCGTACCGCTGTTGGTCAGATTGCCATCGGTGGTGAAGGTCAGATTGCCGTTGGCAATAGTGTCGCCGCTGTGGGTTACGCCGCTATGGCTGTGTAAATCCATATCCCCCAGCGACAGCAGCTGACCGCTGGCATCCAGGGTGTTGGCCTGCACGCTGAGGCTTTCACCCGCCTTGACGATGCCCCCGGCGTTAAGAAGGGCAAGCCCGTTACCCTGAAGATCGACGCTCCCGCCCGAGGCCAGCACCCCGGTGCTGTTGTTCAGCACGCCGCGGTTATCAATGTTCAGGGCGTTATTCGCCAGCATGCTGCCGCGCTGGTTATTCAGCGAGCCGGTATTGAGCGCCAGGCTCTGCGCCTCCAGGCCCTGATTGTCACCGAGGGTGTTCTGGTTAACAAAGTTCAGGGCGTTGAGGGTCACGCTTTTGCCGCTGCGGATCAGCCCCGAGACGTTGTCCACCGCGCCCTGGGCGCTGTCGAGCAGCAGATCGCCTACCGACTGGATCTGCCCGCCGCCGTTTTGCAGATTCGCGGTATGCAGGGCGGTATCGGCCTCGCCAATGATGCGCCCGCCCGCGCGGTTATCCAGCGTGCCGGTGGTGATGTTGACGCCGTTGCCCTGCAGCAGGCCGTTCTGATTATTCAGCCCGGTAGTGGCCGTGAGCGACAGATCCGCTGCCGCTGCCAGCTGCCCGGCCGCGTTGTTGAGCTGGTCACCGGTAAAGGTGAGGCGGTCAGCGGATAAGGTGGTGCCGTGGCGGTTATCCAGCAGGCCGCCGGTCAGGGTCATGGCCCCGACTGATTTTAGCGCACCGTCGTTATTGGTCAGCGTGGTGAACCCGGCAGTCAGGCGCTGGTTGGCGCCGATCTGGCCGTCGGTGTTGTCGAGAGCGCCAGCGTTGAGGGTAAAGTCGCCGTCGCTTGCGAGGAAGCCGCCCTGGTTATTCAGCCCGCCGCTCGCCACGTCCAGCGAACCGAGAGAGAACAGGGAGCCGGAGCGGTTATCAAACTCGCCGTTTAGCGCCACAGTTGCGCCGTCGGCCACCATCACGCCCTGCTGGTTGTTGAGGCTGGCCGCGCTGATGCGCTGGGTTTTTGCCGCCTCAATGCGTCCGCTGGCGTTGTTCACCGCCCCCTGGCTGGCGATCTCGCTGTCGCCTGCGGCGGCAGAGATCAGCCCTCGGGGGTTATCCAGCGTACCGGTCTCGAGTCGGGTGTTACCCGCGACCGCCACGATCTGCCCGTCGCTGTTGTCGATGGCACCGGCCTTGAGCTGGACGCCGTTCGCCGCGCCAATCTGCCCCTGTTGGTTATCGATGTTGCCCGGCAGGTTTACCGCCAGCGCGCCGCTGCCGCGCTGGACGATGCTGCCTTTCTGGTTGCTGAGGTCGTGGGCGCTGACGTTGATCGCCTCTGCGCCCAGCGTACCGCCGTTGTTATTGAGTAATTTACCGCTACGGACGGTCAGTTCGCTGGCGTTTACCTTCGCGCTGGCGGTGGTCACATCCCCCGCGCCGCCGTCCAGCAGAACGCGTTTAGCCTGGGTCTGGCTGCCGCTGACGTCCACCCCCTGTCCGCTGGCGCTGAGATTGCCGCCCGCCAGCATTTGCCCGTGGGCGCTGAGCTGGCCTGTGGTACTGAGCTGTAAATCGCCCGCATCGGCGAGCTTACCGTCGTTTGTCACCCCGGCGGCCAGCACGCTCGTTTTGCTGGCAGTGAGGCTGCCCGCGTTCACCTGAACGTGGCTGGCGGCGGTGATTGCCCCGCTGTTGTTCATCTCGCCTGCGGTTTGCAGGCGGGCAGCGTCGCTGGCTCGGACTGTGCCGCTGTTTTCGATGCGCCCATCGGCAGAGATTGTGACGCTGCCTGCCTGGGCCCCGATGGCGCCTGCGTTACGCACGCCGACGCCTTGCTCGGTACCGACCATGCGGATTTTGCCTGCGTACATGCCCCCGAGGCTGGCCACGTCGACCGCCATCTGCGGGCGGGTGGCCGGGTCGTCACTGCCTTTTTCGATCGTCTCGTGGGCGGCATCCACCTGGTTGCGCCCGGTGGTGATTTTCAGATCGTTGGCCCACAGCCCGGCGTTAACCTTCACCGAGCGGGCGATAATGTCGGTGTAATCCGCGCCGGAGGTGTCCATCCCGGCACCCTCGACCACCACTTCCCCGCGCTCGACGTTAAAGCCGGTGAGGTTGCCGTCTTTCATCTGTGCCTGGCCGGTGGTGAGCGTGGCGCGGTTGGCGTTAATAAAGCCGCAGCCGCTACAGGTGATGCCCGACGGGTTGGCGATCACCACCTGCGCTTTTTTACCGGCGACTTCGATCATGCCGTTGAGCTTGCTCGGATCCCGGGAGCTGACCTCGTTGAGGATCACCTTGGCTTCGCCCCTGGCGAGCCACGGGTTGCCCGCCACCATGCCGCCGAGGTTGGTCTGCACGTTGCTGTGCGAGTTGTTGAGGATCGCCCCTTTGTTGTCCACGTCGAACTGGGTGTAGTTGTTGCGCGACACTCCGGCGTTAGACGGGGTCTGGATATTGACCTGCGGCGTGCCGTTGGCGCTGTTGACCACCGTCGGCTGCTGGTTTTTTGGCGCACCGGCGTCGGCAACGATATTGGCCTGCGCGGTGTGTACTGCCCCCATCGCCAGCCACAGGCTAAAGCTGAGGGCGCTCACCTTGCCAATAAGACGGCTGTGAGTCTGGCTGATACCGGAAGAACGGGACGAACCGGCGCGGCCGGAGCGGGCGATGTCCGCTACCACCATCAGCATGCCGCGCGCTTTGTTAAACACAATTCGGTACAGGTTCTTATTCATGGTTCGTTCCTTTAAACGCTTCCGGCAGGTTTACGGCGAGCGGGTGGTTCTGTTGCCAGGCTCTGGCGTGTTGGCGGCTGACGTGGTTGCCGTGGAACAGCATCACGCGCTTGCCACGCTCGGCACCCCGGTGCCAGAGCGCGCGGCAGATGTGGTCGGGGAAGATATCCCGACGCAGCAGGGCCGACATTTCAGCGGTGTGGCCGAACGGGGCGATCCAGTCGCAGAACCAGATCCGATCCCCGCTGTCCCAGTCCGCCTCGGGCATCTCAATCGACGGGCGGGTGAGGAAGCGGGCTTCCGATTCCTCGTTCAGCCAGGCCCAACTGAGGAAAAAGACCGGGCGGTCGTTTTCGACCACCAGCACGTACTGACGGCGCTTAATGATCGGCAGCAGCAGCGTTGGCAGGGCATGCAGCGGGGCATCCCGGTGCATTGGGGAGTGCATCCACAGCCAGACGGTGGCGCCCAGCACTTCGGCTTCACTCTCTTCACCGCCGAGGATCAGCGGCGCTTTGATCTCCAGATTTCCGACCCGCATCACCAGCTCCAGTTGAGGTTAAAGCCGAGCGTCAGATCGCTGGTGGCAAAGCCGTCCGGCTTCGAGAACGGCGTTCCGGCGAACAGGTCGTAGCCGGTATTAAAGGCGTTGCCGCGCAGGCCCGCCACGCCGCCCGCCAGGTGTTTACCGACCTGCAGATCCGAGCTGTAGCCGCCCACTTCGCCGTAGTCGGCACCCAGATAAAACTCCTGATTCGGCAGCGGCGTGCGCCAGGCCAGATCGTTACGCACAAACCAGCCGTGGCTGGCGCTGAGGGTGCGCTCGCCGTCAAAGCCGCGCACCGTCCAGCGGTTGCCGATGGCGAACTGGTCCTGCGGGGTGAGCGGGGTGTTACTTATCTGGCGCAGGTACTGCACGTTGTAGCGGAAGTTTTGCCTGCCGAGGGTAAACGGCAGATCGAGCTGGGTGCTCAGCAGGGTAATTTTGCCCAGCGCCGTGGCATCGCCCCAGTACTCTTCCGGGGCAGGCTGCGCGCCAAACCAGCGGGTGCCGCGCTGATAGCTGATGCCCGCATCCAGCGTTGCCTGGCCGATATAGTGGCGATGCGCCAGCCCGACGCGCCAGCCTGCGGTCTGACGGCGCTGAACGCCCACTTCCGTGTCGTCGATGAAGTTGCGGGTTTCCCGCGCCAGTACGTCGTAGGTGAAGGTGGTTTTTTGCGAGCCGCTGCGGTGCAGCACCCGGCTGAGCTGAATATCGAGGTTTTTGCTTTTGCCGCTGTAGCGATAATCTTCGTTCAGACCGGCGACGGTCTGGTGGTAGTCGTAGTCGCTGCCGGTGATGCCCAGCATCCAGTAGCCGAACGGCACCGAGTAGTGAGCGGTGTAGTTTTTGCTGCCCTTGCCGCTTTTGTCATTCAGATCGTGACTGGCGGAGACATACAGTAGATCGCTCAGCGAGAAGGGGTTATCCAGAGAAAGCGTCACGCCACCCTGATAACGCCCGGTGGTTTCGGTTCCGGCATCGTCCAGCGACAGGCCGACACGCCACATTTTGCTCTGCTTACGGGTGATCACCACATCGCTCTCACCTGGATTTTCCCCCGGCAGCAGCTCCATGTTGGCTTCTACCGTCGGCAGGCGCTGCAGGTTTTCCAGCCCTTGTTCAATATCGCGCAGATCCAGCAGCTCTCCCTCGTGTGCCGGGAAGGCGCTGTACAGCTGGATATAGTCGTCGCTGTCTTTGGTCAGCGTTACGTGGCGGATCGCGCCCGGCACGATGGCCAGCTTCAGGGTGCCGCTTTTCAGATCCTGCGACGGGGCCAGCACACGGGTGGTGATCCAGCCGTGATCGACAATCCGGTTCTGCAGGGTGCTCATCAGCAGATTGATCCCTTTACCGCCCAGACAACGCCCCTGGGCCTGGTCGGCCATTCGCTGCAGCGGCAGCCAGTGGGGCAGGGCCTGCTGGCCGCTCAGCTCGACGCGGTTAATCGGGAAGCAGGGAGTTTCGGTCGGGAAGGCAATTTTGCCAAAGCTTGAGGTCGGCTCAGAAAGCCGCACATCGGGCACTGGCGGGGTTAATTGCTGCTCTAAGGCTCGTTGGCGCTGCTGCTGAATAATAAATTGATTATCCGGCTCCGCCGCGTGGGCAGAGAACAGTAAAGGCAGGCCAGCGGCTGTCGTTATTATTATGGCGATAGGGTATCGGGCGTTCATCGGGGATCCGTGCCGTGTAAGCAAATGAGATGCTGTGTGAATTTGTGTAAAATTGTTTAATTATTGCGGGGGGAATGAAAGGGGGATTAATCCTAAAGCCCGGAATTATCCGAGTTTATGACTCCTTAAATCTGGTAGGTCTGGCGATGGGAAGGATATATTGATGGGTTTCACGTGGATGCTGGGGAATATCCACGCGAAACTTAAGTGAAATTAGCGGGCGTTATTTCTGAATGCGATCGACGCGCACCACCGGCGGGGTGGACTTTTTATCCAGGCTGCCGTTTATGCTGATCATGTTATCGGGTTGAACCGTTCTGCCATCAAAAACCGACTTTGGAATAATAGTATCTATTTTTCCGGTTTTATCGCGGAAAACATATTTATCCCCGGAGCCATCAATTAAATTACCGCGTAATGAAATGGTCGCCCCGTCATGCATTTCTTTTGCCTGCTCGACGGTCATTATTCTGGCGTCTTCGGTACCACGGTAACCTTCGTCCAGCGCATGCGGCGGTGGCGGGGCTTCGTCTTTTTTCAGTCCGCCATTATCATCGGCCCAGGCCGTTGGGATTAACAGACAACAAAACAGCGGCGCAACGGATAATTTCATACTGCCTCCTGAGTGAGTAGTGGCTTGACAGATTAAGTCTGGTTGCTATTTTTACCTTTGCAAACAAGAACTGTCTTAAAGAGAATTATGACTAAAAATCATAATGTTAATTAACGAGGCGGTAGGGTGAAATATGGCGAATGGAAATGACAATCCCGATAAATTGCCCGGGGTAGACGAGAGCCGCTTCGCTATTGCGCTGGAGTCCGCCTTCCGCCGTTATGGTCTTGTTTTTCTGCTTATCATCATTGCCGCTGCGCTGTCGGGCGTATTTTCGGTGGGCTATTTCAGTCACGCCAGTCAATTCGCTGAAAATAAGACAGTCAACATCGAGTATCAACGCTTCGGGCGGCTGCAAAATCAGATGCAATTAAAAATCACCGTGGCCCGCGATCCTGGCGAAAATACCACTCTGGTGCTGGGTGGTGAATATATGGACAGCTTTGAAACCAGCGCTATCTGGCCGCAGCCGGATAATATGTACAGCCAGGGGCAGAAATTAATATTGGTTTATCATCCCGCCGGGCAGAAAGGGGATTTTTCGGTCTGGATCTATGCCGCACCGGACCAGCCCGGAAAAGCCGTTACCACTCTGCAGGTCAATAACGCGCCGGAAATGTCGTTCTGGCAGTTTATCTATCCGTAGGAGGATACGATGGATATGATCTTCCGCGCCGTCGCCGTCTATCTGATCCTGCTGGTGGTATTTAAAATTGCCGGGCGGCGGGCGCTGTTACAAATGACCAGCTTTGACCTGATCCTGCTGCTGATTATTAGCGAGGCCACCCAGCAGGCGCTGCTGGGGAATGATTTCTCGATCACCGGCGCAATGCTGACCATTGTGACGCTGGTGGTGGTGGATATGCTGTTTGGCTATCTGAAGAAATATTCCTCCCGGGCTGAATCGTTACTTGATGGTTCGCCGGTTATTCTGGTGGCTCATGGCAAACCGCAGGAGGAGAAATTAAAGCAGGTTAACGTCTCCTGCGACGACGTGATGGTCTCTGCCCGGCAAAATCACGGCATCTATCAGCTGGCGAAAATTAAATACGCGATCCTTGAAAGCAATGGTCATATTTCCATTATTCCGGAAGAGAGTGAATCATGACAGCCAATATCTGGAACGAGGCCAAAACCGCCGCCGAGCTGACCAAGCAGGTGGCGTATGTGTTAAGTGAACTGGGGTGGCGACTGACCACCGCCGAGTCCTGCACCGGCGGCAAGCTGGCGTCGGCCCTGTGTGCCGAAGAGGACACCGCCGACTTCTATGGCGTGGGGTTAGTCACCTTCACCGACGAGGCCAAACAGAAGGTGCTGGGGGTGAAGCCAGAAACCTTAGAGAAATACAGCGCCGTCAGCGAGCAGACGGTGTGCGAGATGGCCCAGGGGGCGCTGCGCGTCGCCGAGGTGGATATCGCCGTCGCCATCAGCGGCTACGCCGGGCCGGACGGCGGCGATGACGGCACGCCCGCTGGCACGGTGTGGTTTGCGTGGAGCTTTCACGGCGAGGTGCGCGCCGCGGTGCAGCACTTTACCGGCGAGTGCGACGACGTGATTGAAAAAGCGGTGCGCTATGCCCTGACCGAGGTGATCCGGCGCATACCGCAGTGGAAAAAACAGCTGCATTGAGGAGAGGCGGTATGGGTGTAGTGGTGATTACCGGCGCGACGGCGGGAGTCGGCAAAGCCACGGCGCTGCGGTTTGCGGCGGCGGGTTATGACGTGGGGCTGATTGCGCGCGATGACGATAGCCTTGAAGAGACGCGGGCGCAGGTGCTGCAGTACGGCGTCAACTGCCGGGCAGTGAGCGTCGACGTGGCGGATGGCGGGGCACTGACCCAGGCGGCACGCACCCTGGCCCAACAGCTGGGGGAGATCGATGTGTGGATCAACAATGCTATGTGCACGGTGCTGGCACCGTTTTACACGCTGACCGACGACGAGTTTCGCCGGGTGACGGACGTCACCTATCTTGGCTGCGTCAACGGCACTCGCGCCGCGCTGGCGTTGATGACGCCCCGGGATCGCGGGGTGATTATTCAGGTGGGATCGGCGCTGGCCTATCGCTCCATTCCGCTGCAGTCGGCCTACTGCGGGGCCAAGGCGGCGATCCGCGGCTTTACGGATGCGCTGCGTACCGAGCTGATGCACGAGCGCAGCGGCGTGGAGCTGGTGATGGTGCAGATGCCGGGGCTGAACACGCCGCAGTTTGAGTGGGCGCGCAACAAGTTTGCGTATGCCATGCGCCCGGTGCCGCCGGTCTTCCAGCCGGAAGTGGCCGCCGAGGCGCTGTACAGCGTGGCGCAAAAGCCGGTGCGCGAGCTGTGGGTAGGGCGCAGCACTGCGCAGGCGATTATCGGCCAGTTCCTGTTCCCCGGTTTCCTCGACCGGATGATGGTGAAAAAAGCCTGGGAAGGGCAGATGACCGCTACCCTTAATCCGCCCCATAAGCAGGATGACCTGGACCAACCAGCCAGCGGTGGACACAAAGTGCGGGGGCGATTCTCGCCAGAAGCTCACACCCGCGCGGCGGCCATCACCTCCGGCGTGCCGGGCAAAGCCCTGCTGGGCACCGCCGCGCTGGCCGGACTGCTGCTGGCCAGCCGGCTGTTCTCCCGGCGCAAATAGTCAGCGCAGTGGCGTGATATTGGACCAGAACCAGCGGTATCCGTAGCCGCTGATCTTGAGGGAGGCGGTGCCGGGCTTCAGCTTGTCGGGATAGTGCTTATCCGCCAGACACGGGGTCCAGGTGGCATCGCCGACCCCTTTCGCCTCGAAGGTGAGCGCGTTATCGGAGAAGTTAGCGAACAGCATCACGCAACGCTCGTCGGCTTCGTAGCAGATGCCGAGCACCGACGGGTTATCAATTGTCACGATCCGAAACGGCGCGACGGCGATCTCCGGAAACTCAGCCCGGGTGTTGGCGATGTCGATAATGCGGTGCAGCAGGGAGTTACGCTGCAACAGCGAATCGGCAACATTGACCTTCTGAAAGCGAAACGGGCCACGGTCGATCATCGGCGACAGGAATTTGTCCGGCGGCACGGCAGAAAAACCGCCGTTGTCTTCCCCGGACCACTGCATCGGCGTGCGCACCGCGTAGCGTTCCGGCAGGTCCAGATCGTCGCCCATGCCAATCTCATCCCCGTAGCGCATGACCGGCACGCCAGGCAGGGAGAACAGCACCGCATGGGAGAGCGCCAGCCGCTTCTGGTTCCCCTCGAGCATCGGGGCCAGTCGGCGGCGGATCCCGCGCTCATAGACGTACATCTCCTCGTCCGGGGCGAAGGCCTTCAGCACCGTCTGCTTATTTTTTTCGCCGATACCCTCCAGATCCAGCTCGTCGTGATTACGCAGCCAGTTGGCGAAACAGCAGTTGTCCGGCGGCAACGGCGTTTTACTGATTGCTTTCATCAGCGGGCGGGCATCCTCGCGGGCCAGACTGAGGTAGAAGTTTTTGTTCAGCCAGAAGTTAAGCACCATGTTCAGCCGGTTGCCCTTGCCGAAATAGTCTTTATAGGTGTCGACGTCGACGTCCACTTCACCGAGCAGCACCGCCTGCGGATTGTGACGCTCGATCAGGCTGCGCAGGTGCTCAAGGATCCACAGGCCTTTTTTCTCACTCCAGCGTCCGGCCTGGGCGGTGAGGTGGGTTGCGGCGTCGAGACGAAAACCCGAGACCCCGAGCTTAAGCCAGAAACGCACGATATTGGCGATTTCGGCCAGTAGCGCCGGGCAGGCGAGGTTCAGATCCGGCTCGTGGCAGTAGAACATGTGGCGGTAATACTGCCCCGCCTCGTCATCCCATGACCAGATGCTCTTCTCCACGCCGGGGAACATGGGTTCAGTCTCGTCCTCGTCGTTATCGGCCCACAGGTAGTAGTCGCGATAAGACGACCCCGGGTTGCGGCGCGCCTTTTGAAACCACGGGTGCTGATCGGAGGTGTGCTGGATAATCAGTTCGACGATCACCTGCAGGCCCAGCTCGCGCGCTTTCTCAACAAAGGCAATGACATCCTGCAGCTGGCCGAAGCGCGGATCGACCTGCAGGTGATCGCTGACATCGTAGCCCGCATCCAGAAACGGGGTCAGGTAAAAGGGGGTTAGCCAGACCACTGTCGCCCCCATTCGGCGAATGTAATGTAACTTGGCGCAGATACCGGCGATATCGCCGCAGCCGTCGCCGTTCAGATCGTAAAACAGGCCGGTATCAATCTGATAAATAATGGCCCTTGTGTGCCAGTCAGCCATAACGCTCCTTAGTGATAGCCCTCAGTATCGGTGACTTTGCCGCGAAACACGTAGTAGCTCCAGGCGGTGTAGACCAGGATCACCGGAATAATCAGCAGCGTGCCGACCAGCATAAACAGCTGACTGGACGGCGGGGCGGCTGCATCCCAGATGGAGATCGCCGGCGGGATAATGTTCGGCCACAGGCTGATGCCCAGCCCGCTGAAGCCGAGGAAGATCAGCCCTAAGGTCAGAATAAACGGCAGGGCGTGGCTGTTGAGGTTACGGGTGAGACGCCAGATCCAGGCGCTGAATACCAGCACCAGCAGCGGCACCGGCAGGAAGTAAAAGAAGTTGGGCAGCGAGAACCAGCGCTCGGCGACATACTGCCAGCCCAGCGGCGTCCACAGGCTGACCACCGCGATCACCGCCATCAGCGCCAGCAGCACGTGGCGGGTGAGGGTGCGCATGTGGGTTTGCAGACGGCCTTCGCTTTTCATAATCAGCCAGGTGGTGGCGAGCAGGGTGTAGGCCACCATCAGCCCCAGGCCGCAGAACAGATTGAACGGCGTCAGCCAGTCGAGCGCGCCTCCGGCGAAGCGGCGGTTCGCCACCTCGAAGCCATTGATCATCGCCCCGACCACGATCCCCTGGCTAAAGGTCGCCAGCAGCGAACCGCCTGCAAAGGCGTAATCCCAGAACGCCCGGTGCGACGGGGTAGCCTTAAAGCGAAACTCGAACGCCACGCCGCGAAAGATAAGGCCAATCAGCATCGCGGTCAGCGGAATGGTGAGGGCATCGACGATCACCGCATAGGCCAGCGGAAATGCGCCAAACAGCCCGGCACCCCCCAGCACCAGCCAGGTTTCGTTCCCGTCCCACACCGGGGCCACGCTGTTGACCATCACGTCCCGGGCCTGCGGATCGCGCTCAAAGTAGAACAGCATGCCGATACCCAAATCGAAGCCATCCATGATGATGTACATCAGGGTGGAGAAAACGATGATCGCAAACCAGATAACCGAGATATCGACGCCCATCAGGGTTTCTCCTCTTCCACAACGGGTTCAGCAGCCGAGAGCGGGCGCGCGGGCCGACCGTCGGTTTGCGAGGTGAGGCTGACGGTCGGCTGCGGCCCCTTTTTTATCAACCGGATCAGATAGACGTAGCCGACGCCAAACACCGAGCAGTAGACGACGAAAAACGCCAGCAGGCTGATGCTCATCTGCAGGGTGCTGTGCAGCGATACCGCGTCGATGGTGCGCAGGTAGCCGTATACCACCCACGGCTGACGGCCCACCTCGGTGGTGACCCAACCGGCGAGGATCGCCACCAGACCGGCGGGCCCCATGCCGAGGGCGAACCAGTGGAACGGACGAGAGTGATATAGACGTTTGCGATGGCGCAGCCACAGGCCAACAGCCCCCATCAGGATCATCAGCAGACCGAGGCCGACCATCAGGCGGAATGACCAGAAGACGATTAATGAGTTGGGGCGCTGGTCTTTCGGGAAATCTTTCAGGGCCGGAACCTGTTTGTCCAGGCTGTGGGTGAGGATCAGGCTGCCGAGGGCCGGGATTTCCAGGCCGTACTTCGTGCGCTCTTCGTCCATATCCGGCACGCCAAACAGCAGCAGGGGGGTGGCTTCACCGGGGCGGTTCTCCCAGTGACCTTCGATGGCGGCTATTTTCGCGGGCTGATGTTCCAGCGTGTTCAGGCCGTGCATATCCCCGATCAGGGCCTGGATCGGGGCTACCAGCAGCGCCATCCACAGAGCCATCGAGAACATTTTGCGGATCGCCGGAGTGTCGTTGCCGCGCAGCAGATGCCACGCCCCGGACGCGCCAACAAACAGGGCGCTGCTCAGGAACGCGGCGATGGACATATGGATCAGGCGGTAGGGGAAGGACGGGTTAAAGATGATGGCGAACCAGTCCTCGGGGATCACCTGCCCGTCCTGGATGCTGAAGCCCTGCGGGGTGTGCATCCAACTGTTAGAGGCGAGGATCCAGAAGGTGGACATCAGCGTGCCGAGCGCCACCATGCAGGTGGCAAAAAAGTGCAGGCCGGGCCCGACCTTGTTCCAGCCAAACAGCATCACGCCGAGGAAACCGGCCTCGAGGAAGAAGGCGGTTAAAACTTCGTAGGTGAGCAGCGGGCCGGTAATGCTCCCGGCAAACTGGGAAAAACCGCTCCAGTTGGTGCCAAACTGATAGGCCATCACCAGCCCGGAGACCACCCCCATGCCGAAGTTAACGGCGAAGATTTTCAGCCAGAAGTGATACAGCGAGCGCCAGACATCGTTTTTGGTGCGAAGCCACATGCCTTCCAGCACCACCAGATAGCTGGCAAGGCCGATGGTGATCGCCGGGAAGATGATATGGAACGAGACGGTGAAGGCGAACTGAAGCCTGGCCAGATGAAACGCATCGAGTTCGAACATCTTCCTCTACTCCTCTCGTAAGCATGCCCCGCACGAAACGGGGCATGGAGGATGGACTGCGATAACCGGATAAAACTAAGGTTTTTTCTTGCCCGCACCCAGCTCTGCGCCGGTCAGCGGGTCGGCTTTCGGATCGGACCCGGTGCGTTTACTCATCGCCTTCAGCAGCGCGCTCTGCTCTTTAGAGAGGGTGACTACGGCATTACCGTCACCGCCATCGACCGCAGGCTGCGGATTTTCGACGTAGGTAAAGTACTTGTCGCTGTTCCAGCTGCCGCGTACTTCACCGCCTTCAGACATATTGTAGTAGGTGGTGGCGTACTGCTCGATCGGCGGCAGTTTCCCCGGTGGGAAATTGTTACGGATCGACTGGAGGGCTTTCTCGAACGACAGCTGGTGCGCCGCTTCGCGGGTCATCAGAAACGCCAGCGCATCTTTCACGCCGGGATCGTCGGTGACGTTGATCAGGCGCTCATAAATGATTTTCGCCCGTGATTCTGCCGCGATGTTAGAGCGCAGATCCGCCGTGGGTTCACCGATGGTATCGATGTACGCCGCCGTCCACGGGACACCCGCCGAATTGGTCAACGCCGGTCCGCCACCGTACAGCAGGGAGGTAATGTGGCTGTCGTTGCCGTTGGCGGTGAGCGAGCGATACAGCTCAGCTTCACTCTCAGTGCCTTCTGCCAGCTCGCCCTTCGCGCCTTTATTCAGCATCCCAACCATCGTACCGATGATCTCAAGGTGGCTCAGCTCTTCGGTGGCGATATCCAACAGCATGTCTTTGCGCCCCGGATCGTCATCCCCCAACCCCTGAGTGAAGTAGCGGCAGGCCGCCGCCAGCTCGCCCTGAGGGCCGCCAAACTGTTCGAGCAGCAGGTTTGCCAGGCCCGGGTTGGGCTCGGCAACGCGTACCGTGTACTGCAGCTGTTTTACGTGTCTGAACATAGGCTCGCTCCTGCGTTATTTTTTCGCTTCCACGCCATCGGCGTCGGAACGCAGAAGGAACTGTTCGGTGGTATCCGGAATATGGCTGATCAGCCAGTCGGCCATCCGCTGCTCTTCGGCAAGGATCGACTCAATAACGGGTACGGAGGTCAAATCCCCGGCTTTTTTGGCCGCGGCCAGCAGGGAGGTATAACAGGCGATTTCGAAATTCTCGAAAACGTAGCCGCTGATGGCGCCTTTTACGATCTCATCCGACGGGAACATGCCGCCAACGGACTGACCGAAGGCCACCATTTTGCTCATCGAGTCTTTAATTACCGAGCGGGAGATATTGTTGCGATCGAGGATCTCTTCCAGCAGCGTTATCTGATGCTGGGTTTCCGTCAGGTGCTGTTCAATGCGCGCGCGGATATCAGGATAATTGTCGATACGGCTGGCCATTGATTCAAGCATGGATTCGGCTTGCTTTTCCATCGCGTGGGCATCGCGTAGCCAGTCATGGTAGTGTTCTACGTGATTCATAATCTATTCCTCGGTTCGGTTAATTCAGGCTTTGTTTTCAGCTTTCTGATTAATAGTGCCAACCGCCAAATCGGTGAGCTTAAGATCGGTTGATTTCTCTTCTTCCAGCGTGGCGGTTAATAATTTTACCGCCTGGGTATAGCCTAATTGTTGTGCGAGGGTGGCCAGGGTGCCATAACTGGCAATTTCGTAGTGTTCGACTTTCTGCGCGGCGGCGATCAGGGCGGCGTCGCGGACTTCATTTTTTTCTGTGCTTTCAATGACTTCATTGGCTTCTTCGATTAAACCTTCCATCGCCACGCATTTCATGCGTTTCAGTTTGACGTTGGGGGTTTTCTCGACGAGCTGATCGATACGCTCAATCTGGCCGTGGGTTTCTTCCAGGTGCGCTTTAAACGCAGCGCTCAGTTCGGGGCTGGATGCTTCACGGGAGAGTTTAGCCAGACCGCGGGTCAGTTGTTTCTCCGCGCTGTAGGTATCTGATAGCAGATGAATAAAGACATCTTCGATCGATTTCATATTCATATATCGTTCTCCAGTGACATAAAAATTCTGCGAGTCCACGGACCCGCAGAGTATTGGTCAATTATAAAAGCCGGTATTAATAATGAGATGAATTAGGATTTGTCAGATTTATTCCCGCCGCCATGGCTTTGCTGACCACCTTTTTTACCTGCTTCAGAAGCGCGCTGCGGATCATTCTTGAAATTGCCGCTGCCTTGTTGACCACCTTTTTTGCCAGTGTCAGAGGCTTTATCACGGTTTTCGCGTTGGTCTGCCATTTTATCAATCCTCTTTGTTGCCATTAGGGTATGGAGATCTGCTTATTCATCTCCGTTGTCGTTCAGATTTAAATTTAGTCATTATTATTGAAGAGTCAAACGAGGTAACTTCAATAAATTTTTGCATCAAGTGTCATTATGATGAAATAGCGCTTCGCTTGTCCTGGAATAAATGTTGCGCAAGGTGATGTATTCAAACAACCTTCACGCCCTGTCCGGTAAACGATAATTCATCGTCTCGGTTAAGCGCTGCACGCCAGGCGTGACGGGGCTCTTTACGTAAATTTACGATCTAGTTTACACCGCCTTAGCGTATAAATAATAAAAATACGTGGGATTAGTCTTAATTGGCTTTCATATTATTCTGGAAACAATGTCGTAACGGTTGAAATAATTTCGCAAGTGGCTGCGTTTATTTTCATAGATAATGAATGCATGCAGGCTGTGAGGGTTTCGGTTGGTAACCTCAGGGGAGGGGAAATAACCCCATAAAGTATGATGGCGTAACGGGGGAGATGCGCAATACTAAGTCGATTCTTAACCTCCTCCAGCGACGGTGCAGCCTATGATTGAGACGATCTCCGGGATTTTGACCCACACGCCCGTCTGGGTGTATGTCCTTCTGGTGTTTCTGATAAGCCGAGGCCTCAAGGCGCGTAAGCCTGCCACCGTCGCTCTGGAAAAGCTGGCCATCATCCCGGCCATTTTTCTGATCTGGGATCTCTACGATATGGTGATGCACCGCGAGCAAAGCGTCGCCACCTGGTCCCTGTGGCTGGTGGGGTTACTCAGCGGTGCAGCGATGGGGTACTGGCTAATCAAGCGTGCGGCGGTGACCCGCGCCCCCGCTCCTCGCAGCATTCACCGCCCGGCGGACACCTCCGCGCTGCCCTTAATGATGCTGACCTTTGCGGTGAAGTATGTGCTGGGAGTCATGACCGCCATGTCGCCCGAGCTGCTGCAGCGACCCGGGGTGAGCGCCTGCGTAATTATCGTCGGCGGGGTGTTCGCTGGGATATTTGTGGGGAAATTTGTACGCTATGTGGGGGTGTACAGGGCGGCAGAGGTAATACCTGGCTGAAGGCTGGCACAGACTACCCCGGGGAGAGGGGGGGGACATATTAGCACGGACTGTTCCCTCTCCTCTTTGGGGAGAGGGTTAGGGTGAGGGGGAACATGCCGCTCAGGTGGTGGTTCCGTTCACTTTACGTTCCTTGCTACTCTGAAATGACCGAACCGGTGAACGTGCCAGGGCGGCTCAATCGCCACCGCCCTGGCAACCCGGGCTCCCGGCAAGAAAATCGTCGCTACGCGATGCCTTCGGCTTATTCCTTCCGGCTTCGGGTCGGGCGCGATCCTGCATCCCTGCAGGTCACGCCCTCTCGGCGCATCCCTGCGCCTCGCCCCGGCCTACAGGAAACGCCTCAGCGATTTACAGCCGGACCAGATCATCGCTGTAATTCCATCATTTAATGTCAGAAATGCATCGCTTACGGAATAATCATTTCTGAGTGATCCTCCACGCCATCAATTAATCCATTCCACGCCTGCTTCGGTTTCAAGCCCGCGAGGTGCTTTCAGGCGCTCGGCAAAATAGCCAGTTAACTCTGCGAGCAGATCGCGCAGAACGCGTGCGGTATCCGGTGCCAGCGCATTGCTGATCAACAGCTGAGTAGCGCTCGCAGTTATCGGCCAGCTCCGTGAAATCAGTGTGAGGATCGAATGGAGCAGTGATAAGTGGGTGAGTCGAAATCATAAGAATAGCCTCAGTATGTGATTTTTATCACCGCCACAGGATATGCCAATTTCCGTTGGTGGCGGAGCCGGACGAGGTTGGCATAACCGGACATACTGATAACCGGCGCGCATCTCAGCGCCCTCGCCCGGTCCACCATGGAGTGTAGCCGGACGTGTAACGCAAAAAAAGCTTCGCGCCACCAGTATGTTATGCAGGATGCCAATCCCGACGCCAGATATTGCTGGCGTGAAAGCAACATACGCCGCAAATTGCCACGATTAAAGAAGGGATATTCATCAGGTTTCATTCCTGCGAGGCGTCTTCAGAAGAGGATGTAATCTGATTAGTTGTTGCAATAAACCGGGAACAGAACCCACTTCATGACATCATTTCACAAAGATGAGAAATAATTACGCGCAGCAATAAGAACACGTAATTAATTATGTTTATATTTCCCTGGCTCGCAGCAAAGTTCACACGGGCTATTTTTCGTTTAGCTACCGTCTACCGTTAATATAAGTGTTAACGTTGTCCTTTCCTCCCGGTAACGGACATTCAGCCATCCAGGTGTTTAAGCGTGTAAAATAAAAAACATAAACGTTGCTAAAATAATTTCCCTGTGTCTTAATGGCGTCCTCGGTTTGGAATACAGACCTTATGAAAGCAGTTTTAGTAAAGCAGTCCTCAGTTCAGGTGTTATCCACAGATACCCTTCTTCATGAGCCTCCTCCTAAGTGCCAAATAAGCTACTCTAATACAGGCCATTATCGCCACACTGCGTGGCTCATCAAGTAAGGAAGTTTCTATGTCTAACAAAATGACTGGTTTAGTAAAATGGTTTAACGCAGATAAAGGTTTTGGCTTTATCACTCCTGACGACGGCAGCAAAGATGTATTCGTACATTTCTCTGCTATCCAGAGCGACAGCTTCAAAACGCTTGAAGAAGGCCAGAAAGTCTCCTTCACCATTGAAAATGGCGCTAAAGGCCCAGCAGCAGGTAACGTTACCCCGCTGTAAGCCGTGCGCATTATCAGCAACGTTTACAACAGCGATGACGGCAATGACCCGAGCAGCTAAGCTCCGCTGATAAGAAAATAAACCCGCCCTGTGCGGGTTTTTTATTGCCCTGCGTTTACCTCCCCATTATCCCTCTCATGGACCCTTTGCAGCTGGCCGCCTCGCGGCAAAACAGGCAGGCACATTTTGGCTGCAACACCAACCCGGAGCTGCTATACTGTATGTATACACAGTGAAAGGGGCGCATTATGGCTGTTGAAACAAAATTTGTTGTCGTAAGAAAAGGTGAAGAGAAAATGACATTTGCCAGTAAGAAAGAGGCTGACGCGCACGACAAACTGCTCGACATGGCAGAAGCGTTCACCGACTGGCTGTTGCAAAGCGGCATGCAGATGGATGAAACGCAGGCTGAGGATCTTGGGCTGTATCTCGCCGAGCAGAAAGAGTCCGTGCTGCATATTCTGCGCACCAGCAAGCTCCCTGAGAGCAATGCCGCAACGGCAACAGATAAAACAGAGTCAGATGCGGCTGGCAGTAAAAAAATCAGAGCAGTTAACGCTGCCTGATCGCCAGAACACATCATCACCAAACCTGTCGCCGTAAGCGGAAAACTGCTCGCGGCTTTTTTTTTATTGTTTTAAGAATGACTCAACCGCGCGGGAGAACCGTTCAGGCTGATCGAGCATGATAAAGTGAAAACTGTCATCGATCCGCGTGAAATGGATATGAGGTGCAGAGGCGTAGGCTTGACGGTACATCGCATCCACGCTGGCTGCAGGTATCCCGAATAAGGAATCATACGCGTAGAGGATCTCAATCGGCGCTTTAATGCGGCCAAGCTCGGGACGCAAATCGGTAATCATCAATTCATACACAGCATCCGCAACGGTTTTGCGATCGGAGTTGATGCTCGCCGCTACCAGAGCAGGCCTTACCGCCTCGGTCTTCGCTAAACGGGCTATGGCTGTATTCTGATACGTGACGATTTGCTCCGGCGACTGCGCCAGGAGCCAATCCCGCGTAGCAGTGGCATGCCGGGCAGCCGTTTCACGGGTTGCCTCAGGGTCAATCATCAACGTATAGAACGGCAATGCATCGACGATCATCAGGCGACCAACCAGGTCAGGATGACGGGATCCCAGCATCAATGCCAATTCCCCCCCAAGAGAATGGCCAACGATCACCGGAGATTTCATGTGCTCGGCGCGGATGTATTCCGCGATGGCGTCAACGGCCGGGGCGAGGACCTTACCCTCGGGGTTGGAAATGGCCGGTGTACTCGCAAAGCCCGCCAGTTCAACAAGATGAATGCGGTGGTTCCTGCGTAAATCTGAGGCTAAATCGGCCCAGACATCGCGAGACGATGCCAGTCCCGGAATCAATATCACATCCGTTCCTGAGCCTTGCGTCTGGACAGAGATACGCTGCGCGTTCGGATGTTCTGAAGGTATGGACAGTGACGGCGCTGCGGATGCCGGAACGAAGGCTGACATCACCAGAAGAGCGCCTCCGAGCATTGCACGGATAATTGCGGTAGACATGAGATCTCCCTGTTTAAAGATAGCGTTGCATCGACCTGTGAACGCACCGCTCATGGCCGACCCTGCGCTTGCATCAGTTCCCTTTGACGTCTCGTCTTCTTTCCCGCAGCAGGCGCGGGAAAGAAAACGAAATGCCTGACTGACGTTAGATTTGCGGCTTTGTCGCGTTTTGCTGATCCATAAACTTCATTGTGGCGTTTTGCCAGGCAGGATCGATCAGCGTTAGCTTTGTGCTGGCAACGGTCAAGGAGGCTGAATCCGTTTCACAGCCCATACCTGTCCCAGGGATGGGTTTCTCACACCATACCGGGTTCATATCTGTGGTTGAAACCGGACCATATTTGGCGAGCGCGGCTTCCTTGATTGCGGTGGCGTTGTCGCTCGTCCAGGGGATCTCATAGGTGATTAAGGCAGCAGCCATGGGGTTGCTCTTGTCATAAGGGATGCGAGGTTCAAACGACACCTGCATCCGGGTGCCTTTGTTTTCGTAGACCAGATACATGATCTGTTGGCTGCCTGTCACCTTGGTCGTAATCTGGTATGTCTGAGACTTAGAGGCTTCGATTTTATCTGCAGAGACACCAAAATTTTTCTGCATCGCCGCACGGGCTTGTTCAATGCTCATCCCGGTCTTCACGCCGCCGACATCAAAGGCTTTTACATCAACAGCGTGAACCGGATTGGCGGCGCTGGCGGGGGAGACGAGATACGGCAATGCCATGATAATTGCCGGTGGCAATGCGAATAAATATTTGTTCATCTTCTTTCCTGTGGGGTTAGGTGAGTGCGATTTCCATTAACAGCTTCAGCATGCGGTAACCCTGCCACAATCTGAAACATTGTTAAATAATTTAACAATAACGGTTGATTGTATGAAAAAACCGATCCCAGGTCCTTCATTTTAATTAAGATCTTCTGACACATGACATGCCCGCTCACCCTGATTCTTCGGCCTGGCTGCCGTGCTCCAGCACCTTCCCGCCGGGCGATAGCCCCGTTTTT
>Ga0308165_1001875_pt1 | contig 27589 bp, 21 predicted proteins | sample PhyWR2_FD_201032 | JGI IMG/M metagenome (GOLD analysis project Ga0308165, IMG submission 201032) | Phyllosphere microbial communities from UC Gill Tract Community Farm, Albany, California, United States - DLSLW.R2 | ecosystem: Host-associated > Plants > Phyllosphere > Unclassified | place: USA... | reverse complement strand
CCATCTCTCGACGTGGGTTCATCGCAGGACTGGCGCTGACAGGCGCGGCTGTGCCGGCCGCCTTCTATGCCCATCGCGAGTTGACGCGCGAAGAAGAATTCCCCATCACTCCCGGCGAAGCCACGGTGGACCTGGCCGACACCGCCGGCCAGCACCTGGCGAACACGCTGCGTGGGGTTTGGGACCTGCGCCTGGAAGGCCGCGACGCCGGCCTCAAAGGGCTGCCACTGCAAGATTTGCAACTGCTGCTCGACATCGCGCCCCGTGGACGCGGTCTGCGGGGGTACCTGGACACCGCAGACCATCTGCGCGCCGAGGGCGAGCCGCGTTACCGTGTGCTGGGTGACCTGCTGACAGGGGAGAGCGCCGTGCTCTATTGGCGCCTGATCGACCGCGCTTCGGCCGACGGCGCGCCGGCCTATGAATTCAAGATGACCCTTGATGAGGTCTGGGCTGCCTTTGCCAACGCTGGCAGCAGCACCCTCAGTGGGCAGATCCTCGACCTCGACCGGCCGCTGGCTTTAGTTGAGCGCGACAATCGTTTCATTGCCCACAAGCAGTGGTTCCCCGAGGCTCGCCAGCGCATTGGCCTCAATCCGACCCTGCTGGCCTGGCTGATTGCCCCCGAGCACCGCCTGTTTCACCAGCTGTGGCACGCGACCCGCGACCAGTGGCACAAGCTCTCCGAAGAGAAACGCGATGCCCTGCGCGGCATCGGCTGGCAACCCGGCCCCCGCGGCCAGGAACGCGATGCGCGGGGAAAACACAAGGACCGCAACGGCTCGGGGATCGACTTTTTCTTTATGCATCGGCACATGCTCGGCACTGCGCGTTCAATGCAGGATCTGCCCTCGTGGCCGCAATTTCCCGAACCGCAACCGGCCCTGGAGCTGGATCGCCTGGGCTTCCTGCGTTACTTCGACAACCACGATGGCTTCGCGCTGCCGCCCACCTGGTCGGCCCCGGACGATACCGAGTACACCCAGTGGGTCAGCGACATCAAGGCTGCCGAGACCTATCACAGCAACTTCCAGGTCTGGGAGTCCCAATACCGTGACCCACGTTACCTGGCTAAATTCACCCTCGGTCAACTGGGTTCTGAGATGGAGCTGGGTCTGCACGACTGGTTGCACATGCGCTGGGCTTCGGTGCCGCGCGACCCCTCCAACGGCGCCCCCGTGCCCATGGCTCGCGACCCCGCCGACTTCGCTGCGCGCTGGTATGCGGCGGAAAACGATTTCCTCGGCGACCCGTTTTCCTCTCACGTCAACCCGGTGTTCTGGCATTTCCATGGCTGGATCGACGACCGCATCGAGGACTGGTTCCGCGCCCATGAGCGCTTCAATCCGGGCGAAGTCCAGCGCATGGAAGTCAACGGCGTGGCCTGGTTCGCACCGGGCCGTTGGGTGGAAGTCGGCGACCCCTGGCTGGGCCCGGATACCCATGGCTGCAGCACCACGCCGGGGTTGCAGATGGGCCGTTCGATGGAGATGGACCCCGAGACCATGAAGCTCGCGCTGCGCATTACCTTTGGCGAAGACGAACACCTGTTGCAGGGCCTGTTCAAGCGCGTGCCGAGACGACCGTGGTACGCCCGTCACCTGAAATTACCCCCCGCCTGAACCTGTAAGCCGGCAAGCCGAGCCAGGGGCTGGAAGACCGCGTCAATCATGCGGGGGGGCCGTTACCGAGCGTCCCCCTGAGATCGACATTCGCATGGCGGCACGGTTGGATGGCGGCGGCGACGGGAAGGGGGGCCAATCCTAGAAAATCGGATTAAAAGCTCGCCAGCTTGGAAGGACGCGTGGCAGTACGGGTGCACTTGGCCAGTGCCTGTTGCACATCCGCCAACAGGTCGGCCACGTCCTCAAGCCCTACCGACAAACGCACCAATCCCTCGCTGATGCCGTGCGCCGCGCGCTCCTGCGGGGTGTAGGTGGAATGGGTCATGCTCGCCGGGTGCTGGGCCAGTGACTCGGCATCACCCAGGCTGACCGCACGGGTAAACAACTTGAGCGCATTCATGAACCGCCGACCGGTTTCGATGCCGCCCTTGAGTTCGAAGGCGATCATGCCTCCGGGCATTTTCATCTGCTGTGTCGCCAGTTCGTACTGCGGGAACGAGCGCAATCCCGGGTACGTCACCGACTGCACGGCCGGGTGTGCCTGCAAGGCTTCGGCCACGGCCTGGGCGTTGCTGCAATGGCGATCCATGCGCAGGGCCAGGGTCTTGAGGCCGCGCATAAGCAGCGAAGCGTCCTGGGGCGACATCACCGCACCGGTCAGGTCCTTGAGGCCTTGCAGGCGAATGCGCTGGGCCAGGGCTTGGTTGCTTACGGCGATGCCCGCCGTGATATCGCCGTGGCCGCTGAGGTACTTGGTGGCCGAGTGCACCACCACGTCGGCGCCCAGCTCGAGGGGGCGTTGCAGATAGGGTGTGCAGTAGGTGTTGTCGACGACCAGGGTGACGTTCGGCTGCTGGTGGGCGAGGGCGGCCACGGCAGCGATATCCACCAGTCGCAGGTTGGGGTTGGCCGGGGTCTCGCAGTAGATCATGCGGGTGGCCGGGGTGAGTGCAGCTTGCAGTGCCGTCAGGTCAGTGAGGTCGACGTGCCGCACCTTGATACCGAATTCGCCGATGCCATGGTGCAGCAGGGCGAAGGTGCAGCCGTACAGGGTCTGGCTGACGATCACTTCATCGCCAGGGCGCAGCAGGGTCCAGAACGTCGCGGCAATCGCGCCCATGCCGGAACTGAACGCCACTGCCGCGTCGCCGTTTTCCAGGGTCGCCATGCGCGACTCCAGCAGCGCTAGGGTCGGGTTGGAAATACGCGTATAGAAGTGCCCACTGGCTTCGCCGGCGAAACAGGCAGCGCCGTATTCGGCGGTGGGAAAAGCAAAGGTGGCAGACAGATAAATCGGCGGAACGAGCGCGCCGTGATGGTCCTTGGGGTCATAACCGTGGTGGATGGCGCGGGTGGAAAAGCCGAATGCATTGTGTTTATTGTTCATGTCGGGCGCTCCTTATTTCCTATAATGCTATGCTCATAATTGAAGATGAACTTTGCGATATTTGCCGCTAATTCCCGCACCACGGGATGAAAATCCGCTAAAAACAACAATCAGAGGCAAGTTATGCCCGTCAGCCTGGATCGTACCGACAAAGCCCTTTTAAACGCGTTGCAAGGGAACGCCCGTCTCACGGTGGCCGAGTTGGCCGACCGCGTATCCTTGACCACCTCGCCATGCTGGCGACGGGTGCGTAACCTGGAAGAGAGTGGGGTGATCAGTGGTTACCAGGCGATCCTCTCGCCCAAGGCCTTGGGGTTTGGGGTGACCGCCTTTGTGAGCATCATGATGGAGAGTCACACCCAGGAAATCGCACGGGCTTTCGAGCAGCGGCTGCTGGAGATACCGGAGATCGTGGCGTGCCATAACGTCTCGGGGCGCTATGACTTTTTGCTGGAAGTGGTGGCCAAAGACCTGGAGTCGTTTGGCGAGTTTGCGCGGGAGGTGTTGCAGACGCTGCCTTGCGTCAAGGAGATTTATTCGAGCTTTTCTTATAAGTCGGTCAGGGCGTTGAGGGTGATTCCGTTGCCGGGGTGATTGGGCAAATCCGTTATTTGGGTAACGGTTTTCGACACACTCCCCACGCCCAAAAATTGGTCACCCATTCTTACCCCAAATTGGATATTCCGCCCCCAAGGCCCGATGACTAACCTAGCCATCAATCCCCGCTGCCCTGGAGCACCCCCATGCAAACCCGTACCGATTTCTACACCGCCTCCCCAGACGCCATGAAAGCCATGCTCGCCCTGGAAGCCGCCGTCGGCAAATTGTCCATCGAACTGCCGCTGCTGGAGCTGGTGCGCCTGCGCGTTTCACAAATCAATGGCTGTGCTTTCTGCCTGGACATGCACACCGCCGATGCCCGCAAAGGTGGCGAGACCGAACGCCGCCTGTACACCGTGTCGGCCTGGCGTGAAACGCCGTTCTTCACCCCGCGTGAACGCGCCGCCCTGGCCTGGGCCGAGAGCTTGACCCTGATCAGCCAGACCCATGCTCCGGATGAGGACTTCAACGCACTGGCCGCCGAATTCAGCCCTCAGGAGCAGGTTGACCTCAGCGTGGCGATCGCCACCATCAACAGTTGGAACCGCTTGGCCGTGGGTTTCCGCAAGATGCCCAAGTAAGCCTTAAAAGTTGACCGACGCACTCAGGCGCGCGTTCAAGGGCGCGCCCTGGAACAGATAGTCATCGCCCATGTACTCGCCCGCGTCGCGCCAGTATCGCTTGTCGAACAGGTTGTCGACGCTCAGGCGAAATACCGTTTCATAGCCGCTCACCTTGGTGGTGTAGCGGCTGCCTACGTTCACCACGGCGTAATCGCCCACCTCCACATTGCCGCTGCGATTGGCGTACTTCTTGGCGCTGTATTGCACACCGCCCAGTACCGCCAGGCCGTTCACCCACGGCAACGCATAATCCGCATACACACTGGCGCGCAGCTTGGGCACGTTGATCGCTTGGTGGCCCTCATAGTCCGCGGTACCACTACCGGTCACCCGTGCGCGAATCGCCGTCACGCTGGTTGCGATCTGCAGGCGCTCGGTGGCCCAGCCGTTGGCCGACAGTTCCAGCCCGGTGTTTTTCTGCTCGCCCTGTTGCACATAGGTGAAGAAGCCGGCGCCATCCGGCTTGGCGTACTGGTAGGCCTGGCGGGTCTGGAACACCGCGGCGGCAAAGCTGATGCGGCGCCAGTCGTATTTCACCCCGGCTTCTATTTGCCGTGAAGTGGTGGGCGCCAGGGTCTCATCAGCGTTGCTGGCGAACCACGGCGCAGTGCCGCCCAGGGACAAGCCTTTGCTGTAGCGGGTGTAGAGCGAGATGTTTTCCACGGGTTTGTAGATCAACGACGCTTGCGGCAGGAAGACGTATTGCTGAGTGTGGCGTGTCTGGTTGCCAGTGGTCCCGTCGAAAGCTTTTTCATCCAGGCGTACTTCGCGGCCGCCGAGAACGGTTTGCCATTGTTCGTTGAGGCGGATGCGGTCGGTGACGAACAGGCCGTATTGGCGGCTGTCGAGGTTGCGGTGGCTGTCGTTCAGTGGTTTGTCAGTGGGCATGAAGCTCGGTACATCTTCATCGATATTGGCGGTGCCGATGAACTCGTTCACCGATTTGCGCTTGTCGATCACGCGGCGAAAAGCACTGCTGCCGAAGGTCAGTTCATGGCCGATGCCGCCTGTGTCGAACAACCCGGTCATGGCCGCCTGCACTTCGTCGTCGCGGCGGGTGTCGTCCGGGCTGCGGTAGTCGTAGACGTCGTAATTGCCTTCAGGGCTGAAGTAGTTGGGCACGCTCGATGAGCTGCAACTGGTCGACCCGTAGCAGCCCCAGGCAAACGAACTGTAGTCATCGATCACCACCTTGCTGCGCGCGGCGCTCACGTTGCCTTTCCATTGATCACTGAAACGGTATTCGAACTTGCCGTTGAGGTTCAGCGAGTCGATGCCCACCTGCCTGGAACCGGTCTGGTGACCCAGCAGTGTTTTCGGCGAGGCATTGTGTGGCACTTCGGTGCCGCCCAACAGCTGGTAGCCCGGCACCGAGCGCTGCTGCTTGTTTTGGTACTCGGCGTCCAGTTGCAATACCGCGTCAGGGCTGATGTTCCAGTCGAAGGCCAGGGACACGAAATCGCGCTGGCCATTGGCGTGCTCAACATAGGCGTTGAGGTCTTCATGGGCCACGTTGGCACGCAGGCCGAACTGTTGCTCACTGCCGAACCAGCCGCCGACATCGGTGGCCACATAGCCGCTGCCACGGTCGTCGGTGGAGACGGTCACCGAACGCACGTCTTCCGGGCGCTTGGTGACGTAATTGATCACGCCGCTTGGTTCCGAGATACCGCTTTGCAGGCCCGCCAGGCCCTTGAGCACTTCCACCTGCTGCTTGTTTTCCAGGGCGACGTTCTGTTCGCCGGTGATGGTGCGCCCATTGATCTTGTAGCTGCTCGCCGCATTCAGCGAGAAGCCGCGCACCACGAAGTTTTCGTAGTAGCCGATGGGTGCATAACTGTCACCCACCGAAGCGTCGTTGCGCAGCACTTCACTGAGCAGGCGCGCCTGCTGGTCCTTGATCAGCGCGGCGTTGATCACCGTGATCGAAGCCGGGGTGTCGAGCAGTGGTGCGTCATCGAAGCCGCCCACCGAGGCGGTTTCACTGCGGTAGCCGGATTCATCCTGGCCCTGGACGTTAACTGCCGGCAGTTCGATTTCCGCCGCCAGGCTGCTGCCAATGCCACCACTGAGTAGCAGGCCGAGGGCGAAACGTGAGGAGACGACGGGACGAAAACGCAAAACCATGGGGGCAGGGCCTTAAAGCGCGGGGCGGGGGGCGCATAAGCTAGGCATAAGTGCGCGCTTTTACAAGTTTTCGAGAATGGCTCGCGGCTTGAGACGCTCAGTCTCAAGCCGCACACCCATCAGCCCGCGCCTCGACACGCCTTGGTGGACCTGCGATAGACAAGGCTTCCCTCATCATCGCAGGAGAACATCATGGCAATTACTGGAAAAGTCGCGCTGGTCACCGGCGCCGGTCAAGGCATTGGCCGGGCTATCGCCTTGCGCCTGGCACAGGACGGTGCCGACATCGCCCTGGTGGACATCAATGGCGCCAGGCTCGAAGCCGTGGCCAGCGAAGTCGTGGCGCTGGGCCGCCAGGCTTCGGTGTTCGTCGCCGATGTGTCCAAGCGCGAGCAGGTGGTGGCAGCGGTAGAGCACGCGCACCAGACCCTGGGTGGCTTCGACATCATCGTCAACAACGCCGGGGTCGCGCAGATCGACTCACTGCTGGAGGTCAGCCCGGAACAGGTCGAGCGCACCCTGGGTATCAACGTACAGGGCGTGCTGTGGGGTATCCAGGCGGCCGGCAAGAAGTTCAAGGCGCTCAAGCAGAAGGGCAAGATCATCAACGCCTGTTCCATTGCCGGCCACGAAGGCTTTGCGTTACTGGGTGTGTACTCGGCCACCAAGTTCGCCGTGCGCGCCTTGACCCAGGCTGCGGCCAAGGAGCTGGCGAGCGCCGGGATCACGGTCAACGCTTATTGCCCGGGTGTAGTGGGCACCGATATGTGGGTCGAGATCGACAAGCGCATGGCCGAAATCACCGGCGCTGACGTGGGCGCGACCTACAAGAAGTATGTGGATGGCATTGCCCTGGGCCGTGCAGAAACGCCGGAGGACGTGGCAGGGTTGGTCTCGTATCTGGCAGGGCCGGACTCCGACTACATGACCGGCCAATCGCCGCTGATCGATGGCGGCCTGGTCTACCGCTGACCCTCCATCTCCCCCGTAGGGGCCGGCAAGCCGGCTCCTACGGTGTGGGTCAGTGCCGCGGTTTGCCGGGCATGTCGATGCCCAGTTGGTTGACGCGGCGGTACAGCGTCGCACGGGAAATTCCCAGCGCCTGGGCCGTTGGCAACGGCTTCCAGCGATGACGAATCAACGCATCCAGCACCACCTGGCGTTCCGGGCTCGCGCGATCTTCCGTCGGTGCCGCAACCTGTTCCCCACGCACTTCCACCGGCAAATCCGCCACCTGAACCGTACCGCCCTCACACACTGCACAGGCGTACGCCAGCACATGCCGCAGTTGCCGCACATTGCCGGGCCAGGCGTAACCCAGTAGCAGTTGCAACGCCGAAGGGGCGATGCCGACCGAGACCCTGCTGTTGCGTGCTTCCTGTTCCAGCAGCCGATTGATCAGGGCCAGCTTGTCGGTCCGTTCGCGCAACGGTGGCAGGCAGAAGCGTGCGCAACCCAGGCGAAAGAACAGGTCTTCGCGAAACCGGCCTTCACTGACCAGTACCGACAAATCACGGTGGCTGGCACAGATCACATGGATATCCACTGCACGGGTTTTCGCTGCGCCCAATGGCGCCACTTCACCCTCGGCCATCACCCGCAACAGGCGCGTCTGCAAGGCCAGCGGCATGTCGCCGATCTCATCGAGGAACAGCGTGCCGCCGTCGGCCTGCACCAACAGCCCCGGCATGCCTTTGCTGGACGCGCCGGTAAAGGCCCCGGCCACATAGCCGAACAGCTCGCTTTCAATCAGGTTTTCCGGGATCGCCGCGCAGTTCACCGCCACGAACGGCCCCGTGTGACGGGCGCTGCGCTCATGCAGCTGGCGGGCAAACACCTCCTTGCCCGCACCGGTTTCGCCTTGCACCAGCACTGGCAGGTTACGGTTCTTGACTCGCAGGGCCAGGCGCAGATGCTCCTCCACGCGCGCATCGACCAGCGGGATCACCGCCGCACGCGCCGGTTTGCGTCGCGGGGCATTGACGCGTACGTGCAGGACCCCCGGCTCCCCCAACCATGGCAACTGCTGGGTGGCATCGTGGGTCACGGCGCGCAAGGCGTCCAAGTCGAATACTTCACCGATATGCTCCGGCACCTGGCCAAAGCGCCGGCGCAGAGCCTGGCGCGCCTTGCTGTTCAGGGCATGCAGGCGGCCGTCTTGGTCCCAGGCCAGCAGCAGGTCGGGCTGGCTGTCCACGTATCCCGGTGTGCTGTGGGCCTGCAGCACCCAGTGCTGGCGGGCGCTGTGCATGAAAAAGGCGTTTTCGATGGCCTGGGCGCTCTGGGCTACCATCTGGCGCACCAAGTGCTGGCTGCGGCGGTCATCCGGGGATTTGAGTGCCGAGGCATCCATTACCCCCAACAGATTGCCTTGAGGGTCGAAGATCGGCGCGGCGGAGCAGGTAAGGTCGATGAAGGCTGCGCGGAAGTGGTCGCGCTTGTGCACCGTCACCGCTGATTGGCTGGTGAGCACCGTGGCCACGCCGCAAGTGCCTTCTTCGGCTTCCGACCAACAGGTGCCGAGGTACAGGCCGGCCTTGCGGCAGTCGTTGCGGATCGAGGTGTCCACGCGATGGTCGATGGTCTGGCCCTGGGCGTCGGTCAGCATTACGCAGTAATCGGCATGCCGCACGCGGTGGTGCAGTTGCCCGACTTCTTCGCTGGCAATGCGCATGAACAGGTCGGCGCGCTCGCGGCACTCCCTGAGCAATGGTTCGCTGAGGATGCGCGGCCCCTGCAGGGAACCGGGGTCCAGGTGATGTTGCTCCATGGAGCGTCGCCACGAATCGAAAATCAGCGACGGCACCGGAGCCTGGGGCAGGCGATCGGCGTTGCGGACCACACGACTGACGCAGTCGACGTGTTCTCTGGAGTGCGCGGCGAGCATAAAGCCTCCGGTTCTCGATCTTTGTTGTTATGCCCGTTATTAAGCGCGCATGCGTCGGGTCGGACAAGCGCGGGCTGACCAACTGCCCAGGATGAGACGCAGCGTCTCAAACCGCCCGAGACGCGGCCCGCACGTTGCAATGCCGCGTCTCATTCTGCGCTGGCGTGTCTTAGCGGCACAACCGTAAGGAACTGCTCTGGATCAAGGCTTTGCCAGGTTTTTGCTGGCCTTGGCACAGGCTGTGCTGAAGGGCTTGTAGCTGGCCGCAGCCAGCCTTTTGTGCGTCGAGACAACCTGGAGAACAACAAGATGTCCACTCACCTGTCCACCGATCAATTGCTGCATGCCTACACCGTGATGCGCACCATCCGTGATTTCGAAGAACGCCTGCATGTGGAATTCGCCACCGGCGAGATCCCCGGTTTCGTGCACCTGTACGCCGGCCAGGAAGCCAGCGCCGCCGGGGTCATGGCTCACCTCAATGATGAAGATTGCATTGCTTCCAACCACCGCGGCCACGGCCATTGCATCGCCAAGGGCGTGGATGTGTTTGGCATGATGGCCGAGATCTACGGCAAGAAAACCGGCGTATGCGGCGGCAAGGGCGGCTCCATGCACATTGCCGATCAGGAGAAGGGCATGCTCGGTGCCAACGGCATTGTCGGCGCCGGCGCACCGTTGGCGGCCGGCGCGGCGCTGGCCTCCAAGCTCAAGGGCAGCCAGGGCGTGGCCGTGGCGTTTTTTGGCGACGGTGGTTCCAACGAAGGCGCGGTATTCGAGGCGATGAACCTGGCCTCGATCATGAAACTGCCGTGCCTGTTCGTCGCGGAAAACAACGGCTATGCCGAGGCCACCGGTTCCGGTTGGTCAGTGGCGTGCAAGGACATCGCCGAACGGGCCGTGGGCTTTGGCATGCCGGGAGTGATCGTCGACGGCAATGATTTCTTCGCCGTGCACGCAGCGCTTGGCGTCGCCGTGGAGCGTGCGCGCAAGGGCGACGGGCCAACGTTGGTGGAAGTGAAGTTAAGCCGCTTCTACGGCCACTTCGAAGGCGATGCACAAACCTATCGCGGCCCCGACGAAGTGAAAAACCTGCGGGAAAACGCGGACTGCCTGGCGCTGTTTCGTCAGCGTTGCAGCGCCGAAGGTTGGCTCGATGCGGCGCAATTCGAACGCATTGATGGCGAGGTCGCGCAGTTGATCGAGGACGCCGTGCGCCTGGCCAAGTCCGACCCCAAACCCCAGGCCGCCGACCTGCTCAGCGACGTCTACGTCGCGTATCCCTAATAACAACAATAGGTGGAGAGAATCTTATGGCTCGCAAAATCAGCTATCAGCAGGCAATCAACGAAGCCCTGGCCCAGGAAATGCGCCGCGACCAAAGCGTGTTCATTATTGGCCAGGACGTGTCCGGCGGCACCGGCTCACCTGGCGAGCAGGACGCCTGGGGTGGCGTGCTCGGCGTGACCAAGGGTCTGTACCCGGAGTTTCCCGAGCGCGTACTCGATGCGCCGTTGTCCGAAGTCGGCTACGTGGGCATGGCGGTCGGTGCTGCCACCCGTGGCATGCGCCCGGTGTGCGAATTGATGTTCGTCGATTTTATCGGCTGCTGCCTCGACCAGTTACTCAACCAGGCCGCCAAGTTCCGCTACATGTTCGGCGGCAAGACCACAACGCCGCTGGTGATTCGCGCCATGTACGGCGCCGGCCTGCGTGCGGCGGCCCAGCATTCGCAGATGCTCACTTCAATGTGGACCCACATTCCCGGCCTCAAGGTGGTGTGCCCGGCCACGCCGTATGATGCCAAGGGCATGCTGATCCAGGCGATCCGCGACAACGATCCGGTGATTTTCCTTGAGCACAAGATGCTTTACAGCCTGCAGGGCGAGGTGCCCGAAGAGCTGTACACCGTGCCTTTCGGTGAGGCCAACTTTGTTCGCGAAGGCAAGGATGTGACCCTGGTGACTTACGGGCGCATGGTGCATATCGCCCTGGAGGCCGCCGCCCAGCTGGCACGACAAGGCATCGACTGTGAGGTGCTGGACCTGCGCACCACCAGCCCGCTGGATCAAGACAGCATCCTTGAAAGTGTGGAAAAGACGGGCCGCTTGGTGGTGATCGACGAGTCCAACCCGCGTTGCTCCATGGCCACTGATATCAGTGCGTTGGTCGCCCAGCAGGGCTTTTCGTTCTTGCGCGCGCCGATCCAAATGGTCACCGCGCCGCACACGCCCGTGCCGTTCTCCGATGCACTGGAAGACCTGTACATCCCCAACGCGGCGAAGATCGAGGCCGCCGTGCTGAAGATCGCCGACAAGAGGACCGCCGCATGATCCATACCTTGACCATGCCCAAGTGGGGGCTATCGATGACCGAGGGCCGTATTGATGTCTGGCTCAAGCAACCCGGCGACCGGGTAGAGAAGGGTGAGGAAGTGCTGGACGTGGAGACCGACAAGATCTCCAGCAGCGTCGAGGCGCCGTTCACTGGCGTGCTGCGCCGTGTGCTGGCGCTGAGTGACGAGACGCTGCCGGTGGGCGCATTGCTGGGGATTGTGGTAGAGGGCGAGGCCACCGAGGCAGAAATCGATGCGGTCATCGAACATTTCAACGCCGGGTTTGTTTCCAGCACCGCCGAAGCAGAGGCCTCGGGGCCCAGTGCGCAGAAGGTTGAAATAGGCGGGCGTTTGTTGCGCTATCTCGACTTGGGCGAGGGTGGCATTCCGTTGGTGCTGGTTCATGGATTCGGTGGCGACCTGAACAACTGGCTGTTCAACCAACCGGCATTGGCCGCCGAACGCCGGGTGGTCGCCCTTGACCTGCCAGCCCATGGTGAGTCGGGCAAGCAGCTGCAACGCGGCGATGCTGATGAGCTGAGCCAAGCGGTGTTGGACCTGCTTGATCATCTAAAGCTAGACCGCGTGCACCTGGCCGGCCACTCCATGGGCGGGCTGGTCGTGCTGACCGTTGCCGACCGGGCGCCCCAGCGCGTCGCCTCACTGACCCTGATCGCCAGCGCCGGTCTGGGCATGGACATCAACGGTGATTACCTGCAAGGGTTTGCCGAGGCCAACAACCGCAATGCGCTCAAGCCGCAATTGATCCAACTGTTCAGCGATCCCGCGCTGGTGACGCGGCAGATGCTGGAGGACATGCTCAAGTTCAAGCGGTTGGAAGGAGTCGACCCGGCATTGCGGCAGCTCACTGCCGCGTTGTTCGAAGGCGGACGACAGAGGTTGGACAGGCGTCATGTGGTGGGCCGACAGCCGAGCCTGGTAATCTGGGGCAGCGACGATGCAATCATCCCGGCCAGTCACGCCGAGGGGTTGGACGCCCAAGTGGAGATCTTGCCGGGACAGGGCCATATGGTGCAGATGGAGGCGGCGGAGCGGGTCAACCACTTAATTGGCACTTTCCTGAAATAGCGCCTGCAGTCAGGCGTGACGCTTCAGGGTCTCGCTGGGCAACTCCTTGAACAGGGCGCGGTAGCTGTTGGAGAACCTTCCCAAGTGCCAGAACGACCAATTCATCGCCACTTCAGCGACGGTGGTCTCACGGGTCTGCAACAACTCCCGCCGCGCCCCATTCAACCGGCGCAGCCGCAACCACTGCGCCGGGCTCATCCCGGTGTAGGTCTTGAACCCCTGTTGCAACTGACGCAATGGCACGCCGGCAATCCGCGCCAGTTCCAACACGTTGACGATCTCATCCGGAGCATCCGCCGCCCATTCGCCGATGCGCGCCATCAGTCGCCGTTCTTCGCTGCGCCGCTGCAACGAGTGGCGGTCCAGGCATACGCAGGCGTTGTCGAGGATGAACAGGCAGTCTTCCAGCAATTGCTGGGTGAGGGCATCGCGGCTGGCGGGGTCGATTGCTGTGGACAGGCGGGTGAGGGTGCCACTCAGCCAACGGCTGAACAGTCCATTCTGCTGGCAGGTCAGCGGCGCCATGAACAGGCCTTCAAGTTTCGCCACATCCAGCCCATGGCGTTGCACGAATTGCGGCCCGAACACCACCGCCACTTCACGGTAGTTTTCCGGGGTGATCCAGGTGTTGTGGCTTTCACCGTTCAGCAGGTACAGCGCGTTGTCACTGCCGTCGAAACAGAAGGCCAGCGAGCCTGGCGGTGCGTTGAAATGCTGCTCCACGCGGGTGTTCATGCACTCTTCGTACACCTGCACACCTTGCAGGTCCAGGTAGCGGATTCGCCCGGCGAAATGCCCTGGGGACATCTGCTGGTACTGCTGCACCCAACCGGGTGTCGCACTGCATTGAGCCGCCACATCACCGGTGGTGAAGGCCTGTACGCGCAAAGCTGTTGCCTGTGTCATGGGTAACCTGGGCGCACTCTATTGGTGCGTTGTGGTTCGTGCAAAGTGGATAGATGCCGCAGGGGCGACGGCATCAAGATAGACCTCAATGCGCCAGGAGTACAAGCCGGCGCATGCACCCACCCCATGACGAGGTCCTTATGAACGCCCCCTTCGATCAGCTGTCCGCCTGGCTGAAAGAACACAAGATTACCGAAGTCGAATGCGTGATCAGTGATTTGACTGGCATCGCACGCGGCAAGATTGCGCCCACCAACAAGTTCCTGCATGAGCGAGGTATGCGCCTGCCGGAAAGTGTGTTGCTGCAAACGGTAACCGGGGACTTTGTCGACGACGATGTCTACTACGACCTGCTCGACCCGGCTGACATCGACATGATCTGCCGTCCGGTGTCCCACGCCACCTATGTGGTGCCGTGGGCCATCGAGCCTACCGCGATCGTCATCCACGACACCTTCGACAAACAGGGCAACCCCATCGAACTGTCGCCGCGCAACGTGCTGAAGAAAGTCCTGCAGCTCTACACCGACCAGGGTTGGCAGCCGATCGTCGCGCCGGAAATGGAGTTCTACCTGACCCAGCGCTGCGAAGACCCGGACCTGCCGCTGAAAACCCCGATTGGCCGCTCCGGTCGCGCCGAGACCGGTCGCCAGTCGTTTTCCATCGACGCCGCCAACGAATTCGACCCACTGTTCGAAGACGTCTACGACTGGTGCGAAGCCCAAGGCCTGGACCTCGACACGCTGATCCACGAAGACGGCCCGGCGCAGATGGAAATCAACTTCCGCCACGGCGACGCCCTCGACCTGGCCGACCAAATCACCGTGTTCAAGCGCACCCTGCGCGAGGCCGCGCTCAAGCACAACGTGGCCGCCACCTTCATGGCCAAGCCGGTGGCCGACGAGCCTGGCAGCGCCATGCACCTGCACCAGAGCGTGGTCGATATCGCCACCGGCAAACCGGTGTTCGTCGATACCGACGGCAAGATGAGCCAGCTGTTCCTGCACCACATCGGCGGCTTGCAGAAGTACATCCCCAAGCTGTTGCCGATGTTTGCGCCCAACGTGAACTCGTTCCGCCGCTTCCTGCCGGACACCTCGGCGCCGGTCAATGTCGAATGGGGCGAAGAAAACCGCACCGTCGGCCTGCGTGTGCCCACCTCCAGTCCCGACGCCATGCGCGTGGAAAACCGCTTGCCCGGCGCCGATGCCAATCCCTACCTGGCGATAGCGGCTAGTCTGCTGTGTGGCTACCTCGGGATGATCGAACAGATCGAGCCCAGCGCGCCGGTGGAGGGCCGCGCTTACGAGCGCCGTAACCTGCGCCTGCCGTTCACCCTCGAAGATGCGCTGGCACGCATGGAGGATTGCGCCACGGTCAAGCAGTACCTGGGCGACAAGTTCGTGCGCGGCTACGTCGCGGTCAAGCGCGCCGAGCACGAGAATTTCAAACGGGTGATCAGTTCCTGGGAGCGCGAGTTCCTGCTGTTGAGCGTCTAAAAAAACCAAAAAAGGGGTGTCGATATGCGTCTTGTGAAACAGCTTTTTCCGCTGGCCCTGGTGGCTGCGTTCAGCAGCGCCAGCCAGGCGGCGCCGACGGTCAGCGTCTACAACTGGACCGACTATATCGGTGAGACCACCCTGGCCGACTTTCAGGCCAAGACTGGGATCAAGCCGATCTACGACGTGTTCGACTCCAACGAAACCCTGGAGGGCAAGTTGCTGGCGGGGCGCACCGGCTATGACGTGGTGGTGCCGTCCAACCACTTCCTGGCGCGCCAGGTGAAGGCCGGTGCGTTCCTCAAGCTGGACCGCGCGCAACTGCCCAACTTCAAGAACCTCGACCCCAAGTTGCTAAAGCTGTTGGAAAAGAATGACCCAGGCAACGCGCACTCGGTGCCGTACCTGTGGGGTACCAATGGCATCGGCTATAACGTCGACAAGGTCAAAGAGGTGCTGGGCATCGACGCTATCGATTCATGGGCGGTGCTGTTCGAGCCCGAGAACATCAAGAAGCTCAACCAGTGCGGCGTGGCTTTCCTCGATTCGGCGGACGAGCTGTTCCCGGCGATCCTCAATTACATGGGCAAGGACCCGCGCAGCGAGAATCCCGAGGACTACAAGCAGGCCGAGGCCAAGCTGCTGACGCTGCGGCCGTACATCACCTATTTCCATTCTTCCAAGTACATTTCGGACCTGGCCAACGGTAATATCTGCGTGGCCTTCGGTTATTCCGGCGACGTGTTCCAGGCGGCCAACCGTGCCAAGGAAGCCAAGAATGGTGTGAAGATCGCCTATTCGATTCCCAAGGAAGGCTCCAACCTGTGGTTCGACCTGCTGGCGATTCCCGCCGACGCGAGTCACCCGAAAGAAGCCCACGCGTTCATCAACTACCTGCTCGACCCTCAAGTGATCGCCAAGGTCAGCGCCTCGGTGGGGTATGCCAACGCCAACCCGGCGGCCAAGGCGTTCATGGACCCGGAACTGGTGAATAATCCTGAGGTGTACCCGTCCCAGGACGTGCTCGACAAACTCTATATTTCCACCACGCCGACCCCGGCAACCATGCGCCTGATGACCCGCGCCTGGAGCAAAGTGAAGACCAACAAATGATTCAGTCGACTGACCACGCCCGGTCCTACTACCGGGCTACGGCCAACGCTTTGACGGAGCGACCCGCATTGGGCACTGACCTGACCGCCGACGTGTGCGTGATCGGCGGCGGTTTCACCGGCGTTAACACCGCCATCGAACTGGCCCAGCGCGGGCTCTCGGTGGTCCTGCTGGAAGCCCGCCGTATTGGCTGGGGTGCCAGCGGGCGCAACGGCGGGCAGTTGATTCGCGGTATCGGCCATGACGTGTCGGGATTCGGCAAGTACGTGGGCGAGGAGGGCGTGCGTTACCTGGAGCGCGCCGGCATCGACTCGGTGGCCTTGGTGGGCGAGCGTATCCGAACGCACCGCATCGACTGCGACTTGCGCTGGGGCTTTTGCGAATTGGCCAACACCCCGGCGCAATTCGCGGCGTTCAAGGGCGAGCAGGCGCACCTGGCGGCGCTGGGTTACGCCCACGAAACGCGTCTGGTGGGGCCGCAGGATATACAGCAAGTAGTCGGCTCGCCGGTGTATGCCGGCGGCCTGGTGGACATGGGCTCCGGGCATCTTCACCCGTTGAATCTGGTTTTGGGTGAGGCTCGGTTGGCCGAATCCCTCGGGGTCCGGATTTTCGAGCACACCGAAGTACTCGAACTGATCCACGGCGACACGGTGCACGTGCGCTGCGCCGGCGGCACGGTGCGCGCCGCTAGCCTGGTGCTGGCGTGCAATGCTCATCTGGAGGAGCTGGAACCGCGCCTGAGTGGCAAGGTACTCCCGGCCGGCAGCTACATCATCGCCACCGAGCCGTTATCGGCGGATCTGGCCAACCAACTGATCCCGCAGAACCTGGCGCTGTGCGACCAGAAGGTCGGCCTGGATTATTACCGGTTGTCCGCAGACCGGCGCCTGTTGTTCGGCGGCGCCTGCCATTACTCCGGCCGCGACCCGGCGGACATCGCCGCTTACATGCAGCCGAAAATGCTCAAGGTGTTCCCGCAGCTCGCCAATACGGCCATCGAGTTCCAGTGGGGCGGCAAGATCGGCATTACCGCCAATCGCTTCCCGCAGGTCGGTCGCTTGAAGCAGTACCCCAACGTGTTTTACGCCCAGGGGTATTCCGGACATGGGCTGAACGTGACGCATTGGTGCGCGAGGCTGTTGGCCGAGGCTATCCAGGCCGGTCACAGCACCGGGCTGGATATTTTCAGCCAGGTACCGCACATGACGTTTCCCGGTGGCAAGGCGCTGCGGTCGCCGCTGCTGGCGTTGGGGATGCTGTGGTATCGCCTGCGGGAATTGATTTAACTGACGCCCCCCACCTGTGGAGCTCCATCAATGCTCAGATTCGGTGAGCACCTTGCGAAAGGTTTCTACCAGCGGCCGCAGGTTGACGCGGTGCCACGCCGCCCACAGCGGGGTGGTGTAGTTCAACCACGGCAGTTCACGCAACACCACGCCGGGCGGGGCATTACGGCTCAGGCCTTTTTGCACCATGGCCACGCCCAGCCCTGACGCGACCAACCCCAGCGCAGTAAACGGCTCCCCGGCTTCCATGGGGATCTGCGGGGTGAAACCGGCGCGGATGCAGGCGGCGACGAAGTCGTCGGCGTGGTTGGCGCCGGGTTTGCGCTGCACGCCGATCCACTCCTGGTCCGCCAGGTGCTCGGGCAACAACTCGCTCTGACGGGCCAATGGATGATGCTCGGGCAAGGCCAGCAGCATGGGGTCATCCAGCACTTGCCGCGCGATAAGGTCCGGGTCGTCGGCGGCGGGTGGTTCGCCAACCAATGCGATATCCAGGCTGCGTTGGCGTAGGCCTTCCAGCTGTTCGAGAGACGGCAGGTTATACAGCTTGATATGCACGGTAGGCCGGTCGTCGCGCAACACGCGCAAGGCATTGGGCAGTACCCCGGCATGCATGGCGTTCTCGATATAGCCGATGCACAGGCCGCCTTCCTCACCTCGGCCCAGGCGCCTGCCCAAGGATTCCAGGCGGTTGGCGTGGGTCAGCAAGGCCTTGGTCTCGGCGAGGAAGGTCTGGCCGTCACGGGTCAGGCGGATGCGTTGCTGACTGCGTTCGAACAGGGTCAGTCCCAGGCGCTCTTCCAGCTGGGCTATCTGTCGGCTCAGCGGTGACTGGGAGATGTGCAAGCGCTCGGCAGCACGGCCGACGTGCTCTTCCTCGGCGACGACTTCGAAGTAGCGCAATTGGCGCAGGTCGATCATGTTAGACCTCTAGGGACTCAAGTTGGTCGCAGTATGTCTTGGACGGTCCGATCTGCGCAATCTAGGATCTGCTCAACGGTCACAGCGACCCCTGAACCCAGTGAGGATCTACCATGAGCTTAAAAGACAAACTCCCAGGCCAGCTCGGCTTCGGCACCGCGCCGCTGGGCAACATGTTCCGCGCCATTCCAGAAGACGAAGTCCAGGCCACTGTCGAGGCTGCCTGGAATGCCGGCGTGCGCTACTTCGACACCGCGCCGTTCTACGGCTCGGGCCTCTCGGAAATCCGCCTGGGCCACGCCCTGTCGCAGTACAACCGCGATGATTTCGTGCTCAGCACCAAGGTCGGCCGGGTGATCCTCGACGAAATAGAAGACAGCGCCCGCGACCTCGGCGAAAAAAGCGGCGTGTTCGAACACGGCCGCCCGAACAAGATGCTCAACGACTACAGCGCCGACGCCACCCTGCGCTCCATCGAAGACAGCCTGACCCGCCTGAACACTGATCGCCTGGACATCGTGTGGATTCACGACATCGCCCAGGACTTCTATGGCGACCAATGGCTGGAGTACTTCAACCAGGCCCGCACCGGTGCCTTCAAAGTGCTGACCCGCCTGCGTGAAGAGGGCGTGATCAAGGCCTGGGGCCTGGGCGTAAACCGCGTCGAGCCGTGCGAACTGACCCTGGACCTGACCGAAGCGCAGCCCGACGGCTTTTTGCTGGCCGGCCGCTACACACTGTTGGACCATGATCGTGCCCTGCAGCGCCTGATGGACGCGGCCCTGGCGCAGAACGTCGAGATCGTCGTCGGTGGCCCCTACAGCTCCGGCATCCTCGCGGGCGGCGCGCACTTCGAGTACCAGCAAGCCAGCCCGGCAATCATCCGCAAGGTCGAGCAGATCAGGGCGATTGCCCAGGCGTTTGGCGTCAGCGTGAAAGCGGCGGCGCTGCAATTCTCCCTGGCCCACCCGGCCGTGGCGGCAGTGATTCCAGGCGCCAGTCGTCCGGGGCGGATTGCCGAAGACGTTGCGGCGTTGTCAGAGACTATTCCGGCAGCCTTCTGGCAGGCCCTGCGCGAGGCCCGATTGATTTCGGACCGTGCACCACTGCCGCTTTAACTTCAGGAGTTCAACCGATGAAAATTGATGTGAGCGGTAAAGTAGCCATCGTCAGCGGCAGCACGGCCGGCATTGGCCTGGGCATCAGCCAGGCGCTTGCAGCATCCGGCGCCACCGTGGTGGTGATCGGGCGTGAAGCGGGCAAGGTGGGTGACGCCTTGGCGAGCATCCGCCAGGCCGTCCCCGGCGCGGACCTGCGCGGGCTGGTGGCAGACCTCGGCACGGCCGAAGGTGCAGAAAAACTGTTCGCCGCCGAACCGCGCGCCGACATCCTGGTCAACAACCTGGGCATCTTCAACGATGTGGATTTCTTCGAGGCCCCGGACAGCGAATGGGCACGCTTCTATGAAGTCAACGTGATCTCCGGTGTGCGCCTGGCGCGGCATTACGTGCCGGGCATGGTCGGGCAGGGCTGGGGGCGAGTGATCTTCCTGTCGTCGGAGTCCGGCGTGGCTACCCCGGCGGACATGATCAACTACGGCGTGACCAAGAGCGCCAACCTGGCGGTGTCGCATGGTTTGGCCAAGCGCCTGGCGGGTACCGGCGTGACGGTTAACGCGGTTTTGCCTGGCCCGACCTTTACCGACGGCCTGGAGCAGATGCTCAAGGACGCCACCGCAAAATCCGGGCGCAGTGCGCGGGACGAGGCGGATGTGTTTGTGCGAAACGCACGGCCAACCTCGATCATCCAGCGCGCAGCAAATGTGGATGAAGTCGCCAACCTGGTGGCGTACATTGCTTCACCCCTGTCTTCTGCCACCACCGGTGCCGCGTTGCGGGTCGACGGCGGTGTGGTCGACAGCATGGCCATCTGAATGGTTTTCTATTTTCTGGAGTAATTAACGTGGCAACAGCGTCTTCTGTGATTGAAATCCCTGTATCGGCCGATCAGGTCTGGCAATTGATCGGCGGCTTCAACAGCCTGCCGGACTGGTTGCCGTTTATCGTCAAAAGCGAGGCCCTTGATGGCGGCCGCGTGCGTCATCTGCAAACCGCCGATGGCGGGGTGGTGGTGGAGCGTTTGCAGAGCTTTGATAACGTCGGCCGTACTTACAGCTACACCATTGAACAGTCGCCATTTCCGGTGAGTGCATACCTGGCAACGGTGCAGGTCGAGGCGTTGGGTGAAGCGTCGGCGAAAGTGACCTGGTCCGGTGTGTTCACGCCGGCGGCAGGCACCACGGATGCGGCGGCGGAAGAGTTGTTTGCGGGTGTTTACAGCGGTGGGCTGGAGGCGTTGCGGGCCAATTTCCCAGGCTGATCCGCGCCCCCTGTAGGAGCCGGCAAGCCGGCTCCTACAGGGTGTTGTGATGCATGCGTTATTCGGGCATGAGTTGTTGGCGGCACTCCAGAACCAGGCGTGCACCGCCTCGCTCACTCGTACCCACTTCCAGCCTGAAGCCATGCAGGTTGATGATCGCCGCCACAATCGACAAGCCCAATCCAAAGCCGCCTTGCTGGTCGCTCTCATCCACGCGATAGAAACGCTGGAACACCGCGTCACGTTCCGCTGCGGGTATGCCGGGGCCGGAGTCGTGCACTTCAAGGCGCGTGCTGCCGGCGTCGTTGACCCCACGCAGAATCACCTCGCCGCCCGGTGGGGAGAACTTGATCGAGTTGCTCAGCAGGTTGGAGAGGGCTTCGAACAGCAATGCGCGGTCGCCGGTGATCCATGGCAGGGACTCTGGCGTTTCGAGCCGCAATTGCAGTTCGCCTTCTTCGGCCAGGGGCAGGTAGAAGTCGTGCAACTCGCGCAACAGTGGCAGCGGATCCATGACCAAAAAGCCTGAGCGACGCTGGTGGTCTTCCAGTTCGGAGATACGCAACAGCCCTCGAAAGCGCGCCATCAGGGTGTCGGTTTCGGCAATCGCGTCATCCAGTTTCACCGCGTAGTCCGACTCCGCCTCGGCCTCCTGCTTGATGCGGTACAGCTGCGCACGCAGGCGCGTGAGCGGGGTGCGCAGGTCGTGGGCGATGTTGTCGCACACGCCCTTGACCTCGTTCATCAGCTTCTCGATGCGATCAAGCATGGCGTTGACGATGGCCGCGAGCATGTCCAGTTCGTCGCGCCGATTCGACAGCGGCAGACGGTGGGTCAGGTCGCCGGCGACGATGGCTTCGGCGCTGGCCTGGATCCCGCGAATCCGCCGCAACGGGCGACGACGCAACAAATGCCAGCCCGCAGCGCCAGGGATAATCGTCAGGGAAAGCGCCCACAGCAGGGCATGCCAGATGATACGGGTCACGCCGAACAGCGAGCCGTTGGCGCGTACCAGTACCAGCCAGCGGCCGTCATCGGTATGGGTGGCGACGGCGTCGCAGCTGTCCTTGGGCAACTTGGGGTCGTCGGAGTCGACGCAGTTGGTCAGGGCGTGGATCTTGCCGTCCAGGGGCAAGTCGGGCGGCACCGCGCGGATCGGTCCATTGAGAGGGCGGAACTGCTCATCGAACAAGCCGTAGGCGTCCACGCCCTTCATGTCGAAGGTCATGCTGGTGGTCAGGGCTTCCACCAGTTCCTCGCCGTCAAAGCGCTGGAACAGGTGCTGGCGCTGCATCAGCGAATGGCGCGACAGGTCGCCCAGATAGCCCGACACCTCGTAGTACAGCACCCCCATGAGGATGCAGCTCCAGGCCACGAACAACGAACTGTACAGCGCCAGCAAGCGGCTGCTGGAAGAGCGCCAGCCCTTAGAGGGGTTCAGCAATGACATAACCGGAACCTCGTACCGTGCGGATCAGCGGCGTGAGGCCCGGTGGGTCGATCTTCTTGCGCAGACGGCCGATGTGCACGTCGATCAAGTTGGTGCCGGGGTCGAAGTGATAGCCCCAGACTTCCTCGAAAATCATCATCCGCGACAGGATCTGCCCAGTGTTGCGCATCAGGAACTCCAGCAACTTGTATTCGGTGGGCAACAGGCTCAGGGGCTGATCGGCACGACTGGCTTCACGGCTGATCAGGTTCAGCTCCAGGTCGGCCACGCGCAGGGCGGTTTCGAATTCCTGGACGGTGCTTTTGCGCCGCAGCAGCACTTCAACGCGAGCGGCCATTTCATCCGAGGCGAACGGTTTGGTGAGGTAGTCATCACCGCCGGCACGCAGGCCGCGCACACGTTCGTCCACATCGGAGAGGGCGCTGATCATCAGGATCGGCGTCGACACACCGATAGTGCGCAGCGTGGTGACGATGGCCAGGCCATCGAGTTCCGGCAGCATGCGGTCGAGGGTGATCAGGTCGTAGTCGCCACTCACGGCGCGGACCAGGCCTTCGCGGCCGTTGTCTACCCAATCTACATCCAGTCCATGGCTACTCAGCTCGGCGACGATCTCGCGGGCCGTTACGGCGTCATCCTCGATAGTCAAAATACGGGTCATGGTATTACCTGGTGATCGATTCACACGGGAAGACCGCAATCGCCAGCAAGCCGGCGCCTACGGAAGTGCGGGCATTTTGCCAAGAAATCGCTGAACGCTTCCTAAATAAAACTTCATATTGGCAAAACTGACACATCTTTCATGACCGGCTAACGGGAATGCATAACGCCCGCCCGCAACGGCCCTTTCTTGCAAGTTGCATGGTTCGAGTAAGTTCAGTTTACTTAACTCCATGATTTTTAACGGGTTTAAATTTCTTGCTGCCTGGCATGGTGCCTGCACTGTCCCTTTTGAGACTTGTAACACTATTTTTCTGCCTTGGAGCACAACAACAATGATCACATCCTCATCCACGCTGCAAGAATCGAGCACGCTCTCCGGGGTTTCCTGGGGGGCGATTTTTGCCGGGGCGGCCGCTGCGGCCGCATTGTCCCTGATCCTCGTGCTGCTGGGCTTCGGCCTGGGCTTTTCGGCGGTGTCGCCGTGGGCTGACAGTGGCATCAGCGCCAAGGGGCTTGGCATTTCCACGATTGTCTGGCTGGCGTTTACCCAGATCGTCGCATCCGGGCTGGGCGGCTATATTGCCGGTCGGTTGCGGGTAAAATGGGCGAATATGCACGGCGATGAGGTGTACTTCCGCGACACGGCCCATGGGTTCCTGGCCTGGGCTGTGGCCACGTTGATTACTGCAGTACTGGTGGTCGGTTCGGTGAGCAGTGTCTTCAGCGGCGGCGTGAAAGCCGGTGCCAGTGTTGCAGCCGGCGCGGCCAGCGGCATTACGCAAGCCGCCGGCAGTGCCGCCAAAGGTGTCAATGGCGGCGACTTCGACTACTACGTCGACAGCCTGTTCCGCGACGACCGCCCGGTAGCCGTCAGCGATGACGCCGCCCACGGCGTGGTTGCCCGCATCTTCACCCGCACCCTGAGCAATGACGGCCAATTGGCCGCTGAAGACCGTGCCTACCTGGCCCAGTTGATCAGCCAGCGCACCAACCTCAGCCAGGCAGATGCCGAAGCGCGTATCGACAAAGTCTATGGCGATGCCCGCAAAGCAGTCGAAGACGCCAAGCTTAAAGCCAAACAAGCCGCTGACACCGCCGCCAAGGTCGCTGCCTACACGTCGCTGTGGACCTTTGTTGCTCTGTTGATCGGCGCGTTCTTCGCCAGTTTCGCAGCCACCTTTGGCGGTCGCCGTCGCGATGCCGTGGTGTATGTGGAAACCGAACACTTCGTCCGTTAATTCATTCAAGGCCCGTTCTTTCAAGGAGAGCATCATGCGTTCACTACTGCTTTGGTTCCTCGGTGTGCCTATTCCTGTGATCATCCTGATCGCGATCTTCATGCACTGATTACCGTTTCATCCAAGCCGCGCCTGAGTAACAGGCGCGGCTTTTTGCTGCAAGGCCAGCCAGCTGGTCACCAGTAACACACTCGCGACCGATGTCATGATCACCAATGGCGCAGAGGTGCCATCGGACAACAACCCGGTCGCCCAACTGCTCACCGCCGTCAGCAACATCTGGGTGAAAAAGAACAGCCCGGATGCCGTTCCCGCGATTGCGCCATAAGGCTGCAGCACCGACAGCTGACAGGCCGGAATCGTCATACCCACCGATACCATGATCAGTACCATTGGCAACACAATCGCCAGCCATTCCCCTGGCAGTGCCGTTGTGGCCAGTGCAAGAGTGACGCTGCCCAGCAGATTCAGGCCTATCCCCACGGCGATCAAGCGGTCCGGGTCAAAGCGCCTGACCAGGCGCCGGAACAGGTTCGCGCCCAGCATGTAGCCGCTGATCGTGGCGGCGAACACCAGGGCATACGCCGTGGCGGACAGATGGAAGCCGCGTTGCAGCAGCGCCGATGACTCACTGATAAACGGAAAGTAGGTGCTGTACACGCAACCGATGGCCAAGGCGTAACGCAGAAAATAACGATCGCGCAGCAACTGGCCGTAGAGGCGCAGCAGTCCCTGCGGCGGGGCGGCGGCGACTTCCGGCGGGCGGGTTTCGGGCAGGCGGCGATACACCACCACGCACAGCACAGCTCCGATCCCCCCCAGCAGCACGAACAGCCCGCGCCAGTTGATGAACGGCAGCATCAGGCTGCCCAGTACCGGCGCGGCCATGGGTGAGATGGCCATGGCCATGGAGATCAGGCCGAGCAGGCGTGCCTGTTCGTCGCGGTCGAAGTAGTCACGCACCATCACGCGGCCGATCACGGTGGTGCAGCAGCCGCCCAAGGCCTGGAACAGGCGCGCGATGATCAACACGGCGAGGTTGTCCGCCAGGGCGCACGCTGCCGTGGCGAGGACATACAGGAACAACCCGACCAGCAATACCGGACGGCGGCCGAAGCGGTCGGTGAGTGGCCCACTGACCAGCAGCGAAATCGCCGAGCCGAGGGCGTACAGCGTGAGGGTCAGTTGCAACTGGCTGTCGCTGGTGTGGAAATAGTCAGCCATGGCGGGTAGGGCCGGCAGGTGCATGTCCAGGGTGACGCGTGGCAAGGCGATGAGCGCGGTCAGCAGCATCAGCCAGAACCCAGTGGAGAGGGCGCGTTGAGTCATGGGGCGTCTCGAAGCAAGGAGTAGAGCCCGGACTCTAGCTGTATTGTGGTTTAATTCTGAGGACCACTTATGCCTTGTTTGATAGGACCACTATGAGCCGAGGAAAAACCGCATCCGTGCTCGACCTGCCGCGTCCCGACACGCTGGGCGCGGGCAAGCAGCAGGGCGCCTACGAAGCCTTGCGCGGGGCGATCCTCAACCGGCAATTGCCGGCGGGCAGCCGCTTGCCCTCCACGCGCAGCCTGGCCGAGCGCTGGTGGGTGTCACGTGGCACGCTGGAAGCCGTGTTCGACCGCCTGCACAGCGAAGGCTATGTAAAACGCGTCGCCGGGTCTGGCACGCGGGTGTGTGCGGTAATCCCGGAGCAGTTCATCGCCGCGCCGTTGGCCAAGGACATACCTCGTCGCCCTGCGGAGCCTGATCCGCCGGATGTCGGTGTGCAGAGCCATGTGCCCTTTGTCGCACGCCGCCCGGATGCCAGTCTGTTTGACCTGAAGACCTGGGCCCGCTGCATCTCCCGTGGGTTGCTGGCAGCAGGGCCGGGCGTGCTGGAAGCATCGCACCCGGCCGGCCTGCCTGAATTGCGCGCACAGATCGCCGACTACCTGCGCAGCTATCGCGGCCTGCACTGCGAGGCCGATGAAGTGATCGTCACCACCGGCATCCGTCATGCCCTCGACTTGATTGCGCGCAGTGTGCTCAAGACGGGCGAGACGGCCTGTGTCGAAGACCCCGGCTACCTGCCGGCGCGGCGTCTGTTCGCCCTGGCAGGCGCCAATGTGCAGGGTATTCCCGTCACTGCCGAGGGCCTCGACACTGGCCAACTCCCTGAGAGGGCGCGCTTGGCCTATGTCACACCGGCGCACCAGGCGCCGCTGGGCATGACCCTGTCGGTATCCCGTCGCCTGGCGTTGCTGGACTGGGCCGCTCGCGCCGACGCCTGGGTGGTCGAAGACGATTACGACAGCGAGTACAACTACAACACCGCGCCGCTGGCGGCGCTCAAATCCCTGGATTCGGCCGACCGCGTGATCTATTGCGGCAGCTTCAACAAGAACCTGTTCCCCGGCTTGCGCGTAGGCTTCATGGTGGTGCCCAAGGTGTTGCGCCGCGGACTGTTGCGCACCTTGCAACTCACCGGGCATTCGGTGGGGGCCACTGATCAATTGGGGCTGGTGGAGTTCTTGCGCAGCGGCGCCTTCGTACGTCATTTGCGTGCCTCGCGCCAGGCGTACCAGGCCCGACGCGATACGTTGCTGGAGTGCCTGGGCGGGCACTGCGCGGTCAGCGGCCAGCAGGCCGGATTGCATTTTGTGATGTGGCTGCCAGCGGGTGTCGAAGAGGTCGAATTCTGCAACCGCGCTGCTGAAGCAGGCTTGACGCTGCAGCCGCTGGGCAAGTTCTGTCACGGGGTGACCTTGCCGCCGGCGGTGATCATTGGCTACACGGCACTGACCCTGGCGCAGATCCGCTACCACGGCCGCGCGTTGGCGCAGTTGTGGTAGGCGTCGTCAGTCGTCGAACCCGACTTGCTCGTGAATCTCATCCACCTTCAACTCCAACCGGTACGCCACCGCAATAAACAACGCCTGGCACAGGCACAGGGTGGCGCTCAACGAGCGGAAGGCAAACGACGAACCTTCATTCACCAACAGCACCGCGTTCGCCCGCTTGGCCAGGGGCGACAGGTTGCTGTCGGTGATGATCAGGGTCTTGGCCTGATGATGCTGGGCGATGCGCAGGCAATGCTGCGTCTCTTTGCCGTAGGGCGTGAAGCTGATGGCGATCACCAGGTCATTGGCGCGCACGCTGCGCATCTGTTCGCGGTAGCTGCCGCCCAGGCCTGAGATCAGATGGATGCGTTTGTTGGTGTGCTGCAGGTTGTAGACCAGGTAGTCCGCCACCGCGAAGGAGCGGCGCACGCCGACCACGTAGATATTGTCGGCATTCACCACCAGGTCCACGGCTTTGTCGAAAGCGACATCATCCAACTCCAGCCCCAGGCGCTCGATGCCGGACAGGGTCGCGTTGACGCACTCGCGCGCCAGGTCGCCGCCGCTGGCTTTCTGCGACTTGTTGGCGATCATGCTGCGGATGCGCTGCTGATAGTTCTGCACCGGCGTGGTCTT
>Ga0308165_1001874_pt1 | contig 27591 bp, 29 predicted proteins | sample PhyWR2_FD_201032 | JGI IMG/M metagenome (GOLD analysis project Ga0308165, IMG submission 201032) | Phyllosphere microbial communities from UC Gill Tract Community Farm, Albany, California, United States - DLSLW.R2 | ecosystem: Host-associated > Plants > Phyllosphere > Unclassified | place: USA... | reverse complement strand
AAGCCTTTATCTTTGCATTAAAGGATTCTGCCGAGGCATTGGTTGATCTGTTATCGAAGTAGTTTAGTATCGTTTCGTAGTTGTTCTGGATTGTTCTTGAAATTGTGTTAAACGATTTGAATCCAGCAGATTCTACTTGATTATACCAAATGGCCAGCTTTTTAAAAGCAATTATCCTATCCTTGGATGTACTGAGTATAGTGGACAAACCCTGACTCAGTTTATAGGCCTGTTCAAGATCAGGATACAAGCCAAATAAAAGTTCTGCCCGATGTGATTGTGAAGGTGTCCAGCTGACCTCTCGCTTGAACAGTAAGTATCTACTTCTTGCGAGCAATTGTTTTACTGTATCACCATTTTCCAGTAATTCCGGCACCCAGCGTTTTTTTACAGTCTTGGCCAGCTCCATTTCCTTATTTTCCTGTTCTATGGCCTCCCATCTATATCTTATCCTTATTTCCTGGACGCCTTCGGTAGCCAGTTGCTGTACGTGAAAGCGATCAGAAACCAGTTTGGCCTGAGAAAAGCACCGTTTAACGATACGAGACATAGTTGGAGCAAGATCCAGAGTAACTTCTTTCACTTTTCTGCGCAAGCCTACCTTAATCTGAGAGAGCACTTTGATTACCGATTCGCTTTCGGTTCCTTTAATAATGGCAACAAGGGCACCTTTTTTACCTTTTGCAGCCTTATTGGTCAACACGGTATATAACTCTCCCTGGGAAAGGCTGGTTTCATCTATGGAAAGATATTCACCCATATTTTCGGGAAATACAAGCCAGTCCTCAGCATGTTCCAGCTGATCCCAAACAGTAAATCCACTCAGATGGCTAGCATACTGTTCCTCAAGACATTTGCCGTCAACACCGAAGAAATGACCTAGCGTTTTACAGCTTATTGGGCTTGAATCCAAATAGCTTTTCAAAAAAAAATGCAAACTCGGTAGTCATCTTGGTGCCATCGGCAACCAGGTTCCAATCCCTGAAAACAATCTTTTTTATATTGAGATTTTGCCACTTGCGCCGCTTCACCTTCAAAAAACAAGGTTTTCCACGCAAAGGAAAATCACGAACGGTGATTTCATCGAAAAAGCCTTTAGAAATCAACTTCTCTCCTGAATACTCTTCGGGATGAATGTTTTTCTCTAAAAGATAAATATGGTAAGAGCCTTCAGAAAGTTCAAACTTATCAAGTTCAAAGTATTCAGTTAACCCTTCTGGTAGTATAAAAGATAATATTGAGCTGTCCAAAATAATAATGTTAAACAAAATTAAATAAACTTCTCAACTCCCCAACTTTTTTGCTTGATCCGTTAAGCTACGGCGGACAAAGAAATCGGATAAGATACACCTGATTTTCATTCCAGATCACTCCTGAACTACAATTTTATCATTCTTTATAATTTATTTACAAAATTTACATTTTTATTTACAATCCAAATTACTGCACCCGAACAATTTCAAAGTAGATTCGCTGAATCAATTTGAAAGGATATGAAAAATAAAAAAAATGTTATCTATGCGCTGATTTTACCGCTGGTTGTGGTGAGCGGACTGGTATTTGCCAATCGGAAAATTAAAAATGAAACTGAGCAACCTCCAAAGCCATTGTCTACTGCTGAAAGAAAAGCCCGCATGGTGAGTGACAAGAAAGAATGGGAAGCTTCAACTGATGGCATAAAATACAAAGAATGGGAGATTTCTCCTGAAGGCAAAAAAGTGCATGCCAGTCATGACAAAATAAGGAAGTATATAAAGGCTTTTGCCAATATGGAGGCTGTGGTAACCTCAGTTACCTTTAAGCGCGCAAATGCGAAATCATCAGGACCAAAATGGCTTATAGTCAGGATTAATGACGAAGAATATATGATGCAATTTGTTCCTGAGGATTTTAAGCAGTTAAATAACCTGAAAGTTAACGATAAAATCATTGTAAGAAGTCGCAGTGCAGGATATTCGCCTAATCACCCATATTTGATTCTATCGGGCGACTATATTGAACTAAATAACAAGATCCTTTTTAAACGTGATTTTAGTAAAAACAATCGTTGCTGAGGATAAGCCTGGTAAACAGATTGCCTTCCATATTCTCTAAAGGCATTAAATTACCATAATAGCGTTAAAAAAATATAATGTTTGGGCTACTCGAATAACAGGCTACCCTAATAACAGAAAGTTGATTTGAAGCGATACCGCTAACGATCAACTTTTTGGCTTAAAAATATTGTTCACTATAGCACCTGTAGAGAGTTTTGCTTCCTTCATACCTTTCCCTTTTGAATACCAATAAACAATCAGCAACAAGAAAAATAATTAACTACAAATCAAGCAGATAATTTAAATATCTCAAAAAGTTTCATCAACTCTTTTGAAAACTGAAAATATTATATACCTTTGCACTCCTTCAAACGGAGTATTGAAGTAACATAGAGTGCGGGGTGGAGCAGTTGGTAGCTCGTCGGGCTCATAACCCGAAGGTCGCACGTTCGAGTCGTGTCCCCGCTACCAAAAGAGTTGAAAGACACTCTAATTATTTAATGGCCCGTTCGTCTAGGGGTGAGGACGCCAGATTTTCATTCTGGAAACAGGGGTTCGATTCCCCTACGGGCTACAATCCCGCTTTATGATGAGTAGAGCGGGATTTTTGCTTTATAAGCAACCGCTAATTAACTCTTTTTAACTCAAGATTGCTTCCGCATACTTTCTTTAACTTTTTCCCGATGCTGTTTACCCCAGGCACTGAGTTCGGCCAGCACATCTTTCAATGTTTCACTGTAATCGGTTGCTTCGTAAATAATGCTTACCGGTGTAGTGGGATATACCTTACGTTTGATAAAATCATTTAATTCCAAATCTTTTAATTCTTTAGCCAATACTTTGGAGGATATCCCCACCACTTCATGCTGAAGTTCATTAAACCTTTTAGACGATTGCACAAGGGAAAGGATCAAAGCCAGCTTCCATTTTCCGTTCAGTACATACAGCGCATCTATTACGTTTTTAAGCGAACCCTCGCAGGCCAGTTTATCTGGTAATGCCTGATTTTGAATGACTTTCATAGCTACAAAGATAAACACTTACCCCAATGTAAGCGCTTACCTTTAGGTAACGAGTAACTTTTTATCAGCAGCTAACCCTAGTTTTGCTTTCCATTAATCAATTAAGTTTTATGAAACATATCCTTCATTTAAAATCAAGCATACAGGGCACAATATCGTACAGCATTAAACTGGGCGATGCTATTGTTGAAGAAATCAAGCTCAAATATCCTGACAGTACGGTTGAAGAACTCAACCTGGTAGATGTTGACATCCCACACCTTAAACCTGAAGTATTGCGAACATTCTTTATTCCCAGCGATCAACTGACTGAAGAAGAAAAAGCGTCTGTCGCCCTTTCAGATGCACTGGTTAAACAGTTATTATCTGCAGATATTATTGTAATCGGCGCACCGCTGATTAATTTCACCATCCATTCATCACTAAAGGCATGGATTGATCACATTACCAGAGCAGGAATAACATTTGGCTACAATGAAAATGGTCCTATTGGAATGGTTACCGGTAAAAAAGTTTATGTTGCCATGTCGTCGGGCGGTGTCTATTCTGAAGGCCCAGGGAAAGCCAACGATTTTGTGGCTCCTTATTTAAAGGCATTTCTTGGATTTTTAGGAATGACAGATCTTACTGTATTCCGCGCCGAAGGGTTAAAAGTGCCAGGAATTAAAGATCAGGCCTTCGCAAGGGCTGTTGAAAGCATCACGATTGATTAATTCTTTAATTGACAGGCTTATGCCTAAAGTAAAATACCCTTAGATCGGATGATCTTAGGGTATTTTAATACACATCTAGACAGTATTGCTGCCTCAATATATATTATTCTCCACCTTTGGTAATCACAACACTGGCTACATTTTGCCAGTTTTGAATCACCTGATCGTAAAAGGGTTCATCTGCAGAACCGCCTTTCCAAATGGAATAAAGCTTTTTATTGTCCTTTCCAACATAGCTACGGGCATAAAGCTCCAACGACTTGGTTTTAATCCCTGTTAATACGTTATTGAGGTTGAAGCTGAACGTGGCTTTATAATTATCGCCAACACCAATTACCAAATTTTTAACGGCAAGATTTGCTTCAAATGGGTAAGAACTACCAACTTGTAAACTATCAACACCGCCTGAGGTATTTGTGAACGTCCCTTTAAAATGGAAAGCAAACTCTGAACGTGGAGACTTCCTACAAAATAACTTCACTTTCACATCCTGATATGAACCTACGGGTAATTGAATTACGCCAGCTAAAGCATCTGAGCTAAAAATGTTTAGGTTTTTACCTACGATAATAGTGGTATCGAGTAAACCCTGGTGTTGCGCTGCGAGCGAAATCTTTTCTACCCAAACCGTAGCGTAACACCAATTCACAACAACCATACTGTCTGGTACTACCGATCTTTTTGTAGCCACACTAATATTGTTAGCCTTAGCAAAATAGGATATCTTACCAAAATCAGAAGTAGTTTCTTCAGTTGTGTTACTTTTTTTGCAGGATATAATAGCTAATACGATGAGTAATGCACCCAAACCGTGTTTGGTACATAAAGAGATACGTTTCATTAAATATTTGAGGGTTAAATGATTTGATTTAAAGATATAAAGAATTTTCAAATTGGTAATTGATCTTTCTATTTTGTTGAGTAGATTCGAATTTGTGAATATAATTCTGATCACACAAATTCATTTAATGCTAAAAATTCCAGAGAAATTTCTGGCCGCAAGAGCATTTAATCACCATGGCAAATCAAGAAAACGACCCGGCTAAAATTCATTATTTTGGGTGCCTTGCCGCAAGGCACCATTTAATTATGTGTTTTACAACACTTAAGAATGGGATTAAAAAAATGGTTTCAAAGAATAATCTAAAATAGATAAAAATCTATTAGCTACAAATGGCTCAAGGCTTTTCCCCTATGCCCAACGATTTTTTTACACTAAATTCAAAGCCTTATCCCTATAATTGTATCGAAGAGTACAATAAATACTCTTCACTAATATTGGGTAAATTCCTTTCTTATTTTGTTTAAGTGATGCAAACAATCCATCCCAATCAACAGCTACCTATTTATACCATAGAACCCGATGAGATAGCGGGCTATAAAAATTTTAGGGTTTATCAGTTCGAAGGTACCTTACCAAGTCAATCCGAACTGCTCATCCCCCACCGGAAAGACCATTATCTGATTGTTCTGATCCGACAGGCAGATAGCCGCCAGTGGATTGATATGACGCCTTATAAACTAAAGAATAATACCATTTACTTTTCTGGTCCAAACCACATTATCGTAAAGGAAGGGTTTACACAGTTGTGGAGCACGGGTATTGCTTTTACTAAAGAATTTCTTTCTCTGCAGGAAAACGCTTCTTTAAGTAAACTACCTATCATCGAGAATCTGTACGATGGGCACGAATTGCTCCTAAGCGAAGCTGATCTTAATTTTGTGGAAGACTTACTTACCAAAATCAACACCGAATATCTGCAACCTAGCGAATGGCAACAGCGCATGCTTACCGCCTATCTTACCGTGCTGATTACCTATTTAAGCAGGTTATATACTGAGCAGTTTAAAGAAGCTGAGCATTCAATAGACAGGCTTTTGCTGAAAAGTTTTCAGGCAAAAATTAACGAATGTTACCGCGAACTGCGCGAGGTAGGGGATTATGCTTCGCTATTAAATATTTCTGCCGGACATTTAAGCGAGGTGGTGAAAATACAGAGTGGTAAACCAGCAATCAAACATATCCATGAGCGATTGGTATTGGAAGCACAACGCCTGCTTTTTCATACCCCTCTAGCTTTAAAAGAAATTGCTTTTGAGCTCGGTTTTTCCGATACCTCTTATTTTAACCGGTTTTTTAAACGCGAAACCGGGTTAACGCCCGCAGCGTATAGAGCCAGTATCCGCGAAATGTACCATTAATACCGTTGGATGTGTGCTATACAGACGATACACCCGCCATACATTTGTACCATGAAAAATATAAATATGAAAACAGTACTGATTACAGGAGCAAATAAAAGCATTGGCTTTGAAACAGCCAGACAATTATTACAGCAGGGATATTATGTATTTCTAGGCTGTAGGGATATCAAAAAAGGGGCGCAGGCCATAGAACAATTAAAATCTGAAGGACTGAATGAGGTCGAACCAATTGAAATTGATGTAGATAATTCTGAATCCATTAAAGCCGCAGGAACATGGCTTGCGCAAAAAACGCAAGTACTTGATGTATTGATCAATAATGCAGGCATCAGTGGCAATATGCCGCAAACAGCTTTGGAAACAGACATTACTATATTCAGACAGGTATTGGAGACCAACTTTTTTGGCGTAATCGAAGTAACACAAACCTTTATAGATTTATTGAGGCAATCGCCTGAGCCAAGAATTGTTAATGTAACCTCGGGCTTGGGTTCGCTTACCCTACACAACGATCCCACATGGAAATACTTCGGTGTGAAGCCAGCAGCTTATGTTTCTTCAAAAGCCGCGCTCAATGCCTATACCATTGTGTTGGCCAATAACTTGCAAGGTACACCGTTTAAGGTAAACGCGGTTGATCCGGGTTATACAGCTACAGATTTTAACCACCATTCTGGCCCCGGAACCCTACCAGATGCCGCAGCAAGAGTGATAAAAGCCGCAACGCTAGGCGCAGATGGGCCAACCGGACAATTCTTTAGTGACGATAATGCCCCAGAGACTGGAATTAGTGCATGGTAATTATTTTATTGGTTTAAGTGACAGTGATTTTGACAGTTGCTTAAACCTGTTTCTTTAAATTGCCCATCTAATACAATTAATCAAAACTGTTTTGGCTTGCGCTTTTGACCAGCCAATAACACAATTTCGTTTATCCTTTTTGCTCTGGTTTCTGATTTTTTAGCAAGCACCAACCATTGCAAAATACTTTTCCGAACCGATTTGCTTAAACTTGAGAAAAAAGGCTTTGATCCACGTCGGGTTTTAAATGCAGCGATTAAATCTTTAGGGATTTTCAGCTCTTCTACCTCATCCAAAATAATCCACGAACCGTTATCTTTTGCTTTTTCTATACACTCAAAACCTGCCGGGGTCATTAATCCTTCGCTGATTAACCGCTCAACTTTTAACTTGTTTATTTTCGACCATACACTTTTCGGTTTCCGTTTGCAGAAAAACTGCATAAATGTGCGGTCATCTATCGGTTTTGCAATACTGTCTATCCAGCCAAAACAAAGGGCTTCATCTACCGCCTGGCTCCATGAAATGGATGGGACATTGGATTTAATTTTATGGTAAACAAGCCAAACGGATTGTTTTGAAGCATGGTTTTCGATTAACCACTGCCTCCAATCGGCTTGGCTTGCCGGACAAAAAGTTTCGATCTCCTTTTGCGTATTCATCTGCGAATTAGTTTCCGAACTGTCTTAAGTGATGATCAAAATGTTTCCATTGCATCAATGCCCATTCTTCTGGTGTCAGAGGTCCAAAAAATACCTGCGGATGTTTGGTGCATTTGGCAGGGCCGCCTGCCGAAAATGCTTTGATCTGTTTGATTACCTTTGCCTTTTCAGTTTCAAAGTCGGGGTAACCTTTTATGATATAACTTTTATCGGTTGCGCTATTTTTAGGAAATGGTGCTTCACTAAAAAATTTCGGCTTCAATAATTTACCAAACAAGCGGCCAACGAAACCTAGTCTTTCGGGATTATTCAACCCCATGGCCGTTTCGAGCGATGCATTGCAATGGGCCAGCATCTGGTTTACATTCATTTTACCCCATTGTTTCTCTGCGGTTGGAGTAAGTTTTTCGATCCGGGCTAGAATGGCTGTGGTATCGGAAGGGTTGAATAGATTGTTCATGTTCATTAATTTTTTGTTTACCACGCAAAACTAATGCAGCCCAACGACAGCCCTATGTCAGGGGTGTAAATTACATTAATGATTTTTATCGAAATATTCCTGGAGGGTCATTTTATGTGGACTAAATTTTTCCGTAAGCATTTCCAGTTTTTTAATCCTGTCTAAACGAAAAAACCTAAATTCATTTCTTAAACGGCACCAGGCCACGAGCAACCAATTTTCCTGTGTGCTCAATAGTGCAAAAGGCTCAATTAAGCGGTTGCTGGTTTGATTGGCTTCGTTGGTATATTCTATCCTGGTAACATAAAAATTAGTGAGGGCAAACTGTAAATCAGACAGGTTATTGCTGTTCCTTTCGTTATTGAAATTTTGGGTAAAACGGGTACGTTCGGCCAAAAGATTCACATTATCTTTTACCTGATGCACCAATACGGCTTTAATTTTATCAATGGCCTCCAGGTAATCTTTTATAAAAGAAGCATCCTTGTTTTTCAGCACCAATTGTTCGGCCAGTATCAGGGCATTGGCCTGGCTTTCGGTAAACATTACAGGAGGTATTTTATAACCTTCCATTAAGCGATAACCCTTTCCCTCTTCGGTAAAAACAGGAACGCCTGCCTGTTCTAAGGCTTTAATGTCGCGATAAATGGTTCTTACGCTAACTGAAAATCTTTTGGCCAGCTCCGGCGCAGTCAAAAGTCGCTTCGTTTGCAATTGGGTTAAAATTGCTGTAAGCCGCGAAAGCCGTGTGGTATCGTTATCGTTCATGTTCCAGATTTTTCATTAAGACTAACGAAGTTCTTCCATAGCGCAATCTCATTCTGACTTCGTGAGTCAATGATACAAAAAACCGGGCTTCTTTTGACTCAAGCATTATATGATAGATGCTGAAACAAGTTCAGCAAAACGGTCAAGGAAATAGAAATGACGAGAAAGACTACGATAACCTGATCATTTCGCCAGTTTTAACGGATTCATCGCAAGCGAAAGCAATCCTTAAACTGTTTACCGCATCATTAGTTGCATCAGTTAGATTGATATCTTCGGCGATGGCTTTTAAAAAATAGCGCTGCTCGCGGTTACAAAGCTCCTGGTGATCGGGTTCATCAGTCAGGTCAATCCATTCATCAGCTTTACTGAATTCGTCCTGAGCATCTAAATCTGCATGATGCACCTTAATCGATTCGGTTTTGGTATGGGCATCAATGTTATCGGAGTTTCCGGCTGCGCCTGCTTTTTTGGCCGTGATGGATACCGATCCTTTCGGACCGAAAACATCTTTAATAAAAAAAGCATTGTCGCTTACCATTGGGCCCCATCCTGCTTCATACCAGCCTACGGAACCATCTTCGAAACGGATCTGCAACTGCCCGTAATTGTAATTCCATTCAGGGATATCATCAGTAAGCCGCGCACCAATGGCACTTACCTGTACAGGTTTCGACCGCGTCATCTGGCACATGATATCGATATAATGAACAGCACAATCTACAATCGGGCTTAAACTTTTCATCAGGTTACGGTGAACCGTCCATTTAGAGCCGTGGCTCTGTTGGTTCAGGTTCATGCGCATCACCAAAGGTTTTCCCATTTCCTGGGCCAGTTCGGTAAATTTCTCCCACGAGGGGTGATAGCGAAGGATATAACCCACCAATAACTTTTTATGGGCTTTTTTTGCAGCCTCTGCTACTTTTATTGCCCCTTCAACGCTATCTGCCAGGGGTTTTTCGATAAACACATGGCATCCACTTTCGAAAGATTTAATCGCATAAGCTTCGTGTGTATCGGGATAGGTGGAAATGCAAACCGCGTCGGGTTTGGTAAGGTGCTTCGTAAAAATCGGTGTACAAATCATATTGCCCACCTAATTTCTCGTTGAGGATTTCCTTACTTTTCCCTGTAGAAACCAATCCACATATTTCAAAACCTGGCAAAGTATGGTAAGCCGTGGCATGGGATGCGCCCATATTACCACAGCCTACCACTAACACTTTTAAATTCTTATTCTCTGTCGACATATTAAATCTTAAACGCCCAAAGTCCACCCTTTGCGGTATTCGCGTTTTACAAACTGGTTTACTTCATCAAAATTGGTCACCTTCATATTTACCTTATCCCAAAGCATTTTGATATCTCTGCCTGGAAAACTGATTTTGCCTGCCGTATCTCTGCGCTGCACATCTGTTCCTCTAATAGCTAAATTGGCAATCAACAACGTTTCGGTAAGCGGGCCGGCAATTTCAAATGGTGAGCTGAGTTGCATTTTGCCATATCCGGCAATTGCAGCTTCGGCAAACTGGGTATAATGACCTTCTTCCTGGTTCACAATACGCGGAATGGTAATTTTGGTTTTATCTGATTCGTTGCGCGATAAAGGCAATAACCTTGGGTTTTTGCCGTAAGTTTCACAGATCATTTTCCCTTTTGTACCGATAAAAAGCACACCATTATCACCAAAACTTTCATTTGCGCCCAATTCTTCAGGGCGTTCGGGTTTAATCCCACCATCCATCCAGTGTACCTGTACTTCGTGTTTGGTTTTTGGTGTTTTGGCGAAAGTCATGATTACGTGGCTCGACGGCGGACAGCTTTCTGGCAGATAGGCGCGTTTAAATTCATCTACATAAACACTGCCTACACTGCATTCTACACTGATCGGCGTATCCAATCCCAATACCCTAAATGGTGGTTCTACCAGGTGGCAACCCATATCGCCAATGGCTCCGGTACCATAATCCCACCATCCTCTCCAGTTGAAAGGAACCAGTTTATTGATGTAATCTTTATAAGGCGCACTACCCAACCACAGGTCCCAATCCAATTCTTTTGGCACTTCTTCTTTGGCGGTTGGCCAGGATATTCCCTGTGGCCATACCGGGCGGTTGGTCCAGCAATAAACGGTATGCACTTTACCGATCCGGCCAGCATCGTACCATTCCTGAAGTCTTCTTACCCCATCGCCTGATGCGCCCTGGTTTCCCATCTGCGTAACCACTTTATAACGGTTTGCGGCTTCGGTTAACATCCTGGCTTCATAAATATCATGCGTTAGCGGTTTTTGCACATATACGTGTTTGCCCAGCTGCATGGCGGCCATAGCAATCTGCGCATGGGTATGATCGGGTGTGGATACGGTTACGGCGTCAATGTTTTTGCCTTCTTTATCCAGTAACTCACGGTAATCTTTATAATATTTTGCCTTTGGAAAGTTTTTTAGGGAATTTGCAGCTCTTCTATCGTCTACATCGCACAAAAAAGCAACATCGGTTTTACCGCCCCTAACAATACTGGCAATATCGCCCTCTCCTTTTCCGCCTGAACCGATACCAGCCAATTGCAAACGATCGCTCGGTGCCAGAAAACCTGGCCCGCCCAATACATGTCGGGGTACGATCATAAATCCGGCCGCAGCAAGTGCCGTTGTTTTAATAAAGTTTCTTCTCGAATTTTCGGTTTTCGAATTTGCCTTATCTTCTGTCATTATTTGGGATATTATAATGCTAAATTTAATTATTTCTTTTTAGTTGTTGCTTTCGCTTCTATTTCTTTTTTAGCTGGAGTTGCTTTGCTCAGGTCTTTAATCCTGATGTTGCGGAACTGAACCGGCGAACCATGACCAAGAAAGCCAATATGCCCACTTTCGCGCAACAACCCTGGATGTTCCTGATGATCGGGTGTACCGTTTTTCTTGAAAGGCTCGATATCTCCGTCTAAAATTACAGTACCATTTAAGATCACTTTAATTTTAGACCCCTTGGCAATTACTTCTTCGTAGTTCCATTCTCCGGTAGGTTTTAAAAACCCCCTTTTGGCTGGAATGGTTCCATACACCGAACCATGGTATTGGTATACTTTAAGATCTTTATAAATTGGCGCATCATTATCCAAAATCTGTAATTCCATACCCGCGTAAGCTGCATCACCTTCTAATGGGGCTCTTATGCCCAATCCATTGTTTGCGCCAGGCGTTAGCTGAAACTCGAAACGGTATACAAAATCGCTGAATTCTTCTTTGGTGAACAAGTTACCACCTGACCCTTTGCCTGGTTTTGGACGGATGGCGATGTTTCCATCTTCGATCACATAATCAGTTGTATTGCCTGTCCAGCTGTGCATATTGGTCCCATCGAACAATACTTTATAGCCTTCTTTTTTCTCTTGCGCACTCAGTTCAAAAGCTTTTGGGCGGGGAATTTCTTTGATATAGATATCTCGGTAAGCCACCGGCGATCCATGTGCCTGTAGTTCAATCTGTTCTTCTGCAAAAATCGGCAGGCTCCTGTCCCAGTAATTTTCCAAGATGACGTTATCGGTAACCAATTCCCCGTTTAGGTAAACGGTAACACGGTCGCCCTTCATTAAAATCCTAAAAGTATTCCATTCGTCTAATTTGTTATCAGCTACTTTTAGCGGTTTGCTTTCGTTGGTCTGGTTGTTGTATAATCCACCAGAGCCTACCTGAGCACCTACTTTGGTACGGGCAAGATCCCAGATTTGCACCTGTGGTGTGCCACGTAAGTAAATACCGGCATCGCCTTCTCCTTTTTTATCGTCGATGATTTTCCAATCAACCAGCATCTCAAAATCACCATATTTTTTAACGGTTGCCAGGTTATTGCCATGGCTTTGAAACTGCAGTTCGCCATTTACCACCTTCCAGCTTTCCTGCGCTTCGGCATCCGCTTTGACCTGTGCATCGGCTATGGTTTTAGCATCCATTTTTGATCTTTTGATCGGATCGGCTACAAGTCCTTTCCAACCGGATAAATCTTTTCCGTTAAAAACCTGAACAAAACCTTCGCCAGCTTTCATTTCTGAAATATACTTGCGCATGCCTTCTTTCTGGTAGCCTGCATCACCGCCGGTGATTACGGCAATGGTTTTATTCAATAAGTTTTTTACAATGTCGCCATTGTAGGTTCCGGCCATGGTAATGTTCATCACCGCATTTGCCGCAGCTTGTTGTAAAGCTGTGTTATCTAAATACTGACCTGCAAATACAATCGCATTAAAACATTTGGCCTGTTCGGTATCTTTAAGAATCTGTTGTTGCTGAGCTGGAGTTTTGGCTACAGCCATCGCATTGCGCAACAACAATAAACGTTGCTCTGCAGGGTAGTTTGTTTTTCTTATTAAATTTAGATAACCAACAATAGCCTGGTTTAAAAAATCGGCATTGGTAGTAGTTCGCGCAATATTGATCAGCGCATCGGTTGAGCCGGCATCCGACCATGAAGAAAATGCTTCGATAGCTGCTTTTTTGGTGGCATCATCACCTGTGGCATAAGCTTCAGAAACCGCTTTTAAAGATTTCTGTCCGCCCAGACTGCCCAAAACTTTGTATAATAATAATTTCTTATCAGCAGCTGTACTGCCCATCTGTTGAAGAATGGCGTCAGTCTGTGCGTCCTTATCTGTGCTTCCTTTTACGGAGGCAATAATGGCATCCTGCACAGCGGTAAGCTCAGCGGCATCGGTGGTCTTATTTAAAAGATCAAATAACTGTGCCTTGTTTTCGGCTACGGCAACATGTTGTAGCGAAAGAAATGCTGCTTTTCGCACTTCAGCGTTTTTGCTGTTTAATGAAGTATAAATAACCGCAGTTTGCTTTGTGGCTGCACGGGCAGCTAAAATATTGATCAAAGCAACCTGTACTTCTGGTTTGGCTTTAGGGATAAATGCAGCAACCTTAGTAGATACGCTTTCGCCTTTTATTCTTAAAATGCCGTTCGAAATGCCTGCAATATCTGTGGCGTTGCCTTTAGCCATCAGTTTTAAAAGGTCATCCAAAACTTCTTCCTGACCAAGTTTTACTGCTGCGTTGATAGCGGCCAACTTTACCTGCTGATCATCACTTTTGATCAGTTTTAACACATCAGGCAGCACAGATTTTACCTTGCTGCTGGCGAACATATCCAGAATGGAAACCTGTGTAGGTCCATCAACTTTTTTAAGCTGACCTACCCAAGCTGCACTATTGGTATCATTTAGACCAGCTGCCGCAAATTTAACTGCCGCCGTGCGGAACTCAAATTGTTTATCGGCCATAGCAGCCAACAATGCCTGCTGGTCAGTTTGGCTAACTGAAAGCAATTTTAAGGCTGCTATGCGTTCGTTTACCTGATCATCGGCAGTTGCCTTTTCTAAAATGGTTTTGGCTATGTTTTCTACGCTGGCTTTATCTGTCCCAATGCTTTTCTGTGCATACACCAATAAAGCCGCTACGGCATTGGTTTCATCGTATTTATAACCCGCCTGTTCTGCTGCTTTTACCAAAATTTCTTTGGATGATGCATCGCCGATATTGGCCAGGGCGTACAAGCTCACTTTGCTTAATGCTTTATCGGTACCTGTGGCCAATGGTGCAATAACAGTTGCTGCCGCCTTTGAATTGCTATGACCCAAGGATTCTACAATAGCGATTTTGGCTTTACCATTTGCTTTCCCTAATCCGTTAATCAAGGCAGTAGTAGCCGAAGCAGTCCCAATTTTGGCCAGTGCCCGCGATGCCTCGTCAGCCAATTGCTCATCTGCAAGGTAACTTTCCAAACAAGTTACCGCAGCATCGTTTCCTACCAGGTCGAACTGACTGATGATAAAAGCTTTATTCTGTTTATCAGTTAATTTGGCCAATGATTTGCAATAGGCACTAACCGCCATATTCCGAGTAGCTTGCTGACCGCTTTTTGTCGCATAAGCAGTAAGCCCGCCTACCGCATATTCGATTAAGGCATTGTTTCCTTTTTCTGAAGTCGTTAAACCACCGATTAAAGTTACGTATCCATCCTCACCAAGTTCTGCAACTTCTTTCATGTTGCGTTCTAACTGTGCGGCGTTTCTGGCTGGCAATTGTGCCAATAAATCGGCAATACGTGTGGTGGTGGTTCTTTCGTCTTTTTTATCCTGGGCAAGTACTGTTAAGGTAAATAATGCATTCGAAAGCATTACAATGGCCAACAGCACCAATAATATTTTTTTATTCATGATGGTTTGTATTTTGGAATGGTTTAAATGGAAAATGGTGCACGCATTACAGGATTAATCAATCTGTTTGCAGCCTCATCATCAATGAACTCTTGCTTTACAGGGTCGAACTTTAACGATCTTCCCAATCGCAAAGCAGCCAGACCAATATTTACAATGTTACATGAACGGTGTCCGTTCTCTTCATTCAGCGCAAATTTCTTTCTGGTTCTAACCGACTCAGAAAATTCTACAATCTCCGGATCTGGATCAGGGAATTGTGCCAGTTTCCGTTCGAGGTCAGGGATATCCGATTTAAAACCTGGATATAACTTCCCTTTTGGCCCTTCGATATAAGGCACATTGGTATCTTTACCTTCGCCATCCAAAATAATCTGACAACCATCGGCATAGGTATAAGTAATCCTGCGCCAAATGCCTACGGCATCGGTATGTTGCTGTGGTGCATCCACTTCTACAGAAATCGGATTGGTATCATCTTTTCCTAAAAAGTACTGTATTGGATCAATATAATGTTGCCCCATATCGCTCAAGCCGCCGCCATCATAATCCCAGTAACCCCTAAAAGTTTGATGCACACGGTGTGCATTATAAGGTTTATAAGGTGCAGGTCCTAACCATGCGTTATAATCCAATTCAGGCGGAACTGGCTGAGGCTCCAAATGATCTTTTCCTACCCAGTAAAATTTCCAGTCGTAACCGGTATGTTTGCTTACGGTTACCTTTAAAGGCCAACCCAGCATACCACTGTCTACCAGTTTTTTGATCGGTTTAACCGTTGTACCCATACCATAAAAAGTATCTTTAAACCTAAACCAGGTATTTAACCTAAACATACGGCCGTTCTGTTTTACGGCTTCTACAACTCTTTTGCCTTCACCGATGGTATGGGTCATTGGTTTTTCGCACCAGATATCCTTGCCTGCATTTGCAGCATCTACAGCCATTATACCGTGCCAGTGCGGCGGGGTAGCTATATGCACAATATCTACTTCCGGCAACTGTATCAGTTCCCTATAATCACTAAATGTTTTCACCCCTTTGTCCAACATACCTGCGGCCTGTTTCAGGTGATTTTTGTCGACATCACAAATGGCGACTACCTGGGTACCCTCATATTCGAAATGGCCCCTACCCATTCCACCAACACCGATTACGGCTTTGGTTAATTTGTCGCTTGGTACAAGGTAGCCTTGTCCGCCCATTACATAACGTGGTACAATGGTAAAAGTGGCCAGACCGATCGCCGATTTCTTGATAAAATCGCGCCTGGAATTCTGTTGTTTTTGTGGTTCTTCTTTAGTTTTCATTTTGGTTATCTGTGTTGTAGAAATGGGTTAATGCCGTGGTTAGTCAGCTTGGTTTAAACCCATCAATAGTTTAATGTTAGCAAGAAATTATTGTAAAGACAAAACATCACTAATTTCTTTACGCATTAAAAAAACTTTAATAAAATTTTAATAGAAGTTATCTATATTTATCAAAACAGTATAATTAACCTCATGAATCTTAATCTATTAAATCACTTAATATCAGATTGCAACGATCGGCAGTTGGTTTATAAACACAAGCTTATCAAACATCTTTTTAATTTAGGCGCTTCCTCAGTTTCTACCTTATGTGAGATCATGGATATGAGTACACCGAGTTTGTTGAAACTTTTAACGGGTTTGATTGATGAGGGCTGGATAGAAAAGAAGGGTTATGGACAATCCATAGGAGGGCGAAAACCCGATCTTTATTGCCTAAAGGATAAAAAGATCCTGATCCTCTGCATCGATATTGAATTATTCAACACCAAAATTACGGTCATTGATAACAACTATAATTTCATTCTTGATGTTAAAACCATTCCATTACCCATTTCGAAAAGCAGGACAGATTTCTTCAGCCTTTTAAATGCCCAACTTCAGGACATCTTAAAATCGGCAGGAATAGACCACAAACAACTGATTGGATGTAGTGTGGGCATGCCTGGTTTAATTGACGCAGAAAAGGGAGAAAACTATAGTTATTTTTTAAGCGACGGGGAAAATATTTCTTTAACAGCAGCATTTGAAAAAATCTTAAACATACCTGTTGTGATACAAAACGATGTAAATGGCTCGTCGATGGCCGAGTTTACACACGGTATGGCCAAAGGCAGAAAAAATGTGCTTGTATTGTTAATGGACTGGGGCGTAGGCCTCGGCATTATTATGGATGGTAAACTAAGACAGGGCACCTGCGGTTTTTCGGGAGAACTGGGGCACATGCCTTTTATCGAGAATGGGGCTTTGTGTTACTGCGGAAAACATGGCTGTTTGGAAACTGTTGCTTCCGGAAATGCTTTGTCAGAAATGGCTAAAGAGGGTATTTTATCAGGCAAAAACTCAATGCTGAGTAATCTCCCCAATGAAGAACTGGAAAGAATTGAACCCGCATTGATTATCAAAGCGGCAAACAAAGGCGATCAATATGCCATCCAGCTACTCTCAAATGTGGGCACCCACATGGGCAAGGGAATTGCGGTACTGATTCAGTTATTTAATCCAGAACTGATTATTTTAAGCGGTAAAATTGCCAGTGCGAAACAATATATCACACTGCCGATGCAACAGGCCATCAATACTTACTGTATGACGCAGATCAGGGAAAAAACAACTATTGTATCTTCTGAACTGGGCGAAGACTCTCGATTATTGGGTTACGCAGCAAGTGGCATTGATCAGTTTATGGAAGCTTTTATCAAAAAAGTTAAAAAGCTAAAGAAATAAGGTTTTAAATTGGCTCGAAAACCCCTAAAATTGTCTGTTATCGGCACCTTATTTTCCGATAGCTTATTTAGATTTGTATAGCAAATACATAAAACCAATGGAAACGTATAAAAAAGCAGGTCACGAAAAGGTTAATGGCATTAACATGTATTACGAAATTTATGGCGAAGGCGAAATTCCGCTGGTTTTGATACATGGCGGCGGTTCTACCATTCAATCTACATTTGGCAGACTTATCCCTTTTTTGGCAAAATCGGGTAAGGTAATCGCTGTAGAGCTACAAGCGCACGGCCGCACCAGCGATCGGGATCAACCAGAATCTTTTGAACAGGATGCAAAGGATGTAAGCGCTTTATTAAATCAACTCAAAATAACAAGGGCCAATTTTTTAGGCTTCAGCAACGGCGGAACAACAACTTTGCACATTGCAGCGCACCATTCGGCATTGGTGAATAAAATTATTGTGATTTCGGCCAATTATCAGCGAGAAGGTTTAATCGAAGGATTTTACAATGGTTTTGGCGATGCCACCATCGATCACATGCCTGCACCACTTAAAACAGCATTTTTAGCGGTAAACCCAGATCAAAATGAATTACAAACCATGTTCGAAAAGGACAAACAGCGCATGCTTGATTTTGTTGACCTTAGTGACGATGACCTAACTGGAATTAAATGTGATGTTTTATTAATGGTGGCTGATCGCGATGTGATCAGACCCGAACATGTGGTTAAAATGTCGAGATTGATTGCAAATGCAAAGCTGGTTATTTTACCTGGCTTACATGGTGCGATGATCGGTGAAAACCTTAATCCGGATGTAAGCGACAAAACCATCGGAATTACTGCGCATCTGGTGGAAACTTTTTTGAATAAATAGCTGTTCAGGCTTCATCCATCGAAAAATTACCCTCGGCTGATTTAGCATTTAATATCTTTGCCGCATGGAACACGTATTGGATAATCCGATTTATCATGCCTTAACATCTGGTCATCGCCATCTTGCAAAAGGTGTAGACGAGGTGAAATATTATACTGAAGACATTACGGCTTTTGCGGGCTTAAAAGATAACGCACAGGAGAACTTAAATACACTCTATCAGATCAGTCCTCCAGAAAGCCTTTTTGTATTTTTCGCCAAAACACCAGTTGAAATACCTGCACCATGGAAGTTGCTTACCCATATTGATATGTTCCAGTTTATTTTTCGCGGAAAAGACATTCCAACGGTTGATGCGATTGCTATCAAAGATCTGGATTTGGTGCATGTTACTGAAATGACCAATCTGGTAGAATTAACCAAACCAGGCCCATTCCTCGCCAAAACCATCGAACTGAGCAATTATACAGGCATATTTAAGGATGGAAAACTGGCGGCTATGGCCGGGCACCGTTTTTTCCCGAGTCCGTATCGCGAGGTGAGTGCAGTTTGTACACATCCCGATCATTTAGGTAAAGGTTATGCTTTCAAAATTCTACAGGAACAGATTAAACGGATATTGCTCCGCGACGAAATTCCCTTTCTTCATGTCAGAAATGATAATGAAGGTGCCATTAAACTCTATCAGAAACTGGGTTTTGAGATCAGAACAGAGATGATTGCTTACGTGATCAAAAAAGAGGCTTAAGCAAACAAGAGAATGTTTCTAAATAGAAAACTGATCAAAAATTGCCATTAATATGCTTTAGTTTTGCGCTAAACTAACACATACATGTCTAAAACAAAACTTACCATTAACAACAACGGCTCTGTTAAAATTGAGGGCGATTTCGAAATTGTAGATAGAAACGGAAACGTTTATGGCCTACAGGGCAGAGAGGTACTTTCGATCTGCCGTTGCGGTTTATCTAAAAACAAACCTTTTTGCGATGGCGCACATAACGGCCATTTCGAACATGAGGCGATCGCATTTGATCTTCCTCCTAAAAAGGTTTAATTAATACACGATTTCAGTTAAGTCTCGTTTTCCAAAAAGCAAATGTAATTTAACCACAGATGTACACAGATAAACACGGATTTTTACATCTGTGTGCATCCTTTTTATCTGTGGTTAAAAACTCTTAACTCAATGGACATTGGGTTTAGGTTTGAGCGGGTTGTTGCATTGTCTCTGCCAAATAAACCTGATTGCATGAAAGCTGGTGCAGTTTCTTTGATAACTCAGTGCCCCTAAAGCTGTAAGGAAAGCAGGACTGAGCTAACCGATGGACGGTGCTTCTGCTTTCCAAAACATCATCTTATCTTTTTGAAAGTGATAGTCCTGTGCACATGGCCGCCTGTAGTCCCGCTTTCCCTCCTGCCGTTTTTAAACCCTGGGAAAGAAAATAATCGATAAAAACGGCATCCATACAATCGGGCTTAGCGATAAAGGGCCTGATTTTCATTGCCTGCTATTAAATAAAATTTAAGCTGGTATATATTCCTTTAAAGTATCAAGGCTGGCTTTAGCTTTAAGTAAGGGCCGAATAAATCAAGAACCGATTCTGGATGGTGCAATGCCATAAGCCTTCTTAAACGCAAATGAAAAATGCGATAAATCTTTAAAGCCTACTTCCAGATAAACATCGGATGATTTCCAACCTTTTTCCGTTAGCAGATAGTAGGCGTCGTTCAAACGTTTTTTCTGCAACCAGCGATTGGGCGAAAGATTAAATATTTTTTCAAAATCCCTTTTAAAGGTAGCCAAACTCCTGCCCGTTAAATAAGCAAAACGGTTAATGTCTACATTGAATTTGTAATTGGTATTCATGTAAGCTTCCAGATCAATTTTTCCAGGTTCCGAAAAATCAAAAAGCACATCTTTTAATATGGGGTTGGTCTGCAATAAAATCATGACCGCCTCTTTAACCTTTAAATCGATCAAAGCCTGGTTCGATCCATTATTGCCATCCAGGTATGGCCAAATCGAATCGATATAGTTTTTCAGCAGACTATTGGCTTCGAGCGCCAAACCTTTCAGATCGTGATTGGGCTTTTGCATATGAAGATCGTATTCATTGCTGATGCTGTGTAAAATTTCCTGATCGATATTGATGCTGATGGATTTAAACTCCCCTCCAGCTGGTGGATATTTAGTATACCGGGCCAATTGGTTCCGCCTGAAAAAACGGAAGTCACCATCCGAAAATACAAATTTCTCGCCTCCGATAAAGATCTCAGAAGTGCCTGCGATAACCAATCCTACCGAATGGTTGGGGATAAACTGTTCCCCTTCGCTGCTTTTATGCGCATAACAGGAATACAGAATATTGGGGCGTTTCTCTTGATTTGGCATGTTAATCAAATTTACAAATTTAACCACAGATGGATACGGAACAACACAGATTTTAATCCTAACGTACCTATCTGTGTGCATCCTTTTATCTGTGGCTAATATGTTATTTAGGTAAAATTTATAAAACTATCCCTTAGTAAAAGATTTACCCAGATCGGTTGCCAGGAAATTCTCCGCCTCGTCATGATCTGTAGATAAACTCACCTCCATCCACTTTTCCATTTCAGCATTTCTTGCGGCATCAGCTTGTTTTAGTAATCCATAAGCTTCGCTTCCCAATACCAAATGCATAGGCGGCTCAGGGTTTTCTACTAAATCGATCATCACCTTGGCTGCCTTTTTTGGATCGCCCATTGGCACAAAATTGCCACTTTTGAAAAAATCAGTACGCTGTCCAACTGTATTTTCATAACCTTCAACATGCGGCGCGTAACTCATCGACTCACCTGCCCAATCGGTACGGAAACCACCAGGTTCTACACTGGTTACATAAATACCCAAATCTAACACTTCCTTTGCCAGGGCTTCAGTAAAACCACCAAGTCCAAATTTTGCCGCCTGGTACATGCTCAATCCGGCATTACCCACACGGCCACCAACTGAACTGATCTGCAGAATCCTGCCCGAAGCCTGTTTGCGCATAAATGGCAATACCGCTCGGGTAATTTCTATCGGTGCATATAAATTAGTTTCCAATTGACTTCTCACTTGCTCATCAGTAAAAGCTTCGGCTGCACCAATAATACCAAAACCAGCATTATTAACGAGAATATCAATTTTACCAAAATGTTCTACTGCAGCCTCAACCGCTAAGTGAACCTGATCGTAATTGGTCACATCCAAAGTAAGTGGAAAAATCTGATCAGGATGTTTTTCTACAAAGTCCTTTAAAGCATCCGTATTTCTTGCAGTTGCAGCAACTAAATCGCCTTTTGCCAATACCATTGCTGTGAGTTCACGTCCCAAGCCACGGGAGCTACCTGTTATAAACCAAACTTTTTTCATTTTTTCTATCTTTTTGTTAAATCAAAGGTAGGCTGATTATCAGAGGCAACGCTTTGCTTAAAAGCTCAATTTACTTTGTTAAAAAGCTCATTACAACTTGCCAGAACTTTTCCTTTCTATTTCATGTTGATTAATAGATAATCATTTACGTTATGGCGAAAGAGAAGAAAAAAAGTAAAAAGAAAAAGGATAAAAAGAAAGGCAAGAAAAACAAGTTGGGTGTTAAAAACTCACTCGTAAATAACATCAATGCCCGCAAGAAAAAAGGAAAATCGAGATCGAAGAAAAAATCCAAAATCAGTAAAAAGGCCTATAAGAAAATGCAGAAAGGCTGGAAGAAGTAAACATTTGTAAACCCATTGTCTGTTTTTCAAAAATAGTACACAACTTCATTTATCAATTCAATTTAGCATTATATTTGTAAGGTAAACTTATAAGTTTTACTTACAATAATGAATACAGAATACAGTCACGATATAGCTGCACAGCTTCGTCCTGTTTTAACCAGGTTGGTTAGAAAAATGAGGAAGCTTTCGCCAATAGACACGCCCCTATCACAAACAGAGCGTGCAGTATTGGTTTCGTTAGAAAACCATAAACTGCTTGCTGCAGAACTTGCCGTGATCGAAAAAATAACACCCCAATCCATGGGTCAAGTGATTACCCATTTAAATTCGCTCGGCCTGATCGACAAGACACCATCCGAAACCGATAAGCGCAAGATTTACATTTCCATTTCTGCTACCGGCAAAAATATGATCCAACAGGTTAGAAACGAGCGCGACGAATGGCTAAGCCATGCTATTGCTAAAGTTTGCAATACACAGGAGCAGGAAATTTTAAAAGCTGCAATCGGCCCATTGGCCAAACTGGTAGAATTTTAAGAAAGATGAAAATCAGCACCTTTAATGCCTTTAAAAGCCGGAACTATAGGTTGTATTTCGGTGGCCAGTCTATTTCGCTAATCGGAACCTGGATGCAAAAAACTGCGGTAAGTTGGGTTATTTATTCCGAAACACATTCGAAATTCATGCTTGGTTTAACGCTTTTCGCCAGCCTCTTCCCATCATTCATTTTTTCTTTTCTTGGAGGGGTAGCTTCCGATCGCTATAACCGTTACAAATTATTATTGATCACCCAGATTGCCTCGATGATACAGGCCGTATTGTTAACATTGCTGATCTTTTTCAGACACTACTCGGTTTGGGAAATTATAGCCTTGAGCGCCCTGCTTGGTCTCATCAATGCCTTCGATGTTCCCGCAAGGCAATCGCTGGTATATGAAATGGTTGATGATAAGGCCGATCTTCCCAACGCTTTAGCATTAAATTCTTCAATGGTAAACTTATCAAGGTTGATCGGCCCTGGATTAGCAGGTTTAGCCTTAGAAAAATTTGGCGATGACATCTGTTTTGGATTAAATGCGGTAAGTTTTATTGCTGTGATTGGTTCTCTACTCATGATGAAACTCCCGAAATACATAGCCAAACCCGTTACCAAAAATGTAATCGAAGAGCTCAAGGAAGGTTTTGCCTATATCAAGAAAACTCCATCAATCAGCATTATCCTTTTGATGTTGGCCCTCATCAGTTTAACAGTTTTGCCTTTCAGTACGCTCATACCGGTGTATGCAAAAGATATATTTAAGGGCACCGCATCAACTTTTGGAGTAATCGACAGTGTAATTGGCTTGGGTGCCTTTTCAGGGGCCATCTTTCTTGCCTCACTTAAACCCGGAAGGAACCTCCGAAAAATATTGGCCATCAACACACTTGTATTTGGGATTGGTTTGATTTTATTTTCGCACAGTACTTATTATCCAATTGCGCTGGTTTTTGCTGCCATTTCGGGCTTTGGCATGATGTCGCAGATTACCATTAGCAACACTTTAATTCAAACCACCGTCGATCCTGCCATGCGCGGCCGTGTGATCAGTTTTTATGCCATGGCATTTTTTGGGATGCAGCCTTTGGGCGGATTGTTGGTTGGCGGTATTTCACAATGGATTGGAACACCGGATACAGTGTTACTGGAAGGCGCAATTGCCCTGATCATCGGTACATTTCTTTATCGAAAACTACGAAAGGATGAAATAAAAAACACTACTATCAAGCCAGAAATTAACCCACTCGTAGAAAAAATATAATTTAAATCAATAAAAAATGGTTACTTCTTTAGATAAAAAAACAGCATTGGTTTTAATCGATCTTCAAAAAGGAATCGTACAATTCCCAGTTATAAAACCAGCAAACGAAATTTTAGCAAAAGCTGCAACACTGGTTTTAGCTTTCCGCAAAGCAAATTTGCCTGTCGTGATTGTACATGTAGATCCAACCAAATCACTGCTCAACAATATGCGCACTGATGCAAATGCAAAATTTACAAGCTTCCCTGACGAATGGTTTGAAACTGCACCTGAAATTGAAACCACAGAAGATGATATCTTCATCACCAAAAATGCGTGGAATGCTTTTACAAATCCCAACCTCGAAATTGAGCTTAAAAAAAGAGGCATTACTGGTATTGTATTGGCAGGTATTTCGACAAGTGTAGGTGTTGAGGGAACAGCTAGGGCGGCAAGCGAATTGGGCTATAACATCACTTTTGCACAAGATGCCACAACGGATACCAATGCTGATGCCTATGAACATAGCATGAAACGTATTTTCCCACGGTTGGGCGAGGTTGATGATACGGATCGGATTATTGAAGTATTGGCAGCCATATAACTTCAATATACATATTGTCACCCTGAGCGTAGTCGAAGGGCTTTCATTGTTTTTGCTATTAATCTATCGGTCGGTGTCTCACCGACCGAAACTTTAGATTTCCTCCAGTAGAAAGAAATGACCTATTTCTTCGGTAACACATGATTTTGCTTTGCCCAGGCATGCCATTTTGCATCCAACTCTTTTACCTTATCCGGATATTGCTGCGCAACATCATTCAGTTCCGTCTGATCATTTTTAATGTTATACAGATGCCAGGTAGAATCATTAGAGAGATTGACCATTTTCCAATCGCCCGAACGTACAAAACTGGCGTTAAAATGTTCGTTAAATAAAATTTCGTGTCCAGTTGATACCTTCCCTTTTAAGGCTGGCACCAAACTCATTCCCTGCATAGGTTTAATGGTATTCCCATGATAGCTAATGGGATACTTTGCTCCTGCAAGTTCCACAAATGTGGTCATAAAATCCATCACATGTCCTACCTGATTCGTATAACTACCCTTTTTGGCCGTTAATCCTTTCGGCCAAAAAGCAATCATCGGTGTATGTACACCACCTTCGTACGATTGTGCTTTTGCTAATTGATACGGTGTGTTCGCCACATTTGCCCAGATTGGTCCGATTGACGTATAACTGGTTTGCGGGCCTGGCATTACTTTTTTATATATTGGATAGGCAATTTTTTCGCCAGCCCTTGTTTCGCTCGGTCTGTCGAAGCCCGGCCCATAACGCATGGCATCTTCAGGACTGGCGCCGTTATCACTCAAAAAGATAATCAAAGTATTATCCAGTTGATTGGTTTCTTTCAAGGTTTTAATAATGCGGCCAATCCCCTGGTCCATCCGGTCGATCATTGCTGCATGTACGGCCATGGCCATTTCATCGAATGCCTTTGTAGGATTATCTTCCCATTTTATGGTCGATTTACGTGGAGACATCGGAGCTGTTTTAGGGTCAATCAAACCCATGGCAACCATACGTTTGTATCTTGCTTCGCGGGTGGCATCCCAGCCCACTTTGTAGGTATCCTTATATTTTTCAATATCTTCAGGTTTCGCCTGTAATGGCCAATGCGGCGCATTTTCGGCCACATATAAGAAAAAAGGTTTATCCCCCTTGCTAAATTCGCGGATATAGGTAGAAGCGGTGTCGTTTATGGCATCGGTATGGTAATAATCTTTAGGTAGATCTTTAATCGGTGTCGTACCGCTTACTAAGCTAAAAGGATCAAAAAAATCAACTACTCCCCAAAGTGTGCCGAAGAACTTTTCGAAACCTCTGCTCGTTGGGTATTGATCAATCGGGGAAAACAATGGGAAAGAGGTTTTATGGTTCAGCCAATCCAACTGTGCCTGTGGGGTGGGCTGCTCAATCGTATTGGAAACATGCCATTTGCCCGACATTGCCGTTCTATAACCTGCATCTTTTAAAACTTCAGCTAATGTTACTGTATTTTTGGTAATGGCGCCACGATAACCCTCTACATCCCGATCTGTAGTCATTTCACCTATCCCCGCATTGTGGTTATACAATCCGGTTAATAATGCCGCCCGTGTGGGGCAACAGCGCGAAGTATTGTAAAAATTTTTGAAACGCACACCCTGGCTGGCCAGATAATCTATATTGGGCGTTTTAATTTCTCCACCATAACAGCCTATATCAGAAAAACCCAGATCATCGGCCAGGATAACAATAATATTAGGGCGTTTATCCACAGCCTTTTTGGGCTTTGGCTTATAGGTAAAAGCGGTTAAAATTGCTAAGGGAGCAATTAAAAGCAATGCTGAATATTTGGTCGATGTACGCATAACAACCCAAATTAAAATAAAAAAATGGAAGTTTTTATTTTATCAATTAATTTGTTGCAAACACAACTAAATCGTTTTATAACGGCCAAGACTATTCTTGGCCGTTATCCATTAAATTGATTCCTTTTTCAACTTGTGGAAGGTGAAGTACGATAGCAGTAATACCATCAGAAATACAACCGGACCGATGCGGTTATTGATTGGATCGCCGGAAGCACTATGGGCAATAAATGCCGAAACAAAGGTAAATGCAAAACCAGCATATGCCCATTCCTTCCATTGGCCTTTTAGCGGAACCAATAACACAATGGCTCCCAAAATTTTAGCAATGGCGAGTTCTACCCTAAAGTAATCCGGAAAGCCAAGGTGATGAAAGCCTTGTTTGATGGTTTCGTTTGTGAGGTACGAATAGGCCGAGAAAGTCATCATTAACGCGACTAAAGCGGTAGATATCCAATAAATAATTTTCGTTGTTTTAGTTTTCATTCTATTTTTTTTATGCAAATTTATGCCCTTTTGCTATCCAAAAGATACTAATATCCCAAAGGATAGTACTATCCTTTAAGAAAGCTTATACCTTTGTACTATGGGACCAAGAAAAGAACACCGCAATAAAGAAACCTGCACCGCAAGTTTAAACGCAGTAAAAGATGCGCTGTACGTTTTAAACGGCAAATGGAAACTTCCGTTGATTATTTCTTTACAGGAAGGACCGCTGCGTTTTAATGAGATTCAGAAATCGCTTGGGGAAATCACCCCTAAAATCTTATCGAAAGAATTGAAGGACCTCGAATTAAACGAATTTGTGGTACGAAGGGTATTTTCTACTACTCCGGTAACCGTAACCTACGAATTGACACCTTATAGCGAATCGTTGGATAAAGTAATTAATGAATTAAGAGAATGGGGATTAAAACACCGCGAGCGGTTGGTAAAAAACAGAAGAACCGAACCCCTTGCAGCAGCAATGAGTGCCTAATGTCTCCTTAAATTAAGCCAAAACGCTGTAATATTGCACCAAAAAAAGCAAAAAACTGATAATGATAAAATTCGGCTATCTTTGTACAAAATAAAATCGATGGCGGTATTACATAAAAAAGAAGAAAAAATTCAGGCAGTGCTGGGTAGGTTG
>Ga0308165_1001871_pt1 | contig 27633 bp, 23 predicted proteins | sample PhyWR2_FD_201032 | JGI IMG/M metagenome (GOLD analysis project Ga0308165, IMG submission 201032) | Phyllosphere microbial communities from UC Gill Tract Community Farm, Albany, California, United States - DLSLW.R2 | ecosystem: Host-associated > Plants > Phyllosphere > Unclassified | place: USA... | reverse complement strand
GGGGCGCAATTATTCGTTGGAACGGACATGTGAAAGAGTTGAAGGGCGGCGAGGCCGACACCACCAACAATCGCATGGAACTGATGGCAGCGATCTCTGTTCTCAATGCCTTGAAGGAGCCCTGCGACGTCGATCTTTACACGGATAGTGTCTATGTTCGTGATGGTATTTCGGGCTGGATTGAAGGCTGGAAGCGCAATGGCTGGAAAACTGCTGCCAAGAAGCCGGTCAAAAATGCCGAGCTTTGGCAGGCGCTTGATGAGGCACGAAAACCACATAAAGTGACGTGGCACTGGGTTAAGGGCCATGCAGGCCACCCGGAGAACGAACGCGCCGATGAGCTGGCGCGCGCTGGCATGGAGCCATTCAAATATAATGGTTACAAGTCGCTTCAGGTGAAGTAAATCTCTCCAGAATATGGATATGAAAAAGCCGCGCTGTTTCCAGCGCGGCTTTTTTGTTTGTTTTGCAGCTTACTTCTTCAGAACGATTTCCGAAGGATCTTTCAGTCTTCCGGCCAGCGAGAATGCCAGCAGGGATGACACGAGCAATACGCCGCCAACGATGAACATTGGCATTTCATAAAGGCCGGTCGCGTCTTTTACGACACCGGTAATATACGGAGCTGCGAAGCCTGCAATATTGCCGATGGTGTTGATAAGCGCGATACCTGCTGCTGCTGCCGGACCGCTCAGGAAGCGCGATGGAATGGCCCAGAAGTTAGGCAGAGCCGAGAAGATCGCGCAGGCGGTGATCGTGATCATCAGGATCGTGGTTGCAGGCGATGGCATGAACAGAGCCGCTGGAATGGCGAAAGCGCCGACCAGTGCTGGAATGCCGATATGCCATGGACGCACACCGCGCTTTGCTGCATCGCGGCTCCAGAAATAGAGAGCAACGGCTGCTGGCAGATAAGGAATTGCGGTGATAAGACCCTTGTCGAACACGTCAAACTTCGTGTTGAACTCCTGCTCGAAGCCATTGATGATCGATGGCAGGAAGAAAGCCAGCGCATAAAGACCATAGACGAGGCCGAAATAGACAATCGACAGAAGCCATACGCGCTTGTCGAAGAGTGCCAGACCCGTCATGCGGCCATGCGCACTTTCCTTGACCTTTTCTTCCTGAGCCAATGCACCATTGAGCCAGTCGCGTTCTTCTTTGTTAAGCCATTTCGCATCATTTGGTGAATCTGGCAGATAGAAGAAAGTGATGATACCAACGACAATTGCAGGAACAGCAACACCGAAGAACATGATGCGCCAGCCTTCAAGGCCAAATGCGCCGTGCATATCGATCAGTACAGCTGCAATAGGTGCACCAATAACGATTGTCAGTGGCTGTGCAATGTAGAAGAGCGCGAGAATCTTGTTGCGGTGACGCGAAGGCACCCACATCGACAGGAACAGAATTGCGCCCGGGAAGAAGCCGGCTTCTGCAACACCCAGCAGGAAGCGAAGGATGTAAAGTTCAGTCGAGCTTGAAACCCATGTGAAAAGAAGGGCGACAATGCCCCATGTCACCATGATGCGGGCGAGCCACTTGCGAGCACCGAACTTGTGCAGGGCAAGGTTGCTTGGAATTTCAAGAATAATATAACCAACGAAGAAGATACCGGCGGCGAAGCCAAACTGTGCTGCCGTCAGCGCGAGATCATTGGTCATCCCGTTTGGTCCTGCAAAGGAAATTGCAGTACGATCCAGGAAGTTTATGAAGAACATCAGCGCGATGAAAGGAACCAGCCGTATCGATATTTTTGATATGGCCGATTTTTCAACGGCTGTCATTTCGTGAGATTTTTGCTGCATGGCAGATCCTCCCTGCTTGCATATTAACATAAGCGGAAGAAACACTATGAAAGCAAATCAAATGATATTGCCTATTCATGTGGCACTTACGCCTTTAAATAGGCAGATAGCTAATGATTGCGACATGCAGCCGCAATCGATTTATTAGCCTTTACCTGTGATATAATCTCACAGGTATACTCATGAGTAGAGAAGATTTAACCATGCGTCCATTGCCATCTTTGAATGCGCTTAAAGCCTTTGAGGCCGTTGCACGTCATCGCTCGATGACGCGTGCGGCCGACGAGCTTTTTGTCACGCATGGTGCGGTCAGTCGTCAGATCAGGGCGCTTGAAGATACGCTTGGGGTTCTGCTCCTCACACGCAATGCGCGGGTGAGCGATCCAACACCGGAGGGTGCGCGGTTGGCGGAAGGACTTGCCAGTGCATTTTCAATCATTGAAGCAAGCATTGAACGGGTGAAGCCGGGGCCGCTGACGCTGTCCTGTTCGTCGTCCATCATGATGGAATGGATCATTCCGCGTATTGGCCGCTTTCACGAGCGCTATCCGAATATCGAGCTGCAATTCAATATGAATTATGATCGTATTGATTTCATGCGTGACAAGATTGGCATTGCAATCCGCTCAAGCGTGATCGAGCCGCCAGCCGATGCAGTAATTCGCGATATGGGGCGTGAGGAGATTGGCCTCGTTTGTGCGCCGTCCTATCTCAAACATTGTCCGCTGATAGAGCCAAGCGATTTGGCACATGCTTCGGTGCTTGCAACGCAGACACGCCTTGAGGCTTTCAAAGACTGGCAGAAGGAAGCCAATGCCGATTTTCCGGCACCTGAGCCAAAATCGACCTTTCATCATTTTTATCTGCTGATACAGGCTGCATTGTGCGGGCTTGGCGTCGCGGTGGTGCCGCATATGCTGGTGGCCGAACATATCGCATCTGGCCGGCTTGTCGCGCCATTCGGATTTCGTCCGGGGCCGCGCCGGATGCTGCTATGGATTGCGCCACACAGGGCGGGGCAGCCGGATACGCTCGCGCTTGAAAAATGGCTGACACGCGAAATGCGCGCCCTGCCGGAAAAACAGGGCGCATCATAATTGGATTATCTTAGAGCTGTTCGATCAGTGTCGCAGCATTTGAAGTAACGGCCTGACCAGCCTGCTCCTCAATGTTGAGCGTCTTGACGACACCGTCTTCGACGATTGCCGAATAGCGTTTCGAGCGAATGCCGAGACCGCCAGCGGTCGCATCGAGTTCGAGACCGAGAGCTTTTGTAAACAGCGCCGAACCGTCAGCAAGATAAGTGATCTTGCCTTCGCCACCGGTGCTTTGTGCCCATGCGTTCATGACGAATGCGTCGTTGACTGCAACCACTGCAATATCATCCACACCTTTTGACAAAATGGTGTCACGGTTGTCGAGATAGCCGGGCAGGTGGTTGAGGCTGCAAGTGGGCGTGAAAGCGCCGGGAACCGCAAAAAGAACGACCTTTTTGCCTGCAAAGACTTCATCGGTCGTCACTTCCTTGACACCGTCTGCGGTCTTTACCTTGAAGGTAGCTGCGGGCAGCTTGTCACCAACTTTGATCGTCATTGTTTTCTCCTGAAAGTGAGCGTATGCCGTCAATGCCCACCTGTGTGAACGACTGAATTTCGATTTTCCAATGCGAAGCACCGGCGTGTCACTTAAGCCGATTACGGCTCTTTGGACAATTTCAAATTGTTGCTCGGTGAAGTTAATCGAGCCGTACCTGTCCGGAGACAGCTTTGCCGTTCTGCACCAGCGTATAATCAATCATGGCGCCTTGGCTGGCTTTGCCTTGTAGGGTTGCAATGAAACGCTTCTTATCCGGTATAGTCTCAGACAGGTTGAACTGCTCACTTCCCACAAAAAGCGCGGACGGGGCTTGGTTATCCGGCAAGGAAACCTCGAAAATCGCTTTGTTGCCTTCGCGCTTTGCAGCTTTGACGCCAAATTCTAGCGTAGCAGGTGATGGCAGCCGGTCAAAGGCCGTTTCAACAATCGTACTTGCAGCAATGGCTTGCGGTGATTGTTCTGCCATTTTTGTAGAGAGCGGAAAATCAAATTCGGCCTGCACGGGAATGCAGATATTATCGCAAACCCCAAGGAAGGCATTTCCCTTTAGCCGCTCTTGGCCGGGCTTTACGGAAAATGTCAGCGGCAGCGATACCGGATGTTTATAGCCGATGCCGCCCTCATCGCCGGCGCCGAAGCTCACTGGAGCGGGGAAGTCGATGCGCGCGCTGACACCCCCCTCAATATTGAGTTGCGGCGGCACACCAGCATCGCCCGGATTGCGCCAATAAGTTTTCCACCCCGGATTAAGATCGATCTGCAACGCTCCGCGCAACTCGCCGCTGGTGTTGGTTTCATCAAGCACGACACGCACCTTGCCGCCCGGTGTTTGCGTCCATTCGGACGTCGCAGCAAGCACAGGCGTTACAGCCGTCAGGATAAAGGAAATGATCAGAAAATCACGTAATCTCATGCGCTTAAACTGATCGAAAAAAATGTTTGGATCAAGGCTGGAAACGAGCGCGAAGAAATTTGCACGAATTTTATTGTCATTTGGCACAGTCTTGCTACCCTTTACCTATGACCATTCTAAGCAAGTCAAATCAGGAGCAGGGTTTCTTGAACGGGCAATTCCTGCTCGCTATGCCCGGAATGAACGACGAGCGCTTTGCGCGTTCCGTTGTCTATATCTGTGCGCATTCTGAAGAAGGCGCTATGGGTCTGATTATCAATCAGCTGCAGCCTGTGGGCTTTCCCGATCTTCTTCGGCAGATTGGCGTGATTGACGATGACGATCTGATTGTGCTGCCCGAACGCGCGCAGAATATGGTTGTGCGCAATGGTGGCCCCGTGGATCGCACACGCGGCTTCGTGCTGCACAGCGATGATTTCATGGTGGATTCGACATTGCCGGTCGCGGAAGATGTGTGTTTAACCGCAACAATCGACATATTGCGCGCTATTTATGGCGGGCGAGGTCCGGCGCAGGCTCTGATGACGTTGGGATATTCCGGCTGGGCGCCGGGGCAGCTTGATGCGGAATTTGCCGGAAATGGCTGGCTTGCATGTTCGGCGCCCATGGACATGCTTTTTGACAGCGATATTACCGGTAAATACGACCGGCTAATGGCTCATATGGGCATCGACATGACACGGCTCGTTTCCGAAGCCGGTCACGCCTGATCATAATCTTATAACTAAGCAGCAGTCGCTTCCTGCTGATCCTTGATCATGCGGGTTGCATCTTCGCGGCTTGATGGTTCGCCAAACATGAAGCTCTGCACATATTCGCAGCCCATCTGGCGCAGTTGCAGCGCATCACTTTCGCTGTCCACGCCTTCAGTGACGACCGCTAGTCCGAGGTCATGCGCCATGCTGACGATTGAGCGCAGCAGGGTTGTCTTTTGTGGCTGGTCGCCTTTGACGAAAGATCGGTCGATCTTGATAATGTCGAACGGGAAACGCGTCAGATAGGCCAGCGAAGAATAGCCTGTGCCAAAATCGTCAAGCGACAGGCCGACACCCATTGTTTTGAGACGTGCCAGCACATGTGCCGACTGTTCCGGGTTTTCCATCAGCACAGATTCGGTGAGTTCGAGCTTGAGGCTGCCGGGTGTTAAATGAATGCGCGAGAGAACTGAACGCATATCATTGATCAGATCTTGACGGATCAGCTGCGTGCTCGACAAATTGACCGAGACGAACAGGTCCAGCTTTGGAAACTGTTCCTGCCATGCAAACAAATCTTCTGCCGCGCGTTGAATGGCAAACAGACCCAGCTGCACAATCAGCCCAGAGCTTTCTGCAATCGGAATGAACTCCGATGGTGAAATACCGCCGCGACGGGGGTGCTCCCAGCGCATCAGGGCTTCAAAACCTGCAATAGTTCCTTCATCAAGCCGAACGATTGGCTGGTAGACGAGACTGATTTCATCGCGCTCAAGTGCGCGGCGCAAATCAGATTCCAATTGCAGCTTGTCACTGCCAATGGCGCGGAATGCCGGACGGAATGGCTCAATGCGATCACCGCCAAAACGCTTGGCCTGATGCATGGCAAGTTCAGCGTCTTTGACAAAGTCTTCTGCAGAAGCAGCTGTCTTCGTCCATGTAATCAAACCAACGGATGCCGTGAGAACAATCTCACGTTTGGCATAGGCAATGGGCGAACGCACAGCCTGACGCAGTGCTTCCGCGAAGGCTGCAATACGCCCCGGATCGCCTTCAGATGTGAGCAGCAATCCGAACTGGTCGGAAGACAGACGCGAAAGCGTATCCTGTGGTTGCATCAGACGCGACAGGCGTCGCGAAATGGTCAGCAGGATCGTATCTCCAGCAGACATGCCAAGACTGTCATTGACTTGCTTGAAACGGTCAATGTCTATGATGAAAACTGTGGGGTGTAATCTACTTTCACCACGAGCCATGTTCATCACATTGCTGAGGCGATCAAGGAAAAGCTCGCGATTTGGCAGGCCTGTCAAATTGTCATGCACGGCGTCATGCAAGAGGCGCTCTTCTGCCTTTTTCTGCTCTGTCACATTGACCAGCGTGCCGACGCAGCGAACGATTTCACCATCTGAACCAATCACAGGACGGGCGCGCAGCGCGTACCAATGATAATGGCCGTCATTGGCACGAAGTCTGAAAATCTGGCCGATGCGGCCGCGGCGGTTTTCGAGAATAGCGTCAAGCGTCGAACGGAAGCGATCACGATCATCGCCATGCATAACGGGCAGCCAGTTACGCACCGGGCCTTGCAGGGAACTAGCCGTATTGCCGAGATAGTTGGCAATATCAGGCGTGGTGACAACACGATCTCGCGGGACATCCCAATCCCAAACGATGTCGCCAGCACCGATTACCGCCAGTGCCTGACGTTCCATGTCTGAAAGCAGGCCCTGATGAAGAGCGCCACCAGAAAAGGCATGCTGCATGACGGTAAAACCAATGAGCAACACAATCAGCACAAGTCCGCCACCAAGTGCAGGCTGAATAATATCATTGTCGAGTTGGCCGGATACGGTCATCCATGCGCCAAGCAGCCATATAAGCGTCAGTAACCATGCGGGGATGAGCATCACCGCTCGATCATAGCCTTTGACCGCAAGATAACCGATGATGCAGATGCCGGATGCCACAGTGAGCGCCAGCGACATGCGCGCAATGCCGGAAGCAACCGGTGGATCGAACACCGCAACACCCGCCAGCGCGACCAGGCCAAGCACCCAGGTTACAGCGCCATAGCTGAAATGGTCGTGCCATCGGTTGAGATTGAGATAGGTGAAGAGAAAGATCACAAGTGAGGCGGCAAGGGCTACTTCTGTACCCGCTCGCCAGACCTGCTCGTTTCCGGGCGTGATCTCCATCAGCTTGTTCCAAAAGCCGAAATCCACGCAGATATAGGCCAGAACAGCCCATGCAAGTGCTGCTGTTGCAGGAAACAGCGATGTTCCCTTGACCACAAAAAGAATGGTCAGAAACAGTGCCAGAAGACCGGAAATTCCAAGCAGAATGCCGCGATAAAGCGTGTAGGAATTGACTGCATCCTTGTAGGCTTCCGGTTCCCAGAGATAGAGCTGCGGCAGATTATGCGACGATAATTCCGCAACGAAGGTTACAACGGTGCCGGGATTGAGCGTGATGCGAAAAACATCGGCGTCTTCACTGGGTTGACGGTCGAGCGCAAAGCCTTCGCTGGGGGTGATCGACGAAATACGTTGTGAGCCGAGATCGGGCCAGATTACGCCTGAACCAACCAGACGGAAATGCGGCGCAACGATCAGTCGATCAATCTGCTCATCGGTCGGATTGGCAATGGAAAAAGCGGCCCAGTCGCCTGATGCATTGGAATTGGGATCAGCCTGCACCTCAATGCGGCGCACAATGCCATCGGCACCGGGTGCAGTGGAAACCTGCACACTCTCTCCCTGATTTCGCAGCAACTCAACAGCGCGCGAAAGATCAAGAGCTGTGTCTTCCTTGGAGATTTTGATCGGTTCAACTGCAAAGGCATGAACCGCAGAACAGGTCACAATGACGATCAGCGCCACAAAACGTGTAAAAGCCGAAAAAAACCTGTCTGTCACACCATTCACGAGCGTTCAACCTTGCCATTGATCATGCGTAAATCGCTTTCTATCAGAGCAAACAACAGGTGATCCTGCCAGAAGCCGTTTATCTTGAGATAGGAGCGCAACAGTCCTTCTCTCTCAAATCCGGCTTTTTCGAGAAGCCGTATCGAACGAACGTTATGGGGAATACAGGCAGCTTCAATCCGGTGCAACCGTAGTTCCCCGAATGCGAAGGGGATAACCGTAGATAAGGCTTCGGTCATATAGCCATTGCCCGCCGATGAAACACCGCTCCAATAGCCGATCATGCCGTTTTGCCCAACGCCACGACGGATATTTCCGAGCGTTATTCCGCCAAGCAACCGATTGTCTTTGTTGTGAAAAATGAAAAAAGGATAGCCGGTTCCGTCCGACATTTCTTCCTGAACGCGACGCAACCGATAGCGGAATGCGCCTTTGGTCAAATCGTCATCCGCCCAGGTCGGCTCCCATGGTGTAAGAAAGGCACGGCTTTGCTCACGTACATTGGCCCAACTGGCAAAATCGCTCATCAACGGCTCGCGCAGATATATACGCGGCCCACGAAGAATTGTCGGATTGCTGCGCCGGAATGGCAGGCCGATCATGCGGGTTCCTGTGTTGATAAGGCAATAGATGAATGGGGCAACAGGGCAGCATTTCTATCTGCTTGACGAAAACCCCGCTCCATCTTTGCCGCTGCCTTAAACTGCAATCTTCCGCGTATGCGCGCTGGTTGAAAGAGCATCTGTGAGCCCTTCGAAGCTCATCAGACGTCCAACCGGACCCACGCCTGCTATCGTCGGCTTGCTGTCAAGGAACAGGCGTCCGGCAAGATCGCTGAGGCGTTCAGGTGTGATCTGAGACAGTCGATCCATTAGCTCGCTGTTTGGCACCGGACGGCCATAGAGCAGAAACTGACGGGCAATCTGACCGGCGCGGCTGGCGGCACTTTCCTGCGACATAAGCAGGCTCGCGCTATATTGTGCACGCGCACGGTTCACTTCCTCAATGCCGATGGAGTCTGATGCCTTATGCAATTCGTCGATGATAACTGGAAGCAATTCCACCAGTTCATCCTTGCCAGTGGCTGCATGAATGCCGAACAAGCCGGTGTCAGAGAAGCCCCAATGAAAAGCATAGACCGAATAGCAAAGGCCGCGCTTTTCACGCACTTCCTGAAACAGACGTGAGGACATACCACCGCCCAGGATCATCGACAGAAGCTGCGACGCATAGAAATCGCGGACATGATAGGCGCGGCCCTCAAAGCCGATCAGAACCTGCGCATCCAACAATTCGCGATTTTCGCGGAAGTCGCCGCCAACGTAAGTCGCAAGATCGAGTGTCGGGGCTGTGTTATGGGCGCGAAAGCCGCCGAGACGCTTTTCAACTTCTTTCACGAACGCATCGTGATCGACGCCACCTGCAGCCGTCACCACCATGCGGTCGGCGCTATATTGTTCGTCGATATATTGGCGCAAATCGTTGGATGTGAACGACATAACCGTGTCGGGTTCGCCCAGAATTGCGCGTCCGATTGGTTGATGGCGATAGGCAGTTTCGGTGAAGCGATCAAAGACGATGTCATCGGGCGTGTCATGTGCAGCGCCGATTTCCTGCATGATCACCTGCTTCTCGCGCTCAAGCTCTGCTTCATCAAATTTGGAGGCGGTCAGAATGTCCGCAAGAATATCGATGGCCAGAGGCATATCGTTGCGCAGCACACGCGCATAATAAGATGTGGTTTCAACACTTGTGGCAGCGTTAATCTCGCCACCGACATTTTCAATGTCCGACGCTATCTGCCAGGCGGTGCGCTTTTCCGTGCCCTTGAAAGCCATATGCTCAAGCAAATGGGCGATACCATGCCGATCCGCGGCTTCGTTTCTTGCGCCTGCTTTAACCCAGATACCCAGTGCAACACTTTCGATATGCGGCATGTTATCGGTTGCAATGGTCAGACCATTGGAAAGACGCGTTACTTCAACACCCATTATCAAACTGCTCCCTAATTCCCGTTCTTTTCTCTGGCAGAGTCCGCCCAATTTATGCCCGAGAATGACGGCGAACGTATTCTTCCACGATTTTCAGCTCGTTGTGAAGAACTGTGAAACTTTCTTTTCGTTGCATCAAGTCCGAAAGCCAAGCCGGAAGCTCTGGCGTAATGCCGCTAGCAGCCTTTACAGCATCAGGGAATTTGGCCGGATGTGCGGTGGCCAATACTACCATTGGTGTATTGCCGGACACTTTTTCGCGAGCGACCTTAACGGCAATTGCCGAATGCGGATCAAGCAGATAGCCGTCGTCGTTGAGAACGGATTTGATTATTTCCGCCGTTTCCTCAACGGTTGAACGCCCAGCCGAAAACTCGCTGCGAATAGCTGTCAGTGGCTTTTCAGAGATCGTGAAGCCACCTGACTGCTTCAGGCTTTCCATCAAACCGCGAACAGCGGCCGCATCACGGCCATGCGCTTCAAACAGCAAACGCTCGAAATTCGACGAAATCTGGATGTCCATCGAAGGCGAAGTTGTCTGTTCCACACCGCGCATTTCATAGGCACCATTCTCCAATGTGCGCGTAAGAATATCGTTGTCATTGGTGGCGATAATGAGCTGATCAATTGGCAGCCCCATTTTCTTGGCAACATAGCCTGCGAAAATATCGCCGAAATTGCCGGTCGGCACGGTGAAGGAGACTTTACGGTCGGGGGCGCCGAGGCTGAGTGCAGCGGTGAAATAATACACCACCTGCGACATGATACGGCCCCAGTTTATTGAGTTTACGCCGGAAAGCGAAATCGCATCACGGAATTCCAGATCGTTGAACATGGCCTTGACCAGATTTTGGCAGTCATCGAAATTGCCTTCGATGGATAGGGCATGCACATTGGAGAAGCCTGAACTGGTCATCTGTCGCTGCTGCACCGGCGATACACGGCCGTTCGGAAACAGGATGAAAATATCGGTGTTGTCGCGTCCGCCGAAAGCCTCAATCGCAGCCCCCCCGGTATCGCCGGAGGTCGCACCTAAGATTGTCGCGCGTTCGCCGCGTTGGGCGAGCACATAGTCCATCATGCGTGCGAGCAACTGCATGGCGACGTCTTTGAAGGCAAGAGTCGGGCCATGAAACAGTTCAAGAATAAATTCGTTTGGACCCGTCTGAACCAGCGGGCAGACCGCGTCATGACGGAAGGAACCATATGCTTCGCGCACCATGCGCTCGAAATCAGCCTGCGGAATCTCGCCATTTATGAAGGGTGTCAGCACGGCCAGTGCGATATCCACATAGGATTTTCCACGCAGATTGCGAATTTGATCAGGCGTGAATTGCGGATATTCCTGCGGAAGATAGAGGCCACCATCACGGGCTAATCCGGCGAGCAAAGCATCGCTGAACCCCAGAACAGGTGCTTCGCCGCGTGTGCTGATATATTTCATTTCAAAGGCCTTCATTTAGGGTCGAGGCATATTTTAGCCGTTGAATGCAATAGAGCGTCCCTAAAAAAGCCGCAAGAATTAAAGTATCCTTTGGGGGTTGGGGTTGCTCTTCGCGCTAAAAAACGGGAAAACACCCTCACACTATGCATTTCATAATGGTATAGAACAGGTCGATCAGTGCAGGGAAGCCCGGTTTATGCAGAAACCAATACAGAATCGTTCATCGTTGTTACCAGTCTTTGCAACGGTTTTGCTCGCAGCGCTCGCAGGCTGCACGACGAGCGGCACGCAGAAATCAGCGGATGGATCGCTCGCGCAAGCCGATCAGCCACGCATTAAGGAATCGGAATTACGCGCTTTTTGCCCGACGGTTTCGCTGCGTGAAGGCACCGCTTATTTCAACACCTATGAAAAAGGTGGCGACAAAGATGCAAGCCGCGTCATTTATCAGGCCGCTTTGACCGATACGACGCGTTCCTGCCAGTATACTGACGGAACAATCAGCCTTGATGTTGCCGCAGCCGGCAAGGTCGTGCCCGGCCCGAAATACAAGAGTGGCAATATCACCATGCCGGTGCGTGTTGCGGTTCTTCAGGGCGATAAGGTGATTTATTCCAAGCTGCATAAGCAGACCGTGAATGTGACCAGCGGTGGCGCGGCACAGTTTGTCTTTAACGACAAAGGAATTTCGATCCCTTCGGAAAGTGCGCGCAGCGTGCAAATTTTTGTAGGCTTCGATGAAGGTCCATATAACACTAAGTAACCTGTTCTGAAGGTACGAATTGTTTGATTTTAAGCGGCTTATGATCCTGTCATGAGCCGCTTCTATTATATAGTATGCGTTCGCAATATTTAATATATGAAGATTTTATCGTTTTTATGGTGAGTTCGATTACATAACGGAATTATTGCTTTTATAAAAATAATATGCTGCGTATGCATTGCTTTTGATGTGAAATAACCTGTTCCAGAAATATAAAAATGCATTATAAAGGCATAGTTGTATTTTTGATTTTGTTCATTTTAATGTTTGGCAGGACGGTTTTTCTATGAGGTTTCAGCGCAGTTCGCTTCTGTCGCCTGTCCCTTTCGTCATCTGCATCATGTTGTTACTTGGTGCTTTCGCAGGAAAATGGGCGGGAGATCGTTTCCGCCTGCTTGATGAAGAAAATGACATGGACACCTATATGACGGTGCTCATGACGCAAGCCAACCGCATTGTGACCTCAGCGCGGGAGACACTAGATAAGGTCAATAGCTCGACCTATCCAATGTGTGGCGCTGAAGACAAGCAGTATATGCGTGAGCTTCTGTTCTCCGGCTATCATATCAAGGACATAGGTCGTCTTAAAAACGAAACATTACAATGTTCGACGCTTTTAAACGAGGTCAATGATTCACGTCCGAGAAGTAAGGAAGACGTCCTTCTAAAGGATAAAACCTATATTTATCGTGACGAGGAGCTCATTACGCCGGGTAGCCATGGACCGATTATCGGCCGAAGTGAAGCAAATGTTGTACTAAGCGCTGTTGCTTTTGATGCATTTCAGATTCCTCAGTATGATTTCGCTGTTTTTATGATGAATGAAGATCATACCCAGCTTGCTCGCTTTTACAGCTACCCGAAGGATTTTCCGAGCGAAGTCCGAAGCGGATTCTTTCCTAAGAATGGTGATCGCCCTTTCGATGTAATAGACGGTGCTGTGGAGCAGAGAGCTTGCGATAAAAGCTCAGGCGTTTGTATCTTCGTGGCCACTTCTCCCAACTGGAAGGGCAACGCGGATGGGTTGTTGCCGATAGTCTTTATCAGCCTTGGAATGCTTGTTGGTGGTGGCATAGTCATCGGCTGGAGCTATTACCGCAATCGTGACCGATCATTGATTTCACTGTTGAAAAAAGCGCTGGCTGCTAATGAACTGACGCTTGTCTATCAGCCTGTCGTAAATATAAGCAACCGAAAGATCGTCGGTTTTGAAGCGCTTATTCGCTGGGAAATAACCAAGGGCGACTACGTTCCGCCTGATCTTTTTATCGCTAAAGCAGAAGCGCAAGGCCTTGCCGACAAAGTAACAATTTATGTCCTTAATCGCGTCATCAAGGAGATGAGCGGACTGCTAAAAAAGCAGTCTGCATTGTATATTAATATTAACATCACTGCCAGCGATCTGCAAAGCGTCGAATTTATGAGAACCATCGGCGAGCGTTTAAGCGCAGCCAATATCAGGCCTGAACAGATCGGACTGGAATTAACCGAGCGCACGCCTGTCGATTTTGCAAAAGCCAGTGAAGGGATCAAGCAGCTTCGCGAGCGAGGCCATAAGGTTTATATAGACGATTTTGGAACAGGCTATTCGAGCCTTGCCTATCTCGATGAATTGAAGGTTGATGCAATCAAGATCGACAAAGCTTTTACGCGTACCGTGGGAAATGATGCTGATACCGTTTCCATAGTGCCACAAATTATTTCAATGGCGCATCAGCATGGTCTTGGTGTCGTTGTTGAAGGTATCGAAACGGAATCTCAGGTCGAGTATTTCCGTGGTATTTGTACGGAACTTATCGGGCAGGGCTGGTTTTTTGGAAAGCCGGTCGATTTGGCTGGGGTTCATGCGCTTGTCGGCAATGTTTCTTCGGCAAAAAGACGTGGGCGACCCAAGTCTGTATCGGGGGCTTAATTTTGCCTAATGACGCTATATGCACTTGTTTAAAGTGGCTCCCGGAACTCTAGAACGATTTTTGGGGTTTACATAAAAACAAACAGATAGAGCATTTTCACTGCTTCCATTTTAACACGAATCTATTTCGAACGATTTGCCAAAACGAAACAAAAATTAACTATAGAAGTAATCTTTAAAGTTTTTGCTGATTTCGACCGTTTCTGTGAAATGAATCGCAAGATGTTTAGTGTAAAACAGTAACGAACGAGATAGCTCTGCCTTAAAATGGACAGGGTGGATCTTTTACGAGTAACTGTACCAAAACATTAGGGGCAGGGCGGTAATGCACGTTCTGAGCTTAGACCCATGAAACCAAAATATGAACGCGTTCTTGAACCAACGGACACTTGGGCAATTTTTGACCTCGCAACCGATGAACCTGCCTCCATCGGTGACAGACTTATGATCGGCCTGAGCGAAAGCGAGTCTGAAGAACTTCTCGCTACACTCAATGCGGCAGTGAAAAGCAAGAGCAAGCGTAGCGCCGCTTAAATTATAGCGGATGCTTCTTCCGAAAAATGTTTCGGGAGAGGGGGAGCGCATCCCGAAAAATATGAAACTCCTGCGCGGAGAAATTAGTCCACTGGACTAATTTCTCCGCGCTCTGATCAGATAAGATGCGCGTTAAAATAAATAGATAGAGCTTCGATTTGATAAAATCTGATCGAAACGCGCCAAGTATTTGTTCTATCGCATTATCCTACGCAAAAAGCTCACGCACTTTTGTTGGAAATGCTCTGGGATCAGGCATCAGTCCAGATCGACAAAGCTTCGATCACGCTTGGCAAGTCCTTGTGGCGATGGATGACGGTTTCGGCGCCTGCATCCGTCAATTTATCAGCATGGCCTGGATAGGTATGAGCGCCGCCGGTAAAGCCGATCACTCGCATACCTGCGGCACGCGCGCCATGAATGCCATGGGCTGAATCTTCAATCACAATTACGTTAGCCGGATCGACACCGAAATGCTTTGCGGCATGAAGAAAGACATCTGGCGCAGGTTTTGGCTTCTTCGATCCAACCTCACGTGCCGAAAAGATATTTGGCTCAAAAAGATCATAAAGCCCGACGCGCTTGAGCATGAGTTCAAGGCGAACGCTGGTCGAATTCGAGCAGATGCATTTTGGCAGATCAAGTGCAGACACGACCTCGACAATATCTTCAATTGCCTGCACTTCGTTTTTCAAACGTTCGTCAAGCAGCTTTTCGGCTTTGTCGAGAAGGGATGCGGAAATAGGAATGCCTGCTTCGCGCTCAACCGTCAGAAGGATGTCCTGCCAAGTGAGGCCAGCGAAGCGTTCCCCCACTTCGGCCGCTTCAATCGGATAGCCTGCTTCTGTCAAAAGTGCTGCGTCGACTTCTGCTGCGATAACTTCTGAATCCACCAATACGCCATCACAGTCGAAAATAATCAGGGAGGGAGCCGTCATGTCATAAGCCTTAAACGCAGAAGAAAGAGCAACAGTGCTCACCAAAATTGAGGGGATGAGCTACACCTTTATATCTTTCGCGTCAAACTTTTGAAGCTCAATTCAACATATCCCTGGGAACGATATGCACCGTGCGCAGTTTCATTTTCCTGTGAAGGAGAAGTTTATGCGGAAATCCGTTGTACTGTTTATTATCGCAGTTGCTTTTGTTTTAGCGTTTGTTGTTGCGTCACCATATTACTACAGCGTTACGCCGGAAAACCGTGGAACCGAACCCACAACCGAGACATCGCAATAGGTCAAACCTCCCCTGAAACCTCGCGTCTGCGCCTGTCGAGTTCTTCGCTGTATCGACGCAAAGTGTGGGCTTCGCTGAGAAGCCCAAGCACTTTGCGTTCTTTTGCATCGTTTATCACCGCAAGCGCTTCTGCTTCAGCACGGTCGAAGCGTACGACGGCTTCCTTGGCGTTCATCTGAGGCAATAGAAATTCGTCCTGATAGCGAAGCAAATCAATGATGCCTTTTGCATTATCGGTGCTGTCAAAGCTTTCCGAATAGGCTTCAGGCACGGGGATCATGCCGACATAGCGGCCCTCTTTATCGACAGCAATAACCCGCTGCGTTGAACCGAGCGGGAATTCATGGCGGAATGTTTCAATATCGGTGTCGATGGAAACCGTGCGCACATCATGACGCATCATGCGGTTAACGGTGAGATTGCGCACCCAGCCAATATCATGCGCCGAACGGATTGCTTCGCCGCGCAAGTGGAAGCGCCAAGTGGCAAACGAATAGCCGAATGTCTTTCTAACCATCAGCGACGATGACACGACAGCGCCCAGCACAAGCATTGCAATCGGGAAATCGCCGGTGAGTTCCAATGCTAAGAATGTCATCGTCAATGGTCCGCCGATAATTGCCACTGCCATCGCACTCATGCCGATGACCGCATAGACCTCAGGTTCCAGCGTTAGCGGCAAAACGTAACCGGTAAGTGCCGCAAAGAGTTTGCCTGTCAGCGCTCCCAGAAAAAGTGACGCGAAAAACAATCCGCCACGAAACCCCGAACCAATCGAAATGGCCGATGCCAGCGATTTGGCAAAGATCAAAAGTAAGAGTACCGGAATTGTCAGATTTGCATTCAAATCAAGATGAAGCGCTCCGTGACCCGAGGCCAAAACCTGCGGCGCAACAAAGGCAATCATGCCGACAATCGCCCCGCCAATCGCTGGTGCCAACACAGTCGGCACAACGCTTTTGCGAGCGATACGTTCGACAGTTGTGACGCCGCGCATGATGAGAATAGCAATGCCTGCAGCCAGAAAGCCCAGCACAAGCGCAGGCACATAATCACGCGCCGCAATGCCTTCAAGTTGGCCGACATGGATCACCAAAGGTGCACCGCCGATGGCCTGCGTCACCAACATGCCGACGATTGCTGCAACCACCACAGGGGCCAATGTCGCAATGGAATAAACGCCGATAATCAGCTCAAAAGCATAAAATGCGCCGGTAAGCGGCGCATTAAATGCGCTGGCGATCGCCGCAGCGGCTCCGCAGCCCACTAAGGTGCGCAAATCAGCCCGGCGTAATTTTAATGAACGTCCTATACGTGATGCGAAACCGCTGGAAAGCTGGGTATAGGCAGCCTCAAGCCCAACAGAGGCGCCAAAGCCATTGGAAACAAGGTTTTGTCCCACAAGAATAAAACTGTCTGTCAACGACAAATGCCCGCCATGTAGTGCATTGGCTTCGATGGGATCGACAATCGGCTTCTTGCGCCAGCGTGCCAGAACCCAAATAATAATGCCCATAAGAATGCCGCCTGCGAGCGGTGCGATGTAGGCAGTCCAGTCAAGCTGGGAAGCGGCACTTAGTCTCTCACCATCGGCAAGTCCAAAAAGTGCCTGATGCATCCACTGGGAAATACCGGCGATAGCCGCAACGACCAGAGCGGAGACGATGCCAATGAAAGCACCCGCAATGACAAGGCCTATTTCACTGCCGCGCACGAGTGCGCGCATGCGAAAAGGCACAAAGAGGATTCGTAAATACCGGTTGTGACGCAGTTCATTGATATTCATGACAACACATGGGACAGACACGCAAATCAGTTTTAATCTTTGGATCAGTTATAGGCCGAAACGAATAACCAAGCCTTATGGATCGAACCATTTTTCTGGTTTCAACTGCTATTTGTTGGCGGCTTTAATATGGCCGAACGCAAACTATCAAAGTTACGTTGTCTGGCCGAACCCAGCAAATGCGGGCTTATTCCCGATCATTAAGAAAAGGTTTACGATTTCAATCACTTGGCGTTAACCGCATATTTACCCTGTTCAGTAACCATAGGGACAAGTTTTTAGCGTTCACAAGTAATCGAGTATCCCATGTCCCTAGTACGTCTTGCACATGAGTTGCCTATTGAGGCCCCACGTACCGCTTGGCTCGACTCTATCATCAAGGGGGATTGCGTTTCCGCTCTGGAACGTCTTCCGGATCATTCCGTGGACGTCATTTTTGCTGATCCTCCCTATAATCTGCAGCTAGGTGGCGATCTTCACCGCCCGGATCAGACCATGGTCAATGCGGTTGACGATCATTGGGACCAGTTTGACAGTTTTCAGGCCTATGATGCTTTCACCCGCGCGTGGCTGATGGCTTGCCGCCGCGTGCTGAAGCCGAATGGCACAATCTGGGTCATTGGCTCGTATCACAACATTTTCCGCGTCGGCTCACAGCTTCAGGATATTGGTTTCTGGCTCCTCAATGATGTTATCTGGCGCAAGACCAATCCAATGCCAAACTTCCGTGGTCGTCGCTTTCAGAACGCGCATGAAACGCTGATCTGGGCTTCGCGCGACGAAAAGGGCAAAGGCTACACGTTCAATTATGACGCTATGAAAGCGGCGAACGACGATGTGCAGATGCGCTCTGACTGGCTGTTTCCGATCTGCACAGGCTCGGAACGCCTGAAGGACGAGAACGGCGACAAAGTCCATCCGACCCAGAAGCCGGAAGCATTGCTTGCACGCATTCTGATGTCGTCGAGCAAGCCGGGCGACGTCATCCTTGATCCGTTCTTCGGTTCGGGTACGACGGGCGCAGTTGCGAAGCGTCTTGGTCGTCACTTTGTCGGTGTTGAGCGTGAGCAGGATTACATCGATGCAGCAACTGCCCGCATTGCAGCGGTCGAGCCGCTTGGTAAGGCTGAACTGACCGTGATGACCGGCAAGCGCGCAGAACCACGTGTCGCTTTCACTTCGATCATTGAATCTGGCCTCCTACGGCCGGGTACGGTTCTGTCGGATGCGCGCCGCCGCCATGCAGCGATTATTCGTGCTGATGGAACTCTGGCTGCCAATGGCGAAGCAGGTTCCATTCATCGCATTGGTGCGAAAGTACAAGGCTTTGATGCCTGCAATGGCTGGACTTTCTGGCACTATGAAGAAGCCGGTGTGTTGAAGCCAATCGATGATCTGCGCAAGGTCATCCGCGATGAGATGGCCGCCGCTGGCGCATAAAGCGCATCAGGAAAAGTGTGATGCGGTTTTCGGAAAAGATACGCGATAAATAAGTATACTGGACTTACTATCGGACGACCTCCAACAAAGTCTGATAAAAAGACACTCGAGGCGAAGTGCTTCGGGTGTCTTTTTTTTACCGGACTTAGTTTCAAAAAGAGAGGCCGTAACCTCTAAGATCATCCGCAAGTTTGGATGCGCCGGTGAAATGCACGGCTTGCCAGCCTGCTAATTTAGCACCTTCGACATTGGCCATACTATCATCGATGAAAAGCGTTGCAGCTGGATCAAGATCGAAGCTTGCAACATGGTGCTCGTAAATTTCGCGTTCCGGTTTCAAAAGGCGAATTTCGCCTGAAACCGTGACACCACGACTTTCGGTGAGAAATGGAAAGCGACCTTGTGCTTCGCGCAGCGTGTCGGAAGCGAAGTTCGTGAGCATGGTCACGTCATTGCCTTGCGCAATCAATCCACGCAAAATGGTAACGCTGCCTTCATAGGCATGCGGCACCATGAGATTCCAGTTTTGACGAAATGTCCGAATTTGCTCGCTGCGCTCAGGATAGGATTCGATCAGAAGCGCTTCCGCTTCGTGCCAGCTTCGACCCCGATCCTGCTCGATATTCCATTCGCCCGTGCAGATATTATCCAGAAACCAGCGGCGGTCGGTAGCGTCCGGGATCGCTTCGAGATAGGCCAGTTCAGGATCATAATGCAAAAGCACTTTGCCAATATCGAAAACCACGTGTTTGACTGGGCTGCTCAACGGCTTTTCCTCCCCCGTTTGAGTTGTTTAAACGCTGCCGGAACAGCAGCGCTGATTGCTTTTTTCATAACCGTTGGCAACGCTTCATTTTCAAGTTCTGAACAGGCCGACCACCAGCCATCCATATCGTTGCGCTTTTGTATATTGCTGACCGCGTAAACGGAAAGGCGCAACTCGAAATGTGTGAAAACATGGGTGATGCTGCCTGATGACACCCAATCTGCTGCAAACGGCGCGGCGCCTATGGTTGCATCGCCGTCAACACGCGCCGTCCATTGGCTTCCGGGAACTTCTGTCATTCCGGCAAGCAGACCTTCTCCCTTGCGCTTGCGCAGCAGAATTGAGTCATCATCAGCAATAGCGATGAATGCAGCGCCCACACGTATTGGCTTTTGCGCTTTTGGTGCCTTGACCGGAAACTTCTCAGGATCGTGTGTAATCAGCGCTTCGCAACCGTCATTCACTGGACAAATTGCGCAAGCCGGACGTCGCGGTGTGCATATGGTTGCGCCCAAATCCATTATAGCTTGCGCAAAGTCGCCCGGCCTGTCTTCCGGGGTCAGTTCCCCCATCAATATCCGAATTTGGGCCTTGGCTGCGGGCAGGGGTGTATAAATTGCAAAGAGCCGCGAGATAACGCGCTCCACATTGCCATCAACCACTGCTGCTTGTTCCCCAAAAGCGATTGCCGCAATCGCTGCCGATGTATAATCGCCAATGCCCGGCAATTCTTTTAGCCCGACCGCCGTTGATGGAAATTTCCCGTTATAATTTGCGGCAATAATATCTGCGCATTTCTTGAGATTGCGCGCCCGCGAATAATAGCCCAAGCCTGCCCATGCTCTCAGAATGTCGTCTTCGCTGGCATTGGCCATCGCCATTACGTCAGGCCAGCGTTCGATAAATTTCGTGAAATAGGATTTGACTGCCTCCACGGTCGTTTGTTGCAGCATGATTTCCGAAAGCCAGACCCGGTAAGGATCGGATGTCACACCGCGCGCGTGCTCCGCTGGCGTTACACGCCAAGGCAGAATACGGTGATGGCGATCATACCAGTTGAGGATTGCCTTGGTACGGTCGGATTTGAGTGTTTTGAGCATAGATATTATTGATCGGATATTTGAGGGCGGCCTGTAATTTCGGATTAACGCTGAATTTTGGGAATTGATATAAAATTGAAGTGCGTTTGATGCTGCACTTTATGATAGATAGGCCCATCGTGGTACAGGGCAAATGAATGACAAAGAAAGATTATTTGTGAGTATTTCAGTCCCGGTTTATGTCATTAATCTGGCGCGCTCTGCGCAGCGCTGGGATGATGTGACTGCAAGTGCCGATCAGTTTGGTATCGAGCTACGTCGGGTAGAAGCCGTTGAAGGTAAGCTTCTTCAGCCTGACGAACTTGGTAATTTCGATGAGGCGGGGTTCCGCCGCCGCCATGGCAAGATAGCTTTGCCAGCAGAGATTGGCTGTTATTTTAGCCATATCAAGGCGTTGGAAGCAATTATCGCGGCTCAGGAACCCTATGCTGTCGTTGTCGAAGATGATGTGCGCTTTACCCCTGATTTTCTGCCTTTCATTTCCAGCGTGTCAAAGCTGGAAGGCTGGGATGTGATCAAACTCGTTAATCATCGTACCTCGGCTTATCGGCGCTTCGATAAAGTTGAAGGCGGTAATTCAATCGGTCGTTGTTTACATGGCCCATTGGGCAGTTCGGCCGCTTATCTGTTGACCCGAAAGGGCGCAATAAAACTGCTGGCGGCAATCAAACCCATGTCGCTGCCTTATGATGTCGCACTGGAGCGCGGTTGGGCAGGGGACTATGAGCTATATTTGACTGAGCGGCCCTTGGTTGAGCTTCCGCATGTCGCACTTTCAACGATCGCGGATAGTCGGGAGACCTATGCAAAGGCGCGTTTGCCTGTCTACAAAAGGATTAGCACTCTTATCTTTAGAGCCACTGACTATATCAGACGAATCGCTTACGCTTTAGGCTCGAAGGGGTTGGGAGTGGCGGGGAAATGAGTTTTTTAGGCAAGTCATTTCTTGTGCGTAGAAGAATAGATAGTTGGGCTTTGGCTGTTGCTTCTGCGGCCATGCCGATCCGATTGGGTTTCGGTCCAATTCTTCTGTTCGTTTTTTCCTGTCTGGGCATTTATTTGGCTGCTGCCCGTCACAACACGACAAGGCTTTTTGCAAAGAAATTCTATATTTTCATTGTTCTATACGCCGCCTGGTCGCTGGGGCTTATCCTTTACCGTGGCGAACCTTTTTCAGGCAACCGCCAGATTGGTTACACATTGCTGATCGCCGTGTTCGCTTTTGCCGGCGCAGGTATGGTTCTGATCAAAAACCCACTGAGATCTTATGTGCTAGGCTCACGTGCGGGCGTCATTCTGACGGTGTTGGCTGTCATTTACCTTGTGCTGACACAGGGCGGACGCATCGGCGTTGGTGGTAATGAAGCGGTGTTTGCTTTTGTTGCGGGTGTTGCTGCGATTTCGGCAGCAATTCCAATTTCAAAAGCGCCGCGCTATTTGCCAAACGGACCGCACTGGCTGGTTTTAGGTTTAGCGGCTGTTCTTACATCAGAAACACGCGCCGTGATTGTTGTTCTGCCGATATTTGCAGCGGTCGAAATTGTGCTTTTCCTGCGTAAATATAACCTTAAGCAGCAAGGGGCTGTCTATGTGGCGCTCGCGACCGCACTTGCTGCGCTTATCGTTGTTGGCCCGGTTGGTGATGCGATTTCCAAACGTTTTGCTGGAATGGTTGAATATTACGACAGCGGCGATAGCTCTAAATGGGAAGACAAAATCTCAGCCGATATTCGTGAGGTCATGTGGGAAAGTGCGGCCACAATCATTAAGCAACATCCGATAGCAGGTGTAGGCTCTTATTCGAAGATGAATCTTGTCAGGGAGCAAGCAGGCGAACAAGCACCAATGCTGGCCGGCTTTCGTCACGTTCATAATACGGTGCTTGATGAATTGTTGAATGACGGCATTGTCGGTCTGTTCTTCATGTTCGCGGCTTTCATTGCGATTTTCATTTATCTTTGGAGAACTGCTGATAGCTGGGCGATGCGTCGTGCGCTGATCTATTTCGCTTTCGTCTGCGCGAGCTATGGAATGTTGCATAATCCATTGCTGCATGAGGTCACGATTGCGTCGGTCATGTTCTTCATTGCTGCTTTGAATGCGGCTGCTTCACGTCGCGTCATGGCATTCCGTCGGGCTGGGCTTACGAATTATATTTGCGGGAAATGACATCTATGAAAGCCATCGTGACGGGGGCCGCTGGCTTCATCGGCTATCACACAGCAGCGCGGCTTCTGGATGAAGGTTGGCAAGTTATCGGCATTGATAATCTCAATGATTATTATCAGGTCGACCTCAAAGAAACACGCCTTGCAAAATTGCAGACATATGAAGGCTTCCGTTTTTCGCAAGCCGATATAGCCGATATAGAAGCTTTCAATGCATCTATCGGACAAGACCGGGATGCTGATGTGATCGTACATCTCGCGGCACAGGCCGGCGTGCGTTATTCCATTGAAAACCCTGCGGCCTATGTCTCCGCCAACGTCATGGGACAGGTGAATGTTTTCGAGACAGCGCTCAAGCTCGATAAGCGCCCACCGGTCGTTTATGCCAGTTCATCTTCGGTTTATGGCGCGAATGAGAAAATCCCGTTCTCGGAAAGCGATGCCGTCGATCATCCAGTTTCCGTTTATGCGGCAACCAAGCGTTCCGGCGAACTTCTTGCGTTTTCCTATAAGCATGTGCATGGGCTTTATTCGACAGGCCTGCGATTTTTCACGGTCTATGGCCCGTTTGGTCGCCCCGATATGGCGCCGTGGTTGTTTACATCGGCAATCCTCAAAGGTGAGCCGATCCGGGTTTTCAACAATGGTGAAATGCAGCGCGATTTCACTTTCGTCAATGATATTGTGAGCGGTGTGTTGGGAGCGGTCAAACGCATTCTGGAACAGCCGCATAACACCGCGCCGGTATATAATCTGGGTAACAATCGCCCGACGATGCTCAATGATTTCATCGCAGCAATTGAAAAAGCATGCGGCAAAGAAGCTATCCGCAAGCTTGAACCTATGCCCGCAGCGGATGTACCGCGAACTTATGCAGATATTACGCTTGCGGCGCGTGATCTTGGTTTCAGCCCTCAAACCACGCTGGATGAAGGTATTCCTTTGTTTGTTGAGTGGTTTCGCGGCTATAATGGAAAGCGATGAGGGAACCGAAATCAAAACGCGGATTCCGCCCGCTCTCTGACACGACCTCTGGCCTCATGGACCCGATGTTGCAGAAACGTGCGGGTATCAATCTTTCGCTGTTGCAATCGTGGGAAGATATTGTGGGGGCTGCAATCGGGTCATCATCACGACCCTTGCGGATTCTCTGGCCACGGCGTTTGCATGAAGATGATCCATTTAGTCCGGCGACATTGATCATTGCGTGTGAGGGCTTTGCGGCCTTGCAGATTCAGCATGAGACTGGCGAAATAATCAGCAGAGTGAACGGGTTTCTGGGCTTTTCAGCCATTGGTCGCATCAAGATCGAACAGAAGCCTCCGGCGATTGATTTCAAGCGACGTCCGAAACGTCTCCCAGCTTTAGCGCCTTCGGAAGAGCGCCGCATCGACAAGGCGACGGATGGAATTGAAGACGATGCGCTGCGTGCAGCACTGGCACGTCTTGGCAAGAATATCCTCGCAGAGAAACGCAGTACAAAGAAGTGAGCGGTCTGCCATAAATTTGATGTATCATTAATGCTGACTTTCATTTGATCGCAACAGGGCTGGTGAATAGTAATCTGCCACCCTAAATTGTTCTCGAATATTAACATTGAAACAAGAATGGATGATTCGTATGCCTGCACCGCTTAATCGCAGACATGTTATTTCTCTTGCAGGTGCCGCAGCCGCTGGTATCGCTTTTGCTGGCAATGCAAGCGCACAGTCTCGTAGTTCTGAGGCAAGTGTCGATGCTGCCAAGGTTGCAGAAGCTGGCAAGCTGAAAGACATGGTTTATGGCAAGGCCGATGCGCCGGTGACCATCATTGAATATGCGTCGCTGACCTGTTCGCATTGCGCTGATTTTGCGGTGAATACGCTGCCGACCATCAAGGAAAAATATATTGATACGGGCAAAGCGCGTCTGATCTTCCGCGAATTCCCTTTCGACCCACGCGCGACCGCGGCCTTCATGCTGGCGCGTTGCGCACCTGAAGATCGTTATTTCCCGATGGTTGAAGTGTTCTTCAAGCAGCAACAGCAATGGGCTGGCGCTGCCGATGGCGAAGCAGCATTGCTTCAAATCGCGAAACTTGCAGGTTTTACACAGGAGTCGTTCAAGGCTTGCTTGACGAACCAGCAACTTCTCGATGATGTGAGAGCCACGATGGAACGCGGATCGCAGGAATTTGGTGTGAACGCAACGCCAACATTCTTCATCAATGGACAGAAATACGCTGGAGCCCTTTCGGTTGACGAGATGTCGGCAATCATTGACAAGCTGCTCTAAGCCGCCTTTCGGCATGAAAAGCGGACGCTTCGTTGCGTCCGCTTTTTGCGTTTTTGAAGAAGGAGCGATCTGATGCGCTTCTCCAAGCTACGACTTGTCGGTTTCAAATCCTTTGTCGAGCCTATGGAATTCGTCATTGAAGGCGGATTGACGGGTGTCGTCGGCCCGAATGGTTGCGGAAAGTCCAATCTCGTTGAAGCTCTGCGCTGGGTGATGGGTGAAAACTCATACAAGAACATGCGCGCTTCCGGCATGGATGATGTTATTTTTTCAGGTTCCGGCACCCGCCCGGCGCGTAACACGGCGGAAGTTACGCTGTTTCTCGACAATTCAGACCGCACAGCCCCCGCTGCTTATAATGATCAGGATGAATTGCAGGTCTCTCGCCGTATCGAGCGCGAGGCTGGTTCCGTTTATCGCATCAATGGCAAGGAAGCCCGCGCCAAGGATGTGCAACTGCTTTTTGCCGATCAATCGACGGGTGCTCGTTCGCCGTCCATGGTCGGTCAAGGGCGCATTGGCGAGTTGATTCAGGCAAAGCCGCAGGCACGCCGCGCACTTCTGGAAGAAGCTGCCGGTATTTCCGGCCTGCATACGCGTCGTCACGAGGCTGAATTGCGTCTTCGTGCAGCCGAAACAAATCTTGAGCGTCTGGAAGATGTGGTCGGTGAGCTTGGCAGTCAGATTGAAAGTCTGAAACGTCAGGCGCGTCAAGCCAATCGCTTCAAGGCGTTGTCCGCCGATATTCGCCGTGCCGAAGCTTCACTTCTTCATCTGCGCTGGTCGCAGGCCAAAGCGCAGGAAGGCGAAGCGCAGAGCGCACTTGCGCAGGCGACTTCCGTGGTTGGCGATATGGCGCAGGCGCAAATGAATGCGGCGCGCGATCAGGCTGTGGGCGCGCATAAGCTTCCTGAAATGCGCGAGGCGGAAGCCAAGGCTGCTGCGGCACTGCAACGGCTTTCGATCGCACGTTCCCAGCTCGACGAAGAAGACGGTCGTATCCGCGTGCGTCGGGCAGAGCTTATGAAGCGGCTTGAACAACTGACTGCCGATATTGCGCGCGAAGAGCAGATGGTGCGTGAAAACGCCGATATTCTTGGGCGACTGGACGAAGAAGAGCAGGAGCTGATTGCCTCCAATGAAGCCTCGGGCGAACGCGACGAAGAGCTACGCTTGTCTTTTGAAGGTGCTGAAATCCGCTTGCAAGACAGCGAAAATGCATTGGCGCGCGTGACGGCGGAGCGTGCGGAGGCCGCTGCCGAACGGACCCAAATCGAACGCGCGTTGCAAGAAACACAGACGCGGCGTGACCGCTTGATCAGCCAGATCGACAATATCGAGCGCGATATTGCAGCGGTTGTCGAGCAGATCGGCGGCTTGTTTGACCCCGCTGAAAAGCGTCTCGTCGTCGAAACGGCAGTTGAAGCGCTGGCAGCCTCCGAAGATGCGGTGATTGCCGCCGAAGAATTGGTGGGCCACACACGCGAACAGGAGACGGAGAGCCGTCATCCTTTGAATGAGGCGCGCACCGAGCTTAACCGGATTGAGACCGAAGCACAGACATTGGCGCGTATTCTTAATGCGGGTGAGACAGGCCAGTTTCCCCCGGTTGTTGAAGATTTGCAGGTCGAGAAGGGCTATGAAATTGCCCTTGGTGCAGCGCTGGGTGAAGACCTTGACGCGACAAGCGACGATGCGGCACCCGTCTTTTGGGCCTATAATCCGGCGCAGGAGACTGATCCTTCCTTGCCTTCAGGTGCAACACCGCTTGATAGTTTTGTGAACGGTCCGCAGCAATTGCGCCGAAGGCTTGCGCAAGTGGGCGTTGTTTCCGACCAGGATGGCTTACGTTTACAGGCTTCATTGCGTCCGGGACAGCGACTGGTGAGCAAGGCCGGTGCCTTGTGGCGCTGGGATGGCTATACGGCGAGTGCAGATGCGCCAACGCCTGCCGCGCAACGCCTAGCACAAAAGAACCGTCTGGCTGAACTTGAACATGAAGCCATAAGTGCTGCCGGTCGCCTGAAAAATGCCGAGCAAGCCGTGCAGCGTTTTGAAACCTCTGTTCGTGAAGCGATTGAGCATGAACGCGTGGCGCGCGATGTATGGCGCGCAAAACAGCGCAAGCTCGATGATGCACGCGAAGCTCTGGCAGCCGTTGAGCGCGCTGCAGGGCAACTGGCCACCAAACGTGCAGGCTTTGAAGAAGCAAAGGCGCGCTTAGAGGAAAATCTTGATGAAGCGCAGATTCTGGTGGTTGAGGCCGAAGGCCGGCTCAAT
>Ga0308165_1001870_pt1 | contig 27637 bp, 28 predicted proteins | sample PhyWR2_FD_201032 | JGI IMG/M metagenome (GOLD analysis project Ga0308165, IMG submission 201032) | Phyllosphere microbial communities from UC Gill Tract Community Farm, Albany, California, United States - DLSLW.R2 | ecosystem: Host-associated > Plants > Phyllosphere > Unclassified | place: USA... | reverse complement strand
TGCTGACGATCGCGCAGGTCACCCGGCTGACCACCGGCGCCGACTTTGCATTCCCGCAACTTGGCCTGACCCGTCAGAGCGTGGAAGGCGGCGAAACGCGCGTGCCGATGAATTCCGACGGTCACTTCTGGATCACCGCGACGGTGAACGGCGTGAAGCGGGATTTCCTCGTCGATACAGGCGCCACGCTCACCGCGATTTCGCCCGCGACCGCGCAGGCAGCGGAGCTGAAAGCCAATCCGCTCAACCGCTCGGTGCTGATGCGCACCGCCAATGGGACCATCGAGGCAAAGCTGGCGACGATCGACGAACTGCGCATCGGCAACGTGGTCGCCCGCGAACTCGACGCGGTGGTCGCACCGGGCATGGGCGATACCAACGTCATCGGCATGAACGTGCTGTCGCGCCTCGCCAGTTGGCGGGTGGAAGGCAGGACGCTGATCCTGGTGCCCCATCACCCGCAGACGGTGGAAGAGACCTGAGGGCGGCAGCCCCGGATCAGGTCCGCCGCGCTCTTACCCCTGGAACTTGTTGTCTCGCGGGAAGCCTACTGGCGGCAAACGCCCCGCCGCGCCGCGCGCGACTTTCCAGAGCGTCATGTCCTTTTCGGTACGGGTACGGGCGCTTTCGCCGCCCATCGTCCACGACAGCCCGTCATCCAGCCTGAGCGTGATGACATCCGACATGCCGCCATCGCGGTAGCGTTGCAGGGTAACGCCTTGGCCCTTGGCCATGACCGGCAGTTCCTCGAGACTGAAGATCACCAGCTTGCGGTTGTCGCCCACCACCGCGACGTGGTCGTGCTCGGCCGGAATCTCGCGCACGGTGACAAGGGTGACGCCCGGCTTGGTCGACATCACCGCGCGGCCCTTGCGGGTTTCGGCGAGCAGTTCGTCCATTTCGGCCGCGAAGCCGCGCCCGATGTTCGAGGCCAGCAGGAGTTGGGCCTTGGGCTTGTAGACCATGGCCGCGACGATATGGGCTTCGGTGTCGATATCGACCATCGTGCGGATCGGTTCGCCAAAGCCGCGCGCGCCCGGCAGCTTGTCGGCGCCCAGCGTATAGAAGCGGCCGTTGTCGAGCGCGATCAGCACCTTGTCGGTGGTCTGTGCGTGGAAGGCATAGCCGGGGCCGTCGCCTTCCTTGAACTTGACATCGCCGTCCAGGGGAACGTGCCCGCGCGCGGCCTTGATCCAGCCCCTGGCCGAGAGGATCACCGTCACCGGCTCCTTCTCGATCATCGCGTCCATGCTGAATTCCACCGTCCTGGTCGCCTGAGCGATCGTGGTGCGGCGGCGGCCGAGCAGCGTGTCCTCGGCGTAATCCTTGCGCAAGTTGGCAAGATCGCGCTTGATCCGGGTGCGCTGGCGGGCCGGACTTTCCAGCAGCTTGACCAGTTCCTCCTGCTCTTTCAGCAGTTCGGCGTGCTCCTTGCGAAGCTCCATTTCCTCCAGCTTGCGCAAGGAGCGCAAGCGCATGTTGAGGATGGCTTCGGCCTGACGGTCGGTCAGTTCAAACTCGGCCATCATCACCACCTTCGGCTCATCCTCGGTGCGGATGATCTCGATGATCCGGTCGAGGTTGAGATAGGCGATGATATAGCCGGAAACCAGTTCCAGCCGCGCGGCGATCTTGTCGAGCCGGTGGTTGGTACGGCGCAGCAGGATGTCGATCTGGCTGTAGACCCACTCCTGGAGCAGAAGTTTCAGCCCGAGGACACCCGGCGTCCTGTGCGAATCCAATACGTTGAGGTTGAGACTGAACCTGCTTTCGAGGTCGGTCAGCCGGTACAGGCTTTCCTTCAGCAGTTCGGGGTCGACATTGCGGCTCTTGGGGACGAGGACAAGGCGGATTTCCTCGTCGCTTTCGTCGCGCACGTCTTCCAGGATCGGCAGCTTGCGGTCGCCGATCAGGGCCGCGATCTGTTCGATCAGCTTGCCCTTCTGGAGCATGTACGGAATTTCGGTGACGACGAGCTGCCACTGGCCCGCGCCCAGCTTTTCTATGCCGGTATCTTCCCACGAACCGTCCGCGTTGCGTCCGGTGGAGAAACGCCCGCGCACGCGGAAACCGCCCTTGCCGGTCGCATAGGCGTGGCTGATCGCCTCGGGGCTGTCGACCACGAGGCCGCCGGTCGCGAAGTCCGGGCCATGGAACACTTCCATCAGCTGCGGATGCTCGACATGCGGATTGTCGATCAACAGCAGCGTCGCGTCGATGATCTCGGCGACGTTGTGGCTGGGGATCGACGTCGCCATGCCCACCGCGATGCCGACGGCGCCGTTGGCCAGGAGATTGGGGAACATGCCGGGAAAGATTTCCGGCTCGTGTTCCTCACCATTGTAGGTGGGGATCAGTTCCACGGTGCCTTCGTCCAGCCCGGACATGAGCTGGATCGCGGTCTTCGTCAGGCGCGCTTCGGTGTAACGATAGGCGGCGGCGTTATCGCCGTCGATATTGCCGAAGTTGCCCTGCCCCTGCACCAGCGGATAGCGCAGCGAGAAATCCTGCGCGAGGCGGACCATCGCGTCGTAGACCGAGGCGTCGCCATGCGGGTGATACTTACCGATCACGTCGCCGACGACTCGCGCGGATTTCTTATAGGCATTGCCCGGATCGAGCTTGAGCTGGCGCATCGCCCACAGCAGGCGGCGGTGGACCGGCTTCAACCCGTCGCGAAGATCGGGCAGCGAGCGCGCCGTGATCGTCGACAGCGCATAGACGAGATAACGCTCCGACAGCGCCGCATCGAAGGGCGCGTCGACGATGGCGTCGAACGGATCGGAGTCTTCGTCTGTCTTGGTCACCATGGTGGCCGGACCCTAGCAGGGCACCCGGCCATGCCAAGCCGCTTTAGGCCGTTTTCCAGAGGTTCAAGCTGGGATAGCGTCGCCAGCGAATCACACCGCATGCCAGGGAGACGACAATGCACCGCTCAAAGATTTCCGCGGGATTGCTGGCGCTTGCTCTTGCCGGGTGCGGAAGCGCGCCTGCACCCGATGCGGCAGGGCCGGAAACCACCGTCGACATCCGCGCGGAAGCTCCGGCCGCAGTGAAGGCGCAAGGCGCCGGGGAGGCCAAGCCGGGCGAGGCCAAGCCGGGCGAGGCCATCGCGGTCAGCGCAGCCAATGGTCCCCGCATCGCCTACGTCTACGAATACGGCTATCGACTGGCGGCTGAACGTATTCCCGAGGTGCAGCGCAGCCAGGCGGACTTGTGCGAGAAGCAAGGCCCGCAGGTCTGCCGCATCCTCGATATGAAGCAGAACGGATCGGAAGGGCGCTACGCCGCTGGATCGCTGGCGCTGGCAGTCGCCGCGCCGCGCGCCCGTGCTTTCGGCGCCGAACTGGGCAAGCTGGCCGGAAACGCGGGAGGCACGCAAGTTTCCAGCGCGATCTCCGGTGAGGACCTCTCAAAGCAGATCGTCGATACCGAAGCCCGCCTGCGCGCCCGCTCGGTGCTGCGCGATCGGCTGATGGAAGTGCTTGCCACGCGCAAAGGGACTGTGGCCGAACTGGTCGAGGCCGAACGCGGCGTGGCGCAGGTGAACGAGGAAATCGACGAGGCGCGCAGTTGGCTGACCGAAATGCAGGGCCGCGTGAATTTCAGCCGGGTGAACCTGAGCTATGAAGCCGGCTCGCCCAGCGAAGGCGGATTCCTGTCGCCCATCCGCAGCGCTCTGGGGAACGTGAGCACGGTGCTTGGCACGATCTTCGCGGTCGTCATCATGCTCATGGCCGTCGCGGTTCCGCTTGGACTGATCGGCTTCGCGATCCGCTGGGCGATCCTGAGCTGGAGGAAGCGCTTCGGCGCGAAGGACTGAGCTGACCGGCGGGTTCGCCCGCGGGTTTCTTCAGCCGATCTGCATATCCCGCACCACGCCGGGGATGCGTACCGCGAGCCCGTCCAATGCCTCGGTCAGTTCGATCTGGCAGGAAAGCCGGCTGGTGCGGCCCACTCCTGCGGCGAGGTCCAGCATGTCCTCCTCCTCGTTCGAGGCGGGGGGCAACTTGTCGAACCAGTCGGGCGAGACGATGACGTGGCAGGTGGAGCAGGCCATCTGCCCCTCACACGTCCCTTCGAGCGGCATGCCCGCGTTCTGGCCCACTTCAAGCAGCCGGGATCCCGGCTCGGCCTTCGCCGAAACTCTGGATCCGTCGACGGTAACGAACATCACGTTAACCAAGTCATACTCCCTGCACCGCAGCGGCGGCTTCGATTTTGGCGCAGGCATCCTCAAGTTCCCGGACATGAGTATATCTCCCAAATCCCAGACGGATAGAGGCTTTGGCCTGCCTGTCCGAAAGACCCAAGGCCCGCAGGACGTGACTCGGCCTGCCGGACCCGCTCGCACAGGCCGATCCTGCGGAAAAAGCGAGGTCCCGCAACTCTGACATTAGACGGGCCACGTCGAGGCCATCGAGGCGCAGGTTGAGGTTGCCGTGCCAGCGCCGCGCCGCTGAACCATTCAGTTCCCAGCGGGAAAGGATCGTGCGTGCACGCTGCCACAGAGCGGCGACATGGGCGGCATCCTCGTCCATCCGGTCCAGGGCAAGTGCCGCTGCGGCGCCGAACCCGGCACACAGCATCGGGCTGAGCGTACCGGAGCGCAGCCCCTGCTCCTGCCCGCCGCCCCGGATCAGCGGCGCAAGGTCAAGCCCATCCCGCAACCACAGGGCGCCGATGCCTTTGGGGCCATAGAGCTTGTGCGCGCTCACCGCGATGAGGTCGGCATTGGCTGGCGGGGAGATCTTGCCAGCGGCCTGAACCGCGTCGCACAGAAACAGCGCCCCGGCGGCGTGCGCGCGCTCGGCCAGAACCTCCACCGGCTGAACCGTGCCGATCTCGTTGTTCACCTGCATGACGGTAACGAGGCCAGTGCCGGGAGCAATCGGCGCATCGCCATCGACCAATCCCCCGGCATCGACCGGCAAGATCGCAAAGGCAGGATCGATCGCCAGCGCTGTATCCAGCACGGCGGCATGCTCGATTGCGGAAACCGCCAACTTGCGCGCGCCGCTGCCCACGATGGCGAGATTGATCGCCTCCGTCGCGCCCGACGTGAAGATCACCCGCCCGCCCGGCGGCATGAGCCTGGCGACCTGCGCGCGCGCCACTTCCACCGCCGCCGCAGCGCCGCGACCGGGGCGATGCGGACTATGGGGGTTTGCGAAACCGCTGGTTTCCGGTCCGCCAAGCCATGGCAGCATGGCTTCACGCGCTTCGGGCGCAAGCGGCGTGGTCGCCTGATAGTCGAGGTATATCATGCGTTTACCTTGGCCCATGCATCGGCGAAGGCGTCAAGATCCTGCGCCGTCGTGCTCCAGCCCATGGAGACGCGCACGGTTCTTTTCGCCAGATCCGCATCGATGCCAAAGCCCTGCAACACGTGGCTTTGCTTGAGCGTACCGGAAGAACAGGCACTGCCCGCCGAGATCGCGAAGCCCAACCCGTCCATGCGGATCAGCATCGCCGTTGCGGACATCTTCGGCGCCGCGACGGCAAATATGTGAGAGCATTGCGCCCCCGGTTGCAGCACCTTCCCATGCGCTTGCAGCCTGTTCCTGAAGTCCAACCGCTGCTCGGCGCTAGTTGCCCAACTCTCGATGCCGCCTGCCTCCAGCGCAGCGGCGAAAGCCAGGACGGCCGGCAGGTTCTCGGTCCCGGCACGGTAGCCGCGCTCCTGCCCGCCGCTCGGCTCCAGCATGGCGAAATCGCGCACCAGCAGCGCGCCGATGCCGACCGGGCCGCCCAGCTTGTGAGCCGAAACGACTATCAGGTCCGCATCAGGCAGAAGCGTTTTTCCGGCCGATTGCGAACAGTCTGCCAGCAGTAACCCACCTGCCTCGCGGACCTGCGCCGCCACTGGGCTGGTTCCGCAAGGAAGCAAGACCGTGCCGGTCTCGGAGTTGATCGACTGCACCGCGGCCACCGCCCTGCCCGGCTGCGCCAGCGCATCGGCAAGCGGCTGAAGGGCGAGTTCGCCGCCGACCACCGGCAGCACTTCGGCATCGGGCGCCGCGCGGAACACCGCGTCGTGCTCCACCGCCGAGACCAGTCGCCGCTGCGCTTTTGCCCGTCCCAGCCCCATCGCCAGCGCCTCGCTCGCCCCGGAGGTGAACAGCACTTCGCCCTCCCAGCCCAGCGCAGTCTTCACCCGTGCCCGCGCATCTTCCAGCGCGGCGCGGGCAGCGCGGCCCGGCGCATGGGGGCTTGAGGGATTGGCCCAGATCGCCGCACCTTCCAGCCAGGCCTCACGCGCAGGAGCAAGCATCGGCGTAGTCGCGGCATGATCTAGATAAATGATAGGAACTGCCCCTGCTTGCGAAGTTGTTTTCGGACGCAATGTTTCTATATAGCGAACCTTTCCCATTTCCACTCCCGCGATGCCCGGCGCTGCCGTGCGCGCGGGAGGTTCAACAAGTCAGGCCGCAAACAGACATGCCCGCAGTCATCTTTCCCGGTCCCGAAGGTCGTCTCGAAGGTCGTTTCCAGCCCGCTCCGCGTCCGCGCGCACCGGTGGCGATGATCCTCCATCCGCACCCGCAGGCGGGCGGCACGATGAACGACCGCATCACCCAGCACCTTTACAAGACCTTCGTGGCACGCGGTTTCGCGGTGCTGCGCTTCAACTTTCGCGGCGTGGGCCGCAGCCAAGGCAGCTTCGACAACGGCATCGGCGAACTTTCAGACGCGGCGGCTGCGCTCGACTGGGTGCAGTCGATCCATCCCGAGGCTTCGACCACCTGGATCGCCGGCGTCTCGTTCGGCGCGCTGATCGGCATGCAACTGCTGATGCGCCGCCCCGAGATTCGCGGCTTCATCTCGGTCGCCCCGCCGGCCAACATGTACGACTTCAGCTTCCTTGCTCCCTGCCCCGCCTCGGGCATCATCATCCAGGGCACCGGGGATACGGTGGTCACGCCCAACGCCGTGCAGAAGCTGGTCGACAAGCTGCGCACGCAAAAGCACATCACCATCCACCATGATGAAATCCCGCGCGCCAACCACTTCTTCGAGAACGAAGTGCCGGACCTGATGAAGTCGGTCGACAACTACCTCGACATGCGCCTCGCGCCGGATTGCCCGATCAAGTAATCTGCCGGTCGATGGATCACAGCAGGCGTCGGAGCATCACTCCGGCGCCTGTTCCTTTTCAGCCTCGCCCGACAGGGAGCGGCCTTCGGGCGTCGGCAAGGTCCAGATGGCGATGTTCATCACCATCACTCCCGCCAGCACCAGCATCAGCACGGCCTGCTTGCGGTGCCCCCCGCGCCGAAACAGAACGAGAGCGCCCAGCACGAGCGCGATGACGGTGAGCACGAGAAGCGAAAGCGCGATGTTCATGGCGCCTTCCTAGCGCAGCCTGCGCCGAGGCCCAAGATGGTTTGCCAGGCCGGTTTGACAGCATCGGCAGGCGCGGCCATCGTTCCGGCCATGCACGATACTTCCCTTCCCGAACTCGGCCCGCGTAGCCCCCTCTCGCGGCGCAGCGCCCTCCATTTGCTGGCAGCCGGAACCGCCGCCATCGCTCTTCCCGGCTGCGCCGCAACTGGCGGGCCCGCTCCCATGCCTGCCGCGCCGGCCACACCGCCGAACGCGGCCGCCCTGCTTGACAGCATCGCATGGAACCTCCTCGAACACGTCCCCGAAGGCGCAACCGGCCTCGGCGTCGACATCGGCGAACATGCCGCGCTGCGCTCGCGCCTGGAGGATCGCTCGCAAGCCGGGCGCAATGCCTATGCCGCCAGCCTGAAACAGGGCCTCGCCTCGGTCGAAGCCTTCGATGCGAGCGGGCTGGACCATTCCACCCGCACCAGCCTCGCCGTGGTCAAAAGCGCTTTCTCCACCGCGCTCGACGGTTTCGCGCTGCCCTATGGCGATGTCGCCGTGGGCGGGTGGCGCAACACGCCTTACGTCGTCATCCAGAACGTAGGCGCCTATCTGGACCTGCCGCGTTTCCTCGATGCCGACCATCCGGTGAAGACGCGTGAGGATGCCGACGCCTATGTCGCGCGCCTCGGCCAGTTCGGTGCGCAGTTGGACGGGGAACTCGGCCGGATCAAGGCCGCCACCGCGATCGGCCTCGTGCCGCCTGACTTCCTGCTCGACCGGGCCATCGCGCAGATGACCAGCACCATCGCTGACGCCCGCGCGGACGGCGGCGGCCTCGTCACCTCGATCGCCGGGCGCACGAAAGACATGAGCGGCACCTGGACCGCCGATGCGAAGCGGATCGTCGCCGGTGAAGTGGTGCCCGCGCTGGAACGGCAACTGGCCGAACTCAAGCACCAGCGCACCCTCGCCAAGAGCGATCCCGGCATGCGCGAACGTCCGCACCGCGCCGAATATTATGCCTGGGCCCTGCGCGCCAGCACGACCACGCCGCTTCCCCCCGAGGAAATTCACCAGCGCGGCTTGCAGGAACTTGCTGCCCTCCACGCCCGCATGGACCCCATCCTGAAGTCGCTGGGCTATACCACCGGCACCGTCGGCGCGCGCATGGCGGCGCTGGGCGAGGACAAGCGCTTCATGTTCCCCGCAGGCGACCCCGGCCGAGCCGAAATCCTCGCCTTCATCCGCACCCGTGTCGACTGGATACGTGCGCAGATGCCGCGCGCTTTCCGCCAGTTGGTTCCCGGCAATGTCGAAGTGCGCCGCCTGCCGCTGTCCGAGGAACCCGGCGCACCGACCGCCTATGGCGGGGCCGGGTCCAAGGACGGCAGCGTCCCTGGCAAGATGTGGATCAACCTGCGCACCACCGATCTGCACCGCAAGTACGACCTGCCTACGCTGGTGCACCACGAGGCAATCCCCGGCCACGTCTGGCAAGGCGAATATGCCAACCGCCTGCCGCTGATCCGCTCGATCCTGGCGTTCAACGCCTATTCCGAAGGCTGGGCGCTTTACGGCGAGCAACTGGCGGACGAACTGGGCGCCTACGACGATGATGCCGTAGGCCGGCTTGGCTACCTGCAGTCGCTGGCTTTTCGCGCCTGCCGCATGGTGGTCGACACCGGGCTCCATTCCAAGGGCTGGAGCCGCGATGCGGCCGTGCGCTTCTTCATGGAGCAGAACGGCAACAAGCGCGAGGAAGTGGTAAACGAGGTGGACCGTTACTGCTCATGGCCCGGCCAGGCCTGCGGCTACAAGATGGGCCACTCGCAGATCGTCAGCCAGCGCACACGCGCACAGCAGGCGCTGGGCTCAGCCTATGACCTGCGTGATTTCGACCAGGCGGTGGTCGACGGCGGCAATGTACCGCTGGACGTGCTGGCGCTCAACGTCGAGGCCTATATCGCCGGCAAAAAAGGCTGAAATACTGCGTCATCCCGGGCCGGTCGGTCCGGGATGACGCGAGTTCAATCTCAGCTCTTGCCGCCGAAAAAGCCCTTGGCCATGCCGGTCAGGTCGTCGATGACGCTGCCGTCGCCGTCCTTGTCGAAGAAACTGGCGATCTTGCCAGGGTCGGATGCGATGGCGCTGGCGAACTGGGTCAGCGAGCCTTCGCCGCCGATCTGCTGGATAAGCTGCTGCATGACCCCGACGTCCAGCCCGGTACGCTCCGATGCAAGCTGCGCGGTATCGCCGTCCTGCTGATGCGCCATGCCCAGAGCGGCGATGGCTTTTTCAGCCACTTCGGGGGCAATGCCCAGCTTGCCTGCGAGATTGGCCACGTCTGCGTGCTCGCTCACCTGTCCGAGGATACCGTCGAAAAATCCCATTACCGTTCTCCTTTGGCGTAGTAGTGTACATTGCACCCAAACCATGACGAACGGAAGGCTTGGAAATAACCCATAGGCCCGCCCATGGGCTGCCGGTCATTCCGCCTGGGCGGCTCCGGCCCGCCGCTGCCAAAAAACAAGGCCCCGAAACCGAAGTTCCGGGGCTCCGTTTGTTCTTGTCAGGTCGTGAAGATCAGGCCGAGACGGGCGCTGCCTTGCGCACGCCTTCATCGACATGCTCCTCGAACTGCTCGAAGTTGTCGATGAACTGCTTGACCAGGGTCTGCGCCGTGCGATCGTATTCCAGCGGATCGGCCCAGGCGCCGCGCGGGTCGAGCAGCTTGGTGTCGACACCTGCCACCTCGACCGGCACTTCGAAGCCGAAGTTGGGATCTTCCTTGAACTCGGCAGCGTTGAGGCTGCCGTCGAGCGCGGCGTTGAGCAGAGCGCGGGTGGCCTTGATCGGCATGCGCTTGATGCCTTCCATCGTCGCCTTGCCGCCCGACCATCCGGTGTTGACCAGCCAGCACTTCACGCCGCCCTTGGCGATACGCTCCTTCAAAAGGTTGCCGTAAATGGACGGGTGACGAGGCATGAACGGCGCGCCGAAGCAGGTCGAGAACGTCGCTTCCGGCTCGGTCACCCCGATCTCGGTTCCGGCAACGCGCGCGGTGTAGCCCGAGAGGAAGTGGTACATCGCCTGATCCGGGGTCAGCCGCGCGATCGGCGGCAGAACGCCGTAAGCATCGGCAGTCAGGAAGATGATGTTCTTCGGCACCGGCCCGAGGTTCTTCTCAGAGCAGTTCGGAATGAAGTCGATCGGATAGGAACCGCGGCTGTTTTCGGCCAGCGAGTTGTCGTCAAGGTCGATCAGCCTCGTGACCGGGTCGATCACGACGTTTTCCAGAACCGTGCCGAAGCGGCGGGTGGTGGCGTAGATTTCCGGTTCGGCTTCTTCCGAAAGGCGGATCATCTTGGCGTAACAGCCGCCTTCGAAGTTGAAAACCGCAGTATCCGACCAGCCATGCTCGTCATCGCCGATCAGCGTGCGCGAAGCGTCGGCCGAAAGCGTCGTCTTGCCGGTGCCCGAGAGGCCGAAGAACACGGCGGTGTCGCCGTCCGGACCGATGTTGGCCGAGCAGTGCATCGGCATCACGCCCTTTACCGGCAGCAGGTAATTGAGGATGCCGAATACCGACTTCTTCATTTCGCCCGCGTAGGACGTGCCGCCGATCAGGATCAGCTTCTCAGAGAAGTTGACCGCGATCACCGTCTCGCTGCGCGATCCGTGACGCTCGGGATCGGCGCGGAAGCTGGGCAGGTCGATGATGGTGTATTCGGGCGCGAAGCCTTCCAGTTCGTCGCTCGATGGGCGAACCAGCAGCGTTTTGATGAACAGGTTGTGCCACGCGAACTCGTTGATGACACGCACTTTCACCCGGTGCTCGGGCTGCGAGCCGCCAAACAGGTCGGCGACGTAAAGCGTGTCCTTCTGCGCGACGGCTGCAAGGAAATCTTCCTTCAGCGCGGCAAAATGTTCAGGCGTCATCGGCACGTTGGTCTTGCCCCACCACACCGTCGATTCCGTCTCGGCGTCGCGGACGATGAACTTGTCCTTGGCCGAACGCCCCGTGTGCTTGCCGGTGGCGACGACAAACGGCCCATCGGCAGAAAGCACGCCTTCCCCATTCTTCACCGCATGTTCGACCAGCGGGGCCGTACCAAGGTTTGCGAAGATCGTTGCCTTCGTCTCGATGCCCTGTTTATCGAGCGGATAGCTAAGCGAAGTGGTCAATGTCATCTCCTCCAAAAGATGTCGCCCTGCGGGTATCCCCGAGGTCGCATTCGCGATTCCTGCGCAAGAATCGAGCCACGAATAGGCAGCTGTCTCTTTTCCGTCAATTTGGGGGAAATTGGAACCGTCAAGGTCCTATGCGTAGGAGTTTTAATCGCGCAGGTGCAACGGAGTGGACCACTTGCGGCGGCGCTCCGCTCCGCCCTCACCGCAGATTGTCATCCGCGCGCGCAGCCGCTAGGCAAATTCTCCCATGCAGCAAAAGGGAAACTGCGCGCGCCCATGGCCGATGCATCCACTCCCCCGCCCCTACTACCTGGTCGTCCGGCAGACAACGCCGCCTCGCCCATGGTGCCTTCAGGCACTTCGCCTGCGGTCGCACCGTCTGCGCAGCGCCAGCACACGATCGCGCTGGTCGATGACGATCGCAACATTCTCACCACCCTGTCCATCAGCCTCCACGCAGAAGGCTTTGCCACGCGCGTCTACGCCGACGGCGAGACAGCGCTGAAGGCCCTGCTGGACAACCCGCCGGACCTTGCCATCTTCGATATCAAGATGCCGCGCATGGACGGCCTGCACCTGCTGCAGGCCCTGCGCGCGCAGTCGAGCCTGCCGGTGATCTTCCTGACCTCGAAGGACGAGGAGCCCGACGAAGCGCTGGGCTTGGCCATGGGCGCGGACGACTATATCGCCAAGCCCTTCAGCCAGCGCCTGCTCGTCGCGCGTATTCGCGCCATCCTGCGGCGCAGCGAGCTGGCGCGGACACCGCCCGAAGACGAGGCCCCGGCCAACCTGCCCGATCCGGTGATACGCGGCAGGTTGATGCTCGATCCCGCGCGCCACCAGGTGACATGGGATGACCGGCCCGTATCGCTCACCGTCACCGAATTCCTGCTTCTGGAAGCCATGGCGGCCCGCCCCGGCGTGGTGAAAAGCCGCAACCAGTTGATGGACGCGGCCTATAGCGACGACGTCTATGTGGACGACCGCACCATCGACAGCCACATCAAGCGCCTGCGCCGTAAATTCCGCGCGGTGGACCCGGAATTCGGTGCAATCGACACGCTCTACGGCGCCGGATACTCCTTCGCAGATGGCTGAAAAGTCACGCGCCAAACCGCGCCCGCGCGTCGCTGTACGCCTCGGGCTGGCGTGGAGCATCTCGCTCACCGCGCGCATCCTGGCGGTGAACGTGATCGCGCTCGCACTGCTGGCGGGCAGCCTGTTCTACATCGACAGCTACCGCAACGAACTGCTCGCCGAACGCTACCGCCTGGCCAAGACCGAGGCCGAAATCACCGCCGATGCCCTCGCCGACGAGAACCCGGCCGGCCGCCTCGCCCTGATTGCCCGGATCGGCACTACGCAGGACCTGCGCCTGCGGCTGTTCGATCCCGCCGGCAAGCTCTCCGGCGACAGCTTCGCTCTGGCAGCGCCATCCTACCGGCTGATCGACCCGGCCAGCGAACCCTGGTTCCAGGACGCCGCGCGCATGCTTGACCGGGGCATGGATTTCATACTCGGCGCGCCGCCCATCCCGGACTACCGCGACCCGGCGCACGCCGACGCCTTTGCTTGGCCCGAAATCGCCGCCGCACTGACATCAGGGCAAACCCGGATCAACCACAAGGCCGCGCCGGACCGCACCCCCGTCATCATCGCCGCCACCCCGGTGGGGAAGGACGGCTCCGCGCTCCTGGTCACCCGCAACGCCCGCGACATCACCGAGAACGTGCGCATGGCCCGCCAGACACTGGCCTTCATCGTCGGCGGCGCGCTGGGCGTTTCGATCCTGCTGTCGCTTTTCCTTGCCCGCACCATCGTCGAACCGCTGCGCAAACTGGTCCGCGCCGCCGTTCGCGTGCGCCTGGGCCGTGACCGCAGCGTCGTCGTCCCCCGCCTTCCCGACCGCCGCGACGAAATCGGCCTTCTCGCCCGCGCCATTTCCGACATGAGCGGCGCACTGCGCCAGCGCATCGACGAAGTGGAGAGCTTCGCCGCCGATGTCGCCCACGAACTCAAGAACCCGCTGACCTCGCTGCGTAGCGCGCTGGAAAGCCTCGACCGGGTGGAAGCGCCGGACCTGCGCCGGCAACTCCTCGGCATCGCCCAGGACGACGTGCGGCGGATCGACTTTCTCGTCACCGAGATCGCCGACGCAAGCCGCATCGACGCCCAGATCAGCCGCACCACCTTCGAACCTTTCGACATGGGCACCCTCGTCCGCGCCCTCGTCGCCGAACGCGACCAGCGCGGCGTCAACGGCGGCTGTCCGGTCTCGATCCTTCGCAAAGACAGCGGCGACGGACCGGCAGGCAGCGCCGACCTGACCGTTGCCGGCGACGCGCCCCGTCTCGAACGGGTGCTCCAGAACCTGCTGGACAATGCCGTGTCCTTCTCGCCGCCAGGCAGCCCGATAGAAATCTCGCTCTCGCGCATCGACAGCCGGGTGAAAATCGCCGTTGCCGACCATGGTCCCGGCATCCCCGCCGCTGCCCGCGAACGCATCTTCGAGCGCTTCCATTCGCTGCGCCCCTCGCGTGAGGAATTCGGCAAGCACAGCGGCCTCGGCCTCGCCATCGCGCGCACTATCGTCGAGGCCCACTTCGGCAAGCTCGTCGCGACCGATCGCACCGATGGCACCCCAGGTGCGCGTCTCGTGCTCTCGCTCCCCGCATGGCAGAGCGAGGGATGAGCCAGCCCGCCCCCTCCCCGGCCCAACGCCAATCGACCTGCATCGCCATCGACGGGCGCGCGGTGCTGATCGAAGGCCCGCCGGGCAGCGGCAAATCCAGTCTTGCCCTCGCCCTGATCGATCGGGGCGCACAGCTGATCGGCGACGACTCGGTAATGCTCCAACCGGACGGCGCTCGGCTGCTGGCCATGCCGCACCCGAATACGCGCGGAGTGATGGAAGTCCGCAACCTCGGCATTCTCCCCTTTGCCTGCATCGATGAGGCGCCGGTCGCCCTCGTTCTGAGGCTGGACAGCGCCGCGCCCCGCTTCATCGAAGCGCCCGAGCGCATCAGCATCGGCGGAATCGAACTCCCTCTCGTCCGCCTCTGGCCCGAGGGCGGATCGCTCGCACTCAAGGCCGAACTCGCGCTGAACCATTACGGACTGCCTCGATAGCAGTCCCAACAGGGCACAGCTTTTTTCGCCCTCTTCCCTTTCCGGCCGGCTGCGCGCAGATAGATCGGATATGGGGACCGAAGCGGGAATGAGCGCCGATCAGCCGGCACGCCAGCGCGTATTGCTGGTGACGGGAATGCTGGGCGCCGGCAAGACCACGGCGCTACGCGTGCTTGAGGATCTGGGCTGGGAAATCGTCGACAATTTCCCGATCCGCATGCTCGACGCTCTGCTCGACGCCGGCTCCGGCGCCGCGGACAGCGACCCCACCCCGCTCGCCATAGGCTTCGATTCCCGCACCCGCGGTTTCAATCCAGAGCGTGTCATCGCGCAGGTCAAAGCCCTGACAGAGCGGCGCGACATCGAACTGACGACGCTGTTCCTCGATTGCGGCAGTAACGAGCTTGAGCGCCGTTACAACGAAACCCGCCGCCGCCATGTCCTTGCCGGAGATGCGCCCGTCTCCACCGGCATCCGCGCCGAGCGCGAGTTGCTCGCGCCGCTGCGCCGCTGGGCCGATCTGCTGATCGACACCACCGAGTTCACCTCCAACGACCTGCAACGGGTGATTCGTGAGCGCTTTGCCTCCAGCGAACCCGGCGAACTGACCGTCACTGTCTCCAGCTTCGGGTTCTCGCGCGGGATGCCGCCGGTGGCGGATCTTGTCTTCGACATGCGCTTCATCGAGAACCCGCATTGGGATCCCGTCCTGCGCCCGCAGACCGGGCAGGACCAGGCCGTGGGCGACTACATCCGCAAGGATCCGGCGTACGAAGAAGCATTCACGCGCATCCGCGATCTGCTCCTTTTGCTGCTCCCCCGCTACCGGGCGCAGGGCAAGGCATATGTCCATATTGCATTTGGCTGCACCGGCGGGAGGCACCGCTCTGTATTTACTGCGGAGCAAATGGGAGCAGCCTTGCGCCAGGCAGGATTTTCGCCCACATTGTTGCACCGCAACCTAGGCTCGCGGGCAGCAGATCTTCTCGAAGGAGGGCTGCGACGTGAAAAATGAAAACGGCGCCCGGGCGCGATTGCAGGAATTTCGGAGCGCATTCCCGACATGATCGGCATGATTCTGGTTACTCACGGCAATCTCGCCGAGGAGTTCGTACACGCGATGGAACACGTCGTCGGCGATCAAGCCGACGTCGCGACGATCTGTATCGGCCCGAACGACGACATGGAACAGCGCCGCTCGGAAATCGCCGACGCCATCACCAAGGTCGACAGCGGTGAAGGCGTGATTGTCCTCACCGACCTGTTCGGCGGCACCCCCTCCAACCTCGCGATCTCGCTGATGCAGGCGGGCAAGGTCGAAGTGATCGCCGGCATCAACCTGCCGATGCTGATCCGCCTCGCCAAGGCGCGCGGTTGCATGCCGGTGCGCGAAGCGGTCGCCGCCGCGCGCGATGCGGGCCGCAACTACATAACCATCGCCAGCGAATATCTGGGGCAGGACGCATGATCGACTGCCGCGAGACGGTGCTGATCGTGAACAAGCGCGGCCTCCATGCCCGCGCCAGCGCCAAGTTCGTGAACCACGTCGCCGAACTGCCTGATACCGTGAAGGTCAACGTCACCAAGGACGGCGGCAGCGCCGAGGGTGGTTCGATCCTGGGCCTCATGATGCTCGGCGCCGCCAAGGGCGATTCGATCGAGATCGCCTGCTCGGGCGATGGCGCCGAAAGCGCGCTCGCCGTGCTGACGGGCCTCGTGCGCGATGGCTTCGGCGAAGAATAATACAGGCGGACTGAACGAAGTGTCTTCGTATGACGAGCCCTGGGACGGCGGTTCACGCCGGACCATCACCGGCTTTTCCAACCCACTGGTCAAGTTCCTGCGTTCGCTCAGGGACAAGAAGCACCGCAAGCGCGAAAAGCGCTTCCTGGCCGAAGGCCTACGCCTGCTCACCGACGCGCGCGAATGCGGCATCGTCCCGGAAATGCTGGTCATGGCGATCGGCCGCGATCCGCACCCCTTGCTCGATGCACTGGAAGACGCGGTGACGGCAGCGGGCGGCGACGTCGTCGAGATGGATGTCGAAATCCTCGCCAAGGTCACCGGCAAGGACAATCCGCAGGCCGTCGCCGGCGTGTTTGCCGAATTCGACACCAGCCTTGCCAATCTGGACCGCGCCTCCGCGCCGATCTGGCTGGTGGCGCAGGCACTGCGCGATCCGGGTAACCTGGGCACGATGCTGCGTACCGGTGACGCCGTGGGCGCGGGCGGGCTGATCCTCATCGACGACTGCGCCGACCCGTTCTCGGTCGAAGCAGTGCGCGCCAGCATGGGCGCGATCTTCACCCAGAAGCTGGTTATTACGCGCTGGGACGAATTCATCGCCTGGCTGCGCGCCGGCGAAGGCCAGCTTGTCGCCGCCTCGCTGCGAGACCCGACCGACTACCGCGAGGCGGCTTACGCCGATCCGTGCTTCCTGATGGTAGGCAACGAATCGCAAGGGCTCCCCGCCGAGTACGAAGAGGCCTGCGACCTGCGCGTCACGATCCCGATGCTGGGCCGCGCAGACAGCTTGAACGCCGCTGTTGCGGGCGCAGTTCTTGCTTACGAGGCGCTTGCGCACCTGCAACGGGCATGATGGCGTCCACCTGACCCCGCGCGTTCATGCGACCCTCACATCCGCCATGGCAGATTGTAGGGACAATGCATCGAATCGGTATTTTCCTGATAGCCTCGGCCCTTCTGGCCGGATGCTCCGAAAGCGGTAACCGCTCGCGCCTCGCCGAGAGCAGCTGGCGCTTTGACCGTATCGACGGCGAACGCCCAATGTCCCAAGCCTCGGGAATTACCTTCGAAGACGGCAAAATCGGCATCGCAGTCGGCTGCAGCAGCCTGGGCGGACCTTGGCGCATGGATGCCGACCGCCTTGTCGCCGGCCCACTCGACCAAAGCGAAACCACCTGCCCTGACCCGTCATGGCATCAGAGCAGTGCCGTCAACGCCCTGTTCGTCGCCACCCCGCGTGTTGCAGTGGAAGGGAACCGGATGACCTTGCAATCGAGCGGGCACACAGCGGAGCTGGTGCGGGTCGACAATCAGGTTTTTCATCGTTGATTTGACAGGAAGACCTGGGGCCATCGCCCCAGACCCCTTTAATGTCGTCGCCGTGCGCGTAGCCATCTCGCGCATTTCTCGCTGCCGCAGGCCATCATGTCTCCCGGCTCACCGTAGCCGCAAAACGAGGCTGCGCGCGAAACCTCGACATTCCCGGGGTCTGGGGCGATGGCCCCAGGTCTTCTTTTAATTATTCTGCCACTTCCACCTGTTCACCTACAAGATCCTCGATCTGCCCCGCAGTGTCCGAAAAACGCGGCGCGGACTCGACCAGCGGCACATCGTCGGAAATTTCGCGCTTGCCGATCTTGATATGCTTTTCGCTGAGACGCCGTGCCCGGCTCATCACATTGCCCTCATAAGTCCGTGCGAAGTCATTGAAACTATTGACCGCACGGCCGAGATGGATGCCCACCTTGCCAAGATCGTCCTGCGTTTTGGCGATGCTGTCGTAGAGGTCGCTGCCCAGCTTGCCGATTTCGCGCGCTTCTCGGGCAAGGCCTTCCTGCTGCCATACCTGAGCGATGGTCCGGGCGATCGCGACAAGGTTGGTCGGGCTGGCGAGCAGCACCCGGCGATCGAAGGCGTAATCCCACAGGCCCGAGTCGTGGTCGAGGGCAGCGGCGATGAAATGTTCGCCCGGTACGAACATGATGACGTAGTCCGGCGCGTTTTCGAACTGGCTCTGGTAGCTTTTGGTGCCCAGTGTCTGGATGTGATTTCGCATAGAGGCTGCATGCGCATCGAGGAAGGCCGCGCGCTTTGTCTCGTCCTCCGCCTCGAAGGCATCCTGATAGGCGTTGAGCGAGACCTTGGCGTCAATCACCAACTGCTTGTTGCCGGGGATACGCACGATCGCATCGGGGCGCAGCCGACCTTCTTCCGTATTGACGGAATGTTCGGTCACAAAATCGGTATGTTCGGTCAGCCCGCACTGTTCGAGGACGTTCTTGAGTTGCTGTTCCCCCCAGCGCCCCCGCGCCTTCGGGGCATTGCGCAGTGAATTGCCGAGACGCACGGCTTCTGCCCGCACCTGCTCCTGACCCACGCGCAGCGCTTCGATCTGGCCGCCCAATTGGCCAAAAGCATCGATCCGTTTGGCCTCCAGCGCCGAGACCTGCTCTTCGTAACTTTTGAGCCGCGCGCCCACGGGCGCAAGCAGCGTGGCGATACGCTCTGCGTTGGTCTTTTCGCTCTGCTCGAAGCGGGCGCTGGCGCGGTTGAGGAAGGCTTCCTGCGCACCGGCCAGGACTTTGGCTCCGGCGTTTTCGAATTCCTTGCGCAAGGCTTCCTGCGCCTGGATCAGAAGTCGCTTCTGTTCGTCGAAATTCGCCGATTTCTCACGCAACGTCGCCAGTTCGGAAGCCAGGTCGCGCTGTTCGCGGCGCAAGGCGTCGACCTGGGCGGCGTTGTCGGCACGGGTCCTGTCGAGAATAGCGGCCATTTCGCCGCGCGCACGCTCCAGCATCGTAGCGCCGTGCTGGCGCAGCCGCTCGCTGACCGTTTCATGTTCGCTGCGGGCGCGGTCCAGTTCCTGGGCGAGAGCATCGGCCCGGCTTGCCCGTTCGCGAGCCGCTTCCAGGTCGGCGAAGGCGCGCAGATACCTGGCGTCGCCTTCACGCACTTCACGTTCCCGCCCCTCGGCCAGCGCCCGCCACTGTGCAGCGGGGCGCGAGCCGAAGAACCAACCGGCAGCAAGGCCGATGACGAGGGCGACAATCGCGGCGACAGCAAATTCCATCGCCAGAGACTAAACGGAACGTTTAGAGAACGCCAGCCCCGTAAATCAGATTTTCGCGCGCCGTGTCACCAAGGCACGCAATCAGGCTGCGCGGCGGAGCTTTTCCAGCTTCTTGAGGGCCATCTGGCGCTTGAGACGCGAGAGGTGGTCGATGAACAACACGCCCTCAAGATGATCCATCTCGTGCTGGAGGCAGATGGCCATCAAGCCTTCCATTTCTTCCTCGTGCGCGGTGCCGTCAAGGTCCTGCCAGCGTGCGCGAATGCGCGAGGGACGCTCAACGTCCGCGAAGATTTCGGGGACCGAGAGGCAGCCTTCCTGATAGGCGATGAAATCGTCCGAAGGGTCCAGAATCTCGGGGTTGATGAAAACCCGCGGTTCTTTCTTCGTAGGCTGATGGGTGTGATGGTGATCGCCATGCGAAGTGCAGACTTCGGGTTCCGCGTCCTCGTCGTCGGGCTGGAGATCGATCACCAGCACGCGCTGCGGAACACCGACCTGAATCGCTGCCAGACCGATGCCGGGTGCGTCGTACATCGTCTCGAACATGTCGGCGACGAGGGTACGCAAATCGTCGTCGAACTTGTCGACGGGGACCGATATCTGCTTGAGGCGCGCATCGGGAACTTCGAGGATTTCAAGAATAGCCATTACGGCCAGATAATCCCGATGAAGCAATTTCGCAAGAATGCGCGCGTCGATCACTCTGATCGGGTCATCGCGCCGCTCAGCCGACCGGACGGCGCGCCCGGATCGCCTGCGCCAAAGTGCCCTCGTCGAGATAATCGAGTTCGCCGCCGACCGGCAGGCCGTGCGCCAGCTGGGTAACGCGCACCGGGAAATCCTCAAGCCGTTCGGCGATGTAGTGGGCGGTCGTCTGCCCCTCCAGCGTGGCGTTCATGGCGAGCACGATTTCGTCGATACCGCCCTCCCCGACGCGGCGCAGCAGGCCCTCGATGGCCAAATCCTCGGGCCGGACCCCGTCCAGCGCCGAGAGCTTTCCGCCCAGCACGTGGTATTGCCCGGTGAACAGCCGCGCGCGGTCCAGCGCCCAGAGGTCCGCCACTTCCTCCACCACGCAGATCGAGCGGGGGTCGCGGCGAGCGTCGGCGCAGATGCCGCAGGGATTGGTGGTATCGATGTTGCCGCAGGTCTCGCACTCGACAAGAGCTTCGCGCACTTCGCCAAGCGCATCGAGCAATTGCACAAGCGCGGTCTCTCGCCGCTTTATCAGCCACAACACGGCGCGCCGCGCCGAGCGCGGGCCAAGGCCGGGCAGGCGTGAAAGGGCTGCGGTCAGCGTCTCGATCTCTTGCGATGCCATGGATGGGGAGATAGGGCCTGCGGCTGCCCTTAGGAAGCCCGTCGGAGAGTTCCCCACATCATGCGCATCATCTTCATGGGAACGCCCGATTTCGCCGTCCCCGCGCTTCTCGCGCTGATCGAGGCGGGGCACGAGGTTGTGGCCGCCTATTCGCAGCCTCCCCGCCCCGGCGGCCGGCGCGGCAAAGAGCTGACGCCTTCGCCCGTTCACCTCGAAGCGCAGGCACGCGGGATCGAGGTACGCCACCCGGTTTCGCTGAAAGGCGCCGAGGAACAGGCCGCCTTCGCCGCGCTGGAGGCGGATATTGCAGTGGTCGCCGCTTATGGACTGATCCTGCCGCAAGCGGTGCTGGACGCACCGCGTCTGGGGTGCCTGAACATCCATGCCTCGATCCTGCCGCGCTGGCGCGGGGCGGCGCCGATCCAGCGCGCGATCCTGGCCGGTGACCCGACGACGGGGATCACCATCATGCAGATGGAAGCCGGGCTCGACACCGGGCCCATGCTGGCAACGCTGCGCACGGTGATCGAGCACAAGACCGCCGGTGAACTGACCGCCGAACTGGCCGATCGCGGCGCACAGCTGCTGATCGGCACCTTGCGCGATCTTGCCGTTCACCGGGCGGTACGCCAGCCGGAGGACGGCGTCACTTATGCGAAGAAGATCGACAAGTCCGAGGCCCGGCTCGACTTCACGCAAGGGGCAGATGCCGCCGAACGACAGGTGCGCGCCTTCATGCCCGCGCCGGGCGCTTTCTTCGAACTGGAGGGCGAGCGCTACAAGGTGCTGGCGGCGGACGTGGCCGAGGGCAGCGGCGAGGCCGGGACGACACTTGACGATTCGCTGACCGTGGCCTGCGGTTCCGGGGCCTTGCGGATCACCCGCATTCAGCGCGCGGGCAAGCCGGCGATGGCGAGCGGCGACCTGCTGCGCGGGCGGCCGGTCCCGGAGGGGACGCGGCTGGGCTGAACCTCAGGCCTTTTCGGGCATGCGGCGCACCGGCGGTTGCTCGTCGGCCCAGCGCGCGTGGCCTTCGCGCAAGGTGCCTGCCAGCTTCTCCCAAGCCGGGACGGGTTTGTCCCTGACCTTGATGTTGAAACTGTCGGTGGTGCGAAATTCCAGCACTTCGGCGCCTTCGGGCCCTGCGGTGTAAGCATAGGGTACTTCGCTGCCGACGAAGAAGCCGTCGCCTGCCGCCAGAGTTTCCGTGCCCATGCGGATCGAGCCTGCGACCACATAGTAAAGGCAATCGCAGTCGTGGCTGTGCAGCGGGAGCGGAAAGCCGCTTTTCACCCACAGGCGCGCCAGGCTCATGCCCTCCCGGCGATAGGGGACGTCGGCATATTCGCCGCGTACCTGCATTGCGTCCGCCAGCTGCGACTGGACGGCGATAAGGTTGGGTGTCTCGCCTTCGTAGATCATGCAGGCGCAGTCGTCGAGCGTTGGGGCATCGGCGCCGCGGAAGATCTCGAAGCGGGGTGGCTGCGTGTCGGCCATTGTTCGGCTCCTTTCCCGGTTATGGATGGATGATGCCACCAGGCCGCCTTTGCGCCAAGCCCATTGCATGGCCGCGCCAGTCCTGTATCGGCGGGGCGAATATGACACGCTTTGCGCTGACCCTGGAATTCGACGGCGGCCCCTACATGGGGCTACAACGCCAGTCTCACGGCCCCTCGGTACAGCAGGCGGTCGAGGAAGCGGCCTTTGCGGTGACGGGCGAAAAGGTCATCATGTATGCGGCCGGGCGCACTGACGCCGGCGTCCATGCGCTGGGGATGCGGGCGCATATCGAGGTGGAGAAGCCCCTGGCCCCGTTCCGGCTGATGGAAGCGCTCAACGCCCTGCTCCGCCCGGCGCCGATCGCGGTGCTGGACTGCAAGGTCGTGACCGAGGACTGGCACGCCCGCTTCTCCTGTCTGGGCCGCGCCTATATCTACCGCATCGCCAATCGCCGCGCACCGCTCACGCTGGAGCGGGGCAAGGCGTGGCAGGTGACCAAGCCGCTCGATGCCGAAGCCATGCACCGGGCGGCGCAGATTCTGGTCGGGCTGCACGATTTCACGACGTTTCGCTCGACGCACTGCCAGTCGGCATCGCCGCTCAAGACGTTGGACCGGCTTACCGTGCGCCGCGAAGGCGAGATGGTGCTGATCGAAACCGAAGCGCGCAGCTTCCTGCACCATCAGGTCCGCTCGATGGTGGGCTGCCTTGCGCTCGTCGGCATGGGGCGCTGGCGCGAGGAAGACGTGGTTGCAGCGCTGGCAGCAAGGGACCGTCAGGCACTGGGCCTCAACGCGCCGCCGGATGGCTTGTATTTCGTGCGGGCGATCTACCCGGAAGCCTGAGCTTGCCTCAGGCTTCTTCGATGACGCCGCGATCCGCTTGCAGGGTCCAGCGAACACCGTCAGGCAAGTAGGAGAGCACGCCTTCGCCGCCAAGATCCGAGCGCAGGCCATTGGTCATCAGGCGGGTGCCGAAGCCCTGCCGGGTCGGCTCGGATACCGGCGGACCGCCCACTTCCTGCCAGACCACTTCGACAACGGGCCGCCCGTCGGCTTCTCCATACGTCCAGCGCATGTCGACATAACCCTGGTCTTTAGACAACGCGCCGTACTTGATCGCGTTCGTCGTCAGTTCGTGCAGCGCCATCGCCAAGGCTAGCGCCGCCCTTGGCTTGAGTGAGACATCCGGGCCCGAAAGGTGCACCCGGCCCCTGTGCGCCCCGGCAATACCGACCGCGCCTTCGACGATCGATTCCATCGGCGCGGCAATCCAGTTGGTCTGGGTCAGCAGATCGTGCGCGCGCGCCAGCGAGGCCAGCCGGTCGCCGATGGCGTCGCGCGCCTGCATCGGCGTGCCGACACTGCGCAGCGACTGGCTGACGATGCCCTGAACCACTGCCAGCGTGTTCTTGACCCGGTGCTGAAGCTCGTTGGTGAGCATCGCCCGGTGCTCGTCCGCCAGCGCGCGCGCGGTAACATCGCGCACGGTGCCGACAAGGCGGGCAGGCTGCCCCTCATTCTCGATCAGGCGGCCCCGCGCGTGGATGCTGCGGAACTTGCCGCCCGGCGCGAAGACCCGGTACTCGACGTCGAGCCGGTTGTCGGCCCCTCCTTCAAGGGCATGGGCGACGGCACCAGCAACATCGTCGCGGTCGTCGGGATGGACCACGTCCGTGAAGGATTTGCCGAATTCAAGCGGATGATCGGGGCCGACGCCGAACAGTTCACGGGTGCGGGCATCCCATTCGAGTTGCCCGTGCTCAGGCACAGCATCCCAGGTACCCAGTTCCGCCGCTTCCACTGCCAGTTCGAAGCGGCGCTCCGTGGCCTCAAGCTTTTCGCGGCTGAGGCGCTGTTCGGTGCGATCGCGCAGGATTTTCAGAAAACCGACGGGAATGCCGTCGTCGTCCACCAGCGGCATCATCTCGCCATTGGCCCAGAACCGTTCGCCATCCTTGCGCAAATGCCAGCGCTCGTCCGTGCCATAGCCAGAGCGTAGTGCAGAGCCCATTTCCTTGGCGGGCTGACCAGCCTCGCGGTCCTCGGGCGTGAAGAATTCATCGCAGAGGCGGCCGCACATCTCGTCTTCGGTCCACTGCAGGATGCGGCGGGCACCCTCGTTCCAGCTGGTGACGCGGCCTGACAGGTCCATGGTGATGATGGCGTAGTCGATGGCGCTGTGCAGTATCTGGCGGTGACGCGCTTCGTCGGCCTTCTGCTGGGCCAACAGGCGGCGGTGCTCCATCTGCGTCATGACCTGGCGTGCCAGCGCCAGCAGTGCCGACCGCTGATCGTCAGTCAGCTGGTGAGGCTTGCTGTCCAATACGCACAGTGTTCCCAAGGGGAAACCGTCAGGCGTTTCCAGCGGCGCGCCGGCGTAGAACCGCAGGGAGGGATCGCTGGTGACCAGAGGATTTTCCGCGAACCGGGGGTCGCGCGATGCATCCTGCACTTCGAACACGCCAAGCTGGTGGATCGCATGGCCACAAAAGGCCCACTCGCGCGGCGTTTCGCCGGCGGCAATACCCAGCTTGGCCTTGAACCATTGCCGCTTGTCGTCGAGCAAGCTGACGAGCGCCATGGGAACGCCGCAGATCTGGGCAGCTATACGCGCAATATCATCGAAATCCGCCTCACTGGGCGTATCCATGATCTTGTAGCGTTCCAGCGCCTCCAACCGATCAGCTTCGGCCCAACGCTCCATATCCGCTTCTCTTCAAACCTCTGGATTGCCTTATGCCCGAGGCATAGGGGACAGCCCGCGCGATGTCACGAACGAGTTTGGCGCCCCGCTGCCGCCACATGCGGCAGCGGGGCGCCATAAGCTCCGGGCCGATCAGGCCTTGGCGACGACGCTTTCGGGCAGGTCCTGCCCGAATACACGCTGGTAGTATTCGGCCACCAGCATACGCTCGGTCTCGTCGCACTTGTTGAGGAACGAGAGACGGAAGGCGAAGCCCACGTCGTTGAAGATCGCGGTGTTCTGCGCCCAGGTGATGACGGTACGCGGGCTCATCACGGTCGAGATGTCGCCGTTCATGAAGCCCTGGCGCGAGAAGTCAGCCACCTTGACCATCTGCGCGATCACGCCGGCACTGACGTTCGGCACCTTCTTGGAGACGATCGCCGTCTCGGTGTCGGCCGGCAGGTAGTTAAGCGCGACGACCATGTTCCAGCGGTCCATCTGACCCTGGTTGATCTGCTGCGTGCCGTGATAAAGGCCCGAGGTATCGCCAAGGCCCACCGTGTTAGCGGTGGCGAACAGGCGGAAATGCTTGTCGGGGCGGATCACGCGGTTCTGGTCGAGGAGGGTCAGCTTGCCCTCCGTCTCCAGGATGCGCTGGATCACGAACATCACGTCCGGGCGGCCGGCGTCGTATTCGTCAAATACCAGCGCAACCGGGTGCTGCAGTGCCCAGGGAAGCAGACCCTCACGGAATTCGGTCACCTGCATGCCGCCCCGCAGGACGATCGCATCGCGCCCGATCAGGTCGATACGGCTGATGTGCGCATCGAGGTTGATGCGGATGCACGGCCACTTCAGGCGCGCGGCGACCTGTTCGATGTGAGTCGACTTGCCGGTGCCGTGGTAGCCCTGCACCATGACGCGGCGATTGTAGGCAAAGCCCGCCAGGATCGCGAGCGTGGTGTCCGGGTCGAACACATAAGTCTCGTCGAGGTCGGGCACGCGCTCGTCCGCCACCGAGAAGGCCGGAACCTTCATGTCGATGTCGATCCCGAAGGTTTCGCGCACATCGACTTCGATATCGGGAGCGGCCAGCACGGTGGCGTCGCGGTTCTCGGCGATCAGGTTCTTGGATTCTGTCATTGCGGGGTATCGACTAATGGACCGAGCGCTGCATCGCAATAAGGTTTGGACGGTTCGACCGGCTTAGCTGGCGCATTTGGGAGGTAGGCTGAACAGATCGATGAACTTTTGCGCCAATGCGGAGTCGCCCTCGATCCGCAGCCCGACCGTTTCCGGCGCCCGTTTGCCATAGAATGCGGCAAGAAACGGGAGGCCGGCCTCGGCGGAGAAACGCAGGTCCGGCGCAGCGTCGCCCTCGGCGGCGGGGTGAATGACCAGTTCGCCCGGCTCCAGCCGCGCCGTGAAATGTTTGTCACCCACAGCCAGCAACGCCGTCAGGCGCAGATCGCCGATCCGCTGCACCACGATCATCGTGCGCATCGAGAGCATCAGCGAGACCGGCGTGATCGGCAGCGTCGGGTCATGCAGCGTCGACCTGACCGCCCAGCGGCCCAGTTCCTGCGTCACCGGCTCAAGGGCGAGACCCCACTCAGTCAGCCGGTAGACCTGGACCGAGGCGGGCGGCGGCAGGGTTTCACGCCGCACGATCCCGGTGCTTTCGAGGCTTTCCAGCCGCTCGGTCAGCGTCTTGGCGCTCAGGCCCGGCAGTTCGGCGCGGATTTCTCCGAACCGGCGTGCACCCAGCATCATTTCGCGGATGATGGGGACCGCCCATCGTTCTCCGATCAGCTCCATGGCAAAGGCCGCTCCGCAGGCATCGCCATACCAGCGGCCGTGCGCCCGGGGATTTTCGCTATCTGTCGCGGATTTGACCCGTTTCGTTTCTTTTTGCAACTTCATGGTTGCTTTTAGTTACCACCAGCGTCACCGTTAGGCAAGAGGCGATTCGGGACGTCCCGGCAAGCGCCCATTCAAGGAGAGCACTGATGACCCGCATGCTGTTCGTGAACCTGCCCGTCACCGACCTGACCCGCGCCAAATCTTTCTATTCTGCGCTCGGGTTCGTGAACGAGCCCCGCTTTTCCGACGATAGCGGTGCCTGCATGGTCTGGTCCGAGGCGATCTTCGTGACGATCCTCACCCATGACAAGTGGCGCACATTCACCAGTCGCCCCATCCCCGATACCGGCTCCAGCGAAGTCATGCTGTGCCTCTCATGCGAGAACCGCGATGAGGTGAACGCACTGGCCGATGCCGCCGGCAGCAACGCCGGCACCGCCGACATCAATCCTTCGCAGGACTATGGCTTCATGATGAGCCGCAGCTTCGCCGATCCGGACGGCCACGTCTGGGAAGTGATGTGGATGGACCCGGCGGCAGTTTCAGGCGAAGCTCCGGCGCAAGAGACGGCCTGAGCCGCACAACAAGACAAGCGAGAGAGACGATGCCGATCGATCCGAACGCCGCCCTGGAAATCACCGCCTTCGAGTGGGTTCCGTCCTTCGCGCAGGGGCAGGTCCGTGACCTGCGCCCGCGCTGGGCCTGCGAGGAATATGGCCTTCCTTACAAGGTGCGCCTCATCAGCGCGGTGGAACGTCCCACCTGGTATTTCCAGGACCAGCCATGGGGGC
>Ga0308165_1001869_pt1 | contig 27650 bp, 26 predicted proteins | sample PhyWR2_FD_201032 | JGI IMG/M metagenome (GOLD analysis project Ga0308165, IMG submission 201032) | Phyllosphere microbial communities from UC Gill Tract Community Farm, Albany, California, United States - DLSLW.R2 | ecosystem: Host-associated > Plants > Phyllosphere > Unclassified | place: USA... | reverse complement strand
GGCCAGAAGCTCCTCGACGATGGAAGCGGGCGCGGTATCGAGACATTCAACCGCGATCTGCAACGTCGTTCCCCAGGCTATCAGGCCTCGGGTCGCCCTGATCAGATGGCAGTGGGCATCGATCAGGAGATCCATTCCCGCCGGTGAAAGCCTGAGTTTGAACGTTCGCGATTGTCTGGTCATCGTCGGCCCCAACCTCCCTTGGTACAGCGTTCAAAATGATCGGTCTGTTCACAACTCACGCCAGGTACCGAATTGTTCGGTTTCTGCCGCGAGCGGCACTAAGATGCCGTTTCATTACTATTTGAGACCTCGAAGACTGAATACCGGCCATCGCAGCCACTAAGCGTCCACTGTGGCCGCAACTGCATAAGCCCGGCACTTCAGTGCCCTGCCGATTGCGTGCCGGACCCTATCGCGTCATCTCTCTGCTCGTTCCTGGGGAAGCCACCGAACCGCCCCCGGATCGAATGTACGCAAAGTCATTGCCGCGTTGCGCCGCGATGTCGCCCGCCCACCAACCCAACGAAAGGAGCCATGCCGTGCCTGCATGTCCCCGGCGCCTGTCGCCGCTCGTGATGACACTCACCGGCTTGACCGCCATACCGGCGACGGCCGCCGACAGATCGCCCCCCGGCCCCGCTGCGCAAAGATGTCCGGACGGACCCGCCATCGTCGAAGCTCGCAACGACAATGGCTTCGTGATCACGTGCAAGTCCCCGCCCCAACTGCCGACTGCAGCGCGTCATACGAGCCCTTCGCCGATCCCGGTCGGCGCAGCGACCCTGTTCGACAACGCGCTTCTTGCGCAGACGCCGGCGCCGGCCAGTGGCACCAGGTCCGATGGAGTTGGTCATGCACCTCGGCGCTAGTGTGGCGATATCGTGGGCGTTGGCACTGTCATCCCCGGCGATCGCCCAGGACGTGGCAACCGGATCGGATGCCGCCACGCTCGACACGGCCGCCGCCGACGCTCAGGAGCAACTGCGCCAGACCTTCACGAACCTGCAGTTCGAGGACTTCGGACCGGCGCCTGTGAAGGGCCCCGTATATCAGGCGAACGCGGGCGGGCGCATCATCTATTTTGCGCCGGAAAGCGAGCATCTGCTTTTCGCGGCCGTCTACGACAAGAACGGCGTCAACGTCACCGCGCTCGCGCAGGATGCATCATCACGCCGCCGCCTGAGCGCCATCCCGCTTCAGGATGGCTTGATGATCGGCCCGTCGGGAGCACCCGAGGTCATCGAATTCACCGACCCCGATTGCCCTTACTGCCAGGCTCTCGAGCGGTTCTGGGAAGCCAAGGCCGCCGAAGGTCGCCCGGTACGCCGGCGGGTCTACTTCGTGTCGGGCATGCACCCGAAGGCGGCCGCTCTCGCGGAGCACATCCTATGTTCTCCCGACCAGCAAGCCGCCTTCATGCAGGTCTACTCCGGCACCCGGCCGGATGCCTTGGGCAGCTGCAGCAGCGGTGCGGAGAAGGTGAAGCGTGACATGGCCACCGTTCACGAGGTGGGCATAACAGCGACACCGACAATCATCATCAATGGCCGTGTCATCTCCGGGTTTCAGCAGGCCGAACTCGAGGCGTTCGTGACGGGCCATTACGCCGAGGCCGAGGCCCCGGACCGCCGCTGAAAATCACAATTGATGGTGGGCCTCTGCCGTCGGCACGCGCGGGCTTTCGCCGAACGCGTGGGGCCTACGACGAGGACCAAAATGCCGGTGGCACGCACCTAACGGGTGCCGTCCAGCGCTGCCGCCGGCCGGAGACGATACTTCATCGCGACCGGCAGCACTCATGCGGACGGCTCCCGACAGAAAGGAAACCTCTCATGCTGAAACTCATCACCGGAAGGACGGCTCGCACGATCGACGCGGCCGCGCTTTTCCTCATCGCCGCGATAGCTGCCGCAGGGGCGGCTCATGCTTTCGCGGCGCCCGCCACCGGCGATCTCGGCTACGACATCTACGACATCGTGGTGAACCAGGGCGTCAAGGGGCCGCTGGGCTTCGTGGGCGGCGTTGCCGCATTCCTCTTCGGCGTCTCGCGCCTGTTCTCCAACATCATGATCGGCATCCCCACGATCGTCGCCGCGGTCGCCCTCATCAAGGCGGATTCGATCCTCCAGACCTTCGGCATGGTCATCTGAACTTCGTCCGGCGCGCGTGCCCCAGAGCCGCGAACCGCGTCGTCCGAAACGGGAAGTGATGGTCACTTTTCCGTAAATCGCGCTCCCCAGCGTGATGAAGCACGGGAGAAGGGCATTGGAAGAACGCCTGCCCCAGTACCTGCATCGTCCGGTCCAGATCCTCTGGTTCGACAGCCAGGAATTCGTCGTCGTGATCGCCGCGGTGTTCGTCGCGGTCATCATCGGCGGGATCCTCGGGTGGGCCCTCATCGGTGTCCTTCTCCTTTTCATCCCCTGGAAGCGCAGCAAGCCGCGCGGTTTCATCCCGCATCTCGCCTGGCGCTGGGGGCTCACGCGCTTCCGCCATTATCCGGGTCCTACCCAGACCCGCTTCTTCGAGTAGGTGCGATGGTCAATCCCTTCCCAGGAACCGAGCCCCGCCGGGATGCCCGCGCCGACCTGATCGGCGACGTCAGGCCTAGTTGGCACCTCCATCGTTATCTCCAGGGTTCGGCGAACCTGTTCGAGGAGAACCGTCTGCTGAAATTCGCGATCGCGGGCCTCTTCGGCATTACCGCGGTTCTGGGCACCGTCCTCTATACCTCGGGTCAGAACCAGCGCACGGTGATCGTGCCGTTCGGCGCAGGCGGCGACCTCTACGTCACCGGCAACAAGCCTTCGGCCGCTTATCTCCGCACGATCACCTTCAATGTCGTCGCCCTTGCCGGAACCTATTCCGCCTATTCCGCCGATCGCCAGTTCCAGGAGCTGCTGAGCCTGGTCCACCCCAGCGCCTACAATGCCATGCGCGACAGCCTCACGCGGCTTGTGGGAGAACTCGCGACCAATCCGACCCTGTCGATCGCGACGTACATCCGAGGCGACCAGCCCGTGAGCTTCACTGCCAGCGAGATCCTCGTTCCGGTCGAGAAAGTGCGGGTGATCGGCGGCGTGATCCGCAAATTCCGCGGAAATCTGCGGATCCGATATGCGATCGAAAACGGTCGCTTCTGGCTCACCGCCCTCCAGGAGGAGAACTTCAATGCCGAAACCCGCTAGCGTTTCCGGCCTCGCCATCCTTGTCGTGCTCGCGGGAACACCCTTGCCCGCGCAAGCACAGACCATTGCTGTGATGCCCGACCAGACGAGCCGCATCCGCCTCTCGAACCGCGACGTCAACCACGTGGTATGCCAGGGCGGCGAAATCGAGGACGTGCGGTTCTCGGCCGAAAAAGGCATCGCCGTCGAACGCGGCGGATCGGATGCGTGGATCAAGTTCCTCGTCCACGAAACCGATGATCTCGGTGCCAGGACGCGCACGTATGCAACAGAGCCCTCGGAGTTCTTCGTCGCCTGCAACGGCGCGATCTACCCGCTTTACGCCGAACCCTCCGACATCGCCGCGCAAACGGTCGTGCTGATGCCGGGAGCGGCCCAGCGCGCCAGCGCGAATGAGACCCTGCTTGCCCCGATGGCCGAGGAGGAACGCGCGGTGGGCATCACCCTTGCGGTCTTGCAGGACCGCGTTCCTGCCTCCTTCTCCCCGGTTGCGCCGATACGCCGCAGCATCGCGCTGAGCGCCATGCCCGGTATCACCTTGTCCGAGCGCCAGCGTCTCGAGATCGATGGCGCCGGCCTCTCGATCAGCGAATATCTCGTGACAGCCGCGACGCCGACCGCGCTCGACGAACGCGACTTCATCGACGGCGCGCTGGGTGACGATCTGTTCGCCCTCACCTTCGATCGCCTGAATGTCGGCACCGGCGATACCGCCCGGCTGATCGCCGTACGGCGGAGCGCGCGGCCATGACCCGCGAGGGCGAACCCGGCGCGGCGCGCGCGGACCTGCCGGCAACCGACGCAGCCACAGACGGCGCGCACTCCGACGTCCGACAGCGGCGCAGCCGCCAGCCCCCCGCTGGCGAACCGCGGCAGGTCGAGAGCGGCGTCGCTGCGACCCTGCGCAGGAAGTGGTCTCGGCTCAGTTCAGACCAGCGACTTCGCGCCAAGCAGGTGACGGTGGCCTGCGGCATCGCCCTGCTCGGCGCTGGCCTCTACGCGGCGAGTTCGGGCAGCGACGAGGCTGCACCCAAGGGGCCGGAAGCCTCGAAGCTCGACATGGGGGCCGGACTTCGCGGTGACAGCCTCGAGGTGAAGCTTCGCGGCGATCTGCAGAAGATCCTCGACGGGCAGACGCTGCTTGGAGATCGTGTCACCGCGATCGAGGAAGGCAAGGTCGGTCCTGCCGCGCCCGGCGCCGACGGCTTGCCGCCACTTTCCGGTGAAGACGGTCTTCCTCCGGCGCTGCCCGGCGAGATCCCGGCCTACCCCCCGGCGCCAGCGGAAGCGCGCGGCGAGGCGGGCAGCCTGCCCGCGCCTCCCGGTGTGCCATCGGCCCCCGCCGCCCCGCCCGCGCCGCCCACCGAACGTCAGGTAGGCGCGATCGGAACCGCGACGCCGGCGCTTGCAGCAGAGGGAGGCGCGGCCGGCGGGGCACGGTCAAAAAAAGCCAATCGGACGATCTATTTGCCACCTGGTTTCATGAAGGCGCGGCTGCTGACGGGGATCGACGCGCTGGCGAGCCGGGACGCGACGACCAACCCTGAGCCGATCATAGCGAGGGTCCAGGCACCCGCCGTCCTTCCCAACGACGTCAAGGCCAACCTCGCCGGATGCTTCGTCGTCGGCAATGCGACCGGCAGCCTGGCCAAGGAGCGGGTCGAAGTGCAGCTAGTTTCGATCTCCTGCGTCGATTTCGACGAACACGCGGTGATCGACCAGACCATCAAGGGTTTCTTCGTCGATACCGATGGGAAGAAAGGTCTCTCCGGCAAAGTCGTCACCCGGGCGGGTGCGACGCTTGCCCGCTCGTTCATCGCCGGGACCATCGCCGGCATCTCGCAAAGCGTCGAAGGCACGTTTGGCAGCGTCTCGACCTCGCCGCTGGGCAACGTGCGCTCGCTCGATGCCGCCGACGCGGCGAAAGCGGGGATCGCCGGTGGGTTCTCGCGCTCATCGGACAAGCTCACCGACTTCTACCTCGACCTTGCGCGCCAGGCAGGCCCGGTCGTCGAGGTCGGTGCCGCCAAGGACGTCGTCGTCGTCATCCAGGAGGGGCTTGCCCTCGAGATCAGGCCTTCGGTCGGGAGCAAGCTGTGATGCCTTCCATCACATCAAGCAGAGGAACGCGCTTCATGAACCTCGTCATGCCCCAGCTCGCCGCGGATCGCGCGCTAGCCATTGCCGGTGCCGTCACAGGCCTGTGCCTTCTGCCGGCCTGCTCGACGATGGGATCGCTACTGTCACCCTACCCCGAGAAATTCTCCTGCAAGAACGACGATCATGGCCAGTGCATCCATCCCGAACGCGCCTACGAGGATGCCCGTGCCGGGGTCTCCTCGAAGTCCGATCCGCGCGTCACCAACGACAAGACCATGCTGCGCAGCCGCCCAGGCGCCGCCGGCGACCGGAGATCGCAGGGACGCGGAAGCGCTCAGGGCGGCGCCTACGAAGACTACCGCGCGAGCGTGTACCGGGAACTGAAGGGCCTGATAGAGGCACCCGTCACCCCGATGCTCAAAGCCCCGCGCACGGTCCGCACGCTCATCCTGCCCTATTCCGACCGGGCCCGGCCCGATCGCCTCTACATGCCGCGCTACGTCTATTCGGTCCTGGGCCAGCCGGTGTGGACGATCGGCAATATGCTTTCGCCCGAAGCGTCCGCTCCGCGCCCGGCTCCCCTGCTCACGCCCATGCGCGAAACAGCCGCTGACACAGCGGCGGCGTCCGGCGAGATGGAGCTACAGCCATGAGCGCATCCGCCCCCGGTCTCAGCTTTTCGCGCCTGCGCGAGACCGTGCGCCGCGACAGCTTCTCCGACTTCCTCCCCCTCGTCGCCTGGGAACCGGAAAGCGAGGCTTTCCTGTGCATCGACGACAGTTGGGGTCATGCTTGGGAGATCGTGCCCAGCGCCTACATGTTCGCGCATGTCCAGGCGGCGCTGCAAGGCCTTCTGAACATCCAGTTCCCCGATGGAACGGTTCTGCAGTTCCACACATTCGCGGATCCGCTGATCGACGGCGTGCTCGACGCCTACCTTGACCTGAAGACGAGGGACGATCCCCTCATCCAGGCCTCGGCGCGGCGGACCCACCAATACCTCAGCGAGGGACGGCATGGCCTCAAGGCTCTGCATGACATTCCCGTCCGCGACTTCCGCACCCTGCTGTCGATAAAGACGCGGCGACCGCTCGGCGAGGATCTTCGCCGGCAGGTCGAGGAACAGCTCTCCAAGCTCGGCATCCGCCGTCTGCCGCCGGAAGCGATGGTGGCCTTCTATCGGCGTATTTTCAACGGCGTCGCGGACCGGGCTCCGGGTGTCTTCGCCGACGGATCGACCGTGGTCGCGCCGCCGATCGCCAAGCAGATCATCGATGCAGGACCCGATCTCGTGTTCGAGGGCTCGGAAGTGTTCCTCGGCAACCAGGTCGCGCGGTGCCTGACGCCCAAGGCGCCTGCACGCAGGATCACCGCCGAGAGAGCCAACCGGTTGATGGGCGGCATGCGCGGATCGTCAGAGGACAGCGACCAGATCGGCGGCCCGTTCCTCTACACCCTCAACGTCCTGTTCGATCACTCGCAGTTCGAGATCCACAAGCGTGCACAGATCCTCTCGGCGCAGAAGGCGGCCGGCAGCTTCGCGATCGAAGTCGGCAAGCAGATCGAGGAGATCGGCTGGATCCTGGACGAGGCAAGCAATTCCCGGTTCGTACGGGTGATCCCCTGCCTGTGGGTGTTCGGCCGTGACCGGGCCCATGCGCGCGATCTTGCAGCCCGCGCCAAACGCCTCTGGGAAAGCGAACCGCTGCCCTTCGCGATGCAGGAGGAAAGCTACCTCAATCCCACCCTGCTGGTCATGAGCCTGCCCTTCGGGCTTTATCCCGACCGCACCATGCTGCGCATGCTCGAGCGGGATTTTCGCATGCCGGTCAAGGCCGCAGTGCTGATGGCACCGATCCAGACCGACTTTCGCGGGGGCGGACGTCCCGCGCTTCTCTACACCGGGCGCAAGGGCCAGCTGATCACGCTCGACCTGTTCGATCCGCGCATCAACAACTACAATTTCGTCGTCTCGGCCGAAAGCGGTGCCGGCAAGAGCTTCCTGCTCAACAACCTGTGCCAGCAGTACTATGCCTGCGGCGCGCTCATCCGCATCATCGACATCGGAGGCAGCTACCGCAAGCTGTGCACGCTGTGCTCGGGCCGCTACATCGACATCGGCGAGGAACACCTTGTCCTCAACCCGTTCGACATGGGGCTCGCGCTCGACGGGGACGACCGGCAGTCGGCGATCACGATGGCGGTCGCGATCGTCGCCGAGATGGCGAATGCCTCGACGCGCAAGGGCGTCACCACGTCGGAATGGAACCTGCTGAAATCGGCGGTCCAGTGGACGATCGACGGCGGCCGTTCGGCACAGGGCATCGATGCGGTCCGCGAGTGGCTGGGCACGTATCCCGGCCAGGTCGGCAACGATCTCGACCGTGTCGAGCACCTCGTGCCCACCGCGCGCGAACTCGCGTTCAACTTGCGCGATTTCGGGTCGGACGGTGCCTACGGCCACTATTTCAACGGCGCGTCGACGTTGGACATCCGCAGCGACGAGTTCGTCGTGCTCGAGCTCGAGCGCCTGAAGGCGATGCCCGACCTGTTCAATGTCATCGTCATGGTCGTGGTGAACGCGCTCACCCAGGAGCTCTATCTGTCCGCCCGTGATCGCCCGCGCTTCGTACTGTGCGACGAAGCGGCGCAGTTCATGACCCGCACGGACGGACAGGATCTCTCGCGGCTCGCCGAAGCGTTCGGGCAGGGTTACCGCCGCGCGCGCAAATACCGCGGGTCGTTTGGCATCGTCCTGCAAAGCATGAACGACCTCACTTTGTTCGGGGGAACCGGTCAGGTGATCCTCGAGAACGCGGCGACGCGCTTCCTGCTGCAGGGCTCGACCTACGACCGCGCGGTCGAGAACAAGATTCTCGATTACTCGGGATTCGTCCTCGACCTGCTCAAGTCGGTCCGCAACTCCAAGCCCAACTACTCCGAAGTCTTCATCGACTCGCCGCTGGGACTGGGGATCGCGCGCCTGGTGGTCGATCCGTTCTCCTACTGGATCAACACGTCGGCGCCGGACGAGGTCGCCGCCTTCGACGCGCTGATCCGTCGGGGCCATTCGCCGCTCGAAGCGGTCTGCCAGCTTGCCGGTGTCGATCCGGCCGAAATCGCCGGAGGAGCAACGCGATGACGAACCGGCGTACTCCGACGAGCCATCCCGACCAGCTGCAGTTCGACCAGTTAAATCCTGACGGCGCGGACGAGGAACGGATCGAGCGACTGGTAAGCGAGCGCGTGGCGCAGCGCTTCGAGGCGGAAGCGTTCCACTGGCGCCTGCGGCTCGTGGCGATCGAGACCTGCATGCTGGGCGTGCTGATGCTGGCCGCCGGGTTCCTGCTCGGTCATCCCGCGATGATGGTGGTCAGGGCGAGCCTGATCGTCGCCGGGTCCTGCTTTGCCACAGGAATCCTGTTGCTCAGCCTGTCCGCCGCCGCTGGCCGACTTCTCTCCCGTCTCGGCAAGGGGCGCGTCATATGAACGGGCTGCTCTCGTCCGCTCCCTCGCAGCCATCGATCCGGCTCGCGCTGAGCGCTTTGCTGCTGCAGTTCGTCCAGACCACCCTGCTCTTCCTGTCGCCGCGTCTCGACGCCAGCGACCGGACGCTGATCTGGGCCCTCACCCCGCTCGCGCTGACCCTGCTGGCCGTCTCGCTCGCCGGCACCGCGTGCGCCGCGGCGCATCGACGGAGCCGCCGCCATGAACGCTGAAGTGCGAAACACGGCCGCCCTGCCCTGCGCCGCGATTGCCATGGCGGCAATCCTCGCCTCTGGCCCGGCCATCGCGGTTGCCCAGGCCAGCGGTTCAAGCAGCACGATCGGCCGGACGTGGCCGATCGCGGAACCCGATGCGCTCGCCGAGATCGAGGCGAAGGTGGCCGGCCTCCCCCGTGACATGCGCCCGGCCTATGGCCCGCGCGGCAACTGGACGGCACTGAAGGCCGCTTCGCTTGGCGTCGCACCAGCGGACCGGGTCCGCAGCGTCGTGCCCTTCCATACCCTCGATTTCGACATCGCACTCCCGGACGGCAAAGTGCTCTATCCCAGGGGGTTCACGTTCAACCCGCTCACATACGTGAGGCTTCCGCAGCGGCTGGTGGTCGTCCATCCCCGCGATCTTGCCTGGGGCCTGCGGATCGCGCGGCCCGGGGACTTCGTCGTGCTGACCGCTCTGGGAAACGACAACGGCGATGCGATCGAACTGTCCGAGAAGTCCGGCCGCGCCATCTTCATTCTCGAGGAAAGGATGAAGGAACGGCTGGGTCTCACCGTTGCGCCCGTGGTGGTTGCCCAATCGGGCACCCGCCTGATCCTCTCCGAGTTCGGACCGCAAGTCCGCAGCGCCCGCAAGGGAGCCGCGCGATGATGCGGCCGCACCTTGCCAATATACTCGCAGGACCGCTCGCTGTGGCCATGTCGCTCACGGTACCTGCACCCGCGCAGGCGTCCAGATGCGAGGCGGGCAGCGCATTCAATCCCATCACGAAAGTGCGCTGGACCTGCATTTTTCCGATCACCATCGGCGGCGTCAGGGTCGGCAGCTACGACAAGCTCGACAAGGAACTCGACGCGCAGTCGGCCTCGAAGCCGCTCTGTGCCTGCCGCAAGGGCCTCGAATTCTGGTTCGGCGTCAAGGTGTCCTACTGGTCCCCCAACCGGATGATCGACGTCGTCACCGAGCCTGGCTGCATGATGGCGCTTGGCGCGGACCTGATGCCGACCGGCGGCAAGCTGCAGGGCAGCCAGTCGTCGATCGCGGACGGCACGAACACCCGCAAGATGTTCGCCCAGATGCATTACTACATCTCCCCGGTGTGGGCGATGCTCGACATGTTCACCGACCTGCCCTGTCTGGAGAACGACGGCTTCGACGTGGCGATGATCACCGAGGTGCTGCCGACCTGGCAATCGGCGACGCTCGGCGCGATCATCCAGCCCGAAGGCATCCTGTTCGGCAACCCTGCGGCCGGCCTTGCCTGCATGGCGGACAGCGCGGCAGCGGCGGCCGGCAAGGTCGTCGATCCGCTGTTCTGGTGCATGGGATCGTGGGGGGCGACCTATCCGATCGCGGGCGACATCCATTTCGACGACAGCGTCGAGGCATGGGCCGGTCTTGCCGCCCGCGGCACCTTCATGATGGGAAGGCTAGGCGCCCTGACCGTCAGTTCCGCCGACGGTTGTTCGTTCGTGCCCCAGCCGATCTGGACGAAGAGCCGGTACAAGCTCCAGATCATGGAACCGGTGAAGGGCGGCAAGTGCGTCAACATCGGGCGCCCCGGCGCGCTGTGGTCAAGCGCCAAGCACGCGCCCGGCAAGGACAATGCCCAGTTCATGCTTTTCGAAAAGGTGATCTGCTGCGCCGGGATACCCGCGCCGTGAGCATGTCTCCTTCGCCATGCCCCGCGTCCCGGACCGGCAAGTCCCGGAGGTCATCCCGCCAAGGCCCGAGCGGCCGCCGGCCGGGCGCGCAGGCAGGAGCGGCGCCGTTCCCCCGCGGCGCCGCTCCAACCCCGGTCAGCGCGGTGATGGCCTTCCCAAGGCGGCGCAGGTGTCTTCCCCGCACTTTCGCCGTCACCATGGCCGCGCTGACCACCCTCGTTTTTCCCGTCGCCCTCCTCTTTCCGACATCGACGAAGGCGCAGACGATGGAAGACCGGGCCCGCGCCGCGGCCACTGCCTCCCGGGCGAAGTCGTCCGACAGCGACGCGCTTCGCGCGAACTATGTTACGCCGGGTCTCGCCGGGGAGGCGATCGCGACGGTCGATGATTCCCGCAGTTTCACGCCCACTATCGCCTGCCGGAAGACGGCGACGATGCTGGAAGTACTGGTCCAGCCGTCGGGGACGGGCGATTTCACCTCGGTCACCGTGTCACGCGACCGGGACCTCGACGGTACGATCGATTCCACGTCCACACTTCCGGTCCCGGTTTCGGGGATCTGCGCCAACGGGGTCGTGTCGTGCATTCCGGGGACCTGGGAGGAGTGCCGCTTCCTGCGCTGGAGCGTCGACAGCGCGGGGGACCTCAACCTGACCGCGGTGGACATGCCCCAGCTCGCCGCGTGCTACTGCATCAATGCCAGCTGCGGCAGCAACCTGGCGTGGGCGAACATGCCTTCATTACTGCGCGATCTCGGCGGGGGGATGGTCGGCGCGTTGACGACCGCCGACCCGCGCTACGGGATCGCGGAAGCGGTCATCGACGGTCCTTCGATCCACTATGCAGGAGCACTCTCGAGCGCGTGCAGCGCCGATGCCGCGGTTCCGCAAAGCCGCTACCGCGCGGCTCCGGCGGCGATCGCGTCGGATGCGGCCATCGCCAGCAGCGCCAGCACCGTCTTCAAGGCACTCGAAGGCTCGTCGATCGGGACAGGCACGTCGCAGCAGTACCGCCATTGCACGATCGAGCGGCAGGTGAGCGTGGTCAAGCCCGCGCCTTCCAGCATCGTCAGCCGGACCTCGGGCGGGTACTCTACGCTGCAGAACGGATCCGCGTTTGATTTCCTGATGGGCTCGCCAGCGGACAACAGCCTTGCCGGGAACAGCTGCACCCTTTTCGACTTCCGCATGACGCTTCGTATCGCGGGCGCCGACCGGATCCGGGATGCCCGGCTTGCCCATTACTATGCCGACGACTGGGCGCAGGTCCGCATCGACGGCCAGCTTGTCGGTTCGGGCCCCTCGAACTGGACAGGGACCGGTCTGCCCCCCGGCACGTGCGAAACCAAGGACACGTTCCATCGCTATCCGGCCCTCGATCTCAAGCCCTTCCTCACCGATGGCGACCACGAGGTCTGGCTACGCGTCGCCGTCGCCAAAGGCGGCGAGGCCTTCGCCCAGATCCATGTCGACGTCGATGACAGTTGCCAGGTGCTGGAACAGGTCGTCGATGGATGCTCCGCCATCGCCGCCGATCCGCAATGCCGTCTCGACAGCGAGCTCGTCGATGGGGTGCAGACCTCGTTGAACGGCGTGACCACGGGCCTGAGGCCCCTGGCGCAGACCCGGCTGATGGGCGCGCCGTCCTGCCCGACCGACCTCACCCGCGATTACTTCACGAAAGATCGCACGTACCGCTGCACGGCGACGAGCCTTGCCTATCCCGACACGAGCCGCGGCGCCTACATCATCGATCGCTCGACCGAGACGCTGCTCGCCGACCGGACGCTCCAGGCTGACGGCAGCTTCTCTTCGTCCACGCGGGCATTCGCCTTGCCGGATCGCGGTTCGGTCCCCGCGTGCGAGCCCATCTGCAAGACGCAGGCACCCAAGGCCAACAGCGAAGCGGCACCCGACGGCGTCGTCGGATCGAAGCAGAACCAGCCGACGGGCATCGACACGTTCTATCATGCCTGCACGAGCGACAACGCCTGTCCCGCGGGGCCCGGCGAGGAAATCGTGTCTGCCTGCGGATGCCTCGATGATTTCCCGGAAGCGGTCGTGATGATGCAGACAGTGCGGATGGCAGGTGCGGACATGGTCTGCAGCGCGGTCGCGCCATGAGCCGGGTGCGGCTCCTGCCGGGAAGGCCGTCAATGCGCGCGCGGTCGGTGCTGGCGACCTGCATCGCCATGACCTGCGCCATGACCTGCACCCTGGCCGCGCCTGCGGCCCGGGCGCAGCAGTATATGTGCGCCGCCGATCTCGACGGGAACGGCGATGCCGCCGACGCGGGCGAACAGGCAAGCTGCCTCGCCGCTCCGAACGGCGAATATCTGTGCCCGATACAGCGGACCGCGTGCGTGGTCGCGCCCGAGAGCGGAGCTTACGCCTGCCCGCTTGGCGACCAGTTCGCGTGCGTTTCACCGGCCGCGGGCGCGGCGCCATCGTGCTCGCCGAATGCCTGCATCGATATCGCTGCCAATCCGATCACGGAGGAGCCACCGATCGAGGACGCAGGGCCGAGCGCCGACGGCACCGCGGATGCCGATGGCAACTGCGTCGGCACTGTCGAAATCTTCGCCGGCCGCGGGATGCGCTGCCGTCCAGCCGGGCTCTCCACGACGTTCGCCAATTGCTGCGCGAACAAGGGCAAAGTGGTGAAGGACGGGATGGGCTCGTCGATTTCGTCGATCGGCACCAAGATCGCGGTCGCCAAGGGCGTGTTCACCGGGATGAAGGCTGCCTACGCCGCCTTCAGGGCCGGCGCGACGGCCAGCCAGGCGGCAAGCGCGGGCGCCAACGCCCTCATCGTCGGCATCGATCCGACCTCGATCGCCGTGAGCCTGGCGATCAACTTCATGATGGAGTTCCTGCTTTCGGGGTGCGACCAGCAGGATATGGAAACCGCCATGCTGCGCGCCTCGGACATGTGCCACGAGGTCGGCAGCTACTGCGCCTCCAGCGTGCTCGGCGTCTGCCTCCAGAGGGCACGCGGACACTGCTGCTTCAATACCAAGCTCGGCCGCATCATCCAGGAACAGGGGCGCCCGCAGCTCCGGGCCTTCAACGCGAACCCCTGGGGTACGGCCAGGAACCCGATGTGCCGCGGCTTCACGCCGGAAGAATTCCAGGCCCTCGATTTCAGCCGGATGGACCTGTCGGAATACTATGCCGACATCGAGAACCGGTCGCCGTCCGAGATCAAGATCGACATGGAGGAACGCGTCGATGCCTATCTCAACGCCATCGGCCAGTAGTCTCGCGCTCGCCGCCACGGCGCTCGTCTTGGCTGGCATCAGCACCGCGATACTGGCTCAGGAGAATGCCCGCGAGACGATCGGCGCGCAAGGTTCGCAGACCCTTGAGCGGCTTGCGGACGCCATCGCCAAAAGCAGAACCGACGCCCCTGAAATCGCTCATCCCGCGCTTCCCGGCGCCGATCGCCCGGCCGAACGGCGCCGCGCTTTCGAGGGACTGCGGCGGCACGCGGCGCCTGCGCAGCTGGAAGCGCGGGCACGGGCCGCATATCGGCAGGGCGAGGCCACGCTCGCGGCCGAACGCGAACGCCAGGCAAGGACGCTGCGGCAAGCGCTCGGCCTCGAGCCGTCCGAGGAACAGGCCATCGCAAAAGCCGGGCCCAACCTCCCTGCCGATACGGCAACACGCTGGGTGCCGGTCATATTCGTCTCCTCCTCAATGCCCATCGCGGTTCTGCGCAGCTATGCCGGACAGCTCGAACGCGTGCACGGCGTGCTGGCCTTCAGGGGGATGCCCGGCGGTCTGCGAAAAGCAGGCCCGATGGCCGAGCTTACGGCCCGCATCCTGCGGCGCAATCCCGGGTGCGAGGGCCCCGGATGCGCGATGCGCGACGTTCAGGTGATCGTCGATCCGCTGGTGTTCCGCCAGCACGCGATTGCCAGGGTTCCCGCGCTGGCGATGATCCCGGGCGACCCCGCACAGGCCTACTGTGAGCGTGATGACGACAGTCCGCGCGCCGCGCATCTCGTCTACGGCGACAGCGCCCTGCCGGGCCTGCTGGAAGAATATGCCCGCCTTGGAGGAAAGGAGGACGTGCGCCATGCTCAGGCTCTTATGGGCGATCGCTAGGGTTTTCCTCGCCATCTGGACACGGCTCCAGGACCTCCCGCGCCAGGCTGCCGTTGCTCTGGGCGCAGCCTCTCTCGACGCGCCTGCCCGGCCCGCGAAGCTGGGCCACGCGATGCTGGTCGTCCTGCCGATCGCCCTCGTGGTCGGCTGGACCATGCCGCAGATCACGCTGGTGATGACGCCATCGATCGAGGCCTGGGCCCTTCGCGAGAAGCCGGGCCCCATTGCGCGGGGAGACTATGTGCTTTTCGTGTTCCAGCATCCCGTCATCGGCGACAAGCCTGCAAGGATCACCAAGCATGCGCTGTGCCTCCCCGGCGATCGCCTCACGACGATCGAGCTTCCCTCGAGGCACCGGTCCGGGACATCGGACGCCTGGTACTTCTGCAACGGCCGGTTCCTCGCACTCTCCCTGCCCGCCGCGCGTAGCGGGATGCGGCTCGAGCATATGCGCTGGAGCGGCGTGATCCCGGCCGGAATGGTCTATGTCGGCTCGTCCCATCCGCGCGGTTTCGACAGCCGCTATTTCGGGCTGCTTCCGCTTGATCGCCTGACCCGGATGGAGCGGATTCTGTGATCCCGCGGCAGGCCCCCGCTTCCTGGCTGGCATGCCTCGCCATTCTTTCGTCCGCCACACTCGCGCGGGAGGCCGCCGGTGAAGTCGGGAGCGTGGGCGACGCTGGAGCGTTCGCGCTGATGACCGCCGCGGCTGCCCCGGACCGCGAGCCCGTCCCGCCGGCTGGCAGCCGGCAAGGTTACTGGTGGTACGAGGCCCCGGCTCCGGAGGAAACGGCGGACCACGACCTGGCCGCAAGACCGAAGATCCCGCCTATGTCCGAGCTTGCCACGTGGACCCCGCCACGCATCCGCAAGCTGATCGAGGAGCAGCGCGATTATGCCGCGACCGTCCTCACCGTCGAAGCCGTGTCGGATTTCTGGCGGCTCCAGGACTTCGCAAGGCGAAAAGCTCGTGCGTTCGCGGGCGTTACCCAGCTTGCCATGCTGCAGCATCCCGAACTGAACTCGAAATCGGCGAACCCGATGGTCGGCGATGCCCGTTCGCAGCTGACCGCGCAGAAGGACACGATCCGCCGCGCGTACCTGCGCGCACATGCGGGCGAGTTCGCGATCGTGATGTTCTCGCGAACGACCTGCGGATATTGCCGGGTCCAGTGGCCGATCGTCCAGCGCTTCCAGGAGGAGATGGGCTGGCAGGTCACCGCGATCGATCTGGACAGGCGACCGGGCGTCGGCGAGCGCTTCGGTGTCGAAGTCACGCCGACGACGATGGTGATCCGGCGTGCCAGCAACCAGCGCATGGTCATCGCGTCAGGCGTTGAAGCCTATCCGGCGCTCGCGCAGATGGCGTACCAGGCGGTGCGCCTGCTGCGCGGCGACATCCGCCCCGAGCAGTTCATGACCGGGCCGGGCGAGGATGACGGCTTCTTCGACGCGCTGGCGAACGGTCCCGTTTCCGCCAGCGATCCGCGGGCTGGAGTGAGCCTTGGGATTCCTCTTGCCCAGGGGCCGGGCGAATGACCGATCGGCGCACACCCAACCTGCCGCGAAAGCCGCGAGCAGCCAGTTCAGGCGGGAATTTCGGCTGCTTCCCCGCGCGCTTGCAGGAGACGGATAGCCTTCTGGTCGAAGCTCATGAATGTCTCGCCGCCGAGCCACTGACCCTCGTGCGCGATCACGCCGTCAGCGAAGTCACCGCCTGCATCGAGTATCGCCAGACCGGCCTCGACCGCCTGGCGGTCGAGCCTGACGTTCTCCGCCTCGATCAGGACCCGCAGCGCGTCGGCGACACGCGGCGCCGGAAACTTGTAGAGGCGAAGCAGGACCCAGCAGAACTCGCACAGCGACGGCAGCGCGATGGCGACAAGGTCCGCCTCCTGCATCAGCCGCTGCGCGAGAGCGCCCTGCACCGGGTCGTCCTGGGTCGCGGCGCGCACCAGGATATTCGTATCGACCGTGATCTTCACGACCGGCCGGCCCAGCCTTCCGCGATCGCCTCATTCATGTCCTCGACCGAAATTGGCGCCTGGCCATCGCGCCGCAGCGAACCGAAGAAGCCGTCGAGCTTGCCTGAAGGCCGCACCGCGCGGATGCGCACTTCGCCGCCGGGCATTTTCTCGAAGCTGATCCGGTCGCCCGGGTGCACGCCGAGATGCTGCAGCAATTCCTTACGCAGCGTGATCTGTCCCTTGGTGCTGATCGTCAGAGCGTTCATGCCGCGAGTCCCTTCGCTGCTGAATGTAAGGAAGATCTTCCTTGCCTTCAAGGCTCACTTCAACATGCCAAACCAGCACGCGCTTCCCCGGTACCCGGCCTGCAACCGCGCCCTGCTATCAATCGCGCCCACCATTGCGCTGCTTGCCGCCCTGCCACCAGCCGCGGCAGCGCAGCAGCCCATCGCACGGGATGCGGCCCAGGATGCGGCCAGGCGCGCCGCGATCCATCCGGTCGCGGACGCGGCGGCCATGCAGGCCTGGCTGGCCCGCGTTCCGGTGACACGCTCGTTCCCCGACGATCTTGCCGCGACGCTGGATGGGCATGGTCCTGCGTTCATTATCGAAATGACGACCAGCGCGGGTGCATACCCTGCGGGGACCTCTGGGCAAAGTTGTCGTCGCTCACGGCAAGGCACGGATGGCGTCTGCGCACGATGGGCAGGGAGGACGCCATGATCCGCTCCGGCAGGCTCGGGCTGCCATGGGCCGGACATCCGGTTGCCTGGGTCAGACCGGTGACCGACCCATCGCGCGCCATACCGATCGCGGTCGGTACCGACCATACGCCAAACCTGGCGCGCAACCTCTACCTCGCCGCGAAGATGCTCACGGGGGTACGGCCGGCCGTAGGGGTGCGCGCAATGGCGAAATTCACCGGCATCGTCGGCGCGGCGCCTCGTCCACGCGAATGGAGGCGGCCATGATGCTGCTTCACCTCGCTGCCATCGTCCGAAGCCGATACCGCAACCTTTCCCGTAGAGGAACCCAGCCGATGTCCTACCCGTGCAAGGGGCTGGCAGCACTATTCGCCGCCCTCGCCTTTACCTGCTGCATTGCATCTCCGGCCAGGGCGCAGAGCTGGGCCGAGACCTGGTTCGACAACGTCACGTACACGGCGCCGGGAAGCTTCGAGGATCAGACGCGAGGCTACATCACCGCGGGCGGGATGTCGGGCCGGGTCGATGTCCACAACGACTACCTGATGTCCGTCAGCCTGCCCAAGGTGCGGGCCGGTTGCGGCGGCATAGACATGTTCCTGGGCGGCATGTCGTTCCTCGACCCGGATTACCTTGTGCAAAAGCTGGAGAGCATCCTGCAGGCCGCGCCGGCGGTTGCGTTCCAGTACCTGCTCGAAACCCTTGACGAGAAGATGGGGAACATAATCTCGAAGATGGAGGCGGCGACCAATTACCTGAACTCGATCCAGATCAACGACTGCCGGCTGGCAAACCGCATGGTCCAGATCGCCAAAGGCGACGACAACATGTCAGGGATCATCGAGGAGATGACCGGCTACCGCTCGGTGAAGCAGGGGTTCGCGAAGAGCTATCAGAACAGCCGCGAGAAGATCGAGGCCAACGCGAACAATCCGACCGAGGACCTGAAGGACGCGCTGGCGAATTGCCCGGCCGAGGTCACCGACATCTTCCGCACCGGCTCGCTCCTCAGCCATGCCGCGGCGCGGGTCGGCGCCGGAGACTGGGCCAGCGTGATGCGGGCCCGGGTCGGGGACGTCTACATGCGCTGGGATGCAAACGACAAGGTCCCGCTGTTCACCGCGATCCCGCAGTGCCCGGCGCAGGATACCGAAAGCGCCCAGGACTTCCTGACCGGCCGCGTCCAGCGCCGCTCGCTCAACCTGCCGCCCAGCGCCGCCGACTGCGCGCAGGATGGTTCGGGCCGCGGCGCGCTGGTGCTCGCGCGCGAGCGCATGCAGTCGATCGCCACCAAAATCCGCACCCGCGCCGCGCTGACGAGCGAGGAACGCCAGTTCGTCGCCAATGTGCGGACACTGCCGGTCTATCGCATGCTCGAGTGGGGCGTGCGGCAGGGCGTGGCCGATTCCGTTATCGGCGATACCGACGAACTGGTGGCGCTCACGCTGGCCTACCAGATGCTGAACGATCTCACCCGCACCATCGATTTCACGGTGAGCAATGCGGAGCGCGGTGCGACTGTCGCGGGTGCGGCGGACAGCGCCAACGCCAGCGTGTGCCAGACCCGTATCCTCTCCAAGGGCATCGAACAGCTGCGCGATCTGCGCGACGAAGTGCTCCGCCAGCGTGCGCAGATGCGCCAGAGCTACATGGCCGCGCTTTCGGCCGCGAACCTTTCGGCGAACTATGCCGGCCTCCTGCGCGAGCGCGACCGCGACGCGCGTGATACCGCCGGCGCCGCCGCCCGCAGCCGATAGGTCATGCCTGCCATGCGCCGCGCAATCCTCGCATTCGCCCTTCTCTACGCCCTCTCGGCAGAACCCGCGCTCGCTGTCGACGCGAGCTTCCATACCTATGACGGCTTCGCCGAGACGGTGGACGCATTCCGGCTGGTCTCGATGATCTTCGGCGATGCGCGCTACGAGACGCTGGTGCTGATCGTGGCTACGGTGGGTATCGGCCTGGGAGCCGTTCTTGCCAGCGTACGCGGATCCGGCATGGGTCTCGTCGCCTTCGGTTTCCAGATCCTGTTCGGCGTCGGCGTCTTCGTCGGCCTCGTCGCCAGCACCGGCACGGTCCACGTCTACGACCGCGTCCGCAACGCCTATCAGCCGGTTGGCGGGGTTCCCAATCTCCTCGTGCTGGTGGCCGGCGCCACCAACATGATGGAACGCGCGCTTGTCGAGACGATCGACGACAATACTCTCGACCCCAATGCGAAGATCGAGTTCGGGGCGGGCGGCCACAGCTTCGATCTGTTTCTCAACGCGGTGTCTCCGCGCGGTCCGATGACCGACACGTTCCTCGATGCGACGATCAAGGACTATGTGCGCCAGTGCTATCCCGTTGCCCGGGTGTCGCCGGCCTACGGGATCGACGACGATCAGCTGTTCCGAACGACGACCGACCTGCCCTCCGCCTTTGCCGCAATGGCCGGCCCTGCCACGTTCTCGACGGTTTACACGGGAACCGACAAGGGCGGCACCACCGTAAGCTGCACCGAGGCCTGGGCCCACATCTCCGGGCGACTTTCCGATCCGGCGCTGTTCGAGGACTATTCGCGGCAGATCTGCGTACACACCGCATACGACGCCGCGAACGCGCAGCAGTTGGCCCGGTGCCGGCAGCAACTGGGTGAAATGGGCCAGATGATGCTCGGCCGCCCGATGACGGCCCAGAGCCTCCTCACCCACGTGATGCTGGCAGGCAGCGTCGGCGACGTCCTGTTCGAGGACAGCCCGGCCTCGGCGGCACGGGTCATGGCCAACCGCGCCGTCCTGTCGGGCGGTCTCGCCACCCTGTCCGTTGCCAACGAATGGATGCCGACAATCCGCGCCGTGGTGTTCGGGATTATGCTGTTCATGGTTCCGATCGCGCTTCTCTTCATCCTGACCCCTATGAACTTGCGCGTTGCGAGCTTCGCCATCGGCATGTTCGTGTTCGTCGCGTTGTGGGGCGTGATCGATGCCGGCATCCACCAGCTGACGCTCGGGCGTGCCAGCGCCGTTCTGGAGGAGCTGCGCGCCAATGCCCTTGGTGCCAATGCCTGGCTCCTCGCGCCGTCAGCCGCGATGAAGGCGCTGGCCATCTTCGGGAGCTTCCGTACTGCAGCGGCGGGGCTTGCCGGTGCCTTTGTATTCACGGTGTTCCGCTTCAGCGGGAACGTCTTTGGCGCGTTCACGTCCGGTTCGCTCGGGATAACCGGACAGGCCGCTGCAGCGGCGGCACCGATGGCGACAGCCGAGGGCAAGGCCTCGGCGCTGGAAGCCCAGGCATCGGCGATGGGCACGCGCTCGCGCGCGGCAGCATCGTCGAGTTTCGGCGATTTTGGCGAACGCGCGAGCTTCCAGGCCAATCGCGGCTTCGGAGAGGCGGCACATATCCTGGGAGAACGGCCCGGCACCGCGGGCGATACCGCCCACGCTCTTGGGGAAATCGAGGGCGCCCGCCAGATCGGGAGCCTGGCCCCTGCCCTTGGGAACCGCGATCTTGCCGACCCTCAGGTCGCCCGTGCGGTCCAGGCGAGCGCCGCCACCGGCGCGATCCACCAGTTCGCGCAGAAGGATGCATTGCGCGGCCTCGCCACCAGCTATTTCGGAAGCGGCGAAACCGGAGAGAAGGCGTTCGCCGCCTTCAGCCAGAACCTCGTTCAGTGGCGCGCCTTCGGCGACCAGCGCGCCTACGGAATGATGATGCAGGCGGCGACACGCCATTTCGAGCGGAGCGGCTATTCGCCAGAGGATGCAAGCCTCAAGGCGTCCGGGGTGATAGGCGAGGCGCAGGCCGATCCGACGTTCGCCAGGCTGATCGCGAATGCCTATGACCAGCATCAGCTGCTCGCCAACGATCTCACCTCCGCTCAGGTCCAGGTCGGAGCCATGGAGGGTCGCCGCGACTATGCAGGTGAGCGGGTCGCCGAGACCGAGCGCGCCAACGTCGCCACGGAACAGGCCTGGCGTACCGGCAGCAACCACGGACAGCGCCAGGCGGCGGCGATGCTCGGCCTGTCGCTGGACGAGACATCAAGGCGCATAGGCTTCGTCAATGCCTTGTCCGGCGAGGCGCGCAGCACGGCGATCACCCAGCTTTCCCACGCCACCGGACGCAGCGAAGCGCAGGTCCTACACGCCCTGGAGAACTACAACGCGGCAAGTCAGGTCGGGACGGCCGATGGGGCCAGCGCGGAAGCTGCCCGTGAAGGCACCAGCATCTATGGGCGTACACGGGAGGCGGCAGGCTACGACTTCGCCGAACGTTCGGGCAAGCTCGACGCCCAGCGCGAGGTCGGTACGGCGGGAACGCGATCCGCCGCCAGGATCGGCGAACAGCGCCGCCAATCGGAGAACTTCGGTTTCGCGCAAGGTGCCGCGGCGGCCGGCAGCTCGACCCGCGAAGCCGCAAGGCTCGACAGCTTCATCCAGGCGCTCTCGCGCACGTCCGGAAACCAGGTTGATATGGCGGAGGGCGGGACTCAAGGCATTGCCGATCGCGCCCGCAACGACAGGCTGACCGGCATTGTCGAGAAGGAACGGCTGACGCGCATGCAGCACCTGCTGGCTGAGCATGGCGTGGATCTCAGCAAACGTCAGATCGCGATGGACCAGAACGGCGACATGAGCCTCAACCTCACGCCGCAGACGGCAGCGGCGATGTGGAAAGGCGGGCTCCTCAACGAGAGCCAGCTTGGCGCGGTCGCCAATGGCGGCACGGCCCGCTTCAGCTTCGCCCACAATGACCTGCTGGTTTCGAGCGCGACCAGCCATTCGCGATCGGCGAGGTCCGATACCAGTACCCGCTTCGAAGCAGGCAAGCAGGCAGGCCCGGACACGATCGAGCATTTCATGAGCGGCGGAAAGGAAGGGCAGGAAATGCTGGCCAACTGGCTGCGCGGCGGTTTCGAGATGGACCGCAAAGGGGAATGGCGCCTCAAGCCGCAGGTCGCCGACACCCTGCAGCGCGACGTGCAGGCAGTCATGGCCCAGACCGGCTGGCAACGCACGCTGTCGCGCTCGGCGCAGGACCAGATATCCATGGGAACCAGCATAGGACTGGAGATCGGCGGGTCAGCGGGAGTGAGCGAGGGCGAAGTGGACTACGGTCGGAGCCGTGGGTCCGGCGCAAGCAGCAGGAAACAGAAGCGTCACGATACCAGCGGCAAGGCGGGCGGCACCCTAGGTTTCACCAGCCGGGATATTGGCACCGTCAACGAAAATGCCCAAAGCTCTCTGGACGTCGTCAACTATGATGTCCGCAGCGCGATCACGGCGGCGACGCGTGCGGCGGCACGAACGCCCCGCCCGGAAGAGTCATTTGCGAAAGCTCTCTCGCAAGGGGTTCTCGGCACCAATGGATTGAGGACGCGGTATCTCAACGACGCCGATGCAGGCCGCGGAACGTTCGACATCACTGGACCGCTGACATCGCTCGAACAGTCGTCGGTTCTCGGCTCCGGCCGCTTTTCGACGGATCGGCAGGGGAACCCGGATGATGGAGACAACAATGCGGGCGATCGTTAATGATGCTGGTTAAGCGGGTTCTGCGAATTGAAGGGGTTGATGGGATTGTCCACCCACAATGCTCCTGACCGCGGATCGAGCGGATCTGTGAGCGCGCGCAATTCTTCGGACCGTCGATCCTGTTCATCCCATTCAGCGAGGATACGGCGGTGCTCCTCGTAATCGTACCCATTCCCTCCCCAGCTGGCTTTCCAGCCATCAAGCCAAGCCGGAACAAATCCTGCTCCGAGGACGAGGATTGGTGCGAAAGGAAAAAACAGGACGTTGAGATAGGCCGCGACCGGACTTTGGAAAACGCCCGAGAAAGCCGCGTGGGAAAAGGACAAAGCAACACCGGACCACCAGAGCGGGATCGCGAACCACCAGAGCTTTGCGTACCAGGGCCGCCAAACCCAAGCCGAGATCCTGGGCATGGCGCTTACGCCTTTGGGTCCTGCGTGAACATGCCCATCCATCGCCGCTCCTTTCGTGGGAATTGTACGCGATCCAGCGCCTTTTGTCACGAAATCGATGCCGCTCCGGCCGGTCTCGACAGCTTACAAAACCGCAGAAAACCAGCCCTGCGGGGTTGTCCATGAGAACGGACCATGTACACTTGCTCCGACCGCCCAACCAGCGCCCCCCGAGGTCGCTCCGAGATGAGACGATGAAGACCGATCTGGATCACCTGCCAGCCAACAAGCGCCGCGAACTTGAGCGGGTCGTCCAGATCCTGTTCGAGGAGTTCCAGGATGCCCACGGCACCCCTACCGGACAGCGCAAGTTGGGCCGCATTCTCAAGATCGTGCTGTTCGGATCGTACGCACGAGGTGGTTGGGTAGACGAGCCACACACGGCGAAGGGTTATCAGTCTGATTTCGATCTGCTGATCATCGTCAACCAGAAGGAACTTACCGACCGCGTCGATTACTGGGAAAAGGCTGAAGAACGTCTGGGCCGTGAACGCGAGATCTCCGGAAACCTGAAGACGCCGGTAAATTTCATCGTTCACTCACTGCAGGAGGTCAACGACGGGCTCGCGCACGGCCGTTATTTCTTCATGGACATCGCCACCGACGGCATAGCGCTCTACCAGTCCGATGAGACCAATCTTCACATACCATTGCCCAAGACACCTCAAGCCGCGCTCGAAATGGCAGAGGAGTATTTCGAAGAGTGGTTCCCTGCCGCGATGCAGCGTTTTGAGATAGCTAAGCTGTCTATCGACCGGGGATTTTTAAAGCCTGCAGCTTTCGATTTACAACAAACCACAGAATTTTTGTATCATTGCGCACTTCTCGTATGCACGTTCTATACGCCACACGTGCATAATTTAAACTTCTTACGCAAACAAGCGGAGAAAGTATCGCCACAGTTATTTGATGCTTGGCCAAGATCATCTAAATTAGATCGAATACGCTTTGAAAAACTAAAAGATGCATATGTAAAAGCCCGCTATTCGAAGCACTATCAGATTTCCCAGGACGAATTGGGCTGGCTAGCTTCACGAATTGAAGAACTCGGACAAACCGTGCTAGAAGCTTGTCAAAAAAAGATCAGCGAGCTACGTTCAGCCGTTTAAAAGCCATTCAACACAGTTCACCCTAGCCTTGCCTTGAGACAATTCCAGGTGGTGCATTCCCAATAGTTTTAAAGAGCCTGCTGTAACTATGCGGTCAATTTCGCGGGCCGTTTTCGATAACCCTAATTTCCTCACTGGCTCGCTTCACCACGACGCGCTTAATATGTTGCTCGATGTCCAACACCGAATGGTCCACAGCAAGCTCAACTGCACGCTCAGTGCGCCGACGGCGTGAGCGCCAGTGGGAATATGGATAGTCCGGAATTCGAAGAAAGGCACTTTCATCCCGCGGATGTGGGATCGGCTTGGTGCAGCCACTATTGATCGGACACAGCCATATTTTCTCACGATGCGCTTCCAGCAAAGAGCGCGTATCGATTTCGAGTACGTCGTGTTCAGAATCGCGGTAGGTCTTTGCCCCCGTTAGCTTGTGCAGGCGGTCGATTGAAAGCCAGAAGAAGACTTTAGAATTAAGAAGAGCATACCAGTCACTCGGCGCTATTCGCGCTGGCAACGCTCGCTTCAGCCCCTCGTCGCTCATCGGAATTTGATCTCGCACAACCGCGCCTGGAAGACCGTCACCGCTTAATGGGACGCTTGCTGGACGATGCCTCAGTTCAATTCGCTCCCTCCTCGCCGCATCCACCTTATAAAGGTCCATTAAGGCAGACGTACTAAGTAGACCGTATTGCTTGATGGCCGTCCACGATCCGCGCTCGGCCATGTGATAAAGCGTCGGACAATCGGCAACCAGTTCCTCGAGTTCTGCGTCGGTCACCAGCTTCTCCTGTCGATCACGTTGCGCCAGCCGAAGTCAGTCGACAGCATTGATACTGGGCGTCCCGATACACGCTCAATCTCTTCAACGAACCTAATCGTCTCGTCAGTGAGCTGCTCGAAGCGAAACGCCTCTCGGTTCTTCATTCCGAAGTAGTCAACAAAGGTCAACGCGATGTCAGTCGGACCATTGAGCTGCACGGAGTCCTTGAATTGGTCCCAGTCGAACTCTGCTATGCGCCTCTCCTTATTTGTAGTCGTTGTTCGCTCCGCCATTTTGAGCGGTTCGAGGGGTATGCCGCTGCGGCGATGGATTTCCTCCATGTCCACCTCGAACTCCATATCACCCGACGGACCACCAACGCGAATAGGATACGTTCGGCATACCATGATAACTCTACGCACGTTTGCAGGCGCGATCCCAGCATCGGCGAGGCACCCAGCTACCGTGGTATCTCGCGTAGTGACATGCGGATATTGACCATGATGCAAACTCAGGGATGTGCCCTGTGTGCCCTCCAACAGGATGCGATGTCTTTTGACGAACGCGTCAGCCAAGACCTGACGAGCGCTCCCGATAAACGGACGAAGCTCTTCACAATCTTTAGCTAGGAACTGAATATGACCAGCCTTGTATTCGGACCTGCCAGTCATTTTGCGCGCCGAGGCGAGCCCGACGCCTTGCGCTGTAGAACTAATATTCGCAAAGCGCTCACGTTCGAGCTTTATGTCATCGTCGGTGATGATCATGGCCTGACCATCGATGATTAGGCGATCGGAGGCGATGCCCGCCTGCGCAATCTCGTCCATAAGCTTCTTCGGGTTGATGACAGCACCTGGTCCGAGAAGAAGCCGTGCATCGGGAGCACGAAGCGTGCCGGAAGGAAGGTGAAAATACTTCTCAGGTTTAGGCTCCGCATAAACTTGGTGGCCAGCGTTGGGCCCGCCAACACGCACTAGAAGATCGTACTCGCGAGCGATGTGGCCGACGATGTTACCTTTGCCTTCGCTGCCATATTGACCACCTATCAGGACATCGACGAGCTTCTCGGCGCCGCGGGGATAGAGGTCCAGAAGTGCCGTCGCTCGGACGAGCACGCCGGCAGCGGAACAACGGTCAGTCTGAACTACCACGTCAGCTAGTCGCGCAAGTGAATCGATCGCCTTCTCAACCCTATTGCGCTTCAGCTCGTCGTAGACAGCCTCAGCATCGTCCTCGCGGGCCCTATCGACGAACCTTTGGCGAAGCACTGTCGGCTCCGCTTGGAGATGGATATGGAAAACCTCCGCGCCGTAGGCACGCCGGACGGCACTGGCCTGATCCTCGGTGCGAACACTGTCCACTACATACAAGCCGTTCGGCGTGGATCGCTCCGAGGCCTCCTCAATTTCCTGGCCAAGAGCGCGCACCACCCACTCACCGCCATCACGTTTGTCGAGACGGTTGCCGGCTCGCTGAAGGGCTTTGCGTCCAGACTCCTTGCTGTACAATTCCTTTGCGACCAAGTCGCGGGTGCTGACCACGATCGCATCGTGCCGGGAACGAAGTTCATTGACGAGCGCCGATTTTCCGGAGCAAATGGCGCCGGACACCAGGACAACTCTGAACGGCGCCCGCCCCCTCATTCAGCGAAGAGCTCGAACTGTTCACGCCTGGGTGGCTGATCATAGATCGTCACCGGAACCGCTTCTCTGACGAGCACCGTGTCGATGATCTCCTCCACCACGGCCCAATCAGCCCCCGCTGCGCCCGTTCCTATCCGTGGCATGTGAACGCTTGCTCCTGCGTTTAAAGCGCTACGGGCGACCTCAGTCAAGGCACGCTTGAGCGCACCGTATCTAATCCTCGGATACAACGACGGACCAAAGCCTTCTTGAGCGATAAGGCTAGCGAGCCGGACTTGGTCGTCAATTTCTACTAACACGACCCGCCCCAGCCGCTCGGACTGCGCGATTGCCGCAATCTCGGTGGTAAACGCGATCTCGGCGGAGGGGTGCAAACGAGAGAAGCGCCGCGCCACACCGCCGCCCCAGCGAAGAGCGCGGTCGTTAACGAGCTGGCAAATGATCCGATGACCTTCCCCCAGTGGCTTCAGCACATCCCCATGGACATAACGGATCGGTGTCTTACCTTCTTCGGTTCGGCCATGCCTCAGTACGCCCGCTACCCGGGGAAATCGTGCGCCCGGATATCCTGGGATGCCCACGTACTCGATCTGAGTGTCGTTGCCGTCGAACCATCGTTCGACCGCCCTATCTGTATGCCCAATAGCAGTGCAGCTTCGGGCGGCACTCTCGGGCGGCAGCAAGACACCTTGCATAGGCAGACGCGGCGCGA
>Ga0308165_1001868_pt1 | contig 27671 bp, 27 predicted proteins | sample PhyWR2_FD_201032 | JGI IMG/M metagenome (GOLD analysis project Ga0308165, IMG submission 201032) | Phyllosphere microbial communities from UC Gill Tract Community Farm, Albany, California, United States - DLSLW.R2 | ecosystem: Host-associated > Plants > Phyllosphere > Unclassified | place: USA... | reverse complement strand
TGGCAAGGTGGATTACCGCGCGTTGGTGCGCGAACGGACGGACAATGGCGCCCACGGATAAATCCCAGAACCACGGCCCGGCCCTTGCCGCCGGGTTATTCGATATCAGCGAAAACGATCTATTGATTGGCGGACTTTCGGTGCGCGATATCGTTGCAGAAACCGGAACCCCGTGTTTTCTCTATGATAACAGCGCCATGCGCCGCGCCTATCGCGATCTCGAAACAGCGCTTTCCGGTTTTGCCGATATCTATTATTCGGTGAAGGCCAATCCCCTGCCCGCCATCATCTCACTTTTCCGCGAAGAAGGCGCCGGCGCTGAAATCGCCTCCGTTGGTGAATATCGCGCTGCCGTGAAGGCCGGTGTCGCGCCTGATAACATCATCTTCGCCGGCCCCGGCAAAAGCATGGCCGAATTGCGCGAGGTGATCGAGGGCGGTATCGGCGAAATCCACATCGAGAGTGCGGAAGAAATCGCCCGCATCGAGGCGATTGGCAGGCCGGTCAAGGCGTCGATCCGCATCAATCCGGTGCCGGATGCGCAGGCGGGCGCCATGCGCATGGGCGGCAAAGCCACGGCCTTCGGGTTCGACGAGGAAGAGCTGGAAAACGTCCTGAAGCTCTTTGCGAACGTCAGACATATCGATCTCGTCGGTATCCATATCTATGGCGGCACGCAGATTCTCGATGCAGACATGCTTGTCTCCCAATGGCGACACGGCATTTCCCTTGCAGCTCGCATGGCTGACATGCTCGGCAAGCCGCTCGAAACCATCGATCTCGGCGGCGGCCTCGGCATCCCCTATTTCGCCGGGGAAACACCGCTCGATCTCGCCAAGGTGGCTGCCGCCATTCCCGATCTCAAGGCGCTTCTAAAGGCGCATCCGCTGATCGCCGATGCCCATGTCATCGTCGAACCCGGCCGCTTCCTCGCCGGCCCCGGTGGCCTCTATGTGGCGGAAGTGAATTCGGTAAAGATCTCCCGCGGCACCACCTTCTTGGTAACGAATGGCGGCATGCACCATCACCTCGCCGCCTCGGGCAATCTCGGCCAGATCGTCAAACGCAACTACCCCATCGTCGCACCGGCCATGATGCAGGCGGCGTATGGGGAGACGGCCACCATCGTCGGCCCGCTCTGCACCCCGCTCGACACGCTCGCCCGCAATGCGGCCCTGCCAAAACTGAAAGCCGGCGACCTCCTCGCCATCCTGCAATCGGGAGCCTATGGCGCAAGTGCCAGCCCTGCCGGTTTCCTCAGCCATGCGGCAGCAAAGGAAGTGCTGGTGGAGGATGGGGCGTTTGAGGTGATCGGGCGCTGAATCTATTCAGGTCGAACGTATTTGGCACGACTTTCATAACCATTCGTCGCGTTCGAAATATCCAAGGATGCCAGCACCTCAAAACGAGGAGCCGGCATCAAGCGATGGCTTTTCAAAGTTTATTTGGGGAGCACGAAGCGCCTTGGCAGGCTGTATACGACGCCGAACCTCTCAACTTGGTTATCGAGGAACGGCCACCAGCTGGTGCGCCACTCATGCAACCGGTTTTGCAGAGACCGGAATCCTTCCAACGAACAACAATTGGGACGTTGCAACTATTTACGATGAAATCTGTAAGAGAATTGCTGCGCCGGTCAATTCTGACGCAACTCACCGCGTCAGCATAGGGTTTCATGTCTCTTTTTTTCTTTGCCTCCATATTTCTCCGCCAACGCTCCCGAGATTCACGATCAAGGTCTGCACCAGACTTCTGTGGTTCATAAGTCTCAGAACGCGTTGACGGAGCATTTGCCAATCCCTGAAGAAGCAGCCCCATCCCTAGACCAATGAGGGCGCCTGTAGCCGCTGAACTGCTTGAGCCGGAACTACGGCTGGTGCCTCCGCTGTACGATCCTGCCGACGATTCGGTGCCGTGGTGGCCACCGTGACCAGCGAAAGCTGGTGACGGAGCATCGACCAAGACGCTCGAAATTATCATCAGCGACGCAATTGCGGTCCGCGATGTATAGGACTTTAAATACATTGAGAGTGTTCCCTTCATGCAAATATAGAAGTAATTAATCAGATATTGGTATGTACCTTGAAAATTTGCGGCCATGCGATTTCTGACGAAGATCAATTTAAAATGATACCGATATTAATCGTCCTCCAAATGAAGTATGTCGTCACAAACGGAAAAGAATAGAATCTAAAAATCGCGAAAATTTCGCGCGAACGTTACCGGTTGCTAATTTGAGTATAGATTTAGAAATAGGCTACATTTCAGAGCATCTTTCAGATGCAGCTTTCGGTTATAGGACATGGCAGGCTGCGCTTGACAGAATCTGCGATAAGGCAGGCGCAACTGGAGCGGCGTTCCTTCCGCTCAAAGGCTCTGGTGCGAAGCTGCCTGCCAGTTCCGGCTGCGCAGAAATCGCCGAACGTTACGTGAGAGATGAGTGGTTTAAAATTGACGCACGCGCGCCATCTATTCCGATAATACAGCGCAAAGGATTTGCCACCGACCAGAATTTTATGACCATGGAGCAAATGGAGCGAAACGCCTATTATCAGGAAAATCTACGTCCGTTTGGCCTGAGATGGTTCGTGGCATTAAGAATTGACGGATTTGAGCGGCAATGGACCTTGTCTTTACACAGGTCGGAGGCGGAGGGTCCGTTTCAAGAATCCGAAATCAAAAGCTTGTTAAGCCTTTCTCCCAGCCTTTCCATGGCTGTCGCACTTACGTCCAACGTCACGTCTTTCGCTGCCATATCTGCTTTCGAGGCGTTTTCATTAAGTGGAAAGGCTGTCGTGATGCTCGATCGATTTGGCGATGTAATTCGAGTTACTGAAGCTGCGGAAAGCCTGTTCAATGAAAGCCTTGGTGTCCGAAATCGACGGATTGTTGCATCATGCAGGCAATCAGCAGCGCTCCTTCAACTTGCCATTAGCCAATCGTCGCGACAGCCGGACGACGGCCTCAATCACCCAATTTTGATAAGACGGTATAACTCTACACCGATCCTGGCTTATGTTTCCCCTGCAAAGGGCGTCGCAAGAGACGTTTTCGCACAGTGCCAAACCTACGTGATCCTGATTGATCCATATCTACGGAACACGCCAGCTGAACATGCGCTGCAGGACCTGTTCGGATTAACAAGAACGGAGGCAGTTTTGGCAGCCAGACTCTCGCGCGGTGAATCGCTGCGGGACATCGCAAGCGCAATGGTAATATCTTACGAGACGGCTAGAACCCACCTTCGTAGAATCTTTGGCAAGACCGGTCTTAATGATCAGGCTGACCTGATCTCTTTCCTATCGCGGGTCAATGCCGAACAGCCATAGCACCAGGATCACACCCGCAGCAACCTGTCCCCCACCGCGAATTTCGATTTCAGCAAGCACTCATCATATTCCGCCTCGGCATTCGAATCGAACACGATGCCGCCGCCGACATTAAAGACCCCACGGCCGTCATCGAACAGCGTCATCGTGCGGATAGCCACCGAAAACCGCATATCACCATTGGGAGACATAAAGCCGATCGCGCCGCAATAGGCGTTTCGCGACGACGCTTCCAGTTCGCGCAGGATTTTCATCGCCCACATTTTTGGCGCGCCGGTGACCGAGCCGCAGGGAAACAGGGCCGAAAAAATGTCCTCCACGGTCACCTCGGGCAGAAGCTTCGCCCTGACATGGCTGACCATCTGATGCACGGTGGGATAGGTCTCGATATCGAACAGGCGCGGCACATCGAGGCTGCCGACTTCGGTGATGCGGGAAATGTCGTTGCGCAGGAGATCGACGATCATGCGGTTTTCGGCGAGTGTCTTTTCGTCCGCAAGCATTGCCGCGATGATCGCCCGGTCCTCTTCCGCATCCGCGCCGCGCGGCGTCGTTCCCTTCATCGGGTGGGTTTCGATAAAACCCTCGCCATCGACCGAGAAAAACAGTTCCGGCGAACGTGACAGGATGACCGGGCCGCCAAGATCAACCAGCGCGCCGTATTTCACCGGCTGCCGTTCGATCAACGACCAGAAGGCCGTCAGCGGATCGCCATTCCAGCGGGCATGCACGGGCATGGTCAGATTGCCCTGGTAACAGTCACCCCGGCGCAGATGCTCGTGCAGCTGCTCGAAACGCTGCCGATATTCGGGAAGTGTCCATGCCGCCACCGGATCAGTGAGAAACGCGTCCGCATCCGGCACCGCGTCAGGCCGGGCAAAGCGGCCCTCATCCGGCTGCGGGCCGGAGAAGACGCCGAAATTCAGAAACGGCACATTGCGGGGCTCGGCAGCAAAGGGTGCGAGTTTCGGCTCAAACAGGAAACCAGCCTCGTAAGACATGTAGCCGGCAAGGTATTTCCCGGCGCGGCGCAACTCTTCCATGCGCTGAAGCGCGGTAAAAAACGCCTCGGGCTCGTCCGCGACGATGATTTCTTCCGGCTCGGTGAAGGCTGTCACCGTGCCGGTCGTATCATCCCGGAAAAGAACATAAGGCGCATGTGCCAAGGAAAGCGTCCGCAACAGGAGGAAGAGTCGGAAAAGATCAAACCGGGTCTATGTCGCCCCGCGCCCACATTTCGATGGTTTCCGCATAAAAATCGGCGAAACGGCCTTCCTCGATGGATTTGCGGATACCCTGCATCAGCTCCTGATAATAGGCAAGATTGTGCCAGGAGAGCAGCATGCCGCCCAGCGCTTCGTTGGAGCGCGTGAGGTGATGCAGATAGGCGCGGGAATAATCGCGTGAGGCCGGGCAGTTGGACTGCTCGTCGAGCGGGCGCATATCCTCGGCATGGCGGGCGTTGCGGATGTTGACGCGGCCACGGCGGGTAAAGGCCAGCCCATGACGGCCCGAGCGGGTCGGCATCACACAGTCGAACATGTCGATGCCGCGCGCCACCGATTTCAGGATGTCATCAGGCGTGCCGACACCCATCAGGTAACGCGGCTTTTCGGTGGGTAGCACCGGCAGGGTGATATCGAGCATGCCGAGCATCACATCCTGCGGCTCGCCAACGGCTAGACCGCCGACGGCATAACCCTTGAGATCAAGTTCTTTCAGCCCTTCAGCGGAACGGATGCGCAGGTCCGGCTGGTCGCCGCCCTGCACGATGCCGAACATGGCCTTGCCGGGCTGTTCGCCAAAGGCGACGCGGCAACGTTCCGCCCAGCGCAGCGACATTTCCATGGCGCGTTCGATTTCCTTGCGCTCGGCCGGCAGCGCGATGCACTCGTCGAGCTGCATCTGAATGTCCGAATCGAGCATGCCCTGAATTTCGATCGAGCGTTCCGGCGACATGTGGTGCAGCGAACCGTCCACATGGCTCTTGAAGGTCACGCCCTTCTCGTCGAGCTTGCGCAGGCCGGAAAGCGACATCACCTGAAAGCCGCCGCTGTCGGTGAGGATCGGGTGCGGCCAGCGGATCAGCTCATGCAGACCGCCAAGCCGTGCCACGCGCTCCGGGCCGGGCCGCAGCATCAGGTGATAGGTATTGCCGAGAATGATATCGGCCCCCAGCTCGCGCACCTGGTCGAGATACATGGCCTTGACGGTGCCAACGGTGCCAACCGGCATGAAGGCGGGCGTGCGGATGACGCCGCGCGGCATGGCGACTTCGCCAAGGCGCGCGCCGCCGCTCGTGGCTTTCAAGGTGAAGGTGAATTTCTCGTGCATCAGTTTTTCCGGAACAACAGGCTGGAATCGCCATAGGAATAGAAGCGGTATCCGGTTTCGATGGCGTGCTTATAAGCGTCACGCATCGTTTCGAGACCGCAGAAAGCCGAAACCAGCATGAACAGCGTGGATTTCGGCAGGTGGAAATTGGTCATCAGCATATCGACGGCCCGGAAACGGTAACCGGGCGTGATGAAGATGCCGGTGGCATCGGACCATGGGTGGATGGTGCCATCTTCGGTGGCCGCACTCTCGATCAGGCGCAGCGAGGTGGTACCGACGCAGACGATGCGCCCGCCCCGCGCCTTCACCGCATTCAGCCGGTCAGCAGTCTCTTGCGACACATACCCGATCTCGAAATGCATCTTGTGATCGTCGGTATCATCGGCCTTCACCGGGAGGAAGGTACCTGCCCCAACGTGAAGCGTCACGAAATGCCGTTCGATGCCGGCACTGTCGAGCGCTTCGAACAGATCGGGGGTGAAATGCAGCCCGGCGGTGGGGGCGGCAACGGCGCCCTTCTCGCGGGCGTAAATGGTCTGATAGTCGGTCTGGTCCTGCTGGTCCTCGGGCCGCTTGGCGGCGATGTAAGGCGGCAAAGGAATATGGCCAACAGAGGCTATCGCCTCATCCAGCACCGGGCCGGAAACGTCGAAAAGCAGCGTGATCTCGCCCTCCTCGCCCTTTTCCTCGACGGTGGCTTCGAGATGGGCAAGACCGCAGGCATTGTCGCGCTCGTAACCGAAGCGGATGCGATCACCCTGCTTAATGCGCTTGCCGGGGCGGGCGAAGGCTTTCCAGCGGGATTGATCAGCACGCATGTGCAGCGTGGCCGAAACGGCCGTCTCCGGCGCACCGTCGCGCAGGCGCACGCCTTCCAGTTGGGCGGGAATGACACGGGTGTCGTTGAAGACAAGCGCATCACCGGGCCTCAGGAACGACGGCAGGTCGAAGACGCGATGGTCTTCCATGCGGTTTTCATTCGGATCGACCACCAGCAGGCGCGCGCTATCGCGCGGGTTCGCCGGGCGAAGGGCGATATTCTCCTCGGGCAGGTCGAAATCGAACAGGTCTACACGCATTGCAAGGGCTCTCGAAAATATCAAAACCCGCCCTGCATTGCATGGGGCGGGTGGAAGGTGGTGACAGGGTGCTTCTACACTCGACGTCATCCTCGGGCTTGTCCCGAGGATCTAACGATCCACGACGTCAACGTGGTTAGATCCTCGGGACAAGCCCGAGGATGACGACGGAGAGGTTCGAACACTTCTCACATTCGAACCGCCCCGCAGTCGCCTGCGGAGCGGCATGATGCAATATCTCTTAAGCCGCAGAAGCAAGCTTCATGGAAACGATCGAATCGGGATCCTTCACCGGCTCGCCGCGCTTGATCTTGTCGATGGCTTCCATGCCTTCGATGACTTGGCCCCAGACGGTGTACTGCTTGTTCAGCCACGGGGAATCCGTGAAGCAGATGAAGAACTGCGAGTTGGCCGAGTTCGGGCTCTGCGAACGAGCCATGGAGCAGGTGCCGCGCACATGCGGAATGGCGGAGAATTCGGCCTTCAGGTCTTCCTTTTCGGAGCCGCCCATGCCGGCGCGAGCCGGGTTGAAGCTTTCCGAACCCTTCTTGCCGAACTTCACGTCGCCCGTCTGGGCCATGAAGTCTTCGATGACGCGGTGGAACACGACGCCGTCATAAGCGCCTTCCGATACCAGTTCCTTGATGCGGGCAACGTGGCCCGGCGCAACTTCCGGAAGCAGCTGGATCACGACCTTGCCGGTCGTCGTTTCCATGATGATGGTGTTTTCCGGATCCTTGATCTCGGCCATGGTTATTCTCCTCTTTTCGGGCTCTATTGCCCTACCTTACTTCTTGCCGACGGTGACCTTGATCATCCGGTCGGGGTTGGAAACTTCGCCGTTGCCGCCGGCGCCGCGCTTGATCTTGTCCACGGCTTCCATGCCGGACACGACCTTGCCGACCACGGTGTACTGACCGTTCAGGAACGGACCGTCGGCAAACATGATGAAGAACTGCGAATTGGCGGAATTCGGATCGCTGGAGCGAGCCATGCCGACCACGCCGCGCGTGAACGGTGTCTTGGAGAATTCAGCCGGAATATCGGCCATGTCGGAGCCGCCGGTGCCGGCGCGCTGGGCATTGAAGCCCTTCTCCATGTTGCCATACTGCACGTCACCGGTCTGCGCCATGAACCCGTCGATGACGCGGTGGAAGGCAACGTTGTCATAAGCGCCCTTTTTCGCCAGCGCCTCGATCTGCGCCACATGCTTGGGCGCAACCTGAGGCATTAGTTCGATGACAACAGGGCCGTCCTTCAGCTGGACGGTCAGAAATTCAGCAGCCGAAGCAAAAGTGCTGGCGGCAAGCGCACCGGCAAACAGGGCGCCGGCAAAGGCAAATCGAACGAGTTTCATCGGATTGGCTCCAGAATGTAAGGCTGAAGTCAGCGCTTCAGCTTGGCGTTGAGGGCTTCAAGCACGGCTTTCGGCACGAAGGCATCGACATTGCCGCCCATGGCGGCGATCTGCCGGACCAATGTGGCTGTAATGGTTCGCGACGAGGTGCCGGCGGGCAGGAACACGGTCTGAATATCAGGCGCCATCTGGCGGTTCATGCCGGCCATCTGCATTTCATAATCGAGATCGGTGCCATCGCGAAGGCCGCGCAGCAAAAGATGCGCGCCATGCTGGCGGGCGGCATCGACGACCAGATTGTCGAAGGACACGACTTCCACGCGCGCCGCCTCGCCCGGCAGGGTTTCGGAAAGCGCCCGGCTTATCAGTGCCGCCCGCTCGTCGAAGCTGAACAGCGGTGCTTTTCCGGGATGGATGCCAACGGCGACGATGACTTTGGACGCCACGTTCAGCGCCTGGATAAGCACATCCAGATGTCCGTTGGTCATCGGATCGAATGATCCTGGATAAAAGGCAATCGTCATATCGCTCTCAGATGGTGGGCGCGCTTCGATGCTGGGTATTCATGTGCCCGCCTTTTGTCATGGAGAGCCACGCGGCGCAAGACTTTATAACCACGCGCCACAACCGGAAGGGTGGCGTGAACCGCGCATGAACGGGCCGTTCAGTGCGGTTTCACAGCTATTTTGTTTAAATGCACAGCATCGGGAAACCGAAACGCTCCTCACCCGTTAATCACCCGGAGAATTGAAAATGCTGGCCTTCATGATCGTCCTTTCGGTCATCGCATCATTCGCAGCTGAGTATCTTTTTCTCGAATGACGCCCCTCGCCAGTTTTCTGAACGCCAGATGAACGAGCCATTCAAGGAAGTTTCACCGGGGCGATGCTAATCGATTTTTACGGTTAACGCGGAACATGTTGAAACATGGTGCGTTAATAAAAAACCAAAGGAACAGACAGATGTTTGTAAGAGAAAAACAGTCAACTTCGGCGAAAATCAGCGTCATCAGCACCGCCTGGACAGTTCTGGTTATCGCAATGGTAGCAACGACGTTTAGCCTTTATGATCAGAAGCCTGAAGCCCAGGGACCGGACTACCCGCAGCTGACTGCCCGTTATCAGTATATGAATTATTACTGAGCAGCGGGGAGAATTTCCTCAAAACTCTAGGAGACGATATCATGTTCACATTTCTGACGATGCTTCTGGCCCTGATCAGCGTAATGTTCGTGACGTCGATGATCTCCGTCGTCGCCGAGATGCGGCGTGAGGATGAGGAATTCAAGGCGACGATCCGTCGAAACCGCGCTTTCTGAGCGCGGCGGATCGGCCTCAGCGCTTTTTAAAATGATTCTTCGTAACCGCCTGGACCCTCCGGGCGGTTTTATTTTGCCGTCTCACAGGGCAATACGGAGAAGATGACGGCGGAAAAACCGCCCTCCAATCACACAAGCGTTTTCAAAACCCCGTTTTTCCAAGGCAAATTCCCTTCAATTTCCCTTTGGATTGATTTAAGGAACGCCGATACGTTGCGGGCCGGAAGGCTGGCGACCGCGATGACGTTCCTGTGAGGTTTGCATAACGATGCTCGATTCCCTGAGAAATGCTTCTCGAACCATGGCAGCCAAGCTGCTGCTTCTCCTGCTTGTTGTTTCGTTCGGCGTCTGGGGCGTCTCCGCATCGCTTGTCACCGCCAATTCCCACGCCGTCATGACGGTGGGCGACCAGACGGTCAGCCCGCAGGAATTCCGCCTTGCCTATCAGCGCCAGGTTTCCGATCTCAGCCGCCAGTTCGGCACGAGACTGACGACCGAACAGGCCAAGGCCTTCGGCATCGATCGTCAGGTGTTCAGCCAGCTTGCGGCCGGTGCGGCGCTTGACGAACTGGCTTCGAAGATGAATCTCGGCCTTTCGGAAAACCGCCTCGCCAACCTCATCGCCGAGGACCCGGCCTTCAAGTCGGTCAACGGTCAGTTCGACCGTAATCTCTTCAGCGAGCGCCTGCGCAATTCCGGCTTCCGTGAAGACGACTATATCAAGGAGCGCAGCAAGGTTGCCGTCCGCAGCCAGATCGTCGAAGCCGTCTCCGATGGTTTTGCCGCACCGCAGGTGCTGGTGGATGCGCTGAAGCAATATCGCAACGAACAGCGCGCCGTCGATTACGTCATTCTGTCCAACGCCGTCATCCCGCCGGTCAAGGCACCGGGCGACGACGTGCTCACACCCTGGTTCGAAACCAACAAGTCGAAGTACCGCGCGCCTGAGTTCCGCAAGTTCACCTATGTGAAGCTGGAACCGTCCGATATCGCCGAGCCAGCCTCGGTAACGGACGCGCAGATCGCCGATTATTATAACAGCCACAAGGACAGCTTCCGCACCGCCGGTCGCCGCACCGTAGAGCAGCTGACCTTCCCGGACAAGGAAATGGCCGCCGCTGCCGCCGAGCAGATCAGGCTCGGCAACACCACCTATGACCAAGTGGTGAAGGACCAGGGCAAGACTGCCTCCGATGTTACCCTCGGCGAATTCACCAAGGATACCATCCCCGACCAGTCGATTGCCGATGCCGCCTTCGCCATCCAGAAGGATGGCGGCGTATCGCCGGTGGTTGATGGTTCCTTCGGCCCGATCCTTCTGCGCGTCACCGGCATCAAGCCGGAAACCACCCGCACGCTTGATGAAGCCAAGGAAGATATCCGCAAGGACCTCGCCACCGCCGCCGCCGCGGAAGAAATCACCAATGTGCATGATCGCTATGAGGATCTGCGCGCCGGTGGCTCTTCGCTCGCCGATGCCGCCAAGCAGCTCAACCTGAAGCCCGTCACCATTAACGCCATCGATGCCGCCGGCCTCAATGAAAAGGGCGATGCGATCGAGGGCCTGCCGTCGCCGCAGCTCGCACAGGACGTGTTCAAGACCGAACCCGGCACTGACGCCCTGCCGATCAATCTCGGCCGTGAAGGTTATATCTGGTTCGACGTCGAGCAGATCATCCCTGCCCGCGACCGCACGCTTGCCGAAGTCCGCGACGATGTCGTGGCCGACTGGACGGCAGAGCAGCAGCGCACCGCGCTTGCCGCCAAGGCCGACGAGCTGAAGGCCCGCGTTGAAAAGGGCGAAACGCTGGAAGCCGTCGCCGGTGAGCTAAGCCTTGCCGTCGAGCAGAAATCCGGCCTGCGCCGCACCAGCGAGGATGCGATTTTCGGCCGACAGACCATCGCCGCCGTCTTCTCGGGCGCCGAAGGCGTGGTCGGCACCGCGGCCGATGCCGACGGTTCCAGCCGTATCCTCTTCAAGGTCACCTCGGTTGACGCCAATGCCCCGGCAGACGCGCTTGCCAATGACGACCAGCAGTTTACCGCCATTGCTCGCGCGGCCGGCGACGACATGCTGGATCAGATGGTCAACCGTCTGCAGAATGATTATGGTGTGACGATCAACCAGGCCCTCGCCGATCAGGCGATGGTCGGTTTCTAACCGGGGGGCGAGACATGGCCGAACTGAAGCCGCTGATCGCCAAGGTCGCGAACGGAGAAAGCCTGAACCGCGAGGATGCGCGCACGGCTTTCGATATTCTGATGTCGGGCGAAGCCACCCCGTCGCAGATCGGCGGTTTCCTGATGGCGCTGCGTGTGCGCGGCGAAACGGTCGACGAAATCGTCGGCGCGGTTTCTTCCATGCGTGCCCGCATGCTGCCGGTTTCGGCCCCCGCCAATGCCATCGATATCGTCGGTACCGGCGGTGATGGCATCGGCACCTACAACATCTCGACGCTGGCCTCGATCATCACAGCCGGCACGGGCCTGCCGGTCGCCAAGCACGGCAACCGGGCGCTGAGCTCCAAATCCGGTACGGCGGATGCCCTCTCCGCGCTCGGCGTGAGGCTCGATATCGGCCCCGATCTCATCGCCCGCTGCATCGCTGAGGCTGGCCTCGGTTTCATGTTCGCGCAGATGCACCATTCCGCCATGCGCCATGTCGGCCCGAGCCGCGTCGAACTTGGCACCCGGACCATCTTCAACCTGCTCGGCCCGCTCTCCAACCCGGCCGGCGCAAAACGACAATTGCTCGGCGTCTTTTCGCCACGCTGGCTGGTGCCCCTTGCCGAAGTGCTGCGGGATTTGGGTTCAGAGAGCATCTGGGTCGTCCACGGCGACGGCATGGATGAAGTCACCACCACGGGCGTCACGCATGTGGCCGCACTGGAAGACGGCAAGATCCGCACCTTCGATCTGACACCGAAAGACTTCGGTGTCGAGCCGGCCATGATGAACGATCTCAAGGGCGGCGATGGCATCGCCAATGCAGCGGCGCTGCGCGAGGTTCTCTCCGGCAAGCGCAACGCCTATCGCGACATATCGCTGTGCAACGCGGCTGCGGCGCTGGTCATTGCCGGCAAGGCGGAGACGCTGAGCCAGGCGATGACGATTGCCAGCGATGCGCTCGACAGCGGCAAGGCCGCCGCGGCGCTCGACCGTCTGGTCGCCGTATCCAACGAAGCCAATTCAGGGCAGGAATGAGAGCGAGACCATGAGCGACATTCTCAAAAAGATCGAGACCTACAAGCTGGAGGAAATCGCCGCCGCCAAGGCCAAGGTTTCGCTGGCCGATCTGAAGGCCATGGCCGCAGACCAGAGCGCACCGCGCGGTTTCTATAAGGCGCTGCGCGCAAAGCAGGCCGCAGGCAAGTTCGGCCTCATCGCCGAAATCAAGAAGGCCAGCCCCTCCAAGGGCCTCATCCGCCCGGATTTCGACCCGCCGGCGCTGGCCGCCGCCTATGAGGCGGGTGGTGCCGCCTGCCTCTCGGTCCTGACGGATACGCCGAGCTTTCAGGGCGCGCCGGAATTCCTGACCGCCGCCCGCAATGCCTGCGCTCTGCCGGCGCTGCGCAAGGATTTCATGTTCGATACCTATCAGGTGCATGAGGCCCGCGCCTGGGGTGCGGATTGCATCCTGCTGATCATGGCATCGCTTTCCGACGACGAGGCGAAGCGGCTCGAGGACGAGGCTTTTGCGCTTGGCATGGACGTACTGATCGAAGTTCATGATGCGGAGGAAACCGAACGGGCGCTGAAACTCACTTCCCCGCTTCTCGGTATCAACAACCGCAATCTGCGCACCTTCGAAGTCGGCCTCGAAACCAGCGAGAAGCTCGCAGGCCTCGTGCCGGCCGACAAGCTGCTGGTCGGCGAAAGCGGCATCTTCACCTTCGAGGATTGCCAGCGCCTGGAAAAGAGCGGCATCAGCACATTCCTCGTCGGCGAAAGCCTGATGCGCAAGGATGATGTGACGGCGGCGACCAAGGCCCTGCTGACGGGCCACTCCGGCATTCTGGCCGCGGAATAATACGCCGATGAGCGATGGCCAGAAGCTCACCCATATCGATGCCAGCGGCGAAGCGCATATGGTCGATGTCGGCGACAAGGCCGAGACGATCCGTGTCGCCGTGGCCGAAGGTTTCGTGAAGATGAAGCCGGAGACGCTGGCGCTCATCCGCGACGGCAATGCCAAGAAGGGCGATGTCATCGGCACCGCTCGGCTGGCCGGTATCATGGCCGCCAAGCAGACGGCCAATCTCATCCCGCTTTGCCACCCGCTGATGCTGACCAAGGTGGCGGTGGATATTACCGAAGACGCCGCCCTGCCCGGCCTGCGGGTCGAGGCGATGGTGAAACTGTCGGGCAAGACCGGCGTGGAAATGGAAGCGCTGACCGCCGTCTCCATCGCCTGCCTGACGATCTATGACATGGCGAAAGCCGCCGACAAGGCGATGGAAATCGTCAATATCCGCCTTCTCGAAAAGAGCGGCGGCAAATCCGGTGATTTCAAAGCCAGCGATTTCGGGCGACAGGAGAACTGAATGAAACCGCTGCTGCCCGTGGACGAGGCCATCACACGCCTTCTGGAAGCAGCAGTTCCGGTAACGGACAGCGAGACCCTGCCGCTTGCCGACTGTGATGGCCGCGTTCTCGCGGCCGATCTGGCCGCGCGCCTTACCCAGCCCCCCTTCGATGCCTCGGCCATGGATGGTTATGCGCTGCGCAGCGCCGACGCGCCGGAGATCGGCTCGGTCCTCACCCTCATCGGTCAGGCGGCTGCCGGCCATGCCTTCGCGGGCACGGTGGGCAAAGGCGAAGCCGTACGCATCTTCACCGGCGCACCCGTGCCTGATGGCGCCGATACGATCCTCATTCAGGAAGACGCCGAACTGCTGGACGACGGAAAAATCCGCACCGCCTTCGCTGTCACCGCCGGGCGACATATCCGCCCGCGCGGGCAGGATTTCACTGAGGGCGAAACGGCTCTGGAAGCCGGCCGCGAACTCGGCTTCACCGACCTGACGCTGGCGGCGGCGATGAACCACGCGACGCTGTCAGTTTATCGCAGGCCACGCATCGCCATTCTCACCACCGGTGACGAATTGCTGCCGCCGGGGAGCGCGCCTGAACCCGCGCAGATCATCGCCTCCAACACATTTGGCGTTGCTGCACTGGCCAGCCAGGCAGGCGCGGAGGTTATCGATCTCGGTATCATCGCCGATGATGACAGCCTCATCCGCGCCGCCATCCGCAGGGCCGTTGCGGCCGGGGTGGATGTGCTGGTGACGCTCGGCGGCGCCTCGGTCGGCGACCACGATCTCGTGCAGGCGGCCCTGAAGGCGGAAGGCATGCAGCTCGATTTCTGGCGCATCGCCATGCGTCCGGGAAAACCGCTGATGGTCGGCGCGATCGGCAGCACGCAGGTTCTCGGCCTGCCCGGAAACCCGGTCGCAAGCCTCGTCTGCGGCCTACTCTTCCTGGAGCCGCTGATCCGCAGGATCGCCCGTCGTGCGCCGCTGCAGCGCGGCACATCGGCCCGCACCGCAACGCCGCTGAAAGCCAATGACCATCGGCAGGACTATCTGCGCGCCCGTTTCAGCACTGACGAAAACGGTGCGCTGGTGGCGGAAGCCTATGCGAAGCAGGATTCATCCATGATGAAGATATTGGCCCATTCTGATGGCCTGATCGTGCGTCCGCCACACGCGCCGGAGGCAGCGCCCGGGGCAATATGCCCGGTTATAAGGCTGAAGCCCTGACAGGCAGCGGGCCGGATTTCGGCCCGCAATGAGCAGGCCCTTTAGCACCAGCCGCTGCAAACAGGGATAAAACTGTAGCATCCCTGTATATCGACACGAGTGATAAAAATAACCGCCTTAAAGCGGAGTCTCGACGGCGCTATCCCTATCCCTTCGCGGGACACTTCTCCACATTGTTGTGCCAAAATAAATCAGATGAATCCCGTTATTGGGATTGACAGAATAAATGCGATGCTGGCACCAAGACGAACAGTAGAGGCAAAAACTACGGAAATCCTACAAAATGAAAATTACTGATGATTATCAATTAAATAAGATAAAAATAGACGAAAAATAAGTTTCAGGGAACAAAATTTAGTTTTCCATAAATTAAGCTTTCCAAAACAGCTCGTATAATAATAATCATAGTCGATAAGCAGACTCACTGGAGTTTCTTGATGAACACGGCATCCACGCCCAAAACCACGGGGCCCGACATTGCCGGGCAGATTGCCTATGCCATGCGAAGCATGGGTGTTTCGCCGATCCCTCGTAATTATAGTCTGTTTTACGAAGCCTATATCGGCTCGAACCCGGCGCTCACGAAAGATCTGGCGGCGCTTGGCAACCGGGTCACGCAGGAGGATCTGGACGAACTGTCGTCGCGTTACGGCGAAGGCAATCCCAATCGCTCCATCGACGACGCGCAGGACAAACTGCGGCGCGAGCTGGAGGCGCTGCTGGGCACGCTGAAGCGCGAACAATCCTCCATCGAGAATTACAACCGCATTCTCGGCGAAACGCGCCAGCGCATCGATGACAAGAACGCCGCCAGCAACAATATTCTGAGAAATGCGATTTCGCTGCTGGCCGATGCCACCGGCTCGAAAATCATCGATGGCGAAAAGACGTTCAACGACGTCAACCGCCATGCCGAGGAAATGCATCAGGTGCGCCTCGAGCTCGATGAATATAAGCGCATCGCCAACACGGATTCGCTGACGCGCCTCTCTAACCGGCGCGCTTTCGACGACCGGCTGGCCTCGGTTTATGACAGCTCCATCGGCCTGCAATATACCACGCTCGTCCTCCTGGATATCGATCACTTCAAGCGTATCAACGATACGTTCGGCCATCCGGTCGGCGACAAGATTCTCGCCACCGTCGCCTCCGTCATCCGCGCCAATGTGCGCAAGGATGGTTTCGTCGCCCGAAGCGGCGGCGAGGAATTCGCCATCATTCTCGATGGCAACACGCCGGAAGAGGTGATGGTGATGTGCGAACGCATCCGCCTGTCGCTGGAAAGCACGCCCTTCCGCAATTCGAGATCAGGTGCCGATTACGGCACGGTCACTATCTCGATAGGCTTCGCCTCTGCCGCACGCGCCAGCAATCCCAGTGAGCTTTACGGCCATGCCGATACGGCGCTCTACCACGCCAAGGAAACCGGCCGGAACCGTTCCGTCTTTTACGAGGACGGCATGCAGAACAATTATACCGGTAAGAACTGGCTGATTTATCGGACGTGAAAATTAGAGGGCAGCAGCCGTTCCGTTGACGCCCTCATTCCTGTGCTCGTCACAGGAATCCAGCCAGACCAAGTCCTTGGGCTGAGAAGACTTTCCCCGCCGCGCAGACGCGCGTCGACTGGATTCCTGTGACAAGCACAGGAATGAGGGCGGGGTGACACAAGTGCATGCCCTTTAAGTGCCAACCCGTTGCTGCGGCAATTGATGCCTCACCACATGGTCTTCGCCGCCCGAACCGCCCATTCCCGATCATAAGTCTCCTGATCGAACTCCGCCTTCGCCGCCTTGAGCAGCAGGCCGGGTGTCGGAAGCGAGGCAGGGTCGACGAAATTGGCGGGGTTCCACAGTTCCGAGCGCATCAACGCCCGTGCACACTGGAAATAGACCTCGTCAATCGTCACCACGATGACGGTACGCGGATGTTTGCCATCCATCTCGAAGCTCTGCAGCAACTCGGCTTCGACGGAAACCACGGCGCGGCCATTGATGCGCATGGTCGTATTCGAACCGGGGATCAGGAACATCAGCGCCACCCGCGGGTCACGCACGATGTTCAGAAGCGAATCGACGCGGTTGTTGCCGCGCCAGTCTGGCAACAGCACGGTCCTGTCATCGGCCACCCGCACTACGCCACCCTTGTCGCCGCGCGGCGAACAGTCCATGCCCTCAGGCCCTACCGTCGCCAGCGCGAGGAAGGGCGAGGCCTCGATCATCTGCCGGTATTCCGCCGTCAGCGTGGCCGTCACCTTGGCGACCGAGGCTTCGCTCGTGCCGTCATAAATGGCCTTCAGTTCCTCAACCGTGCGAATGATCGTCATGTCAGTTCCAATCCCTAGAAATCACCCTGCGCCGCCGAAAGGCGCAATCCCTTATTCTTCCGCTTCCGCCTTTTCCCGCTCCGCCCGCTCGCGCGCGGTGCGCGCGGCGACGAGATCGGCCGGCTGGGCATTGCCGCGGATCAGCGAACGGCCGGCATAGATGCCGCCGACGACTTCCATGGCGAAACGCTCCTCATCGCGGTCACGGAATTCCTCCACCAGGCGGGCTGCATCTTCCCGCTCCTCACCCATGGCACCCAGCACTTCCTCGCTGAAATTCAGCGCCGATTCCAGCGTCTCGCGAATCTGGTAGTCGACGCCAGCCTTCAGCAGATCGATCGCGTGGCCGCGGTCATAGGCACGGGCAAGAACAGGAACCAGCGGGAATTCATGCTTGACGATTTCCGCGATCCGCACGGCCGCGTCCTTGTCGTCAACGCAGATCAACACCGCTCGCGCCGTGCTGGCCCCCGCCGCGTGCAGGATTTCCGCCCGCGAGCCATCGCCATAATAGACCTTGAAACCGAACTCCGCCGCGTCGCGCACGAAGTCGGCATCCTTGTCGATCAGCGACAGCGTATAACCGCGCGCCAGAAGCGGCTGGCTGACGATCTGGCCGAAACGTCCGAAACCGATCAGCAGAATGCTGCCCTCGACATTCTCAGGCACATCGAGATCGTCGGTATTGGGAACTGCCGCCGGCACCAGGCGGTCATGCAGAATGACCATCAGCGGCGTCAGCACCATGGAGATGATGATGGTCGCCGTCAGGATGGCGTTGGCCTCCCGGTCGAGAATGCCGGCGCTGACGGCGGCGGAATAAAGCACGAAGGCGAATTCGCCGCCCTGCGCCATCAGCACCGCCCGCTCGAGGCTTTCACGCCGCGTAGTGCCGAGCGCCCGCGCCACGCCATAGATCAGGAAGGCTTTCAGCAGCATGTAGCCGGCGACGCTGACGACCACGAGCTGCCAGTTCGAGGCAATGACGGCAAGGTCGATAGCCATGCCGACGCCGAGGAAGAACAGGCCGAGCAGAATGCCGCGAAACGGCTCGATATCCGCCTCCAGCTGATGGCGGAAGGATGATTCTGACAAAAGCACTCCGGCCAGAAACGCCCCCATGGCCATGGAAAGACCGCTGACCTGCATCAAAAGCGCCGACCCCAGCACCACCAGCAGCGCCGCGGCTGTCATCACCTCGCGCGCGCCGGAGGCCGCCAGCAGACGAAAGAAAGGGTTGAGCAGATAACGGCCGGCGAGGATGAGTGCACCGACGGCGGCAAGCGCGATCCCGATCGAAAGCCAGCGCTCCGAGGCCGTCACATGTTCCCCACCCGAACCGAGGAAGGCGACAAGCGCCAAGAGCGGCACGATGGCGAGATCCTCGAACAGCAGGATGGCGATGATGCGCTGCCCTTTCAGGCTCGACATGCTGTTGCGTTCCTGCAGCATCTGCATCACGATCGCCGTCGAGGTCAGCACGAAGCCGGTACCGGCAACGAAGGACATAATGACGGGAAAACCGAGGCCGACACCCACCAGCGTCAGGCCACCCATGCAGACCAGCACCTGCAATGCGCCGAGCCCGAAAATGTCCTGCCGCATCGACCACAATCGCGAGGGCTGCATTTCAAGGCCGATGATGAATAGGAACATCACCACGCCCAGTTCGGCGACATGCAGGATGGCCTGCGAATCGGAAAAGAAACCGAGACCATAAGGCCCGATCACGAGGCCGGCGGCCAGATAACCCAGCACCGAGCCGAGACCGATGCGCTTGAAGATCGGCGCGGCGATAACGCCCGCCGCCAACAGCACGACCACCTGGGCCAGATCATTTCCGTTCGCTTCTACAGCCACACGCCACCCCGCTGAAAATCAATAAGACGAGGGTGCTCCCTCCCTCACTTCCTAGCGCATCGGCGTGAAAAGCGAAAACGATTTTCGTCGGGGACAGAGCGAGGATTCAACGGGTTAGTTGCTACAGAAACATGGTGTTTCAGATGTCCTGCGCTCCCTCCCTCATTCCTGTGCTTGTCACAGGAATCCAGTGAGCCCAAGTCCTTGGGCTGGAGAACGCTCTTTTTCGCCGCACGGACGTGCGTCGGCTGGATTCCTGTGACAAGCACAGGAATAAGGAAAGTAGGCGCTTACCGGAAGCGCGGCTCCCTGCTCAAGCCCTTCTCAGCAAGCTGCCGCTCATAATCGGCAAACAGCGCGTCGCCGGTTTCACCCAGCTCCTTCAGATATCTCCAGGTGTAGATGCCGCTGTCGTGGCCATCGTCGAAAACGATGCGCACCGCGTAATTGCCGGTGGCGACCATCGAACGGATCGTGACATCGCGTTTTCCGGGCACCGTGACCTTTTGTCCCGGCCCGTGGCCCTGCACTTCCGCCGAGGGCGAAAGCACCCGCAACATCTCGGCGCCAAGCCGGTAAATGCTTCCATCGTCGAAGGAAACGGTCAATTCCCGCCGGTCTTTCGACACAAGCAGCTCGGTCGGCCAGGCATCACTCATTTTTCACTTCCGCACGCTCGTCATATGCGTCAGAATTACGGACTTGCCTCACGATAGGCAAGCCACTACATCAGCTATAAGCCACATAGTCGGCCCCGTGTGTCCGGCGCGTGATGCGGTGAGGATGGAGATGTGAACAGTTTTTCCGGCTCGCTTGAAAAAGCGAAAACCCTGACGGAAAACAACGCCCCGATGGTGGACCCTTTCGGCCGCGCCATCACCTATCTGCGCGTCTCCGTGACCGACCGCTGCGATTTTCGCTGCACCTACTGTATGTCCGAGCACATGACCTTCCTGCCGAAGAAGGATCTGCTGACGCTCGAAGAACTCGACCGGCTCTGTTCCGTCTTCATAACGCGCGGTGTGCGCAAATTGCGACTGACCGGCGGCGAGCCGCTGGTGCGCAAGAACATCATGTCGCTGGTGAGGAACCTTGGTCGGCATGTCCAAAGCGGCACGCTTGACGAACTGACGCTGACCACCAACGGCTCGCAGCTTGCGAAATTCGCAGCCGAACTTGCCGATTGCGGGGTGCGTCGCATCAATGTCTCGCTCGATACGCTCGACGCCCAGAAATTCCGCCAGATCACCCGCTGGGGCGATATCGACCGGGTCATGGAAGGGCTTGATGCCGCGCAGGCAGCGGGCATCAAGGTCAAGCTCAACGCCGTGGCTCTGAAGGATTTCAACGACGCCGAAATGCCGGAACTGATGCGCTTTGCCCATGGCCGCGGCATGGACCTGACTGTCATCGAAACCATGCCGATGGGCGAAATCGAGGAAGACCGCACCGACCGCTACCTGCCGCTCTCGCAGCTGCGCGCCGATCTCGAACGGAATTTCACCCTTGTCGACAGCGATTACCAGACCGGCGGCCCCGCCCGTTACGTGACGGTGAAGGAAACCGGCGGCCGGCTCGGCTTCATTACGCCGATGACCCATAATTTCTGCGAAAGCTGCAACCGCGTCCGCCTCACCTGCACCGGCACGCTTTATATGTGTCTCGGCCAGGACGATGCCGCCGATCTGCGCACGGCACTGCGCGCCTCCGACAGCGATGCCTATCTTTCCGCCGCCATCGATGAAGCGCTGCTGCGCAAGCCGAAGGGGCATGATTTCATCATTGATCGCACCCATAACCGCCCCGCCGTCTCCCGCCATATGAGTGTGACTGGCGGCTGAGGCCGGCTGAACTTCTTTCTCGTCCACCCACCCATATAAACGGTTGAATTGCCAGCTCTACCGTGCCACGTCTCTATGCATGGAGGAATGCGTGGTCGTGCCTGGGAGGCTGCCCACTTCGCCCGGCAAGGGCGGCGGGATACTGCGCATGGTCTGGGATATTTGGAATGGCATTGACGGACAATACGCGCGGCGCACTTTTCATGGCGCTCGCAATGGCAAGCTTCACGGCCAATGATGCGCTGACGAAGTCCGTCACCCCCTACATCAATACCGGCCAGATCATGTTCGTCCGCGGTATCATGACCGTGGTGCTGATCTATATCGCCGCCCGGCATTTCCGGGCGCTGCGGCCGCTGAAGACCCTGCTGCGGCCCATCATCATCCTGCGCTGTCTCTGCGAGGTGACAGCCGCCGTGCTTTATCTGACGGCGCTCGGCCTCATCGAATTTTCCAACGCATCGGCCATCCTGCAATCCCTGCCGCTGGTGGTGACGCTGGGGGCCGCACTTTTCCTGCGCGAGCCGGTCGGCTGGCGGCGCTGGGTAGCCATCATCGTCGGTTTCATCGGGGTGCTCGTCATCATCAGGCCCGGCCCTGAAGGTTTCACGCCGGGGGCGCTGCTCGTCGTCGCCTCGCTCGCCGTCACCGCCGCGCGTGATCTCCTGACCCGGAAAATGTATGCCGATGTGCCGTCACTCGCCATCACCGTCATTACCGCCTTCGTCAACATGACGGTGGGTGGGCTTCTGATCGTGCCTTTCGGCGGCTGGCAGCCGATGAATTTCACCATCGTATCGCATCTGGCCGGTTCGGCCATTCTGGTGCTGGTCGGTTATCAGGCCATCATCCTGTCGATGCGTACGGGCGAGATTTCCTTCGTCGCACCCTTCCGTTACACCGGCCTGCTCTGGGGTTTCATGATCGGCGTGTTCTTCTTCAACGAAAAAATCGACACCTACACGATCATCGGCGCCATGATCGTCATCGGTTCGGGCCTTTATACCTTCTATCGCGAAAGCCTGCGCAAGCGCTCGCAAATGGCCAAGCGCGCGGCCGCGACACCCACGGCCGCAACCACGGTACGACCGGCTTCCGTTACGAAAGCTACCGTAACGGAAGAGGCGGGAGAATAACATGAAGAGCAGCCGTTTCCTCGACCGAACCACCCCGCCCCATATCATCACGCTTGTGGTCATCGCCGGCGTCGCGGCGCTGTGCATGAACCTGTTCCTGCCTTCGCTTTCGGCCATGGCGCTCTATTTCGAGATCGATTACGCCGTGATGCAGTTCGCCGTGTCGGGTTATCTTGCCGCCACCGCCTTGCTGCAACTGGTCATCGGCCCGCTCTCGGATCTTTTCGGCCGCCGTCCGGTGATGCTGGCCAGCATCACGATCATGATCGCCGCCACGATGGTCTGCATGCTGGCGTCCGATATTACCGTCTTCATGATCGGGCGCGTGGCGCAGGCGGCTGTCGTTTCCGGCTTCGTGCTCGCCCGCGCCATCGTGCGCGACATGGTGCCGATGGAGCAGGCAGCCTCGATGATCGGTTATGTGACCATGGGCATGTCCGTGGTGCCGATGGTTGGCCCCACGGTCGGCGGGCTGCTGAACGACTTCTCCGGCTGGCAGTCCAGCTTTGCGCTGCTTGCGCTTCTTGGCGCCGGCATTCTGGTGCTCGCCTGGTTCGATCTCGGCGAAACCAATCAAAGCAAGTCGGCGAGCTTTTCGCAGCAGTTCCACGCCTGGCCGGAGCTTCTGCGCTCGCCGCTGTTCTGGGGTTATGCGCTGACCTCGACCTTCTCGTCGGGCATGTTCTTTTCTTTCCTCGGCGGCGCGCCCTTCGTCGGCAGCGTGCTTTACGGGCTGACACCCGCCATGCTCGGCCTGCAGTTCTTCTTCATGGCCAGCGGTTACATGCTCGGCAATTTCGTCTCCGGCCGTTATGCCAGCCAGATCGGCATCAGCAGAATGATGCTGTCAGGCAATGTCATCGCCATCGCCGGCATCGTCACCGCCATCGCGCTGATAACGGGCGGAGCCGAAAGCGCCTATGCGTTTTTCGTGCCGCTTGCCCTGATCGGCGTTGGTAACGGTGTCACGCTGCCCAGCGCCAATGCCGGCATGGTCAGCGTCCAGCCGCATCTGGCAGGCTCCGCCTCCGGGCTGGGCGGCGCCATGACCATCGGCGGCGGGGCGGCACTTTCAGTGCTCGCCTCCTCAGTCCTGTCCAGGGAGGACGGAACCTGGCCGCTTCTTCTGGTGATACTGGCGACCGGCCTTGTCGCCCTTCTCACGACCTATGTCGTAAGGCTGCAGGAACAGCGGCAATGATCGCCCCTCCCCGAAAAATACCCGGTCTCGTGCCCCCTGGTCTCATATTGGCCGGCGGGCTGTCGCGGCGCATGGGCAGCAACAAGGCAATGGTGACGCTGGGCGGTGCGCCGCTGCTTTCCCATGTCATCCGCCGCATCACACCGCAGGTCTCAGACGTCACCATCAATGCCGCCATCACCGACAAGGGCAGCTGGGCGGAAGGTTTCGGCCTGCCGCTTTTGCCCGACACGCTGAACGGCCATGCCGGGCCGCTCGCGGGCGTTCTTGCCGGCATGCGACATTTTCGCGATCGCGAGACCGCGGGCAGCCATTTCCTGACCGCGCCCGCCGACAGCCCATTTTTCCCAGACGATCTCGTGGCGCGGCTTTGCGAGCACCTCGCGGACGATGCGATCATCATCGCCGCCTCCAGCGGCCAGCTTCACCCCGTCTTCGCGCTATGGCCGGTGGCGCTTGCCGACGATCTCGAGGACTGGCTGAAGAACGATACAAACCGCCGCATCCGTGCCTTCCTCGCCCGCCACGTCACCATCGGCGTGGCGTTCCCGCCGCTGGAAACGGCCAGGGGCAGCCTTGACCCGTTCTTCAACATCAACACGCCGGATGAACTGGCGCTGGCGCGCAGCCATCTGGAGACTATGGAAACATGAGCAAGCAGAAGGTCTTCGGCATTGCCGGCTGGAAAAATTCTGGCAAGACCGGGCTTGCGGTGCGCATCGTCACCGAATTGACGGCGCGCGGCTACCGCGTCTCCACCATCAAGCACGCCCATCATGATTTCGATATCGACAAGGTCGGCGCCGATAGCTGGCGTCACCGCCAGGCGGGCGCGCACGAGGTCACCATCGTCTCCGGCACCCGTTTCGCCATCATGCATGAACTGCGCGGCGAACCCGAGCCCTCGTTCGAGGACATCCTCTCCCGCCTCGCCCCCTGCGATCTGGTGCTGATAGAGGGTTACAAATACGAGCCGGTGCCGAAGATCGAGGCGCGGCGGGTAGAGGCCGCCAAGACTGAGCCGCTCGCGCCGCTCGACCCGCATATCATCGCGATTGCCGCAGATCATGAGGTGGCGGACACGGCCCTGCCCGTTTTTGATCTCGATGATACAGGTGCCATTGCCGATTTCATCGAGAGGACGGTGGGATTGGTGAGGGGATAATTGCCCCTGGAACTGGGGGACGATTTCCGAGCCGACAATAAAAATGAAAAAGCCGGGCTCATCACCCGGCTTCATCATTCCTTGAGAACGCAATACCTATTCAAGGAAACCTGATGGGTTCACCGGCGTCGCATCCTTGCGAACTTCGAAGTGAACCTGCGGACGCTTGGCGCTGCCGGTCATGCCTGATGTGGCGATGGTCTGGCCACGCTGAACCTTCTGGCCGCGCTGTACGTCGAGATTGGCGGCGTTGCCGTAAACCGTGACCTTGCCGTCGTCGTGGCGGACCAGCACCGTGTTGCCGAGCTGCTTCAGGCCGTTGCCGGCATAGATGACCACGCCGTTTTCGGCGGCCTTGATCGGCGTGCCCTCGGGAACCGAAATGTTGATGCCGTCATTGCGGCTGCCTTCGACATTGTCACCGAAATTGTTGATGACGGCGCCGCGAACCGGCCAGCGATATTTGCCGATGCCGGTGGATTCCGGCGCGATGGAGGCCATGTCGGCCTTTTTCTCGATATCACTGACACTTGCGGTTGCCGGTGTGGCAGGCGCCGCCGTGGTGGCGGCGGCAGCAGGCGCCTTGTAGGGCTCAGGCTTGATGGATGCGGTTTCGACCGGCTTGGCCGCAGCTGCTTCCTTGGCCGGAACCGAGGCGGTCTTGATGGCATCGGTCGAAGCACCCGGCATGGCAAGCGTCTGGCCGACACGAATGCTTTCGTTGGAAATGCCGTTGGCGGCCTTGAGCGCGGCAACCGAGACACCGTTTGCACGGGCGATCTTCGCCAGGCTGTCGCCCGGCTGAACCTTGTAACCACCGCTCGGTGGCAGCGGCTTGCCGCCCGGAGGCGTCAGCTTGCCGGCTTCGGAAGAAAGTTTGTCACGGGCGGCAGCCTGCGACGGCAGCACGGCCACATTCCCATCCGGGGCACGCAGCGGTGTCGGCTGGTCGCCATTGCGGTTGAGAGCAATATTGCCGGCGGCATCCTTGGCGGCGTTGCGGGCCTGACCGAATTTCGGAATGAGGATCGACTGGCCAGCCTGCGCCGAAGACGCGGTTTTCAGGCCATTGACCCGCAGCAGTTCCTTTTCCGGCACGCCGTAGCGGTTGGAAATGGTGGCAATGCTTTCGCCGGGGCGCAACGTTACCGAAGACGCGCCGTCCGTGTGCCAGCCGTTCTTGTCGGAACGAACCGTCGCGGTCGTCAGATTGTCGGTTGGCGCGGCGGCCTGCCGGGCAGGTGCAGCGAGAGACGGAGCGGCTGGGCGCTGGGCGGACGGGAAAGGCTGGGCCATGGCTTCGTTGCGGGTCGACGGATCGCGGCTTGCCACCGCCGTCGGCGCCGACAGCTCGGAACGCTGCACCGGCGAGGCCGAAGCGCGGGCCGTGGAAGGCTGAACGCCGCCATAACCACCCGACTGCTGCGGATAGGAATTGCCCGCCATGTTCTGATTGGCATATCCGCCCTGCGGCGCGGCAGAGGCATAGCCGCCATTCATGTCGCCCTGCGGAACCGGGGCCTGCCCATAAGCACCGCCGCCCTGACGGGCTGGAATTGACGCCGTTGTCATCCGATCCGGTCCACTGGAAAAGAGGCCGCTGAACCGCGTTGCATCCGAGCTACAGCCCGTTGCGACGCTTGCCAGCAATGCCGCTGCGAACATTTTTGCGACTGATTTTCCGATTTTAGACGAATGTCTCATACGCATGACTCGATCTACACTGACGCCAACCCGCCGCATCGAGATCGATCCGGCACAAATTTCACTTCTTGCAAGGCCCATTTCCCGAGGTGGGGAAAACCATGCGTCGATGTTTATGATTAAAGCGCGTTAGTGTTACCACGCCGTTAAAACGTTAAGCCGTTCAGCGCTTTTTTGACACTTCGATAACCATGACGAAAACTGGATGCGTCATGTCGAGACAATAATGATATTGAAAATCAGATAGTTGCGACAATTCAGAACATTAGAAGACAAAAATGAATTGCCTTCAAAATTTTCATTTCGTCACAAATGCCGCGCAATATGGCTGCCGAGTGGCAGATACGGCGTCTCGAACAGCTCTTCCTTCTCGAAGCGGCTGCCGGTCTTGGAGAAGCGGGTCATAACGCAACGCTCATCTTCCAGGATGATCGGCGCGATCATCATGCCGCCGGAAACGATCTGCTCGGCGAAGAAGCGGGGCATGGTGGTAAAGGCGGCGGTGGAAACAATCCGGTCGAAGGTGCCCTCGCCCACCAGACCATTGCTGCCATCCGCCTGGCGGATGACGACGTTGCGGATGGACAGATCGTCGAGACAGTTCTGCGCCTGCTGCACCAGCGTCTTGTAACGCTCCAGCGAAAAGACCCGCTCCACCCGGCGCGCGATGATCGCCGTCATAAAACCGCTGCCGGTGCCGATCTCAAGCACGCGCTGGCCGGGTTTCAGCTGCAGGCGGGCAAGGATTTTCACCGCCATGTCCGCGCCTTCCATGAAGGAACCGCAGTCGATCGGGATCGTGCGGCTGGAATAGGCGTCGGCCGCAAATTGCGGCGGCACGAATTTGGAACGCGGCGTCTGCTCAACCGCCGTCAACAGGTCGAGATCGGAAATCCCCTCGCCCCGCAGACGGAGAACGAGAGCGGCAAAACCTTCCTTTTCGACCATGGCAGATTTCAATCGGCGACTCCGAATCCAAGTGCTTGCGCAACCCGATCCTTGACCGTGTAGTCCGTAAGGTCAAGCTTAAGCGGTGTGACCGAAATCTTGCCGTGTTTCAAGGCGTGGATATCCGTTCCCTCGCGGAAGGTGCCGAGGCGTTCGCCGAAGCGTAACCAGTAATAAGGAAGACCACGACCATCCTGGCGTTCTTCCACCGTCAGGCCGAAATCGAGCTTGCCCTGCCCGGTGACGGAAACGCCCTGCATATCCTTTGGCGCACAATTGGGGAAATTGAGGTTGAGGAAGGTGCCGTC